>Ga0315899_10000097_pt1 | contig 106693 bp, 77 predicted proteins | sample LakEriMetagenome_2_FD_203518 | JGI IMG/M metagenome (GOLD analysis project Ga0315899, IMG submission 203518) | Freshwater fungal communities from buoy surface, Lake Erie, Ohio, United States - Buoy 4 MA112 | ecosystem: Environmental > Aquatic > Freshwater > Lake | place: USA: Lake Erie, Ohio... | reverse complement strand
CCATTTTGGGTGAGGCGGAGAGCCGCCGTCGGCTTGATCGCTACCTTGCCGCTTTGCAGTTGCCGGAGATCGAATGCGTTTCGATCAAGATCTCCACGTTGTATTCTCAGATTTCGGCGTTGGCTCGCGAGCATACCACTAGGGTCGTCGCAGACCGATTGGAGTTGTTGTATCGGGCTGCGGCTAAGGAAAGTTTTCTTAGGCCTGATGGGAAACGAGTATTGAAGTTCGTGTACTTGGATATGGAGGAGTACCGCGACTTGAGTCTTACGGCGGATATCTTCATGAAGACGCTGGATCGACCTGGGCTAGAAGGTGTCCGGGCGGGGATTGCATTGCAAGCGTATGTTCCTGATTCCGCGTTGGTTCAAGAAGAGATCACTCGTTGGGCTCGGCAGCGAGTTGAGCGGGGAGGTTCGCCGGTTACGATTCGCATAGTCAAAGGTGCGAATATGGAGATGGAGCGAGTTGAAGCATCGCTGAGGGGATGGCCTCAAGCGCCGTATCGATCCAAATTAGAGACCGATGCGAATTACAAACGGATGCTTCGTTTTGGAATGCAGCCGGAGAACATGCGAGCGGTACAGTTGGGGATTGCTTCGCACAATCTTTTCGATTTATCGTATGCGATGGTCTTAGCCGCTGCCCTTCGTGCTCTCGATAGCGTTCAGTTTGAGATGCTAGAAGGAATGGCAAATCATCAACGTCGTGCGATGCTTGAATTATCAGGCCGCGTGTTGCTTTACGCACCGGCATGTTATCGCGAAGAGTTCATCAATGCGATCGGTTATTTGGTAAGGCGGCTCGATGAGAACACTGGACCTGATAACTTCCTTCGGCACGCATTTCGTATTCAAGTTGGCAGTTCGACTTGGCAAAGACTTGAAAATGGGTTTCTCGAATCGGTACGGTTGATTCCGGAGGTTTCTTGTCAGCCTCGCAGAACTCAGGATCGTCGGGATACTCCTGCGCAACCTTCAAGACCAACGAACTGGCGTCGATTCGTCAATGAACCGGATACCGATTTCTCGTTGATTCAAAATACGCAATGGGCCCAGCAGATCGTTCAACGATGGATTGGTCGTTCGGGTGCCAATGCGACTACTGTTCCTTTATCGTTAGGAGGGGAAGAGGTTCAAGGAGAAGGAGTGGCGATGGAGTCTTTCGATCCATCGCGGCCTGGGGTGGTATCGGTTAGATACAGACAGGCGGATGCCGTTCAAATTGCCAAGGCGCTCGAGGTGTCGAAGTCCGATCGATCCCAATGGGGGGAGCTTTCTCCTGAATCTCGCTATGGCATTCTCAGGCAGGTGGCGCAAGAGCTGAGGATAGCCCGAGGCGAATTGATCGGTGCGGCGATTCTCGATGGAGGCAAGACGATTCTGGAGACCGATCCGGAGGTCAGTGAAGCGATTGATTTCGTCGAGTTTTACGGACGATGTGCATTGGATTTGCAGAAGCGATTCGGTTCGCGAGTTGGTCCTGCGGGACCGGTCGTAGTGATCAGTCCGTGGAATTTCCCGATAGCGATTCCTTGCGGTGGGATAGCAGCCGCGTTGGCGGCGGGCAATACGGTTATTCTCAAACCTGCATCCGACACAGTATTACCGGCTTATTTGCTATGCGAATGTTTTTGGCGAGGCGGAGTTCCGCGAGAGGCGTTGCAGTTTCTGCCGGCAAGTGGTTCGTCGATTAGTAAGTATCTGCTCAGTGACCCATCGGTTGCCAAGGTGATTCTTACGGGAGGAACCGATACCGCTCTGCGAATTTTGGAAGCGAATCCGCGAACACAACTGTTTGCTGAGACAGGCGGGAAGAATGGGACAATTATCAGCGGCTTGTCCGATCGCGATTTGGCGATGAAGAACTTGCTCCATAGTGCGTTTTCGCATTCGGGGCAGAAGTGTTCGGCGACCAGTTTGGCTCTTCTGGAGCGAGAAGTCTTTCAGAGCAAAGAGTTTCAAGAGCAGTTTGTCGATGCAGTGCAGTCGCTCAAGGTTGGTTCTGCATGGGATTTGTCCACCAAGGTTGGGCCGTTGATTCGTCCCCCCAGCGGTGACTTGTTGCGTGGAATCAAGGAGCTGGAACGGGGAGAGAAGTGGTTGGTCATGCCGACCCAAGTTGGGGATAACCCGGGACTTTACAGCCCTGGAGTAAAGTGGAATGTCTCTCCCGGAAGTTTCACACATTGCACCGAGTTGTTCGGACCTGTGCTCGGGGTGATGGGATACGATCGCTTGGAGCAAGCTATCGATATTGTCAATGCGACAGGCTACGGTTTGACCAGTGGACTTGAATCGCTTGATGATCGCGAGCAGCAGGTTTGGAAGAAGCGAATAAGGGCGGGGAACTTGTACATCAATCGTCCCACGACGGGAGCGGTCGTGTTGCGGCAACCTTTTGGTGGAATGGGCAAAAGCGTCTTCGGTCCGGGGGCGAAAGCAGGTGGACCGAATTACGTGACGATGCTGCATCGATTGGAACCTTCGCAGAGCATCGAGCCACCCGAGAGTGGCGCGAAGCCGCAGTTACCGATGTTGCTCAAGATGTGGGAGAAGCTTGAAGGTTCAAGCAGTTTGCTGTTGGGACTGCCCGGGGTGCATACCAATGATCTATTGAAATTGCGGGTAGCCTTGTTGGCTTTCGACCGTTACGCGAGAGATGAGATTGCGCTCGAGCACGATCATTTCCGATTGGTAGGGCAAGATAACCATCGACGTTATGTCGCGGTCTCCCCGATGCATATCAGGTACTGCGAAGGAGACTCGTGCTGGGGGTTGCTCGCAAGGTGTGCTGCCAGCGTCGCGGTGGGAGGTGCTGCGGTTGTCAGTGTATCAAGCGAGGTAGAGCATCGCTGGGTCGAAGCATTTGAAAAGTTGACTTTGGGGTGGGCTGGGAAAATCGAATTCATCGAGCAGAGCGAGGATGAGTTGGAATTAGCGATCACTAGCGGTCAGGTTAAGAGGCTTCGTTACGACGGATCGCGTGGGGTTTCGGATCGCATTCGCAAGCTTGCTCCGGAACATTTTGTTTTCGTTGCCGATGAGCCGGTGGCGACGGATGATCACGAGTTGTTGTGGTACGTCTTAGAGCAGAGCGTGTCGCATGATTACCATCGCTACGGGAATCTCGGACCTCGTTCCGAGGAGCCTCGAAGTGCCGTTCTTTAGGGCTTGTAGTCAATCTACAGAGAATGGCCATCGCATTGAAGCTCTCCGGAATATTGAACGCGTGGGCCGAATAGGGACACGCGGTGGAGGCAAGCCGGAAAAGGTGCTACAGTCGCTACCTTCCGAGGTTTGAGCAAGGTCGACGCATCTTCTTGGAAACCCTGAGTGGAACTTTAACTCCTGCTTGAGGGGGCGCGGGAATAATCCGAGACACAGAGAGGTCATCCTTGGTTCTCGAGAGCTCGTCATGAAAAAGTCCAATTCCCCATCGCTCAAGAGTCGTTTAGCGGTCTTCATCGCATTGGGCGGTTGGCCGTTGGGGGGATATCTTCCGGGGGTGATCGCCCAGGAGTATTCGCTGCCGGGTGTCGGAAATGGGGCTCGGCCTGTAGTCGCGATTAACAACGATTCGGCAGGTGGGATATCGCCGAGGTCTCTTGGGGGATTGGAGGCGAACTTGACCGTCCCAGTTCGGACGCGTCAGCAAGAGTACGATCAGTTAGCGGAGGAGGTTGCGCAATGGGAGAAGCAAACATTGCTGTTGCGCAAAGCGGTACGTATCGTTTCCCCGACGGTTGTGCACATTGAAGCGATCAAAGAGGAGAGTGTTCTTGAGCCAGTTGGAATGAGCTCCAAGGGGGAGCGATCGGTGCCTGAGACACGCAAGGTAGAAGAAGCAGGTTCGGGGGTTGTAGTAGAGGTTAATCAGCGGAATTACGTGGTGACCAATCGACATGTGATTCAATCGGCTAGTCCCCAAAATATTCGAATTGAGACATTCGATGGGGTGCCGTTGCAGATCGTTCGAATATGGGAAGATCCGTCGACCGATTTGGCAGTGATCGATTTGGGTCGCGAGGATTTGCCCGTTGGCAGGATCGGGGATAGTCGAGGGTTAGAAGTCGGCGACCATGTATTTGCTGTGGGGAGTCCATTTGGGTTGAATCACTCGGTTAGTTATGGGATTGTCAGTGCCAAGGGGCGACGGAACTTGGAGCTAGGGACCAAAGCCATCGTCTACCAGGACTTTATCCAGACCGATGCGGCGATCAATCCAGGCAATAGCGGGGGGCCTCTGATGAATATGCGAGGAGAGGTTATCGGTATCAACACCGCGATTGCGAGCAACTCTGGTGGCAATGAGGGAATTGGATTTTCGATCCCCATCAACATCGTGATGACAGTTGCTAAGCAGTTGGTAGAGCAGGGGGAGCTGAAACGATCCTATTTGGGAGTCAGTGTGGAACGAGCGTTTAACGTCGATTCACAGATGGGGGTTCAAGCTTATCGCGCCAAGGGGGCATTCGTAAAGGTTGTAAAACCGAATAGTCCGGCGGAGCTAGCAGGTATCAAGTATGGCGATATCATCTTGGAATTCGATGGTACCCTTGTAGAGAACGATGAGCACTTGGTGCAGTTAGTTGGCCTGACCAGCACAGTTCGTCCCGTTGAAGTAATTGTATTGCGAGAACGATCCAAGCTGTGTATTCCCGTTTCGTTAGCTCAATTGTCGAACCCATAAGCGGGTCATAAAAGCTTCGTTAGGTCTATGGTCAAGTATGGTAGGCCCAAGTTAAAATTCTGCTGCCACAAGTCAGACAGAGGATGACGATCCATGAGTTCATCCCAAAGGTTTTTAACGGGGATGGAAGTATGTTGATTGGACGTGTTTCTGTTGGGAGTATTTCTGTTGGGGGTGTTTCGTCTGCGAGCAATAGACTTTGGGATTCGATTCGAAGCACCCAAGCCAACTTGGTTCGCAAGGCTCTTGTAATTCTTTGTTTGATTGGTTCGCATGGCGAATTAAAGAGTCAAGAGAAGCTTGATTCTGGATCGTCCAACTCACCGGTATTTGATCCTAGCGATGGTTCGCAGGTCGCAGCATTGTTGAAGCCATTTCGAGAGGTATCGGAGAAATGGCAGGATGACGTATCGAAGCTTGCGAGTGAAAACGAGGGTAGAGGTGGTCCGGAGCATGTTTTGTTTCTCGGAAGTTCAAGCTTTCGCTTGTGGGATTCGCTTCCTGAGGATCTGTCACCATACTCCGTAATCAAGCGAGCGTATGGAGGAGCGAAATATCGTGACTTGGCCATTTACACTCCCGACTTGATCCGGGGACTTCGGTTTCGCAAAGCGGTGGTGTTTATTGCAAATGACATCACCGGTAAGGACGATGATACCGATCCGGTCGTAGTCGGTAAGTTAGCAAGGCTTGTGGTCGAGCAATTGCGTCGGGAGCAACCCTCAGCGGAGATATATTTGTTAGCTGTAACGCCGACGCCGTCGCGGTATGCGTATTGGCCGAGGATTCAGCAGACGAACCGAGAGCTTCGTTCGATTGCACAGAGTCTTCGGGGGGTGCATTACATCCCAACCTCGTATGCTTTCCTGGATGCAGATGGCGAGCCGAAAGCGGAGTACTTTGTGGAGGACAAGTTGCATTTGAATGCAGCTGGTTATCGGGTATGGGCGGAGTTGATCAAATGCTCGTTGGAGGTGTCTGAATAATCCGATGGGAGGTAACCGTAGCGCTGCGCGTAGCTAGCCCATTCTCGCAAGACCATGGTTTCTTCGTCCGTTGAGAGTTCCAACTTATTGGTTTGATATCCCTTCTCTTCGGATTGCTTGCGCTCCCAAAGTGGACGCATGGAAGATGCTTCTCCCAATCCGAGGTGATCGTAGATTTCGGACATGGTGTCGATGGGATTTGCGACGAAGGCTTCGTAGGAAATATCGATGATATGGCTGTTGGAGATCGTCGGTCGATCTTGTTCGAAGGCGTCGTACATGGACTTTAGGGATTGGAGTACGAATCGCTTTAGGCGATCTTGATCCGAAGGGGCTTGGAGAGCTTGGTGTGCATCGAGTGAAAGCCAAAGCTTCATCGTTGAAGGGTAGATTTTGCGGGGATCTCTGACGATATGGACGAATTTTGCTTCTGGCAGCATTTCGTGAAGGGTTCCCACACGACCGGTATGTGGAGGGCTTTTGAGAAGCAATCTTTTTTTGTTGTGTAGGGTAAGGGCTTTAAGGAACCAAAGGAATTTTCGATTCCAGATGGCCAGGTTTCTCGGAGTGAACTCTGAAGAACTCAGCGTGTCGAGGTAAGGGATATCTTCGTTTGGGAAAAGGACTCGAAGATAGGGAGATGGAGCTCCGAGGTTCATCAAAGCGAATTCATCTTCTTGGGGAAGCTTCCATCCGGCTTGCATGTTGTCCATCGGACGACGGTCGGGAATTAAAAATCCGCCGAAGCGTGTGACGAGTTGTTCCGTAAGAAGAAAATGCCAAGGTGCGAAACACTCGTACGTTGTCGGGGTGGCAAATCGGGAGTCTAGGGAGAGGTATTCGTGAAGGAGCGTGGTTCCTGATCGCCAGTGACCGAGGATGAATAGGGGAGGGGCGGTAAGTTGCGTGCGTTCGATTGCGGAACCCCAAGCGAGTTGCTGAGCGAGAGCTAGCATTGCGTTGAAAGGGGTAAATAGGGTGACACCGAGAGCGTGATGCAAGCGAGATGGGCTGACATTCAGTGGATAGCGAGCGAGGGCACTGAACCAAATGTGCGGAGGCATTCCGTGCCAGAATCGGGGCATCCAAGCGGAATATTTCAGTGGTTTATTGGAGTCTGATTTGACCATTTTGAGGTCCGCGAATCGATCTGGACGCTGTTGTACTCGGGCGGTTAGTCTCTTGAGGAGCGTTGTAGCAGGAATAATGCGGCGCATGGAACCCCGTTTACTGCAAGAAGATCCTTAGGGTATGGAAAAACTCACCGAGCAATTTCTCAAGTATCGAAATTTGGTCATGCCAATCGGGATCTTGGGGTGCATTGTTGTTGTGTTGGCCCCATTACCCCCCGCCATTCTTGATTTGCTCTTAGTAAGTAATATTGCTTTATCTGTGCTCGTCTTGCTCACGACGATGGCGGTAGCTGCACCGATTGAGTTCAGTGTATTTCCAAGCGTTCTGTTAGCGACGACGCTGATGCGATTGTCCCTTAATGTAGCAACTACTCGGTTGATTCTAACGCAGGATTCGAGTGGTTCGGCGGCGGTTGCTGGGCAGGTAGTCGAGGGTTTTGGGAATTTCGTCGCAGGGGATAAAGTTGAAGTCGGATTATTGCTGTTCCTGATTATCTTCGTGATTAACTTCGTGGTAATCACCAAGGGAGCGACCCGCATAGGGGAAGTGGCGGCGAGGTTTGCGCTTGATGGGATGCCTGGCAAGCAGTTGGCAATTGACTCGGATTTGAACGCAGGATTGATAGACGCAACTGAAGCGCAGCAGCGTCGATTAGAGGTGACACGCCATGCGGACTTTTATGGTGCGATGGATGGGGCAAGTAAATTTGTTCGGGGGGATGCCGTCGCTGGATTAGTGATCACGGCATTGAATCTCGTCGGCGGTTTCTACGTTGGGATGGCGTATTATGGATTGTCCATAACGCAAGCCGCGACCACGTATAGCAAGTTAACGATTGGGGATGGGTTGGCAACCCAGTTGCCTGCCTTATTGGTTTCCGTTGGCGCGGCGTTATTGACGACACGGTCAGCGCAAAAGAGTGAATTTTCCACGGAGTTCCTTCAGCAGTTATTTGCGAAGCCTTTGCCATTGTTGGTCGCTGGTGGATTCTTGGGATTATTGGTTTTTACCTCGTTGCCCACTATTCCGTTGTTGACTCTCGGAAGCGGCGCTGTCGGGTTGGCTTTTTTGGTGCGTCAGCATCTTCAGCGTGAGTCGACCAGTGCGCAGCGCGACGCGGATCGAGCCCGCGAGAACGCATCGCGACCATCGGAGAAGAAGACGGAAGATTATCTCAATGAAGACATATTGCGACTTGAGTTGGGAGCTGGATTGGTGACACTGGTCGATCCGAAGCGTGGCAGCGACATCATGAAACGCATTACTGCGGTTCGAACAGAGTTGGCAAGTGACTTAGGGATCCTGCTGCCGATGGTACGAATTCGGGACCGGTTAAACCTCCCGAGCTTCACCTATGAAATTTCTTTGCAGGGCAATATAGTTGCCGAGGGATCGTTGGTGCCTGAAAGGCTGCTTGCTGTCGCATCGCGAGAGCGGGCTGCTGTTCTTGATGGAGATCCGGCTAAGGATCCTGCGACGGGGCGAACAGCATATTGGATTGAGCCAGAGCTTCGAGCGGTTGCTGAGAAGCAGGGGTATCGGGTTCAAGAGTGCTCGCAAGTGATTGCTAATCACTTATCCAAAGTCGCTCAGGAGCATGCGGCGGAGCTGCTCAGTCGGGAGGTGACGAAGCAGTTGATCGATCAGGTGCGCAAGACGCATGCGACGGTGGTCGATGAGTTGATCCCACAGCAGTTAAAGCTTTCAGATATTCAGCAAGTGCTGCGTAATCTGCTTGATGAAGGAGTTCCGATCCGTCCATTGAGTGTGATTTTGGAAGCGTTAGGAGACGTGGCAACGGACCGCAAAGATATCGGCTGGGTGACTGAGAGAGTCCGAGAGCGGCTTGGACGGACGCTTTGTCATCGGCATCGCGATCCGATGCAAAGGATCTTTGCGATCACTCTGGATCCATCGATCGAGGACGCGTTTGCTGCAACGCTTGATGCCCCTGCAAGGCATGGAGTTCATCACGTTTCGCCGACATTAAAGCGAGCTTTGGTGGAACAGTTGCGCGAGACGCTACCGGATCGAGTTTGGCTGAGCAAATCGGTAGTGTTGATGGTCAATCCAGAGATACGGTCACTATTGCGCAGGACATTAAAAGAGTCGTTTCCGCGATTAACGGTACTCTCGACTGCAGAGATAACCCCAGATACGCAGGTCGAATCGATCGCAATTCTTGAGTTTCCCCAGAGCGAAATAGTTCCGACGAGATCGCTGCGAGCGGTGTGATCTGATTGAACTATAATATTATCCTGAGCGTGTGGCGTTAAAATTCAGAGCGGGGGGGAGCAGGGGATCATGTGTGGAATCGCGGGTGGAGTCTGGTCCTATGAAGCGGAGGGTATTTCGCTCGATCAGCTGCGCGCGATGACTCAGAGCATCCGCCATCGCGGTCCCGATGACGAAGGATTGTGGTTAGCTCCAAGCCGACGCAATGAACTCTTTACCGAGCGGCCGGGTGGGCCGGGGGTCGCATTAGGGTTTCGACGATTATCCATTATCGATTTGGAGACCGGGCGTCAGCCGATGTCCAACGAGGACAGCACGGTTCGGTTGGTCTTCAACGGTGAGATTTATAACTACCGTGAGTTGCGGCACAGGCTGGAAGGTGCCGGTCATCAGTTCGTAAGCCACAGCGATACCGAGACCATTGTTCACCTGTATGAAGATTTGGGGTTGGAGTGTTTCAGCCATCTAAACGGGATGTTTGCGATAGCAATATGGGATTCGAAGTCCGAGCAGTTGGTCTTAGCAAGGGATCGATTGGGTAAGAAACCCCTCTACTATTGGCATGACTCAGAGCGACTTTTCTTTGCCAGCGAATTGAAGGCTTTGCGAAAGCTACCGAATTTCCCATCGGAAGTGGATCCTGGAGCGATCGACGCGTACTTGACCTTTTCCTACGTGCCACACCCATGGACGATTCATAAGGGGGTTAAGAAACTACCTCCTGGACATGTCTTGGTATTCAAAGATGGGAAGTCGGAGATTCGATCCTATTGGGATATCGATTGGTCTGCGCAGCGATCGATTGGAATTGAGGAAGCCAAATCTGAGCTTCGGGAGCGACTGACCGAAGCGATTCGCTTGCGGCTTCGCAGCGACGTTCCGTTAGGTGCGTTTCTCTCGGGGGGAATCGATTCATCGCTGGTGGTGGCTTTGGCACAGAAAGAGTTGCAGCGTCCGCTCAAGACATTTTCAATTGGTTTCTCAGAAGCGGATTTTGATGAGACCCAGTATGCGCAGCGTGTAGCGCAGGAGGTGGGTACCGAACATTGTCGGTTTGAAGTGCAAGCCGATTCCGTAGCGATACTCGATGACTTGGTCAGGCATTACGATGAGCCATTTAGCGATTCGAGCGCGATACCGACTTGGTATCTTTGCGAATTGACTAAACAGTCTGTGACGGTGGCTTTGAGTGGTGATGGTGGTGATGAATTATTTGGTGGTTACGAGCGTTACCGAGCGTTGCAATTAAGCGAGCGGTTGCAACGATGGCTCCCGAGCAAATGGCTTGCTAACAATCCGCTGATCAAGCGTTTACCCGATTCCTCTGCACGCCGATCCTTGGGTCGAAGGATTAGGCGTTTTTGCGAAGCATTGGGGCTTCCACCATCGAAGAGGTATATGAATTGGATTCAAATCTTCGGAGAGGCGAGTCGCTGGCAAATGTATACGGATGCGTTTGCGCAGCAGTTGCCTGACCGCGATCCCTTTGAGTTTCTGGAACAAGCTTGGATGCCAGCGAATCCTAAACGCCGGGATCCGATGAGTTGTGCGATGGCCGCTGACTTACAAACCTATGTACCATGCGACTTGATGACAAAAGTTGACATGGCTTCGATGCGCCATTCTCTGGAAGCTAGGCAACCATTTCTCGACTACAACTTGGTTCAGTGGGCGATGAGTCTACCGGTGGAGTTCAAGATGCGGCGGGGGCGGGGTAAGTGGTTGCTCTATGAAACCTTCCGTGATGACTTACCCCTAGAGGTGTGGAATCGTCCGAAGATGGGGTTTGGTATTCCGATTGCCAAATGGTTTCGCACTTCGCTGAAAGCCAGAGCGGAGGGGGTGTTGCTCGGCGCTGATGCTAGGTGTCATCAATACCTTCGTCGCGAAGTGATAGAAGGATTACTCAAGGAGCATATGGAGGGAAGAGCCAACCAAGGATATCGGTTGTGGAATCTCTTGATGCTTGAGTTATGGCTTCGAGAGTTCAGTTGATTCGATGTAGCGACGGATTTGCCGAGCGTGATGAGGATCGCGTGGATTGAGAGATTTGCATTTCAGTGAGAGTTCGATTGCTCCATCGCGATTGCCACGGACGAACTCGAGTTCGGCAAGCGTATCGAGGAAAGTATCTGAAGGATCCCGTGCCGTGACTCGTTTCGCCAATTCGTAGCCGCGTTCGACATCCAATTCACATTTTGCACATAGCCAAGCAGCGTTGTTCCCGATGAGTAAGTCGTCGGGATAGGTTTCGAGATGCTTGAGCATCGGATCGTAATAGATATGAAACCAACGTTCGAGAGTTTCGTTCCCGAAGGACTTGCGGATCAACGGGATCGCATCAATAAACGTGTTGATTTCTTCGGGAGACAGGCGGTGAGAAGTAAGAAGCAAACGTTCCGCACGCGCTTCGTCACCTTCGAGAACCGCTTGCCAAAAAGCAGCCGCGAGAGTGTTTGAAAAAATCGAACATAGCCGATTCCAATCCAACATGAAATTGGCCGCCGCCTGTTTGCTGGTATTGGTGCTGATGAAAGCGCTTTGAAGGATTAAGGAGATTTCAAAGATGCAGCTTGCTCGATTCATATCCGCGACGAGCCCGATTCGCTCAGGGTGTTTTGTTGCGGAGTCGTGGTAAAACGATCCCAAACCCAAAATGTCCCAAGACAGGATTGTTTCCATGGTCCAGCTATCAGTCCAAAGGAAAGCGCAAGAGTCCCATTGATTGATCAGTAAGTGCTCTACTTCGGGTTCCAGTTCGGGCCGCATGGCAGGTGGAGTATCTTGGAAAGACTCAGCGAAGTTTGCCCATGGCTTAACTTGCGACGCATAGAGTTGTTGTGCAGCAAGCCAAGCCGTATGTTCACCGCAATCTCGAAGCAATTTAGCTGCACGGGTGTGTAAATAGAAACTTAGCCGTGTGTTGAGTCGAAGGGTTTCATTAGCGATCTCGATTGCTTCGCTGATCCGTCCTAATTTCTTTAGTAAGTGTGCTTTTTCGATGGATGCGTATAGGGAGTTAGGGAAAGCATCCAGGAGGTTTGCAGCGTGCTGGGTTTCTCCCATGGTATTCAGGGCATCGGCTAATTCGCATGCCATGCGGCTGTTGACCGAATCGATGGTTCCATCGGCTGCAAATCGCGTTGAATTCGAGGTTGTTGATTCTTGGGTTGGGGTGATGGTCAGAGCTTGCTGGAGGAGGGGGATTAACGAGCCGATGGTCTTTTCATTGAAAGTGGCTGATTGCGGTTTCCTACCCGCGTTGAGGGCTTCGAGGATTTCGATTCTATCCTCGAGACTTAGATCCGGGCGAGTCCGATGCAATGCATAGTAAACTCGGTAGGCGGAGATTGGGATGAACGGATAGGCTTTTGCGAACATCCTAGAGGGAGTCACAGGGGGGGTAGAGATGCTTTGTGGAAATCCAGGTACCTGAGTTGTTTCCTGAGGGGACATCTCCGTATCGGGGTTCCAGTTGCGCAATGCCCGTACCATGGATTCCTTGCGGCGTTCATCGAGTCCAAAACGTTGGAGATGTTGGAAGTAGTCCGTCCATAAGGCCCAACGAGTCTCATCAGGGGAAGAGTCGAATTTTTTAAGGAGTGCATCGAAGACGGCTTTATCGGCGGAGTGTTCTCCAATGCGATGGAACAATGCGATGAAGCGAACGGATGTTTCGATTCCGTTTGTCAATTCAAGATTTTTCTCTAGCCAAACATCGATTGACTCAGGAGTGCGTTCCTTCAGCCCTTCGAAATCAAGGAGTTCATCGATGCGATTTTGGAGGAATAGCATGTCCCGCCAGTTTTTCGGCGAGTTTGCCTTTAGAGCTGCATCGACCGTTTCCTGATCACCAACGATCTGAGCTAAGAGTGCTTTTGCAACCTGTTGATCAGCTTGTTTCGATTTCAAAAGTGGCCCGCGAGCTTGGTAGTAAGCGAGAGCCTCATCGTGGCGGTCCAAGGATTCCAGGAGGATTCCTTTTGGAATGTCAGACCAGAAAGGGGTGATGGTCTGAAGTTTTCTTGGATCGATGGCCATCCACTCATCCCAACGGGCGAAGCGAATACGTAGCAATTCGGATAGAGATGAGGAGTTGTCTTTGTCTGCCAGAGCGATTGCGGCGTTAATGTTTCCGTCGAGAACGAGTTGCGTTATCCGAACGTCGGACGAGTATTCGCCGTTGGTCTTGGTGGGTGGTGTGAGGGTCCAGTTTGAAGGGAGTCCCAGTTTTTTCCAGTAGTAGGGTAGTCCGATCCGAATCGGGCCGTCGGGCAGAAGTAGATCAATCAGTTTGAGTGCTGGTTCGGGATTTCCATCGCGAGCCGCAGCTTGGATCCATGGATCGTAGATACTGGAGATTTCTTCGAATCCTTTCATGGCGTCGCGTTGTTTGGGTGATAGGGCTTCGACGAGAGGCAGGATCAGCTGAAGGTTCCCATGCCGACTGCTATTCCGCATCAAGGGAAACGGTGATCCTTGCTCAAGTTCAAGGAAGATGTTCATAGCATCGAGACGGGTGGAATTCGATGCAGGGATGGATCGAAGAACGCGAAGCCGTTTGAGCGAATCGCGGATGACGGGTGGCCCGGAGACAAGTCCGGTCTCGAGTTCCGCCGAAATGTCTGTTGGTGTTTTAAGTAAGGCAAGGAAGGCTTGTTGCCGTTGTTCGAACGTTGGGGCATCGAGTTGGTCGAGCCACTGAGTAATTGAAGGAGACTGTTCGGGAGAGTTCGCAGGTTCTTGGGCGAAGGACATGCCAGGATTAGCGCCTAGGATGCTCATGCCAAGCAGGCTCAGTCCTAGGCGGGAAGATTTGTTTTGGCGATTAGAGATCAGGTAAACCAGGATTCCGCTGGCAAAGGTTCCGAGGGTAAGCCAGAACTGTTCCCGTTTGACCCACCAAGCGGCGGAGAAAAGGATCAGTGCTCCTAAAATGTAGAGTGCGAGGGCTGCGTGTTCCCACCATTGGATTGAGCGTCGTTGGTTCATTTCGCGGTAGGCGAACCATAGAGTGGCCGTAGCGAGGGCACCGCAGAGGGTAAGGGTCAGGCCGAGGTAGCTGATAAGATCTAGCAAGTTCGCCATCCATACAATCAGGATGCTTGTGGAGGCTTGGACTAATATCGCGATTTTTGGTGTAGGTTTTGAATCTAGGGCTTTAGGTAGCCAACCGTCCTGCGCCATGGTTGCGATGACGCGCGGGCCAGTAGCTAGCATCGCAAGGACACTTGTGGCTGACGAAAGCGCGATCGTTGCGCGCATGATCCATTGAAGCGGATAGCCGCCAACATTTTCGGCGACTTTCGATACGAAATAATCACCTCCTTGGGTGATTTCAGACGAGCTTGCGCAAGCCAAGAAAAGAGTGTTTAGGACAAGGTAAATTAGGGTGACAATGCAGCAGGCAAGGATCATCGAGTTCGGTACTCGGCGGTCATCGGCTGGTAATTCACCGGCGATATAGATACTCGCGTTGAAGCCAGTGTAGGCAAGGGAGATGAAGAAGAGTTGGATCAAGAGAATTTGAAGGAATGCAGGGTTTGCTAAAGTAGACAAGTAGTCTGTAGCGAAGATCGATCGGTTCAGGGCGGGTGTCCAATTGGGGGTTGGGTTCAAGCGTGTCAGGAAGAGGGTGCAGGCGGCGATAAAGATGAAGAAGCCGACGAATTTCAGCACGACCACGGCGTTATTCAGGAGCGAGCCAGTTTTCAGGTTGATGCAATGGAATAGTGCGCCTAGGGCGATTCCGAGAGTGGCCAGGGCGCGGGCAGGGGTTGTTGCGGAGGTGTGACCTAGGGCGTATTCGCCGAAGAGGAGTGCGGCGGTTGCGATCGGAGCGGTGAAACCGGCGATGATCGAGATCCAGCCGGCCATAAAACCGATTGCTGGGTGAACGAATTGAGATAGGAACGTATATTCGCCGCCAGAGAGTTGGGCGCGGCGTGCGAGTGCAGCGTAAGCGACTGCTCCGCAGATCGCGTGCACACCGCCGATAGCCCAAGCGAGAAGAACGATGCGAGCGTCTTGAAGAGCCCCTAGGGCATAAGACGTCGAGATATAAACTCCTGCGCCAATCATGTTACCGATGACTAAGCAGACCAGGGAAAACAGCCCGATTGCCTGGGATGGTCTTTGGCTCATGCATCGTTCCTTGTTGGCGATATGCCAACGTTGTATTGGCGCATTCGATCGAGCAATGGATGCGTTTCGGTGGGGAGTTGGATTCTAAGTCCTGTTTGTTTGCGATAGCCTTGTGCAAAGTCTTTGGCTTGCATTGGAAATTTGCCAGCGAGTTGCACAAGATCCAGGGAGAGGATTCCGTCGATACCCGCAATTCCCACCCAGTGCTTGGGTTGTTCAAGAGCGATTCCCAGCGATTCCGCAGCGTCGGAGAAAAGAATGGAGCCGGGGGGGAATTCGTCGGCTCGCGATGGCAGGTTTGGAAGTTCGATTGGCGTTGCGCGGTGGATGATCAAGCGGCTTGATTTTCCATTGGGAAGCAAGAGGTCACCGAAAGCACCAGGCCAGGGTTGCAGTCCTCGAATTTGCCTGTCGACGAGGTGGATTGGGTATTGGAAATCGAGTCGTCCGTCGGATTTGCTTAAGCGTGGGGCTTTGGTGGCGAGTTCTTTAGGTTGAAGAGCGCCTTGAGGGGAATCGCCGGGTGGAAGTTCCGCGAGTTGTGAGATCGCTTTGAGGGTGGGCTCCACACCGAGTTGGCTTAGGCGTGTTTCGAGTTCTTCAGCGTTTTCGTTTGATGATACGGGGGTTGAAGCGAGTTGCAGGACGGGGCCGGCGTCGAGTTTGGTGGTCATATGGATGACACTTACACCGGCGAGGGGATCTCCTGCGAGGATTGTCCATTGGACGGGGGCGGCGCCACGGTGTTTCGGAAGTAGTGATCCGTGCAGGTTGATACCGCCGAGTCGAGCGGCGTCGAGGGCATCGTTCGATAGGATTTGACCGTAATCGCAAACCACGAGCAGGTCGGGTTTTAAGCTGGCTAGCCATGCGATTGATTCGGGGGAGTTGATAGAAGCAGGAGTGTGGACAGTCAGGCCGGATTCGTTGGCCCAGAGCATTACGGGGCTTTCGGGGGGTGATTTGTCGCGGCTGGGTTTCTCGATAGGTGGGCGTGAGACAACGGCGAGTATGTGGTGTTTTTCGCGGAATATTTGGCGAAAGGAGGGGACGGCGAAGGGGCCGGTCCCCATCAGGACAACGTTGAGAGGTTTTTGAGACATAGCGTTGAGTACGAGGGGGGGATGTTTGGCTTATTTAAGGGGGTATTGTAGCAAAGTGTTCCAAGTAATTGTTTTCAGCGTAGTTCTGGAAGAATGGGGGGGATTGGGGAAGTTTAGATCGCTGCTCAAAAGAGAAACTTTGTTCAGATCGGTATTTACGCCATTTGCGTCATTCGTCAGAATGCCCGGCAATCGGGCTGGATTGGCCTGCGAGACTGGTAAGGTCTGGAAGAAAATACGTACGCAAGGAGTGCAAAACGTGCTGTTGAAGAGATACCTGCTTTCTACTATCCGTTCCGCCGGTCTTTCGATGGCGGCGCTGAGTTTGGCCACAAGCTCGGTTTCGTCCGTTGGATTTGCTCAGATTGGGAGTCAGAATCCGCAGCCGCAGTCGACATCGATCGCGGTGGTGGACATGGAACATGTTCTGGATAATCACCCAAGCTTCACTGGTCAAATGGAAGCGATGAAGGGTGAATTTCAAAAAACGATGGAAGACTTTGAGAAGCGTCGCAAGGAATTGGCGGCGGAATTTCAGCAATTGAATTCGACGTTGTCGGCTGATTCGCCTGAATTCAAGCAGAAGGAAGAAGCGATTGTCAGCCGCGAGAGCAAGATGCGTCTTGAGGCTGTCAACAAGCAGAAGGAGTTCGACGAGCGTCAAGCGAAGTTGATGCTTGAGACTTACAATCAGATTGTCGGCGGCGTAGCTGGAGCTGCTCAGTACTATAAGTACGACATGGTGGTTCGATACAATCGCAAGCAAGCCAATCAGATGAGTCCGAAGAAGCCTCAGACGGTGATTTACGGTGCGGACCGAGAAGTGATTTATTTCAATCCTTCGCATGATTTGACAGATGTGGTCATTGCGATGCTCAAGCGGGACATTCCAGCGGCGACGCCAGCCGCAGGTGCAGCGAGCGCACAGACTGCCAATGGACCAGCGCCAGCCGGTACGATTCGCAAGTAGTTGCGGAAGAATACGTATCGCATTTTAAGTGCTGCTGATCAAAGATTAGGTAATAGCTACTCGGTAATGGAAATGGATTTCCTGTCGAAATGAATCACGTTGTATCCCAAAAGACGATCGCTCATGTCACCCATGTAAGTGGGCGTGGGTATTGGTCAGGGCAGAAGGTTACATTGACTTTTCTGCCTGCATCGGCCGGTACGGGGATTCGTTTTCGCAGGGTTGATTTGCCGAGCAAGCCGGAGATTCCGGCGCTGGCCAGTTATCGAGTCGACGCGGTGCTCAGAACGCGATTGGAAAATGCTGGGGCTAGCGTGGAGATGGTCGAGCATGTCCTAGCGGCCTTATACGGTATGGGAATAGATAACTGCATCGTCGAGTGCGATGCCCAAGAGATGCCTGGCTTGGACGGAAGCGCTTACGCGATTGCGATTGCATTGCATCAAGCAGGTCGGATGGATCTGGAGGTACCTTGCGTGGTACATCGGATCCGCAGCGAGATGAAGCTTGGAGATGATCGGGCGCATGTGCATGTAAGTCCGGGTGAGCACGAAGGTCTGACCTTGATGTATCACTTGGACTACGGCAGACACAGTCCGATACCTTCGACCTCTTCGACGTATCATTTAAGCCCTGATGAATTTCTGCATTCGATTGCACCAGCTAGAACGTTTTTGACATTGGCGGATGCCGAGCAATTACAGCAAGCTGGAGTGGCATCCCACGTGACAACAAGAGATTTGTTGATCTTTGGGGAGTTTGGCCCCTTACAAAATCAAATGCGATTTCCCGATGAGTGTTCCCGGCACAAGTTGCTCGATTTGATTGGAGACTTGGCTCTGTGTGGGATGCGGATCGATGGCAAGGTTTACGCGCATCGCAGCGGGCATCAGCTCAACGGGCGCATGGCGGAATATCTCATGAATAACAGCTCAGAGACCAAGAGCTTGCAAGTGGCATCGCGCCGGGTTGCATGACGAGGCACAAAGGGAGCGTTTTCGAACGCCGAGCGAACAAACACAGGTACAGACAACAGGTTCATAGAAAGCGGAAGTATTTATGTCAACGATCATAGCACACACTGCGGTAGTCGACCCACGAGCCGAACTCGACGAGGATGTTCGGATCGGACATCACTGCGTGATCGGACCGCATGTTCGCATTGGTCGTGGGACAAGGCTAGAGAATGGCGTCACATTGACTGGGCATACCACCATTGGCAGGGACAACAAGTTCTTCCCAGGTTGCGTGATTGGTGGGGAGCCGCAGGATCTTTCTTATCAAGGGTCCCCAACGCAGGTCGTCATCGGCGACTGCAATGTTTTTCGAGAGTGCGTGACGGTCAATCGCGGAACAGAGAAGGACTTGGGGGTCACTTCGATCGGTAGCAATTGCTATTTCATGGCTACTAGTCACGTCGCGCATGATTGCGTTATTGAAGATCGGGTGATTACCGCCAACAATGTGATGCTTGGTGGGCACGTGCGTGTGGAGCACGATGCCACTCTAAGCGGTGGGGTTGCGGTGCACCATTTCGCGTCGATTGGATGTTATGCGTTTGTCAGTGGGCTCTCGCGAGTTCTGCAAGATGTTCCGCCGTTTATGTTGGCAGAAGGATTTCCTGCAAGACCGCGATGTGTGAATGTCGTTGCGTTGAAGCGAAAGAATTTCACGACCGCCGCGATCAGAGCGATCGGCGAGGCTCATAAGTTGCTTTATCGTTCCAAGGTAGGGATCAAGCATGCGAGGGAGATCCTACAAGGGGATGGAATCCTGATGCCTGAACTGGAGACGTTGTTTGCTTTTATCGATAACTCATCCGTTGGGCGTCATGGCCGAGGCCGAGATCGACGATCGGCTGCGGCTTGATCGTTGGGACTGAGGACCTCGAGTCGGTTCGTTCGACTATTGGAATTCTTTAACATACTGAGGGTTGGCCGATGGAATCGCGGCATCAAGAACCGGTTCGTGTGGGAGTGGTTGGAGCCGGCCATCTAGGACGCATTCATGCGAAGCTACTTTCGGCTCGCGAAGACTGCACGGTGGTAGCCGTGTGCGATCCGTATGAACCTTCAAGACGCTGGGTTAGCGAGCAATTGAGTTTGCCGGTTGTCGAATCCCATGAGTGTTTGGAGGGAGTCGTCGATGCGGTGGTGATTGCAACGCCGACTTCGATGCATCATGAAGTTGCCAAGTGGGCGTTGCAACGAGGAATTGCTACGTTCATTGAGAAACCGATCGCCAGCAGTGTTGCCCAAGCTAGGGAGTTGGAGTCGCTTTCGAGTCTGTTTCAGGCCCCACTTCAGATTGGGCATGTCGAGAGGTTCAATCCGGTGTGGAAGAGTTTCGTTGACCGAGTCGATCCGAAGGCGATTCGTAGGATCGAAGCGCGACGCGAAGGGGTGTATACGGGGCGAAGTACCGATATCGGCATCGTATTGGACTTGATGATTCACGACATCGATTTGATTTTGAGTTTGGTAGATAGTCCAATTGCTGCAGTATATGCAAACGGCCATTGTTTGCTGGGGCAACACGAAGACTTGGCGATTGCCGATATTCATTTCACGAATGGGGTTACGGCTCATTTGCGAGCATCGCGAGTTTCGGCTCTTACCCAGCGTTCGATGGAAATCCATTGCCAATCAAACGGTAATGAGCCTGTATGGTATGAAGTAGATTTCGCGGGTGGCGAGCTCAGTACGGTGGCTCTAGCCGAAGGGGTTGGTCGCGGTGGGCTTGAAGCTGATACCTTGGGGCCTGAAGCGCGTTCCAAAGTAAAGGATGAGTTATTCAGTAGGTGGTTGGATCGTCAGACGCACAAGCCTCATCCGGGCAATGCGATTGCATCGGAGCATGATGATTTTATGCGAGCGATCACAACTGGTGTTGAGCCGATGGTCAATGGTAGCGCAGGCTGTTACGCGTTGGAAGTAGCTACTCGTATAACAGAGCAGATAGTTGAGCAAAGCCTTCGTCATGAGGTTCAAACTGGGGGGGCAGTACAAACTGGCCTTGTTCATGGGGAGTTGAGACCAATCACGCGAGGTGCTCTCGTTCAGGAGCGTCGCCGGGCTGGATAAGTAACGGGCATAGCCTCGCAATTACCTTTCTCTTCGCTTGTCCGTCTTCTTGGACATGCGTATAGTGCGTTAGCGGAAGAAACCCACTTCCGGATGCAGGAAGCCATCGCCACTCTACTGGCGGTTAGAGAAGAATCTGGGTCGTTATTACCCTATTTCGCGCCACTATCCCAATATGCGGCACGTTGAGACTTCGGCTGGCAAGAGCTGACGGTTGTGTTGATTGCAACGTCAGAATCTTTCGATCGTTTTTTGACCAATTCGATCGGTGCTTTATACTCGCGTGCTTGATGAAGTCCCTGCAACTATGCAACTTTTTCCTCGATCGCGCAGCATGTTACGTTTCCTTCGAAAATCCACCGTACGACCTGGATGCAGCCTTGCATGGATGTGCAATTGCGAATTGTCGTCGGTTCGCACGGAAGCGACTAAATCGTTACGATTGTTCGTTATTGCATTCGTGATGAGCATCGGTGCTGGCGCTTTTTCACCGGCTAACGCTCAGACTAACTCCAATTCCGGCGGTATTGCAGGGAGTGGAGTAACATCGGATGTCGGACGCACAGATCAAGCGATTCCCAATACAGCGGCAAGTGATCCAGCAGTCGAAGTTGAAGAATTGGTTCGGTTCGGCAAGTCACTGGAGTCTGAGCGAAGATGGCAAGAAGCGATTGTTCACTATGAGCGATCGTTGAAGAAGTATGTCAAGAACAAGCCGCTTACGGAGCGGTTGCAGATTTCCCGAGTTCATCTCGATGTGACGCGACGTTATTCCGATCGCAGTTTTCTTGAAAGCGTGGAACGTTCCACGCCGGCACAAGCCCTAGAGGTGTACCGCGATGTGGTCAGCAAGTTAGAAACGTATTACGTTGATCCGATCGATTACTACAAGCTCGCGCTCTACGGAACCGCCTTTCTTGAAGTTGCGTTGACGGAAAAGGAGTTCTTGATCACGCATTTACCGAACGCGTCAACATCAGCGATTGAAGAGTTCCGCCGGAATGTTCACCGAGAGGTATTCGGCAAGCAGATCAGGAATCGGGAAGAGTTAGCACGGTTGGTTTCGAGCATATCGTCGAAAGCGCAGCAAGCGATCGGGTTGAGTCCGACAGCGACAGTCTTTGAGTTCATCAGTGGATCGGTTGGGTTATTGGATCCTTATTCGTCCATTTTGACTCCCGGCGAATACCGCGAGATCATGTCCCAAATTGAAGGGAATCTAATCGGTCTTGGTGTTGAGCTTTGGGCAGAGGGAACGGAGTTGAGGATTGTCGATGTGTTCAAGGGAAGTCCGGCGGCAGAGGCCGGGCTGGTGCCTGGCCATTATATTTTGGAGATCGATGGACAGAGTGTATTGAGTATAGGTGCAAAGCGAGCAGCGGATCTTTTGCGTGGTCCTGAGGGGAGCAAAGTCCAATTGGTGATTTCCTCCGGCGGAGAGCAATCTGCAGCGATTGAAGCGATACGAAAGAGGGTCGAGATTCCTAGCGTACCGGTAGCCGAGTTACGAGATGGGAAGGTTGGATATTTGAGGATCACCAATTTCCAAAAGACGACCGTTCAAGAAGTAACTCAAGCGATGTTAACACTTTCGCAGCAAGGGATGCGTTCGTTGATCATCGATCTACGTCGGAATCCTGGTGGGTTACTTGATTCAGCAGTGGAGTTAGCAGATCAGTTCTTGGTAAGAGGCAATATCGTCTCGACGCGAGGTAGGAACACGGCGGAGAATCGCAGCTACACGGCACAAGCGGTAGGGACTTGGGATATTCCCTTGGTTGTGCTTATCGATGCAGATAGCGCAAGTGCGAGCGAGATTTTTGCCGGAGCAATCCGAGACCATGACCGGGGCTACGTGGTGGGGCAGATTTCCTATGGGAAGGGAAGTGTGCAGGGGGTTTTCCCCAACGATCGAGGTATAGGTGGATTACGGTTGACGGTTTCCAAGTTTTATTCGCCAAGTGGCACAGCGATCTCGCAGCGGGGGATTACGCCCCACGTCGTGGTTAGTGGTGAGGTGTTAGGTGAGGGTCAAGTGGGTGAGCCGAAAACACTTGTAGCTCTCAAGCCGGAGATTCCCAGTGCTGAACTGCCGTCGACCGAGTTAACCGGTCGGGAACTTACAGCGCAAAGACCTAATTTCAGCTCGGTCGGAGAGGTGCAAAAGCCTGCTGGCGTAGACCAAACCTTGGAAAAAGGCTTGGAAATAGCTCGTGGTATGGTCAGGGACTCGCAGTTGCGACAGTCCCAGCAAAAGGGGTTTAGCCGAGAAGTCGGACGGTAAGTTTCGTTGGATTTGGCATACCCGAAAACCCCTTCTCGCATCACAATACGAGCATGTTAAGAAAGTTTCTGCGTTCGAAAATCCACCGAGCTACGGTAACCCAAGCGGACTTGCACTACGAGGGTTCACTGACCATTCCTCCCGACTTGATGCTCGCGGCGGGGATTGAGCCTTTTGAGTCCGTGCATGTTTGGAACGTTACTCGCGGTACGCGTCTCGAGACGTATGCCATTCTGGGAGAGAAGGGTTCCAAGGATGTCTGCATCAATGGAGCTGCAGCGCACTTAGTGCGTCCCGGGGATATAATCATCGTCGCGACGTTTGGTTTTCTTACTGAGTCCCAAGGGGAGATTCGCGTACCGGAGCCGAAGGTTGTGTTTGTTGACGCGAGCAATCGAATCACTTACACCGGTCGGGAAGTGCCAGGGCCTAAGAGGCGGACGACGACGGAAACGCCCGTGGATGATTGCTGCTAGGTCGAGCGGCCGAGCGCGTGGAAATGGTTGCGAGCTTTGGTTCCATGGTGATCTGAGGAGAAGGACAAATGCAAAGGGTGCTCGAGCCGGAAGTGATGGACAACCTCGATGAGGCGGTCGAGTACAACGAGATGGATTTTACAGAAGTCAATCGTGCGTTTGTCTCGGACTTATTGGCTTTCGCTGCAGCGACATCTCCTGAGGGGGGAGAGGTTGGTTCGGGGCTTGGGACCGACATTTTGGATTTAGGTACAGGCACGGCTAGGATTCCCGTTGAGCTGTGTCGTCAGCATCCAGCAGTCCGGGTGATGGCCAGCGACGCGTCGGTCGAAATGTTGGAGCTAGCGAGGTACAACATTGAGCTGGGGCATTTGCTAGATAGAGTGCAATTGCATCGCGGGGATGCGAAAAAATTGGTTTTTTCTCGAGAGTTCTTTGACGCCGTTTTGAGCAATTCTTTGGTTCATCATCTGCCGCACTGCCAGGAGTTTTTTAGCGAAGCCCTGCGAGTGCTGCGTCCAGGCGGTATCTTGTTTGTCCGGGACTTGTTCCGACCCGAGAGCCAATCAGAAGTCGAGCGGTTGGTCGTCCTGCATACCGCTGGCGAGAACGAACGATCTCAGCAATTGTTCCGTCAGAGTTTGCAAGCTGGGTGGCAGATTGAAGAGATTGCGCAAGTGGTTGCCACAATGGGCGTTCCTTCAAGTGCCATCTCAATGACAAGTGATAGGCATTGGACGTTGGCTTATCGAAAGCCGCATCTACAAGCTACTTGAGGGAGTTGAACCGAATGCAAGAGCAGCAGTACCTCGATCTTTTGCGGAAGATCTACGAGCATGGAGATGAAAAATCGGATCGTACAGGTACCGGGACTCGTAGTCTCTTTGGGGCCCAGATGCGGTTCTCACTGAGGGATTCATTTCCTTTGTTGACTACCAAAAAGCTACCCTTTCGACATATTGCCGTGGAGCTTTTTTGGTTCTTGCGAGGAGAGACCAACATCGCTTATTTGCGTGAGAACAAGGTGTCGATTTGGGATGAGTGGGCCGACGCACAAGGAGAATTGGGGCCTGTGTATGGTAAGCAGTGGCGAAGTTGGGAGTGTCCCGATGGCAGTACGATCGATCAAATTGCTCAAGTAGAACAGGATATCCGAAGTACACCAGATTCCAGACGCCTGCTGGTAAGCGCTTGGAATGTTGCAGATGTACCCAAGATGAAATTACCTCCCTGCCATACACTGTTTCAATTCTACGTCTCGAAAGGACGGTTGAGTTGTCAGCTGTATCAGCGCAGCGCAGATATGTTCCTAGGGGTTCCCTTTAACATCGCTTCGTATGCCCTTTTGACCGTTCTGATGGCAAAGTCAACGGGACTGGAACCTGGCGATTTCATACACACTTTGGGGGATGCTCATATCTACAGCAATCACTTCGATCAAGTCGCTGAGCAGCTTGCACGCCCTCCGCGGCCTGAGCCGAAACTCGTTGTGCGTGGCAGCAAGCCAAGTGTCTTGGATTTCGGTTGGGAAGATATTGAGTTGCAAGCATACGATCCATGGCCGTTGATCAAAGCCCCTGTTGCGGTGTAGCTCGTTTGTTTCCGGTTAGTCCTCAGAGGGCGCAATGATGCAGTTCTTTTTTGAAGCTCCATGGATCCCCGGAATTATCGGAGCGGTAATTACCGGAGCATTGTTCTTTGCTTGGATTCAATCCGGAGTCAGTGCTTTTGGCAAAGCTGCAATTGGTGCCGTACTGGTAACCATCGGACTGATATTGATCAATGTCTTGGTCAAAACGGATAAAGAAGAGTTGTCCGAGTTGATGCAGTCGCTTGCTAGGGATTTGCAAGGCAATCGATTTGATGAGGTGCGGAAGAAGATACATCCAGATGCGACGATGGAATTACGGAATTTACAGAGTCGAATTGAGGGTGTCGAATTTCAGACTGTGTTGATTAAGAAGATCCATGGAATCGAAGTTGTTGGCACTCGGGAACCGAAGTCCGCCAATGTGCGGATGAATGTGATTGTTGAGGGACGGCAGGGGGGCAGTTCCGGGACGGTTCCGCGATGGGTCCGAATTTTTCTTGAACAGTCGAAATCTGAAGGAGCGAAGGGAGATTTATCGAAGGGAGAGTGGCGAATCGTCGATTACGAGCATCGCGATCCGCAATACGAAATGCTCAATCAGCAGGGGCGAGACCGCTTGGATTCGATGTACCGCCGCTAGGTAATTCTGAAAACATCGCAGACCGGGTGTTGACAATCTGTCGCATGGGGTAATGATGAATCAGTGCAAAAGCTTTGCGCACCTTTTCAAAATTCTCTTCACATAGAAATTCCTCAACGGATCATTGGCGTTACATGGAGCCGGTTTCGAATCCCGAACGAAATGCCTTAAGCGAAAGCAAGTCTGGCTTAGACTTTGGTGTCAGCCGGGTTTTTGCGTTCGTTTGGAGAGGTAGCTCTTGGGTTCAAATCGCTTTGTTTTTCGCTGTTCTTGCTGGAATATTGAGCTCTGAAGCTCATGCTCGATGTGGGCAATCTTCTCGGCAGATGCTCTGGCGGTTTGGCTCTACTGCTGAGTTGCTTCGCTGGGAAGCACCTGAATTGCGTGCAGGTCCTCAACCCGTTGTGTTTGACGTTCTAGGAGAGATGTCCGATTCTTCGCACAATGAACCTTGGGGTGGTTGTACGAAGTGTCAGTCGAGGGACGAATCGCACAAATCAGTACCTTTGGTACCGGAAAGCAACGGGCGATCGGTTCATGATACGGGCCTAGCTACAGAGGGTGAAGATAGCTTTTTCTCGCCCAGCTTTTTAGAGTTGAATTTGGTTCCTGATGAGTTTGTCTTTTCTGTCGACCTCGAAGGCTTCGAGCGTCCGCCAAGAGTTTAGGTGTTTGTTGCCGGCCGTATCTCTTTTTACGCCGGAATCGCGGTCTGCTCATTTCCTTGGCTAGTGGATCATTTTGTAAGTGTCGGACCTTTGGGTTTACTGCGTGGTTGCGTGGTGGCTCGATTGTGTTCCAAAACTGCTCGGTGATTTGGTCAAGCGTGAGCAAAAGCTATCAGCCGTTGATAAACGTGTATCGAATGTCTTTTGCATAGATACATCAGCGTTTGCGATGGCGAAAGCATATTGAACACCACTTAAAATTTATAGCATTCGAAGAACTTAGAAATCATGACATCCATCATTCATTCGTCGCGCACAGTGCGCAATCGGTCTGCGTTTACCCTGGTTGAATTGCTTGTTGTTATCGCAATTATTGGGATTTTGGTTGGGTTGTTATTGCCGGCCGTACAAGCGGCTCGAGAAGCTGCCAGACGTATGCAGTGCACGAATAACATGCGTCAAGTTGGGATGGCGACGTTGAATTACGAAGCTTCCTACAAGCGATTGCCTGCATCGCGAATATCCCGCACGGCGGATCGCCTTGGGCCTGCGAGCAGCATATCGGTCCATGCTCGGTTGCTACCGTTTATGGAAGCCAATGAGCTTTTTCGCAACGTTGATTTCACTGTGGAGTGGAACGACCCACGAAATGATTTCGCGAGGAATACTTCCGTGGCCACGTTTCGCTGCCCTTCGGATCCATCGTCTACCGTACCAGCGAATGTGGGTGGTCTGAACAACTACTATGTGAATTCGGGAACGGTGCCCTTGTGGAATCGAACAACAGCAAGTCCCTTGCCAGGTATCCCGGACTGCGACGGAGTTTTCTATCGTGACTCGTTCTTGAAACTCTCCTCGATTATGGATGGTTTAAGCAATACGGCGGCCGTTTCAGAACGCATGACTGGGGATTTTTCAAATACGAAAGTTTCGGTTCGTACCGACACGTTTCAGCCTGGAACGCAGCCAATGAATGCTGCTGACGCTTACCGAGATTGTTACGCCATCGACCTCAATGACGTCAGCAAGCAAGGGTTCTCGGACATCGGTGCTCCTTGGATTCGAGGCTATCACTCGACGACTGAATACTACCATATCGCCCCTCCTCAAGGACGTTCCTGTATGTTTCCTCCAGGGCGCATTATGACGACCGCGAATTCACAGCATGGCGCGATGGTCAACATGACCTTTATCGATGGTTCGACCCATTCCGTATCGTCGAGTGTGGATTTGAATGTTTACCGCGCAATCGGTTCTCGAAATGGTGGTGAGGTTGTTTCGACTTCAAGCATCACAGAGTAAGTCATTTCGAATCAATCAATTGCGTGAGAACCATAAAGGATACAAAACCATGCCGATGAACAATAGATGGATGAAGCTTGCATGTACTTGGATATTGTTGGCTCAAGTTTCTGCGGCGGAACCGTTTGGTAATACAGAGCCACCTGATGACGCTAGATCGAATGTGACGCCGGAAGGCATATCGAAACAACCCAAGGCGATTCCGCAGACTCGCTCAGAGACCAAAAAGCTCCTTGGGGCACTCAAAGAACGCCGTCCGCGGTTGGAAATACCCGATAGCGTACCGGGGGGGAGTGCGACGACCTCGAATGTGATTAACGGTAGGGCTCGTCGATATTATCTTCCTGAGAGTTGGCTTAAGGGTGAGCGTTTAGGTAGCGAGACGCAATCGAAGGTTTCCTACGAGTTGAAGACGCAGTGTTTCTGGATCGTATCGCGTGGAAACAATTGTCATTATTGCTTAGGGCATCAAGAGCACAAATTGAAGCTTGCTGGTTTTTCAGATGATCAGCTCGGTGCTTTAGATCGCGACTGGGAAAGTTTACAGCCACGCGAGCGACTTGCTGTCGAGCTTGCACGCAAGATGACCTTGTTGCCTTTCGCGATGAGTGACCAGGATACCGCCAAGCTTAAGAATCACTTTAGCGATGAAGAGATTATCGATTTGGTATACAGCATCTCTCGTTTCAATTCCATGAATCGTTGGACTGACTCGATGGGCTTACCTCAGGATGAGCAGATGCGTGGGGAGGATGTGGAGTTCGATTCACCAACGGATAGCAAATGGGATACAGGTAGCTCTCTGGTTACGGCGAGTGAATCGATCGTGCGACCGAAGGCTTGGAACTGGGATGAGTCTATTGCGCAGTTGCAAGCGTCACGCACACGGTCCCCTCGCGTTGAACTTTTGGGTCGCGACCAAGCGTCTGAATTGATGCAGATGGCGTTAGTGGAAGTCGAGCCATGGCATCGCGTGCTGGCTTCATTGCCTGGAGCGGGGCCTGAATTGGTGAAGGCTTGGACGGACATGCTCGACGATCCTGAGCTTGCTTCAGAGATCAAGCTTTCACTCTGGTGGACAACCGCCCGTTATAATCGGGCATCTGCATCGCTCGCTATGGCCTACAAGCTTGCGACCAAGCGTGGGATCTCTGAAAAACTGATGATGGACTGGACCAAGGAGTCTTTCGAGCCAGTTTCCGACAAAGCGGAGGGTAATCAGGTTGCGATTGCCTTTGCAAAAAAGCTGACTTGTCATCCGCAGCAGATCACCGACGAGGACATTGGGTTGCTTCGCAAACACTTCTCGGATCGGCAGACGGCCCAGGTGATTTACACGGTTGCTGTTTGCAATGCGGTGGATCGCTGGACAGAGACGCTTGGGGTCCCCGGTCCTTGACTTGATGATTGGATTGAAGCGGGGAGCATCGAGCGAACCGGCTGGGTATTGTTGGTCAGGCTACCTTTAGGTCGCTTGGTCTATTTGCAGACCGAGCGAATCGACATACCGCCAGTGAGGTTGTAAACCTCTCTAAAGCCGAGGGCTTTCAAACGACAAGCCCCCACGTGAGCACGTTTGCCGCTGTGGCAAACGACGACGGTCGTTTTCGATGGATCGAGTTTCGAAGTTTGTAGCGGTAGCTCATCGATTCCGATTGGGATTGTGTTTTCAAGTGGTAGTTCTTGGCGCTCTTTAGGAGTTCTTACATCGACGACTTGCAAACCAGTGAGGTCCGCATCTGGGGGTAGGAGTCGTGGCTGGAATTTCAAGTCATTGATTGCGGTGAATGCAGCCATGTGAATCGGATCTTTGGCCGATCCGTAGGGAGGAGCGTAAGCGAGATCTAGTTTGCCTAGATCGTATACGGTTCCACCGAAGTGCATGGTGGTAGCGATGATATCGATACGCTTGTCAACTCCATCTCCTCCGATGGCTTGAGCGCCGAGAAGTTTCCCATCGTGTTCACTGTAGAGAATTTTCAGCTGCATATTCGTAGCGCCTGGGAAGTAGGATGCATGATGTGCGGCTTGGATGATCGTTGTGCGGAAAGGAATATTCAGTTGGTCTAGGGTACGTTCGTTTAGTCCCGTCATTGCGACCGTCATGTCGAAAACTCGCACGATGGAAGTACCCAATACGTTTCCCATGGGTGTGGCATTTCCGGTGGCGGCGTGTTCACCGGCGATCCGCCCGGCGCGATTGGCTGGTCCTGCAAGAGGATTGAGTCCTTTCGTTTGGGAGATTTCGTTGGTGTATTCGATCAGGTCGCCTGCGGCGTAGATATCTGGGTCGTTGGTTTGCAAAAACTCGTTTACCGCGACTCCGCGGGCCGCTCCGAGTTCGATCCCGGCATCGACTGCCAGAGCGGTTCTTGGTCGGACACCGATACCGAGGATGAATAGGTCTGCATCGATTTCGGAGCCATCGGAAAGGATCGCTCCGGTGGCTCGCTGGTCCTCAAGTTTGAAGCGGTCGATGGATACATTTGTTCGGACAGAGATTCCGCGATCAGTGAGAATTTTACCTGCGATGGTGCCGAAGATGCGATCGAGTCGGTTGAGAACGGTCTCGGAGAGTTGGACAAGTTCGACAGCGATACCCAGGTGATGGAGTTGTTCGACGACTTCGACCCCGACAAATCCAGCCCCAACGACAACGACTTTTTTGACTGTTTGTTTGTTGAGTTTTTCGAGGATGCCATCCATGTCCGCTAGGGTCCAAAGTTGGAACACATTTCGTGGCAAAGGCTTGGCGAAGGGGGGTAGAAAGGGTTCGGCCCCCATGGCGAGGATTAGTTTGTCATAGGGGATAGATTTCGTGGGGGCGGAGGAGGCCGAGTGATCACGCACGGTGAGTTGTTTTGTAGTGCGATCGATGTGGGTGACTTCGTGTAGCGTTTGTACTTGGATTTGGAATCTGTTCCAGAAGAGTTCAGGGGTTGCGACGATAAGTTTCTTTCGGTCTGCGATTTCACCCCCGAGGTGGTAAGGTAGCCCGCAGTTTGCGAACGAAACGGCGGGGCCTTTTTCCAAGATGAGTATTTCAGCCGCTGGGTCAAGCCTGCGGGCGCGTGTAGCTGCCGATGCGCCTGCGGCAACACCGCCGATAATCACAATACGTTTTGGTTGGATGGCTGAATCGGTTGACTGCATGATGTGAGTAGCTTACGGGGGGTAATTAGAGGGCAACGGTGCATTGGTATAAAAAAAGAGTGCGTCTGAGGAAGACTCAAACGCACTCTTATGATTTTCGTCGATGAGAACTCTGCCCGTCCAGATCGAAATTCGAGGTGTCGAAGCGAATTGCTTCGTCACACCGTCGCACTTGAAGCGGTGCTTATAGGTCGGATTAAGGCTTGAACTTATCTGGTTTCAGAGCGACGGTTCCGAGGTCATTTGCACCTGGCTTGAGAGTGAACTTGACGTTCCCCTTCTTCCAGCTATCTGGCTTACCGTTGACGGTGACTTCGTCAAACTTGTTTTGAGCTTCGTGCCAAAGCTTGAAAGTCAATTCGACACCTGCTGGAAGCTTGTCGATTTTGATTTCACCCTTTTCGTTGCTAACAGCTACGTAGGGGTGGTCTGTTACGACGTGATAAGCGGTCATCCAAGGATGGATATTGCATTCGACTTTCGAAGGCCCACTTTCGGACTTCTTGATCTGCAAGGTCTTGCTCCCGCCGGTGGGAACAACTTGGTTCCATTCGTCGTTGTTGAAGAAGACGAATTTTGCGTTATGGCTGGTGCTATCGGAGTTTTTCACTTCGACAGTTTGTCCAGCGCGGATTGGGAGGATGTGGGGAATGAATCGGCAGTTGACGTTATCGAGGACAGGCTTGGTCTCTGGAACGTCCCGCATTGATGGGTGAATTTGATCTTTAGCGAGTTTGGTTTGTTTCGCATCGATCATGAAGACCATGTTTGCGATTCCCTTGGAGGCGGAATCGACGACAAGTCGTTCGGCAGGGATTTGCTGCTTGGCGCAAAACGCATCAGCGCCGGCGTTGACGGCAGCGCCTGCGGGGGCGGCCCCATCCAAAACAAACTTGATCGTAACATCAGCCCAATCTTGAGCTTGGGCAACCATACCACTACAAACAAGAGCCGCGGGGGCGATCAACATCGACCATTTCATATAGGACACCGATTCTACACTTTCGAGAGAGTGTTCTGAGGAGCAAGCGGGACCAGGAACGTGGGGCAACAAGAAAGTCGTTGCGGGTGGGGTTCCGGGTGGGAAAACTTCAGTTCTCCCCATGCAAATCGTATACGGAACGATTTTTTTTTCAATCGCGTTGGCAATTCATCCCTCACAAAGGCTTTTGGCCGGTTGACGCAAGTTCTCGGTATCACTACACTTTTGGAACTTGACGGAGGTAGTAGCTCAGCTGGTTAGAGCGTCGGATTGTGGCTCCGAAGGTCGGGGGTTCAAATCCCCTCTATCTCCCTTCTACTGATGATGTTTGCCTAACTGTCCCCTGACAGCCCCCTTGGTGGGGTGGCAACGCGGTTTGCAGCCTGTTGGAATGGATTCGACTTGCAAATCATCTGATTGTTGTTTCGCACGACGAATAAAATGGGCTTGGGTGGGCTTTTGTGCGATCGCGACTCCTAGGCGGGGCGAGGAGTGCTACTTTTTAGAGCCTGCGCTGTTCCGCGAGCCTGTGCTGTTCCTGGAACTCGAGCTAGAAGACCTTGAGTTACCTGAAGAGGATCGATTTTGAGTCGACTTGGTCGACTCTTTGTCGACACGCATCGAACCACTACTGCGGCCACTTGCGTCTCGAAACTGGTAGCGGCTGCCTTGCTGCTGACTGGAGCCAACTGTGCGACCACTTGAATCTCGGAACGTTGAGGAAGCATTTGATGTGCGGGTGGAACCCAGGGACGTACCAGAAGCCCCCCGAAGAGTGCTTGAATTTGCATTTCCGTTCGTGCGAGACGAGCCGATAGTTCGGCCGCTTGCGTCACGAAACGTTAGGTTATCGCCTTGCATGACTGCTGATCCACTGACTCTACCGCTCGCATCGCGGAAGGTGATTCGATCGCCGGATCGGGTAGCAGAACCGCTGGTTCGTCCACTTGCATCTCGAAAGTCCGCTCGATTCGAGCCACTTCGTGCGGCGGTTTCCCATTTCGACAGTGGAATGTTTCCTTGTTTGTTCGATTGAGCACAAAGGGTTGGGATGGTGAGCCAGAGTGCAATCACCCCGATGCATGTTCGCATTACCAAGCGGATAATTGAGTTGCAGGGGGGCGCTGCGGTCAGGTTACGAAATGTTGTGGGCATAGTGGGCGGGCTTGTTGGAGTTGTAAAGGGGACGTGATATGCAATGAAGAGTTCGTGCCAATGCATTGTAGAAAAGTTCGTTAAATAAAAAAAGCGTGGTATTGCCCACGCTCTTTTGATCGGCCAACAGAACTTCATCACATCAGGTGCACGCCATGTGTGCGGGAGCAAATGGTTAGCTTGCACCCTTCCCTTTTGTCGAATTGGAGTTCGATTGGGACTTTCTCCAGTATTGGTCAGCGCTTCGAATTTCTCGAAGGTGCAACCAATGGCCGTGAGTCTTTGAGGTACTCGAAACCATCGTTTCTGGTGCAATCTCGCCCTTCTGGATTTTCTTGACGAAATCAGATTCAGCGATTGGACCAACCGTTTTCGAGCCACCAAAGAAACTCTTCTTCATGAAATACCAGTCAGCAGACATCAGGTCTCTCCTCCTAGCAAATGATCCAAACAGCAAACAATTCAAACGAAACGATTGCGGAAGGTTCGGAGAGTAAACCGGTGCTTGCTCACAAGTAATTCAACCGCGCATTATAGAAAAAGTTTCGGCAGGGGATCCACAAGAAAATCAAAAAATTTGATCCTGCGAGGGGGAATCTAAGGGTTCTCGAGGGGGGGATTGGAATCGGCGAACTGGGCGAGTTGACCGACATCTCGGGTGACGGTGATTGTCAGGACATCGAGATCGAGGCAATTTGCAGATGTTCCAAAGGGATCTTCGATTTCCACGCTGGTCTCTTCGATTCCGAACATTCCGAGGGAAAGGACAGCCATGAGGATGGGGGACCACCAGCCGAAACGCTCGCAGATGACCAGAGGAAGGGTCGCTAGGTAGACGAGTATCATCAATTTGATGAGGGAGACGTAAGCGAATGGAAGTGGGGTTTTTTGAATTTTCTCGCAGCCACCTTGGGCATTTACCAGTTCAGCGATTTGTGTTTCGAGATGCCGAGTGATTTCCAAGGGGATTTCACCTTGCTGAGTTTGGCGATGAACCCATGCGGAGATTGCGGCAGCGATAGCGGTTGGTTGATTTCCGAATCTCTCAGCCGTCTTGACGACGGACTCGGGGAGAAACGGAGCGGCTTCGGCTAGGTCTCTTAGCCCCCGCAGGGAGAGCTTCAAGCTGATAGCGAATCCGGCGACGAGGTCGGCAAGTGTTTGGCCATCTTTGGTGTACAGTGAGCCGACGCGACTGATATTTCGGCTGGAGTTGATGATGGTTCCCCAGTGGGATCGCCCTTCCCAGTAACGGGCATTCGAGGCGTTCATGCGGAAAACGAGAAGGAAGCCAATGAGTGAACCGAGGACGACATGTCCGAAAGAATCGAGTTCTTGATCAAGTACTGGGCGATTGTTATTCGCCCCGATTTTTCCGAAGAAGTAGATCGCTTCGATAAGGATGGAATAAGCGACAGCCAAGAGGATACGGCCGTAGCACATCGGTAGGGCGGTGCCAGCCCAAGAGAACGCGGTCTGCAGCCAATTTCTAGTGATGCGATGGTCAGGCCTTTTCATGATGCGCTCGCTCCATCTTGTTGCTCTTCTTTTGGATCCCCTACAAATCGGTAGCCTGCATCACGGATGGTCAGGAAGTGTTTTGGATGTGCAGGATCGGCCTCAAAGGTTTTCCGAAGTCTGAGCATAAATTGGTCGACGCTTCTGGTTTGCATTTCACCGGAAAGATCCCAGACTTCGGCGAGAAGTTCCTGCCGGCTGATCACGCGTCCTTCGTTTTCAACGAAGTATCTCAGGAGTTGCAACTCTTTATGGGTGAGTTTGACTTCGTTTTCCCCGACTAGGACTTCGTAGGTTTCGAAGTTGATATGCGCGCGACCGAAGTGAACTTCGTTTATCTTGTTGGAGAACGGTTTGCTTGGTTGTTCCGATTCTTGGCGAGGATGCAATCGCAAAAGGTTTCGGATACGAGAGAGTAGTTCATCAAGATCGAACGGTTTGGTGAGGTATTGATTCGCACCGACATCAAATCCGCGGGATCGGTCTTCTGAGAGGCTTCGTGCGGAGAGGATCAGGACAGGGACGTTGAGGTTGAGTTCGCGCAATCGGTTGCAAACGGCGTATCCGCTCATGCCAGGCAGCATCAGGTCAAGGATGATCAAGTCGAAGGAATGCGGGTCAGATTCGAGTAGCTTGCTTGCAACCGCTCCGTTATCGACAAGCGATACTCGATAGCCTTCGGCCTCAAGGTTGTACTTGAGACCTTGGGCAAGGTGCGTTTCGTCTTCAACGACAAGAATGCGTGGTTTCATGCGGTTGGATTTCGGATTTCAAGACGTGCCGTGGTGGGATTCTTTCGCGTTCGCTTGGTGCCATCTTCGATATTCGGGTGGAACATCGGGTTGTTGCCAAGCGTTCATGCCACCGTCGATATACACGGTTTGGCCGTGCATATGCGAGGCGAGGTCCGAGACGAGGAAAGCGGCAATCGGGCCGCATACGCTCGCTTCAGGGACTTGGCCGTTAGGAGTATGGAGTCGCATCCAATCCAAGGCCGTCGAATCATTCGAGAGGACTTGATTGGTAAGTGGCGTGCGGACCAAGCCAGGTGCGATGGCGTTGACTCGAATATCGTACGGGGCCAGCGCAACGCAAAGGGAGCGTACCATGGCGCTGAGCGCCCCTTTGGATGTGTCGTATGCGGTATGGTCTACTTCGGCTAAGAGTCCATTGATCGAACCGGTGAATAAAACTCTTCCATTTTGTTGATTCTCAATCCAATTGTTTGCGAACCACTGGGTCAAGAAGTATCCGACTTTCACGTTGATGTGCATCGTCCGGTCGAAGTTTGCTTCGTCCCCTTTGAGAAAAGGTGGATCGATGTAAATTCCTGCGTTCGAGACAAAGATGGACGTATCGGGATGGGATTCGATCAAGGGCTTGAAGAGTTGCGACTGAATTTCTGAGATACTGGCCGACAGGTCGAAGCAGATGATGGTTGATTCGGGGCTCAACTCACGGCATCGCTTGAGGGTCGCTTCGCTTTCGGCATCCTCGCGCAAGCCATGGAGGATGATGGTTGCGCCTGCTTGTGCAAGGGCGACAGCGATTGCCGCCCCGACCCCTTGGGTGCTCCCCGTGATGAAAGCTTTTTTGCCTTGAAGGTCGATTTTCATCGAGCGATCCTAGGACGTAACGGAATCGGAATTCCGAGGGTCGTGGTGAGCACCGTCGGTCCCTGATGGAGTACTGCCGGAATTGTTCGCAACTCTTGATTCCGCGAGGGAATTTTCTGAAGGTGCGGAATCGGTGGAAGACTTTGGTTTTCTTCCAGCTCTGCGTTCAATGGCGGCTTCGACAAACCGGCTAAAGAGGGGATGGGCCTTGGTCGGTTTGCTCTTGAACTCAGGGTGGAACTGCACCGCGAGGAAGAACGGGTGGGATGGGAGTTCAATGATTTCGACGAGCCCTCCGTCGGGACTCAGCCCGGAGAATCGCATTCCGTGTGCTTCGTATTGGTTTCGGTACACGTTATTGAATTCATAGCGATGGCGGTGTCGTTCGGAAATCAGTTCAGTAGTTTGGTAGGCTTTTTGAGCGGTGGTTTCAGCTACCAAACGGCAGGGCTGAGCACCGAGTCGCATGGTGCCGCCGAGTTGAGTGACATTGCGTTGTTCGTCGAGTAAGCAGATCACAGGGTGTGGGGTGTCTTTATCGAATTCGGTCGAATGGGCTTTTTGGAGTCCGACAACGTTCCTGCCGAACTCGATTGCTGCGCACTGCATTCCGAGACAGATTCCAAAGAAGGGGATGTTTCTCTCGCGAGCATATCGGATGGCTTGGACTTTCCCTTCGACTCCGCGTTCGCCGAAGCCACCAGGGATGAGAATGCCGTCGTACCCGGAGAGGAGCCTCTCAGGGCCTTCTTCTTCGATATCTCCGCTTTGGATTCGAGCGATACGAATGTTGGCTTGATGCGTGATCCCAGCATGATCGATCGATTCGTAAATCGACTTGTAAGCATCTTTGTGTTCGGCGTACTTGCCAACTACGGCGATACTGACTTCGTGCTTTGGGTTCCGCAAGGAGTACATCAATTGATCCCAAGCGTCGAGCCGCAGCGGTTGTGCACTTAACCCGAATCGTTTGATGATGAACTCGTCTAAGCGGTGATCTTTCAAAGAAAGTGGAACTTCGTAAATCGAGAAGTCTTTATCTTTTTCTTCGATGACGGCTTGTATGTCGACATTGCAGAACAAAGCGATTTTCTCACGCTCTTCTCGCGAGATGCTCTGTTCGCACCGGCAGATCAACATGTCTGGCTGTATACCGATTTGGCGAAGTTGACCGACGGAATGCTGCGTCGGTTTAGTTTTGATTTCCGCGGCAGCTTTCAGGTAGGGAACGAGGGTCAAGTGAATGAATAAGCAGTTCTCTCGCCCGACATCTTGAGGGAATTGCCGGATGGCTTCGAGAAACGGAAGGCTTTCGATATCTCCAACGGTACCGCCAATTTCCGTGATAACGATATCGGTGTTCGCGTCAGCGAGTCGAAGCACCGATTCTTTGATTTCGTTCGTCACGTGCGGGATGACTTGAACAGTTTTTCCAAGGAACTGACCACGTCGTTCCTTCTCGATCACGCGAAGGTAGATTTGTCCGGTGGTGTAATTTGAGTCGCGGGTCAGTTGGCCGCTAGTAAATCGCTCGTAATGCCCTAGATCCAAATCGGTCTCGCTGCCGTCATCCAAGACGTACACTTCACCGTGTTGATAGGGACTCATTGTTCCCGGGTCGACATTGATGTAGGGGTCAAGCTTTTGCATTCGAACCCGTAGTCCACGGGCTTCGAGAAGCATCCCTATCGACGCGCTGGTGAGGCCTTTGCCGATCGAACTGACCACCCCACCGGTGACGAAAATGTGTTTGGTCATGACTTCCTTTCAACAACCTTCGCGTAAGAGACAGCCCCGGAAAACGGTATCGTAACGGTTTTATCGAAGGTCGACAAATGCTTGAGAAGCAAATGCTTGACCCCGATTCTCGCACAAAGCATCAGTGGAAAAGGGCTAGGTCAAGGAAAATAGAGGGAAATCGCTCGGAAGAGATTTTTATTGGGTCGCGCGCTGAGAGCTTGCAAGATGAAGGTTTTCCCATAAGCTTACGCACTGGTAGGTGGTATGCGGGGGGGGAAACAACCTGTTAGCACCTTGCCTGATTTCGTAGAATTCCAAGAGCAACTCGGGCGATTCGTAAGCTTCCTGTCGTAAGCTTCCTGGTGGGCCAGGGTAAGAGTTAAGAGTGTTTTTGAAAGGTGACTTGAATTATGCAGTTTCGTTCGCAGTCGGAATCTGAGTCGCGATCGGTCTTTGGCTGGGATCGCAATCAGGTCATGGTAATATGTGCGATTCTTGCACTTTTAACGCTCGCTTTGAGATTCGCTCCATTGCCGGATAATTTCTCGGCATTCGGTGCGTTTGCGATGTTTTGCGGAATATTTGCAACGCGATCCGCTCGATGGTGGATGCCTCTAGCTGTTCTGTTCGTTGCGGACTGCATCGGCCATTTCGGGGGAATTGCAGGGATGGGGTTCTACAACCCCCTCGCGATGCTTCTGAATTATGTCGGTTTTGCATCGATGAGTTTGGTGGGAATGGCGTTCAGCAAGTTCTTTGTGAACTCTAGTGGGCGAGCTTTCGTGGGACTCCCAGCAGCCACCATTGTTGGTTCAGCATGTTTCTTTTTGATCAGCAACTTTGGCGCATGGCTTGATCCTCGTATGCAGTATCCTCAGTCCCTCTCCGGGCTGCTCGATTGCTACTTCGCGGGTCTCCCATTTTGGCGTTCAACGCTACAAAGCGACTTGGTATTCACCCTTGGCTTTACCGCACTAGCGATGGTTTTAGTTCCAGCACTGGGCAAGGGATTGCTCGCACGAAAACCAGCGTAGCGAAATTGATGCACGAGCGGGGCAGTCCCTCTGCGACGAGTTGTAAGTACACGAAAAAGCCACCGGTTGCTTGAAGCAATCGGTGGCTTTTCTATTTGTCCAGTTGGAAAGCAAATCGCTCAGTTCACGAATGTCGTTCGCGGGCGATTCTTACTCGGTAACTTCTACCGATTCGATGATGATCGGTTCGACCGGTACGTCCGAGTGGCCGGATCGGCGGGTCGTGGAAACTTTCTCAATTGCGTCGACAACGTTGGATCCGTCGGTAACTTTCCCAAAAACGCAGTATCCAACTCCATCTTGAGATTTGGCTTTATCGAGAAAGTCATTGTCGGACGCGTTGATAAAAAACTGGCTCGTGGCGCTATCGGGAACGGCGGTTCTTGCCATCGCGATTGTGTATTTGTTGTTTTTCAGGCCATTGCTCGATTCGTTTTTAATCGGAGCCTTCGTTTTCTTCTGCACCATGTCGGAGGAGAAGCCACCACCTTGAATCATGAACCCAGGGATCACGCGGTGGAAGATGGTTCCGTCGTAATGGCCCGATTTGGCGTAATCGATGAAGTTCGCTACGGAGATCGGAGCTGCGTTTACGTCGAGTTCTATGGTGATGTCACCTTGGGATGTTTTTAGTACTACAGGCATTTGCCGATCACTTTCTTGGAAGGAGAAACGACCCGATGCAGATCGGGTCAAGGAAAAGAACTTATTGAATTGTAACAGAAAATGCAATTTTCTGTATCACTCAGTGATGATCAGTCTTGAGTGTGAAGCCCGCATTCCTTTTTTTCCGTCCCGCTCCATCGTCCCGCGCGTTCGTCTTCGCCAAAGCTCACCGGTCGAGTACAAGGCCAGCATCCAATGCTGGTGTAGCCTTGGTCGTGAAGCGGGTTGTAGGGGATTTTTTGCGAAGAAATCCGATCCCAGACTTTCTTTTTCGTCCAATTTGCCAAGGGAGATACTTTGACCAAGTGGAATTTATTATCCCAGCCCACGATTGGAGCTTGGGCGCGGTCGGGACTTTGATCGCGTCGGATAGCGCTTGCCCAGGCATACTTTCCTAGGGCTGCACGGCGTAAGACTGCGATTTTGCGTTCCCCACAGCATCGATTTGGGTCGGACTTATAGACGGGACCACCATTCGCCGCTTCGTAAGCTTCGACGGTTAATTCTGGCCGCATCAGTTCAACTTCGATCCCATAGAGTTCGGCAACACGATCTCTGAGAGTAAGTGTTTCGGGGAATTGGTATCCGGTGTCGAGATTAAAAACGTGCGCCTTAGGAGCAACTCTAGAGAGCATCTCAAGGATCACCATCCCTTCGGGGCCAAAGGCGGTAGCCATGGTGAATCGGGATTCAAAGCGTTGATAAGCCCAACTAAGGATATCTTCAGGTTCGGCGTTTTCGAAGCCGATGCTGATGGATTTAAGTTCCGCAAGGAAATCCGGGGTTGGCAGTAAGGGCGGATCAGCACCTTGGGAACCGATCGGGATCTGGATATCCATTTGCTAGATCACTCGCCTTGCTAGATCACTCGCCATGTGCGAACCGAATTTGTAAAGCTTAAATACGTCTCGCTCTTGCAGGAAAGACAAGGTAGAACATTGGAAAAATCATAGTCTTTCCCTCTTCTCGGTCAAGAACGCTTCGACGGGCTGTTGACGATGCCAATATACGAGTTTTATTGTTCGCCTTGCCATACGATTTTTAGTTTTCTTTCGCGCAGGATGCAGGTTCCTCTCGAAGTGACTTGTCCGAAGTGTGGGAAAAGCAAGCTCGAAAAGAAGGTGTCACGTTTTGCGATTTCTAAAGGGCTCATCGAAAAAGGGCTTGTGGGTGATTCAGGCGACCCGTTCTCGAATGTCGATGAAGCGAAATTAGAACAGTTGATGAGCGAATTTGCGCCCGGGATGCAGGATTCTGGGGAGGATGATCCTCGGCAGATGGCACAGTTGATGAAACGGATGTTTGAGATTTCCGGCAGCGAACCGACCGGTGCGATGCTTGAGGCGATCAAGCGCATGGAAGCTGGAGAGGATCCCGATGCGATCGATGAACAGATCGGAAGCGATATCGATGCACAGGACGATCCGTTCGCTGCAAGCGAACCTAGTGGTAGCGGCCGTGGGGGTAAGAAATGGCGACGTTTGCTTGAGGCACCCAACGTCGACCCTGAACTCTATGAGTTGAAATAAAAAACCCGAGTTGAAATAAAAAACCCGCGCCTCTGCGAAACGCAAAGGCACGGGCTGTTACCATCAATTTAGCTTGTGGTGGTGAAATGGATTCATTTCATTCACAAGCTGGGGTTGGAGCTGCTTGTCAAACGCAGCCCGCCGGCATGCTTAAGACGCCCCACCCCTTTGGCTAGTAGAACAAGAATTCACTAATCACCTCCTTTCGAAACGAGCCAGGCAGTCTTTGTTTCCAGGTTGCCTAGAATCGGAAACTGACCGCACGGATACGCAAGCTACGATGCGTTTCGTAGCACCGTTCGCATTGTATGCCTTGCGAATCTGGAAAATCAACTAGGGATTTTGAAAAAGCGTCGGAAGAGTTTCGAAATAGTGCTGCAAGCCGTTGCTTGGGGGCCTGAGGCTCGTGCAAGAAAACGTAACTGACATGAATCGTCACGGTAAGGTGTCTTGCGGTGGGCGCTTCTGAAGTTGATTCGAGTTTTGTTTTATCGGATGTACTGAAATTCGGGGAGCATGACCAAACTCCAGAGCAAGTCTTCTACATCTTCGGTCTCCAAACTGTCCCCGATCGAATCGTAGATTGCATCAAGTTCGGAGTTGTTCGGTAGACGTGCGAGAGCTTGTAAGAACATCGGTTCGATCCATGTAGTACGCCATCGTTCTCGAATTGGATTCCCCGAGGCTTTCGCATTTACAGCCGTTGGATTGGAGCCTAGAGGATTTACTCGCGACGTCGATTCTTCGTTTTGTGCGAGAATTTCATTGGATTCGATTTCGCGAATTATCTTCTGCGCTCCGAACCGCAACCATTGAGCAAGTGTCTGGCCGTTGGATAAGTCCATGGCTTCGAGAGTTGTAAGTTCTGTTGGGCGAAGAGTGACGATTTGGTCACGGTTTGGGCGACCAAGGCTGCGCATCAAAAAGTCTGCCTTGACGAGTGACGCCCGTACCATTTTGACCTCGCCTTGGATCGCTTCGCTAAGAAGCCGCGTGATTTCATCTCGCAGTCTTGCTTCCCACGGTCCAGCGGCTTGAACTGGTGCTATCCAAGGGGATGCAGCCCTGTCGAGTTGAGCGGGGGATTGCAAGGTTCCTACGAAGCATTGCCAGTCGGTTGAAGACACGATCCGCAAATTTGCCTTTTCGTTCGAGGGATCGTCTTCATTCGAGTGATCTCCCTGGTCAATGCCATCGATTAGAAGTTCGAAGAAGAGGGCTGCAGGGTTCGGACCGTTACCAGCATTCTTGGCTTCTATGAGGATCTCATTCTCACCGAGCCGAAGCAGATCTGTTGCTTGAAACGACTCGACGTTTTCCCAGTTGGTGTCTTGAGCAACAAGATTTCCGTTGATCCAGAGTTTGTAGCTATTGTCACATGTGATCGCGCCGGCTGATTTTTTTACCGTTTTGTTTGCGGGGGATTTGAGTTCGAAGGTTTTGCGAAACACAACGGTTTCGTTTGCATCCGGGCCGCCTGGATTCTGAGCGCTAGGACTCCAAATCCATGTGGCAGCCTTTGAGCGATCGAATTTCTCGAAGGTGGTCGAAGGGCTGTTCTTTCCGGTTGGTGGCAGTGGGGCCGAACGAAGAACCTGGGCATCGAATTTCGTTGGTGCTGCACCGGTCAGTTGCCATACCGCATCGACGAATTGTTCAGCGGAAAGTCGTCTTGGGCGTGGCCCTTGATAGGTGTAATCAGCCCCATCTTTTCGATCTGCCATTCGTTCGGATTGGCTTTGGTAAGCTTTCGAAGTGGCGATTGAGGCGATGAGTTTTCTCAGATCGTATTTATTCTGGACAAATTCATTTGCCAGGGCATCGAGGAGGTCTTCGTTCCAAGGCTGAGTCTCCATTGCATCGGTAGGGTGGACGATGCCGTGCCCCATGAGGCGGTGCCAAATGCGATTGACGATGGTTCGGGTGAACCGACCGTTTTGCTCATCGGTCATAAGCTTGGCGAGTTGTTGCAATCGCTCGGGTTGAGGGGCATCAGGATTGATTTGACCGAGCTCGGGGTAGATCCAAGCCGCTTGAGCTTGTTGACCAATCGATTTGTCGCATCGGTGGATGGTAAGTGGAGTATTCGCGTATACAGCGGCGATTCCATAGGCATCTTTGAGGGTCCAGCGATCGATGAAGCTATCGTGGCATGATGCGCATTTCAAATTGATCCCAAGGAACGCTTGGCCGATGCTTTGTGCAAATTGTATCTCCACCGTTTGCCCTGCGCTGACTTCACCTCTCCATTTGATCCCGTTTGCAAATCCCGCGCTCTGCGCCGAAGGTGGTGCGATCAATTCTCGAACCATCTGATCGTAGGGCTTGTTGGTAACTAATGCATCGTAGAGCCAGGTTGTGATTTGGGTTCTACCACCGGTGATGAAACCTGTACCTGAGTAATCATTGCGAAGAAGATCGTTCCAAAAGGTTAACCAGTGTTCGGTAAGTTCGACATCGCGAGCCAAAAGTTCGGCGATTAACTTTTCCCGTTTGTCGACTTCTTTGCTCGTTAGAAAGTTTTCGGTTTCCGCCGAGGTCGGCAGCAATCCGATCAGGTCGAGGTAAGCTCGGCGGACGAAAGTATGGTCGTCGACGACCTGTAGGATCTGGAGTCCTGAGGCTGTTCGCTGTGCATCAAGGATTCGATCGACCACATGTGCTCGGTCGGGAGAGGTGGGGTCGGGGATAACGGGAGTTCGTGGGCGCAAGGGTGGATCGTAAATTTGTTTGCCGAATGAAAATCCGGATTCCCAAGGAAGTCCATCAGATATCCATTTGGAAATGGCTTGTTTTTCCTCCGAGCTAAGGCCTGGGCCTTCGGGGGGCATACGGATGTCCAGATCCTCTGAGGAAATTCGTTCCAAGAGTAACGCGCCTATCGCTTGGGATATCGCAGCGCTTTTCGATGCCGAATCGTTTGTTGCTCTGAGAGCATCGACATTCAGCGATTCCGAACCTCGCAGCAGGGTTTCCCGAGTGTTCAATGAGAATCCTCCTTTTTGTTGGTCCGCCGCATGGCACGCTATGCAGTGTTTTTTCAGGATTGGAGCAACTGTATGGGAGAAATCATCCGGCAGAGTCGCTGTGTCAGGGGGTTGCCCGGCGGCTTCGCTTTGAATCGGTGCAAGTAGTCCGAGGACCAGGAATCCTAGAGGTTGCCTTCCTGTAATCGCTTCGGTTACGCGGATCGCAACATTTCGGGTGCTGAGTAGATCTGGTATTGGCGATTGCGGGTTGAGACCAAGGAGTGTCGAAAGCATGTGGCGGAAGGGATTGATCATGGAAAGGCCTTTACCGTGGGATGGAAGCGGTAGTAAGGGGAATGCTTTGGGCGGTGGATACTTTAAACCCAGAATGCTTTAAACTGTTGATTGTATGAGCGAGAACACGATCCGTTACGTCGAACTTCATTGTAAATCGAATTTCTCCTTCCTCGAAGGGGCGTCGCATGCTCATGAATTGATTGCAAGCGCAAAACAGTTCGGTTACGGCGGAGTGGCGATCACGGATCGGGATACTTTAGCTGGTATCGTGCGGGCACACACGGCGGCAAAAGATCAGGAAATTTCTTTTTACGTCGGTTGCGAGGTCAATCCGATCGATGGACCACCCGTGGTGTTATGGCCCAAGGACCGCCGCGGCTATGCTGACTTGTGCAAGCTCTTGAGCATTGGGAGGCTGCGAGCAGCCAAAGGTTATTCGGCGATTTCTTGGCATGACATAGCCGAGCATTCGAAGAATTCACTTGCGGGGTTGATTCCGGCTTTGCCCGCAGGCAGACCATCGGCGGTATTGGGATGGGCGAGCGATGATACAGAGAGCGAGGAAGCCCAATCTGGTAAGGGGTTGAGGGGCGAAGTATCGGCAGGAGGGAAACGCGTCGAATCCGGTTGGAACGTCGGAGGATTCATAGATAAGGAGCGTTTTGAGGTCAAACCAATTCCGCTTGCTCCATGGTGTAGCGTTGGACATCATTTTGATCCTTACGATTCGAAATGTTGGCTCGGATGGCTAGGAGCGTTTCGCGACTTATTTGCCGACCGGGGATATCTTTTGGGGCATTTGCATCTTGGGCCAAATGATGCACAGCGGTTAGAGCAATTAGGGCTTTGGGCCGAGGGGTCGGGAGTACCTTTGGTGGCGGCAGGTGGCGTGTTGTATCATCACCCGCACCGGATGGTATTGCATGATTGTCTCCAAGCCATCTCGACGGGTGGGACTATTGAAGATGTTGCAACTTTTCGTCCTTCGAATTCCCAGTTTGCGATGCGGAGTGTTGAGCAGATACAAAGGTTGTATCGCAGGGCGCCGGAAGCGATTCGCTGGACGGAGCGGATTGCCTCACAGTTGGATTTCAAGCTAGATAGTTTGCGATATGAGTATCCGACGGAGTGGGCTCCGGAGGGGATGACCTCGATGGAGTACCTTAAAAAGTTGACTTGGGAAGGAGCCAAGTCGCGGTATCCCGGAGGGGTTCCGATGAAGGTCGTGGAGATGTTGCGTCACGAGATGCGTTTGATTGAAGATCTGAGATACGAAGCATACTTTTTGACCGTTTGGGACATCGTCCGTTTTGCAAGGTCGCAGAACATCTTGTGTCAAGGCCGAGGCTCGGCAGCGAATTCGGCTGTCTGTTATTGCTTGGGGGTAACAAGCGTTGACCCAAGTTGCTACGACTTGCTCTTCGAGCGTTTCATCAGTCGCGAGCGGAATGAAGCTCCTGATATCGACGTGGATTTCGAACATCAACGTCGAGAGGAAGTGATTCAATATGTTTATTCCAAATATGGACGGCAGCGAGCGGGTATGACCGCAGCGGTGACAACCTACCGAATCCGTTCAGCGGTAAGAGAGTGTGCAAAAGCACTAGGGTGGTCGAATGACCATATCGATAGTCTTTCAAAGATCGTCGATGGGCGAGCCGGGATCGAGAACTTGCCGGTGCGTTTGGAGCAAATCGGAATGGATCCGACATCGCAGACGGCCAAGAGATTCCTGTATTTGGTCGAATCGATTCTGGGTTTTCCAAGGCATCTCTCGCAGCATACCGGTGGGATGGTGATGACCAGCGGTGCACTCTGGGAGTTATGCCCGATCGAAAATGCATCGATGGAAGGACGTACGATCATTCAATGGGATAAGGATGATCTGGATGAGTTAGGAATACTCAAGGTGGACTGCTTGGCGCTTGGGATGCTGTCGGCCATTCATCGATCGATGGATTTGATCGAGCAACACTTCGATCGCCCACTAACTCTCGCGAGCATCCCGGCTGGTGATAGTGACGTCTATGACATGATTTGTCGGGCTGACACGGTAGGTGTGTTTCAGATCGAGAGCCGGGCACAGATGAGTATGTTGCCGCGATTGCGACCGAGATGTTTTTATGATTTGGTAATCGAAGTTGCGATCGTTCGACCGGGACCGATCCAAGGAAACATGGTCCATCCATATTTGGCGGCTCGCAGCAGTGGGATACAGCCGGCTTATCCGACGGAGGAGATCGCTCAGGTATTGCGAAAGACGATGGGGGTGCCGATTTTCCAGGAGCAAGCGATGCGGCTAGCAGTTGCGGCGGCGGGTTTCACGCCGGGAGAGGCCGATCAATTGCGTCGCGCGATGGCTGCTTGGAGACGCCCTGGTGTCATCGATAAATTTCATCGCAAGTTAGTTGATGGGATGCTCAGTAAGGGATTGACCGAAGAGTTTGCACAAACGGTTTTCCGGCAAATTCGCGGATTCGGCGAGTATGGATTCCCCGAGTCACACGCCGCAAGCTTTGCGTTGCTTGTTTATGCAAGCTGTTGGCTTAAGCATCACTATCCCCAAGTCTTCTGCTGCGCGATGCTCAACAGCCAACCGTTGGGTTTTTATACTCCTTCGCAGCTGATTTCCGATGCGCAAAAGCATGGGGTTAGCATTGGAGCCGTTGACGTCAACGCAAGTCACTGGGAGTCGACTTTGGAGGTCGCAGCGGCGTCGGATCCAACTACGGAGGGGGCTCCGTCTCGAACTTATCGATTAAGGCTCGGGTTGCATATGATTCGAGGACTGCAGGAAACCGACGGAGTGCAATTGGTTCGCGAGAGATTGCAGTCTGGGAAGTATGTGGACCAGAGTGAGCTTGTCCGTCGATGCCGATTTGCTCAGTCTACCCTAACACTGCTAGCCGATAGCGGGGCGTTGGCAAGTCTATCCGGCAATCGTCGAGCCGCGTACTGGCAAGCTTTAGGTCGAGACAAGACACATACCTCGTTACCATTGCTTGAAGCAGCCGGGGCGGATATCGATGAACCAATTCCGGATTCGCTGCAGCCGATGAATGCTATGGAAGAAGTTGCGACCGACTACGCCACGTTGGGTTTGTCATTACAAGGTCATCCGATACAGTTTTATCGCGAGCGGCTTGAAGCTTTGCGAGTGCGGACTGCGGAAGAATTGCCCGAGTTGAAGCATGGGCAGTTTGTTCGCGTCGCCGGTTTGATCGTGCTCAGGCAACGTCCGGGCACGGCCAAGGGTATCACGTTTGTGACGATGGAGGATGAAACCGGAAGCATCAATCTCGTAGTTCATCCTCGAACTTGGGAGGATAACTATCTGATTTGCAAACAATCCAATGCTTGGCTAGTTCACGGCACGCTAGAAAATCGCAAGGGGGTAATCCACGTCGTCGTCGGTCGGCTTGAGGATCTGACCGATACTCTTGGTCCACTTCAATTGCGTTCAAGAGACTTTCGTTAGTTTGAACGCAGCCAATTAGAGTTCGTCGCGGATTTGGTTTCTACAGCTTCCCGTTCTCCGTTTTCACGTGCTATAGCTTCACGTGCTATAGCTTCACGGCAAAGGCTGCGAAAATCGTCGTGTTGGTCGGTTGAAAGTCGTTATCAAAACAGACGATGAGCAGTTTTCTACCGTCGGGTAGAGCGGGGCCCCAAGCGATACCTTCTGGTTTCTCTGGAGCATTCGGGCCGTTGAATCCGAATCGTGGGTCGAGCAAGTCGATCAGCAGTGACTTCTCGATTCCAAGTTGGCCAACGGGTAACCCAGATTTCAGTGACTGTGCGTTGGAGATATCGGTGGCCTGAGACGTATCCGCAAGATAGATCCGCTTGATTTTGGCTTGTTCACCCATGAGGCTATCGCGTTCAAGGACGAGGAATTTTTTTTCATCGATACTAAGAACTTCGCTGACCCCAGTGGATTCATCGACAAGTGGATAGGCCAACTGTTTGGTTGCAGATGTAGTTGGATCGATTACTAGCCATCGAGTCCAAGTTCCGAAGCACTTGTTGTTCTCGATTCGGCCGTCTTGTACTAAAGGGCCTTGCATCGCCCCGACGATGGTTTTGTTTGTTGGGGTCACCGCGATACCTTCAAGTCCCCGGTTGGTAAATGTGCCGACTTGAAACGGGGGATCTTTGCGATCGCTCAACGTAAAAGTGCTCGGGATGGGGATCGACTTGAGCATCATACCTTCGAGAGAGAAGATATCGATGAAGGGGCCATATTCATCGCTGATAATGACCGATGAAGTACCGTTGGCCGAGGAGACCACGCGGATCCCTTCCGGATCGTAGCTAGGGCAACGACTTGGGTCTTTCCAACTTTTGAGTTGAAGCAGACTTCCTGTCAGCGATCTGGATTGCGAGTCGCGGAGCAGTGAGGTGCCCACTAAGTTAAATTCAAGTGTCTTGCTTGCTGGATTGAAGGTCAGGTCGATGGAGTGAAAGCGGCAGGGGAAGCTTGCTGCGCCATCACCGGCTCCACGATCGCTCAAGGCGTAGTATCGGTTTGCGGTCCCCGAGTAATCGATCGCTGATAGACCGCCGAAAGCGTTCACGGGAGTGTTGGTCTCAAGCATACCATCCAAGCCACTTTTGTCCGTCAACTCACCCGAGACGTGAGTGATCGCGAGGAGTTCAGCGGATGATGCACGAGAAATGGCTGTGTCTTGCGCGAGGCAGTATTGATCTTTACCAAAAAATGCTGACCCGATAAGGGGGAGAGAGAAGGATGCGAGGGCAGCGAGGCGACAGAGTTGCGTCATGGTACTAGTGGATGTGCGGTTACGATTGAGTTGAATGCGAGCGATTAAGTTGAATGCGCGTAGAGCTGGAAACAACCGGAGCGGGAATAAGGATAACCGGTGAGAAATTACGGATGGTTGTTATGAAAAAAGAGCCCGCATGATTGGTGCCATGCGGGCTCTGTAAGTGGGGCTTGGCGAAAGTGCCAAGGGTCATGCAATATTTTCCTATTCAGGCATTGCAGCAATGTCGCCTTGTTCGCGAGTGCACAATGCTACGAAGACTTGACCGGAGACACTTTGAGGGATGAACTGAACCGAGCCATCGCAGACCACGAAGTGAGCACCGCTTCCGTGGAAAGCGTAGAACTCCGAATCGTTCGTGCAGTTCAGGAAGCACGAGCCGACGACCGTGGTAGCCCCGGAGCTTGATGTCGAGTTTTGGAGGCCCAAAGCATTCGCACCGTCAACGCTGAATCCACCGTTGATGTCCGCCCATCCCCAACCATCTGCAACCACAGGGGTGCCGAAAGCGATGTTGCCAGTACGCGGGTTGACGGTCTTTTTGCCACTGACATACATCGAGGGACGACCAGCTCCTTCACCCAAGCAGAAGGTGTTCGACAGGCCGTCGCGAATCATCGCAAGTTTCACACCTTCGGGACCACGACCCATAGCTGCAAATACTTCGCGAGTTCCGATGCTTGGCAAACCAGCTGCCACAAACGCTGCGTTGCGCACTGCGTTGATGGAACCGTAATCTGCATAACCCCAAATTGGGCGATCGGTCCGAACGTTGTTCGAAATAGCGGTGTAGAGATTTTGAGGTGGGAGCTCGCGAGGGGACGGGCTCGATGGGCAAATCATCACAGGGATCTGGGTGGTGGTAACCACGTCATTGATCGGTTCGTACCAAGGGCGATTGAAGTTGTAGCTCGAAAAGCTTGGGCCTTGTTCGATCATAGGAAGGATCATCGCTGGCCAGGAGACTTGAAAAACAGGCGCATTGATCGAGATTCGGCTTGGTGGCAATCGCTTGTATGCGCTCTCGTAGTTCATCAGCGCAAGCCCGAGTTGGCGAGCGTTGCTGCTGCATGACATCCTGCGTGCTGCTTCGCGAGCAGCTTGGACTGCCGGCAATAGCAAGCCTACCAAGATTCCGATGATGGCGATGACGACGAGAAGTTCTACCAAAGTAAAACCGCTTCGTTTGAATTGATTTCGCGACATTCCTGTGACTCCTTTATTCCCTATCGATATCTGCAAGATAACGGTCTATGCAAGGCGATTGTGTCCCGGCGGTGATGCGACACCAACGGACAACTCGCAGTGCATACCCATCATCCACCTTGGATGAGAATCTCCGGTACTGTCTGCGTTCGGCCTTCCTACGCGACATACTGTATGGATGAATGCTCGCATTTCGATGAAGCGAGTGTTATGCTTGTGTTAAGAAATCGTGAATGTCGGTGAGTTGTTTTAGGAATGTGTTAACAAGCGGTTAAGTTTGTGGCTTTCCGATGAATCCGAGTAGATTTTAGTTGCGAACTTGCTTTTTTCTGTTCTCCGGAGGAGTCGGGGAGGATAGGTGGCCCGTGTTCATGTCGACGGGTGGTCGCGTTGATTTCGGGGGCAAGATTGGTTGAAAGTATTTCCCGGTCATGGAATACCTTATACTTTGGGTTTATCGTTAGCGTTCGACTTCGTTTCCTCTGAGTGGTTGGTTATTTGAAATGGTTCGTTTCACAGCGTTTGCCGTTCTCTTGGCATTGGCCACGAACGTTCGGGCAGATGAAGATGCTTTTTTCGAATCGCGAGTTAGGCCATTGTTAGTCGAGCATTGTTACGAGTGTCATAGTGGCACAAGTACCAAGGGAGGCCTGTCGCTTGAATCACGTCAGGGCTGGCAAAAAGGCGGGGATTCAGGAGCGGCGATCTTGCCGGGAAAGCCGGATGAATCGTTGGTGATCCAAGCGATTCGCTATGCCGATGAGAACATGCAGATGCCGCCGAAAGGGAAGCTTACTGCGGAAGCGATTGAGGTGTTAGAGGAATGGGTTCGACGCGGAGCAGTTGATCCTCGCGTCGGAGACGAGAAGCTTGCCGGGATGAAGCTCGAGGATGCGAGGACTTGGTGGTCGTTCCAACCTGTCGTCGCATCTGGAAACCCGATATCGACATCGAATGCTAACTTGGCGGGTGCCGCAAGGCCGAGTCTTGGTGAAATCCAAGCTGCAACGGCAACCATCGATCGCATCATTGCTGCGAGGCTGCGGGATGCTGGGGTGCAAGCACTTCCGCAATCCGCACCACGAGACTTGATCCGCCGGGTGAGCTATGACTTGTTGGGGCTTCCTCCAAGCCCGGAAGATGTTGAGGCTTTCGAGCGCGTTTGGTCGCAGTCTCAGGGGCCGGAGCAACGGCGAGATCTTTTATCGACTTGGATCGATCGTTACTTGGAATCTCCTCAGTATGGTGTTCATTGGGGGCGACATTGGCTGGATGTGGTCCGGTATGCGGACACGGCTGGAGAGAATACGGATCGCCCCTTGGTACATGCTTGGAGGTACCGAAATTGGGTCTTCGACGCGTGGAATCGCGATATGCCATACACGGACTTTATCCGCCTTCAGATCGCGGGGGATTTAATCGCGGTAGATTCGCCTGGCGAGTCGAAACCTGCGGCTTCCGAGGCAGGTGGGCTTTTCGGGGCAAATGGGGAAGCATCGGTTGTAGGCGGCCCGATTGCGAGCCGAGCCGAAGGCATCATTGCCACGGGCTATTTGGCGATCGCACGTCGCTTTGGGCATGATATCGACAAAGATATGCATTTGACGTACGAGGATGTGATCGACAATGTAGGTCGAGCTTTTTTGGGATTGTCGATCGGATGTGCGAGGTGTCACGACCACAAGTATGATCCGGTTACAGCGGAGGACTACTATGCACTTTATGGAGTCTTTGAGAGTTGCAAATTCTCGTTTCCTGGGTGTGAGCCGAAAGGACAACCGAGGGATATGATCCCGCTGGCGACACAAGAGGAGATCGATCGGTTGCTGAGGCCTTATCAGGAGAAGAAAGAACGACTGGAGCTTGCGGCACAGGAGCGAGAAAAACAAGCTCACGTGCATCGCATGCGATTCTCGGAAGCGATCTCTGCGCAAAGTGAGCTTATTGCCGAGTCACCGGTCGAAGAGGGGGCAAGTGTTCCTTTTGGTGCCGCATTGAGTATCAAGCGAGGCGATGTCTTGATGCTGAGCGTATCACCGAATGGGAATTACGGGGCGGATACCACGCGTGTGGAATGGAGTATCGCGGAGGATGCGCAATCACCTCGGACTTGGAGCGTTTCTGACTTGATTCCCGACTTGTTGTCCGCGAATCCGCATCACGGGGGCCATGGCGCGTATTGGTGTTTTCTCGAAGCGACTTCAAATCGTTTTTTGGTGGATCGCAAGCCAAATATACAGGGCAATTCGGCGTTGCAAGGATGGGAGTCGGAAGCTCCACCATCGGTATTCGTCAACACGTCCGATCAACCAGTTTCGGTGTGGACGAGTTTGTCGGCACGCTCAGTATTTGTTCATCCCGGTGTGGATCGAAAAGTCGGGATCGGTTGGGTCAGCCCAATCGATGGGCAGATCAAAGTTGAGGGTTGGGTTACCGATGAGCATCGAAGCGGAGGAGATGGAGTCTCCTTTCAAGTCCAGCGATTTTCAGCTCCTGAAATTGGAGATGTATTGCTTCAGCTCGGTGCGTCCAGTGAGCCACAAGAGAAACTTGAAGCGATGCCGGCTATTGACGTGGCTTACGGGGTAGTCGAGTCGCAGATCAAGAACGCGCGATTGCACTTAAGAGGGGATCCAGAGAAACTCGGCAATGAAATTCCTCGTCGTTGGTTGACGGTTTTCGGTTCAGAGCCGATCGGCGGAGAGTCCGGTAGCGGCCGCAAGGAGCTTGCACAATGGATCGCAACTTCGCCACTTGCAGCTCGTGTGATTGTCAATCGGGTTTGGCAATGGCATTTCGGTCGGGGATTGGTTCGCACACCGAATGAATTTGGATCCAGGGGTGAATTACCCACACATCCTGAGCTCTTGGAGTATTTAACAGAGCAGTTCATTGTGAATGGTTACAGCATCAAGTACTTGCATCGGCTGGTCATGCAAACTGAGGCTTATATGCGGGCATCGGGGGTTGCCAGTGAAAGCGATCCTGAGAATCGCTTGCTAGCGAGTTTTTCACGAAGGCGTCTTACAGCCGAAGAGATGAGGGATAGTTTATTGCTCGTTGGAGGGAATCTAGATTGGTCGTTTGCAAAGCAGCATCCATTTCCAGCTGAGTCGAGTTGGACATTTACGCAGCACGATCCGTTTTCTGCGGTTTACGATACGGAACATCGCACCGCATTTATGATGGTCCAACGCCAGCGTCGGCATCCATTTCTTGCGACATTTGATGGAGCTGACCCCAACGGGACAACACCGATTCGTGATTCTACGACAGTGCCAACGCAAGCGTTGTATTTTATGAATGACCCTTTCTTTCATGCACAGGCGGGCCGGTTGGCTGGCCGTTTGCTCTCCGAGGCGAATGCTCTGGAAGGGCGGATAGATCTGTTGTGGCGTGTATTGTTTCAAAGAAAAGCTACAGCTAACGAACAGCGTCGGGTGGGAGAATTTCTGGAGCGTTATCCTGGGGATGAATTGGATCGCTGGTCGGCTTGCGTTCGCGGGTTGCTTGCAAGCAACGAATTCATGGTTGTCGATTAAGAGTTAGCTGACTGCAGATTATGCGTGAAGAACAATCAAGTTGAATGAACAGGAGTCGACGATGAGTAGCAAGTATGGAGTTGATCGTAGGCAATGGGTCAGATCGGCAGTTGCTGGTTCCATGGTGTTACCGGCTTTAGTCGAGCGCATGATGGCACAATCGGGCGACCCGCTTGCACCCAAGGAGTCCCATTTTCCAGCGAAGGCGAAGAATGTCATATTTTTATTTATGACGGGAGGGGTGTCGCATGTGGATACTTGGGATCCGAAACCGGAATTGATCGCTGGGCATGGCAAGGAGATCAAAGCGGATCATCCGGAAATCAAGGACAGGCCGGGGTATGAACGGATCTTTCTCAAGAAGCCGCAGTGGGAATTTCGCAAGCATGGTCAGTGTGGTACGGAGGTCAGTTCGCTGTTTCCTCATATGGCCACCTGCGTCGATGACATCGCATTGATTCGATCGATGCATACCTCGCATTCGAATCACTACAATGCGACGTTAGGGATGCATACCGGTTCCTTTGCCCAATCTCGGCCCAGTATGGGGGCGTGGGTCACCTACGGACTCGGAACGCTCAACCGTAACCTTCCAGGATTCGTGGTTATCGCTCCGAGGCAGACTTATGCGGGGACTCAAGTTTACGCAAGCGATTTTCTGCCAGGGGCTTACCAAGGTACATTGGTTGTCCCAGGTTCCGAACCGATAGCCAACATTGCACCGCGGCTACCACAAGACCGGCAATCGATGGAATTGGATTTTCTCGAGGAGAGTAATCGCGAGCACCTGAAATCACGCCAGGGAGATGGATTGTTGGAATCTCGAATGCAGAGTTTTAAAACGGCTTTCGGTATGCAGATGGAGGTGCCTGACGCTTTTGATTTTCGCGATGAGACACAAGCGACATTAGAGAGTTATGGATTGCAAAGGAACACGACCAACGGTTTTGCTTGGCAGTGTCTTGCGGCCCGAAGGTTGATTGAAAGAGGGGTGAGGTTTGTTGAGTTGATCGATACAGGGTCATCTGGAAATTGGGATGCGCACGGAGACATGATGACGCATGAGCCGTTGGCAAAGAATGTCGACCAACCCATTGCCGCATTGCTCAAGGACCTCAAGGGAAGAGGAATGTTGGAAGATACACTGGTTGTCTGGACGACGGAATTCGGCCGAACTCCTTTCAACAATACAGCTGACGCAAAGGGGCGGGAGCATCACCCATGGGCTTTCAGTTCATGGTTAGCCGGAGCGGGAGTTAAGGGCGGCTTGGTCCATGGGGCAACCGATGAGATCGGTCTAAGAGCAGAGGATAAACCCGTTCATGTGCGAGACTTTCATGCGACGATCTTGCACCTGATGGGATTTGATCACGAGCGATTGACTTTCACGCATGGCGGCTTGGATCACCGGCTCACTGGGGTCGAGCACGCGCGTGTCGTTCGAGAGATTATTCAGTGCAGCGGAAATGAAACCAAGATTGGGGGAAAGATAGAAAGTCTGGGACACCGGATTGGGCTAGGCTAAGGAGACGCGTGGGTGGTTCTGCTGCGAGTAATCCGAGTGCGATATCCGGAAACTCTGACGGGCGAAATTTGCGGAGTTGCTCTGTTCGAACGCTGATCCAAAACATCAGTTCATCCACACGACGGTGTGCGGCAGCGTACGAGCCTGGGGGAGGAGTGGGTGCCTTCTGCGTTTGGGGGGGGAATCGGTTGAATGCGGCTTGTGTGGTTTCCTGGCATTCCACTTCAATTCGATCGACGAATTTTGGGCCTCGAAGATCGAAAACTAGATGGGTGCTGAAGTCATCTCGAGTCCGTAGATCGCGGCTGTAGCGACTATGAACGGCCAATTCGAGTTTTAGAGAGTAAGGGCTTTGTGAGCCGGATGGGATTTTGTGGGTTAGTCGGCATGCAAGAAAGAGTCCTTGGTCGTTCCAGCCGCAGCGAATGCTCGTTCGCCGCGAGTTTTGGGTGTTTAGGACGTGGATTGCTGGTATTTGGTATTTGTCATCGAGTCCCCAGGTATCAGGGGATCGTATGTCAAAAACTTCTGGAAGTCGGTGAATTGGTACTGAGACTTCGAAAAGAGCGGCAGGATTGATCAAGGAGTTGTCGAACACGGACGGTTTCCCTCCTCTGGAGAATTAAAAGTAGTGAATCTGCGGCCGTTCTGGATACGGACTGCATACGAGGGGGTGGAGCTTATTTGAATTCGGACCATTTCCAAGTAATTAGCAGAGCTGCATCGTAGAGCGAGTGGGCGAGAACGCAAGCGAGTAAATCTTTGTAGTGCCAATAGACGAATCCGAAGAGCAGGCCGATGAGGGTCGTGACCAAGATGTAGGATTTCGAGATTGGGTGTGCGAAACCGAAGGCAATCGAAGCGCAAATAATAGCGGGTAATGCTCCGGCGAGGGTAGTGGGGGAGTAGAGAGAGAGAAAGGCGTTTTGGATCAAGCCGCGAAATAGAAGTTCCTCTCCGACGCCTGCAGCTAGGGAAAGAATGATCAGTTGCGGGATAGTCGAAGGACCGAGCGTGGAGCGCAACTGGTTTTTCGTGATTTGTTCAAGTCGGTTAAGGGGATCGAGCGGGAGTCGGCCTATGAGTTGAACTAGGACAAGCAAAAGAAATGCGAAGGGGACTGCAATTGCGATACTTCGAGCGATCCAGAGCCAATCGAACTGGGCGAGTGGCCAGCCTCTAGGAAGGTGTTCTCTCGGGTTGATTCCGATCACAGCCCCTAAAAGGATTGCGATAAATCCGAGAGATAGCTCAAACCAAGCAGCGGCAAGAAAAGGGGTGCTAGGTGACTTTCCGGTTGCGGAATTCCCCGATGCCGGCTTAGGGGGTGGGAGTGGGCTGTTAGGGACCTGCATGGTAGGACGCGAAGTGGAAAAAGCCGGGAGGTATATAAGCCGGGTTCTGTAACGCTTGGCAGAGCCAGGCGTTGGCAATCATTCATCTAGGCCCAAGATTGCTCTTGGGCTCAAGCGATCTACCCGAGCGTTAGCATCACGAGCGGGATGCGACCAGCCCTGTGAAGGGGGTCTCACTCTGTTGGATCTTGCTCCAGATGGGGTTTACCGAAGTGAGCGGTCGCCCGTCACTTGGTGGGCTCTTACCCCACCGTTTCACCCTTACCGTTGACGCTTTGGGGCGTCGCAGGCGGTTTTCTTTCTGTTGCACTTTCCCTAGCCTTTCGGCTGGTCGACGTTATCGACCATCTTGCTTGTTGGAGCCCGGACTTTCCTCCCCGCATCTCAATCGCAGAAGAATGCTTCTACGCTTGTTCAGACGGAGCGATTGCCCTACCTCCCGGCCAGGGTATTGTATTCCTAGAGGAGCCCTAGCGTCTAGGAGTTGATGTCGCTGCTAGCGTTTTGATGTTTGGTCAATGACTTGTGGTAATCAGGGCCGGGGCGCCGACCGCGTCGCTTTTGTGGGCTGGAGGGGAGCATTGACAGGTCGACACGTTGAACCAGCCGGGTGATGCATAGTTTGTTGACGCTGATTTCTAGGTCATTGGATTCTTTGCACAAACTATCGTGCAGGCTTTTGGGGATTCGAATGGTGATCATTCGCTGGGGTTCTGTCGGGTCGCAATCGATCGCATCGCGCGAGCGGAGTACGGTTAGCATCTCGAGGATTTTTGTGTGCGTCTCGCTCGCTTCGTATCTGCGATAATCGTCAGCGCAGTTGAATACTTGGTGTGCCACACCATCGACCCCTAAAGTTTCGCGGTAGAAAGCGGTCCAAGTTGGAGCGACTCCGAACAGTTCGGCGGCGACTTGGTGAACCCAGTGACATCGATCCTCGAAGTTCTTCGAAAGGCATGTTTTGGCTTTTAGTTCGTTGGCAACACCTTGAAAGACTTTCATATCTGCAGCCAGTCGTTCACCTGCCTCGCTTACTTTCTTTTTGGATTTGGTTGCATCAGCTTCCGTCCCTACGGAATCCGGCATATTACGCATGGATTCGAGAACTTGTGGGTTGAGCATGTGAGGGGCGGTTAGGTTCATTTCAAAAGTCATGGCGAGACACCTTCCTGATTCGGGGTTTCCTTGTGGGGGCGAAATTCCAGCGCTTTCCTTGGTCGACCGGACCAAGGGGACGCATCCGCCACTTGACTGGCTCGCTCAATCCAAAAGCCGAATTGACCGAGAAGCTCGTCTGCGGGTTTCGACGTTATCTTGGAAATGCAGTCAATACCCTTGCCGTAAAGCTAATGCTTGCAAAGGTTTACGCCTCAAGCCGTCGACTGCCCGCAAAATAGGCACTACTACTTTATGGGGGTGCTGCGACTGCTGCGCGTTTTCTGCGCACGGCTTGCCTCTTCAAAAACTAAGTGTCCACTGGGAGGGTTGTGCGGATAATTCCGGAAGTATCGGGGTGGTGAGGGGGTGTTTGTGGCGTATAGAGTGCTGGCGGGTATTGGTCTGTGGCGGATGGTTTGATTTGCGTCGGGGGGCAGGCGATGGAAAGTGGAGAGCCGAAGAGTTTGTCGGAGTTGCAAGCGAGTGTTGATGATTGGATTCGCCAGGTGGGGGTGCGTTACTTTTCCGAGTTAACGAATTTGGCTGTTTTGATGGAGGAGGTTGGCGAGTTAGCGAGGATTTTCGCGAGAACTTACGGCGAGCAGAGCTTTAAAAAATCGGATGAGGCCTACAATCTCGGCGACGAGATGGCTGACGTTCTGTTTGTCTTGATTTGTTTAGCGAATCAGACGGGGGTGGATCTTGAAGACGCTTTCCGCGCGAATTTGAAGAAGAAGACGCAGCGGGACGCGCGTCGTCATTTTGAGAATCCCAAATTAGGCTTCGGATCGGATTTGGAGTCCTGTTCGTCGGAATCGGATGGCGAGTTGGCTTAGGGGCGACATTGTTCTGGGCCAAGAAGTTGTGGGGCAGGCGCATGTGGTAGCGGTCAGGTTCGAGCAGTTGGTCGAGCCTAAAGAGAGTTTAAGTTTCGGGTACTCGGTAGTTGGAAGAGAGAGAAAACGATGTCGTTGACGATAATGCGAAGGATCAAGTTTTGTGCGGGGCATCGGTTGCATCAGCACGGTGGGAAGTGCGAGCACTTCCATGGTCACAATTACGTGTGTGATTTTTTTGTGACGAGCGATACTCAAGATACGGTCGGCCGAGTGATGGACTTCGCCGACCTGAAGGCTCGTTGCAAGGGATGGATCGACGAGCATTGGGATCACAGCTTCTTGGTAAGCCATGCGGACTCGAACGCGATTGCTTCTTTGAAGATAGTTGAACCGAGCAGGTACTTCGTTTTGCCGTACAATCCCACGGCGGAGAACATGGCAAAATATTTGCTTGAGGAGGTATGTCCTGGGTTGCTTGCCGGATCTGGGGCAAAAGCTACGTCTGTTCGGATTTGGGAGACCGACGAGTCGTATGCAGAAGCTTCGCTGTAGGGCGAATGACTTGGGGGTTTCTTAGGAGAGCATTGAGTTCATCGCAAGGATGTTGCGAAGTTTGGCGAGGAATTCCTCGGTATCGGGTTTCCAAGGAGTTTCGGTAGCAACTTGGGTTTTGAGGTCTTTGATTTGCACGATGCCTTGATCGAGCTCACGAGAGCCGGCGATTAAGGCGACACGGAATCCGCGTGCATCGGCGTATTTTAGTTGAGCGCCGAGTTTCTTTGGTTCGGGGAAGATTTCTGCGGAGAATCCGTTCGCGCGCACCATGGCAGCGAGAGCGAAGTAGTCATCGATTCGCTCTGGGTCGAAGAGTGGAATAAAGACGTCAGCGTTGGAGGACAGGGCTGGAAGTTTGCCGAGTTTTTCGAGTGCCGCGAGGAGTCGATCGAGACCGAGGGAGGCGCCGATGCCGGGAAGTTTTTGTTTAGTAAAGAGTTCAGCGAGGTTGTCGTAGCGACCGCCGCTGCAGACGCTGCCGATTTGAGGAAGTTCGAGAAGAGATGTTTCGAAAATGATTCCGGTGTAGTAATCCAAACCGCGGGCGATGGAGACGTCGATTTCAAAGCGTTCGCTTGGGACGCCTGCGGCCTGGATGGCGCTGCAGACCATATTGAGTCGCTCGATTCCGTGCGATGCTTGTTCGTTTTCCTTGAGCAGCGCATGGAGTTTCGTCAAAACATCCTGGTGGTTTCCTCGGATGGCTGCGAACTCAAAAAGTTTGGAGATTTCCGGCGAGTTGATTTGTGCAGTTTGGAGTTCTTTCGCGACGCCTTCGGGACCGATTTTATCGAGTTTGTCCAATGCTCGGAGGACTTCGGTGGAGCGATCTGCGAGTTTCAATGAGTCGAGTAAGCCGGAGAGGATTTGGCGGTTATTGATTCGGAGTCGAAACTCGCGGATGCCGATTTCGAGCATCAGTTCGTGGATGACCAAGGCCGTTTCTATATCGGAAACAACGCCGGTGGTGCCGATGGTGTCGAAATCGCATTGTACGAATTCGCGGAACCGGCCTTCTTGGGGGCTTTCGCCGCGCCAGACCGGGGCGATGTGATACCGCTTGAACGGGGTTCCAATTTCATGAAGGTGTTCGGCGGCAAAGCGAGCGAGGGGGACCGTCAAGTCGAACCGCATGCCGACGGGCCGTCCGCCGTTGTCTTTGAAGTGATACATTTGCCGGTCGGTCTCATCGGAGCCTTTACCGGTGAGGACTTCGAGGTGTTCGAGGGCGGGGGTGTCGATGGGGGAGAAACCGAATCGGCGGTAGACGGTGCGGGCGATGTCCATCAATCGCTCGCGTTGTCGCATGGCTGGTGGAAGGAAATCGCGGAATCCTTTGAGTGTTCTGGGTTCAATAAGTGCCATGATTATTCCAGCGGTTGGTTTTGAGTTTAGTGAGCGGTCGGCCCGCGTCGTGGTCGCTTAGGATTCTGGGCTTCTGGTGCCGGTTACTAATAGAAAGTGGGCTGCTTGAGGGGCAGTGGTCAGGGGTTTGAGGTTTCCGTTCGCGTGGGGTTTAGTTTGGTTCCAGGCTAGCCAAGGGGCGTCGTTCGGCGGAGGATTCGCTAGCCCAATGGAAATCGCAGATATCAGGTTGTTCCATTTGCCAAGTGAAGAACGCGGATTGATCGTCGATCACAGTGGGGAAATCGATGATTCCGTCGTGAGCCGAGCGGAGGATAACCCCGAGGCGTTCGAGTTCCTCGATGTATGCTTCGAGATTCGCCGTCTGCGATTTAAGTTCATCCTGGACCTCAGCAATCTCTTGGTCGTAGACTTGGAATTTCGATTTCCCCTGGTGTCCGCGAAGCATTCGTCGGAGGGTGGAGCGTCTCTCGGAGAGTTCTCGGTGGGACAAGGAGATGTCGGTGACGATAAGCCGCAATAAAGGCAGCATCGCGCGGGCTTGTTCGAGTGAAAAGATTGTGTGAGTGGAGGAAGCCAACCTCAGGTTTCCTTTTCCGTATCGAAGCTACTTGGGGGGGCGGTAAGGTGCACGCGGTGCTGACGATACACCTTGGTGGGAGTTTCGAAAAGCACAAATTGAAGGATGGTTTTTTTCTGGATGGTTATGCTGGGGTTGTGCGAGCAATCCAACGATTCCCGGCAGCGGCAAAATCTTTTTCAAAAACCAGAATGTTTCAAAATGCTAGCATTTTGCTTGAGGAAACCGTTATCAATGTCCGATACATATCGGAAAAAAACCGAATTACTCACCTTTTTTCGGTCGAAACAACATATGTGGTTTGACATGTGATAGCGGATCGGTTAAATTCACGGTCTATGCTTACCGACAGGCCATTCCAGGTTGGGGTTGAGAAGCAGGAATGACTTGTTGTGTACGGAAAGAATGAATCTTTACTCTGGGGGTTTGATCATGGTTAGATGTTTCGGTTTGTTACTGGCGCTTGTCGCGTCGGTTCAGAGTGCCAACGCGGCTCTCCTTGCAACTTGGGATTTCACGACAAACACGAGTGGTACGGTTGCCTCTGGCATCTCGGGTACTGCTGGAAATATGTCGAACACGGGGCCTAACACGGCGGTTGGTAGTCCAAATCGTACGTACGGTAACAACGGTGCTCGCCAGGTCGTTAGCTCGGCAGGTGTTTGGCGTACATCGGAATTCAACAATGTCGGTCCAGCCTCTCCGCTTGCGGCACGCTATTCTTCTCTTTCGTTCACCAATACTTCGACGACCGGCGTAGTCAAAATGACTTCGTTGGATTTGCTCGCTCGCAACGCCGTCGGCACTACTGGGCGTTCAGTGGTTGTTTCTTACCGGGTAACTGGTCAAGCCGGTGAGACCTCTTTAGCAACCTTTGACCGGACCAGCACCACTTTTGTCTCGGGTTCGGCTAGTTTGTCCGGCGTGAGGTTGAACACCAACGACACGTTGACTGTCTACTTCCGGTTCTTCAAGGCAGCAACGGATAACACAACCACCAACCAACGGCTCGACTTGGACAACATTACCCTCAGTGGGGATGTGGTACCTGAACCAGCGTCGATGGCAGTTTTCGGATTGGTTGGTCTCGGTGTGGCAGTTGCTCGCCGTCGCAAAAAGTAAGCTTCCAAGCTGCGATTTTGAAAATGTGAGAAGGGGGGGCGATTCGCCCCCCTTTTTTTTATTCGTATCCGCGTGAAATTGGTCTAAGGAATCAGCAATGCAACTTCCGCTGGCGGTAGTCGGCCTGGGTTACGTAGGTTTGCCCTTGAGCTTGCAGTTTGCCAAAAGGGGGAGCCGAGTCCTTGGGTTAGATATCGACGAAGCAAAAGTTTCGAAGCTAAACGAGGGGGTGAGTTATATCCATCACGTTCCCTCGCCGACGGTTGAGGCCGCAGTCAGGGATGGCTTGTTCGAAGCAAGCGTCGATTTCTCTAGGGTTGCGGAGTGTCGAGCAGTTGTAATCTGTGTGCCAACCCCGCTCGGAAAGAATCGAGAGCCAGATATTTCGTTTGTGCTTTCCACTGGGCGTTCGATTGCGCCCCATTTAAGGAAAGGGATTTTAGTAGTCCTAGAGTCGACGACTTATCCTGGCACGACGGAAGACGAATTGCGGAAGGTGCTCGAGGAGGGCTCGGGGCTCAGTGCTGGGATTGATTTTCATTTGGCTTATTCCCCGGAGCGAGAGGATCCAGGTAATCCGGACAGCGATGTGTCTAGAATTCCGAAAGTTGTTGGCGGATTGACACCTGAATGTCTTCGGGTTGCTTCGGAATTGTATTCCTCAGCGCTGCAGCGAGTTGTGCCCGTATCGAGTTGTAGGGTGGCCGAGGCAACGAAGTTATTGGAGAACATTTTCCGGGGGGTAAACATTGCGCTTGTCAACGAGTTGAAGTTGGTTTACGACGCGATGGGAATAGATATTTGGGAGGTCATTGAGGCGGCGAAGACCAAGCCGTTCGGCTACATGCCTTTCTATCCAGGGCCTGGTTTGGGTGGGCATTGCATTCCGATCGATCCCTTTTACTTGACTTGGAAGGCGAGAGAATTTGGAATGAGTACCAGGTTCATTGAGTTGGCCGGAGAGATAAACACGTCGATGCCTGAATATGTGATGTCTCGGCTTGGCGAATCACTAAACGAGGTGGGAAAGCCAATCAAGGGAAGTCGGATTTTGCTCTTGGGGTTGGCCTACAAGGCGAACGTTGATGATGATCGAGAGTCGCCTAGTTATGTTTTGTTGGAAAAGCTTTCCGCCAAGGGGGCGATTGTTTCTTATTTTGACCCGTATATTCCTGTGATTCGGCCGAGTCGGGAATATGGACATTGGGCGGGGCAAAAGAGTGTCGTCTGGGGGCGGGAAGAGGTATCCGTGGCTGATGCGGTGGTGGTAGTGACCGCGCATCGAAACGTGAACTATGATGAGTTAGGCTTGTGGGCCAAGCTTATTGTGGATACTCGTAACGTAATGGTCGGTCGGCATATTTCTGGCAAGTTGGTGAAAGCCTAGCGTGCTCCAAGGGAAACCATGGTTTTCCACTTTGCAGGAAAACTCCAGCGGTTAGAATTTACGGGCCCGGTAAGCATTCGGGCTCGCGTTTTGATTGCATGGCCTAGGGTTTTGTGAATCGCGATAGGCGATGGTTCGGAGTGTGCCGGTACGGAGCTTGGGGCTTTTCATGGTTGATAGTCTTCAGAAGACGGCAATCCGGGGGTTAGCCTGGAGTACTATCGAGCGAATCTCCCAGCAATTTCTGCATTTTTTGTTTGTTGTTGTCCTCGCTAGGCTGTTGTCACCCAGTGAGTTTGGTTTGATCGCGATGGTGTCTTTTTTCGTTGCGATATCCCAGACGATGGTTGACAGTGGTTTTGGAGCGGCGTTGATTCAGAAGCGAGATGCAGATCACTTGGACGAGTGTTCGGTGTTTTATTTCAACTTGGCGGTTGGCGCGTTGGGTGCCTCCGCTTTGTTTTTGTCGGCGCCCTGGATTGCGAAATTTTATTCTCAACCAATTCTCGAGTCGATCACTAGGTGGATGTCGTTACTGTTGGTGATCAGTTCGTTTGGGACGATCCAGCACCGGATGTTAATGAAGCGATTGGATTTCAAGTCGCTTTTTCGTGTCAGTGCGATTGCGACTCCAGTTAGTGGTTTTCTAGGCGTCGGCTTGGCTTATCGAGGTTGTGGTGTATGGAGTTTGGTAGTGCAGCAGTTGGTTTTCAATTCTCTGTATGTGGGCTTGCTTTGGTTGTTTGTTGGGTGGAGGCCGGGTTGGAGATTTAGTCTGGCCTCGCTGCAATCCATGTTTGGTTTTGGCTCAAGGCTTCTTGCCACGGGCATGCTCGACACGGTTTTTCAGAACATATACGATTTGGTTATTGGGAAATTGTTTTCGGCTGCAGATTTGGGGTTTTACTCGAGAGCGATGATGACGCAGCAGCTTTTGGCTCAGAACTTGAATGCCACGGTCAGCCGGGTCACTTTTCCGATATTTGCTACCATACAAAACGATAAGTTGAGATTGCGTGAAGGGGCTCGCAAGGGGTTGGTTTTTTTGGGAACCATTAATTTTCCATTGATGGTTGGGTTAAGTGTCGTTTCGAGGTCGTTTGTTTCGGTAGTCTTTTCCGATAAGTGGCTTCCTTGCGTGCCTTATCTTCAGTTGTTGTGCATTGTCGGTTTGTTGTATCCGTTGGGCACCATTAATTTACATCTGTTGTCGGCGCAGGGGCGTTCCGACCTGACGCTTCGGCTGGAGTTGATCAAGAAATTTGTTGCAGTTGTTTTGCTTTTGTTCGGTTTGCCTTGGGGTATTTTTGGGATCGTAGTCGGGCAGGTGTGCTCTTCGATTATTGGTTATTACATCAATTGTTTTTACACCGGTCGATTGATTGACTATTCCGTCGTAGAGCAGGTCAAGGACTTGCTGCCGATGCTATCCGTAGCGTTGGTGATGGGGGTGTTGGTATCGATGGTTGGTTGGATTGGGTATTCCAGTGAATTGATGCGGTTGACCGGTCAGGTGGTTTCGGGAGTGGTTTCCTACGGGATCCTGTGTAGGTTTCATCGTATTGAGAGTTATCAGGCGATGGAGGGATTCGTGATTTCAAAACTTGGAAGATTCCTTCGAATTCCGATCGCTTGATTTTCAACTTAGGATTTAAGGGGTGTAGTAGCGATGCTGGAGCAGATAGTTTTGTTTTACTACTTAGCATTTTGCTTGGTATGTTTGTCGATGATTGATTATCGCGAGCGTCGTGGTTGGTGGTTGGCTGGGTTGCTAACGATAGTAGGGTTGGCAGTGGTTTCGATAGTGGCACGACAGACTCGCGGTGAGAGTTTGTTGCAATCGTTGCTTTTCGGGTGGTATGCGGAAGGTCGTGGTGGTTTTTTCACGAGGGTATCCGCGTTGGCGATGGGAGTGTTTTCGGCGGTGAGTTTGTTTGGGGCGGTGATTCACCGGTGGTGGCGATTATTTCAAGTAGCCGCGCTAGCGGTTGGAGTAGGCGCTATCACGCTGCTGCTGTTCCGCGACACGTTGACCAATCTGGTCTCTGACCCGAAAGCCTCTGTTTCTTCTGGGTTTATTTCGGTTTCCTCTGCGAAGGGGGTGAAGGTTCGGCGTATTGAGTTACCGTTCTACCCGACTGCGGTGACGACCGGACAGAATGTCGATGAGGTATTCGTCGCGGGGTATATTGGTGCATATCTTCAGGGTGGTTCGGTATATCGATATGACGTGCAGGGGGAGGAGATCAAGAGCAAGCAGGTTGCCAATGGATTTACTAGGCCGCATGGTTTGGCGTACGATGGGGGTGATCTATTCGTCTCGCGGGCGGGGCAGTTCAACAAGGCGATCCAGGGGCGGATGACGCAAGAGAATACCGGTGCCGTCACACGCATGAAGGATTTGGACTCCGATGGCGTGTTTGATTACTATGAGGACATTGTTTCGGGATTGCCCGGCGCTCAGATGCCTGACGGGTTACATCAAAACAATGGAATTGAGATTTTCGACGGCAAGCTTTATGTTACTGTGGGTGTTTCCACGGACCACACGCCGGCTGTTTTGGATCTAGAGGGCACGATCATGCGTTGCAACTTGGACGGGTCCGAGTTAACCCCATTTGCGAAAGGATTGAGAAATCCTTATGGGATAACGATGGGCCCTTTCTCAAAGATCTATGTGACAGATAACGATCCGAATTTTGCGGAGTTGGGCGACAAGTTTTGCTTGGTCGAAGAAGGGACTAGTTTTCAGTTTCCCTACGACACCGTTGAGGGAGTGAAGGTCGAAGGTGGAGTACCGCCACTGAAGCGATTCTCGAGCGCTCAAGGTATAAGTTATGTACCGGTTGGCGAGCCGAATGTTTTCGCCGATTCAATCCTGATGGCTTCGTATGGAGATAATGCATTGAGTGCGGTTCGGGTCACCCGCAATTCACAAGGACAGTACGAAGTTAATTCTGAGTTTGTTGCGAAGATCAGCCAGGTGGTCGATACGCATTACGCGGGTAGTAACGTAGCTTACGCTTGCAGTTACGCTGAAAAGGCGCTTTATCGGATCGAGTTCGACTCCAAGCCTTAAATGGCTGGTTGTGGAGCGGGTGTAACAAAGGCATTTCTGGGGGCGAACAATGGGTTATCGAATCGCGGGAGTCGTGTTGTTTGCGATTTGTTCAGTGTTTATCGGGGAGATGAATTATTCTTCGAGGTTGCCACAGGTACGACTGACGCAAGGGAAAGAAGGGTTCGAGAAGTACTGTCGCAAGTGCCATTCGCTTGAGGCTGGCGAGAGTGGGTTTGGCCCGACATTGCACCGCATTGCAAGTATTGCTGGTACGCGACGAAGTGGTCAATCAGCTGTCGAGTATTTGTGGGAGTCCGTTGTCGATCCAGCTGCGTTCAAAGCGACAGAGGGGATTATGCCTGTGGGCTTGGCCTCGGAGATAGGCCAGGAGAAGCTCTTTCAGATCATCAGTTATCTGATGTCCGTCGAGGGCAATCGCGATTATGCGAGTTTGTGGGGTGTAGCGAGTAAGTGGCAACCGGTCGCCAGCGAGGTGAAGGGGGAGATCGAATGGTCTCTTGTGCGATTGAATCGCGGAAAAGAGCTGTTTTATGGAAAAGGGAAATGTGCCGAATGCCATATTTTGAATCCGGTCAATTCGGCAGATTATTTGCTTGCTCCGAGTCTTTCAGGAGTAGGGGTAAATGACGAAGCTTATTTAAGGGAGTCCTTGAACTGTCCATCTTGTTATTTATCTCGAGGGTATCGATTCGGGAAGGCGATGATCGAGGACGAGTTAGTCTCAGGTCGTTTAATTGAGCGAGAGGACGAATTGATTTTGATCAACCGCAAGGATTCCGGCTACCTCGTCACGAAGATTAGCAAGGATGCTGACGTCGAGTGGAGTGAGGCGAAGACATCGCTGATGCCGGCTTATGCAGACGGAGCTTTTAGCACCGAGGAAATGGATGATTTGATTTTGTTTTTAAAATCGCTTCGATAGTTGTTTGTTTTTAGTTTGTGGTTGGATGCAAGACGTCGGGTGATCGGAGGTAGGCAGCATGGGTGCAATAGTTGTTTGGGGATTCTTGGTCATCGGGATCATTGCTGCGTTGTCACGGCCTTGGCTTGGAATTGTGGCTTATTATTTCTTTTTGTTTTTGCAACCGAAATGGAACTGGAGTCATTCGATTCCAAAGGATATAGCTTTTGAGAGGTACATCATCATCGCGGTTTTGCTTGGAGGGGTGCTTCGGTGTCGCCAATTGCCACCGCTTCATCCTTGGGTTCGCATTGGTTTATTGGGATTGATGGGATGGATGGCGATAGCGTTCTATGGGACGTTTGGAGCGCGGGATATACGGGTATCGAACTTAGTATTCAGTTCGATGTGGAAGATTGTGTTGGTTGCTGGATTCGCAACGGTTGGGTTATCTGAACCGCATCGGATGATCACGTTGCTGCGAATGGCTACGGTTGCATCCTTGTATAGTACATATCGGATCACCAAGGACTACTTGGACTTGGGATTCTGTCGGTACATTCAAGATGGCTGGGGGATCGGGACGGGTAGTAATCAAGCATCGATGATGTTCACGGGATTGGCCATGATTTCGCTTTGTTTGACCTTGTTTGAGAAAACGATGTATTGGAGAGCGATTACGTTTATTTCGTTTGTTTTTCAAATGCATGCTGTGATGCTTTTGGACTCTCGTTCTTGCATGCTCGGAGCCGTTGCTGCGGTAGCGATTATTTGTTGGATGGCACCGAAGACAAGGTTGAATGTGTCGGTTTTGCTTGCTGGGTTTTTAGCTGGGCTTGTTCTCGCCGGTCCGAGTGTGGTTAATGAGTTTGCATCGACTTTTGAGGTCGGAGAGGATTTGGACGCATCGGCAAAGAGCCGATTTGACCTGTGGGGTTATGGACTAAGTGCCTTTCAGGGTAGTCCGCTGTTAGGTTATGGTCCTGGGATGGTTGGTTATCAAGTTGCGGATTTGTTACCCCAAGACCCTGCTGCCCGGACGCGTATTGAGTTGCGTAATCCTCACAACACACCCATTGAAGTTCTCGGAGACTATGGGATTTTGGGTTTTTGCGGGATGTATGGTTTCTTTGTGCCGGTGATGTTGATCTCCATTCAGTATTTGAGGCGCAATTTGGGATGTTCGGAGGAGCGAGTTGCATTACTGTCCGGTTTTTCTGGATTGTTGGCAGTATCGATCGCTTCTGTTTTTTCCAGTTCATTGATGGTGGAAGCTTACTATATGCTTGCTGGTTTAGGGGCAGCTGCTATTAACTCTGTTTGGAGAACTACGGGCGAAGATGACCAAGAGTTAATCGACGCTGAGGTTCTTAACGAGGAGGAATGGGAGGAAGAACTGTCGCCGGTGGGAGTCTGATTTACCTTGGATTATTGAAGGACGGTGACGTTTGTATTCAATTAGGTGGTGACTGGTGGGGGAAATGGTAGAGAGCAGCGAATTAAGGGGAGGTGGAATGGATAGATGGAGGGAAGAGGGGTTCCGCGGCAGTTTGTATACGATTACGGTCGACACCGAGGAGCAGTGGGACTGGTCTAGTGGCTTTACAACGGATACCCAAGGGGTTTCGAACATTCAAGGCTTGCCACGCTTCCAGCAGACTTGCGAAGCCTTGGGGGCGAAAGTCACTTATTTTGTGAACTATGCGGTACTTGCCGATGAGAAGTCGCGGGATGTGATTGCGCAGTTGAGCAAGAATCCCATGGCGGAAATTGGGTTGCATTATCATCCTTGGAATACTCCCCCGTTGTCTGATAAGCGAGAGGTCCCGAGCCGGGACAGTTTTTTAGCGAATTTGGACTGGGGGGTAGCCAGGGCGAAGCTCGAATCGGTGATGGAGGGATTTGATCGATTGGGTATTAGTCCGAAGAGTTTTCGCGGGGGGAGATATTCAACGAGCGGAAAGATCCAGCAGTACCTTTTTTCCAAGGGTGTTGTGGCCGACTATTCCTTTATGCCGTACTGTCGCTGGAGCGATGATGGGTCGCCGGATTATTCCAGTCGGGGGTATCAAGCAATCCGTCGAGGGTTTGCTCAGCAGGGTCATGGATTTTGGGAATTGCCTTTGACAAGAGGCTTTACTCGGTTCGATTGGGATCTCATGGGCCGGTTGTTTTTGCGATTGGAGTCGTCACCTTGGAACAAACTTCGACTGATCGGCATTATGGAGAGGCTTCGAGTTTGTGAGCGAGTGTGGTTGAACTTTGAAGAAATGCTTGGTGGGGCGAACATCAAGTTGTTGAAGGCTTTATTGCGCAAGCGATTGCCGTACATCAATTTTACGTTGCATAGTTCCTCGCTGGTGGGTGGTTGTAATTCCTATGTGCCGGATGGTGCCGCACTGGAAGAGTTGTATAGGAACTTGGAGAGTTTTCTTAAGCCATTTGGGAGCAGTGGAGTTTATCAGGCTTCTACGGTCACGGAGTTGGCTGGTGCATTGGAATCGCACTACTTGGATCGAGCCAATCGTTCATAGTTGGAAACCTTGTTTTTAGTTCGAATAAATCGGAGTTGTTTGTGAGTGCGAAAAGTGAATTGGACGTGCGTCCTATGTTTGTTTTGGGGTGTCCAAGGTCTGGGACAACGCTTGTCGGAGGGTTTCTTGAACCGAGTCAATGGGGGAACGCAGTCGAGACGCATTTCATCACAAAGTATGCACAGGAGGGTGCTCAGGTCGACCTGAGCAAACCGGATGTCTTCAAGGGGCTTGCATCGAAGATCATTCGAGAGCGACCCATTATGCAATGGGGAATCGATTGGGATCTTGATGCTTTATTTCGGGAGACGGAACCGCAGACTTATGCATCGATGGTAGATAAGATTTGCATGAAGCGATCGGAGAAGCTTGGGTTTTCTCGTTGGGCAGATAAGACACCGACGTTTAGTTTCCAGGTCCCCTTGCTGAAAGAGTTGTTCCCTAAGGCGAAGTACATCTTCATATATCGAGATGGTCGAGATGTGGCTAATTCCCTACTGGAACGCAATTGGGGACCGAATAACATTTGGTCGGCGGCTACCTATTGGAAGGACTGTTGCGAGGCGCTGCTGAAGGCCGAGCAGATGCTGGATCCGAAGTCTTACTTGAGCATCCGGTATGAAAAGTTGTTGTCAGAACCGGAGGTATATCTTCGCGAGTTGCTTTCGTTTTTGGAGTATTCAGCCCCTGAGGATCAGATTGATCAGATGGCCAGCCAAGTGCGATCGAATAACATGAATAAGTGGAAAACGACTTTATCTAAATCATCGATTCGTATCTTCGAGCAGACTGCAGGCGACATATTGCGCAAGCTTGGTTATTCTACGGGAACGCCGCTCGAACCCTTGGGGGCAATTCCCCAAGCTTTCTATAAAGCTCATGACTCGTTGGTTTGGGCGAAATTCATGTTTCATCAAAATGTCATCGATGGAATTCGAATCAAGTGCTTCGGCAAGCAGCCTTTCAATGAATAGTTTTTTAAAGGTTGCTTCATGCTCGAGTATTCGAGGAGTCATAGTTTGATGAAACCAGTGATTTGTCATGTGCTGCATAGTCTTAATACGGGTGGAGCCGAAGTACTTGCTTGCGAGTTTGGAAGAAGGCATCGCGACAAGTATGACGTGATTTATGTATGCTTGGATGAACCCGGAAATCTTGCGTCGGTGCTTGAGTCGGAGGGGTTCAAGGTTTTTGTTTTGGATAGAAAACCTGGATTCGATTACGGATTGACTAAGCGGTTCTCCAAGCTTTTGAAGGGGCAGCGGGTTGCATTGGTGCATGCTCACCAATACGCACCCTTTTTCTATTCGTCGATCGCCCGAGGGTTGCTTTGCAAACGTCCGCCGATCTTGTTTACCGAGCATGGTAGAGCGTTCCCGGATGTTCGCCGGCCAAAAAGGTGCTTGGCCAATCGTATCTTGCTCAAATCCTATGATCGGATTGTTGCGGTCGGAGAGCAGGTTAAGCGGGCTTTGGTGTCGAATGAAGATTTGCCAGCAAGCAGAATAGAGGTGATCTATAACGGAGTCGACGTAAGTCGCTACATGGCGGCTTGTACGCAACCGGAACGCAAGGCGCTGCGCGAGGAGTTAGGGGTTGGGGGAGAGACTCAAGTGGTGATTCAAGTTGCGAGGCTTAACGCATTGAAGGATCACCATACGGCCCTTGAGGCGATGGCTAAAGTCATCAGCAGGTTACCTAAAACAGAGTTTTGGATCGTTGGGGAAGGGGAAGAGCGAAGCGGTATCGAGGCTGACATACTTCGCTTGGGGCTAGTGGATAAGGTGAGGATGTTAGGGAATCGAAGTGATGTGAATGTTTTGATGAGGGTGGCGGACATGTTTCTTTTGACCAGCGTATCCGAGGGGATACCGCTTACGGTTATTGAAGCCATGTTTTCTGGCTTGCCGTGCTTGTGTACGAATGTGGGAGGGTTGCCGGAGATCATCGAGCATGAGCGCAATGGATTGTTGGCCGAGGCGAAAGATCCCGATGGTTTAGCGACGATGGTGGAGAGAGTATTGTCCGATTCGAGAATGTCGTTGCGGTTGGCAGAAGCGGGGCGCGAGGGTGCTTTAGCTCGATTTTCCGACGGGGCTATGCAAGCTGCATACGGACGAGTTTATGAGCAGATGCTGCAATGATCTGACGGGTTTGATTCAGGAGTGGATGGCGAGCGATCGAAGAATGTGAGAGAAGTGAGCGAAGGGGTTGGCAGGTGGGAACGAAACAAGTTGCGGTTGGTCAGCGATCGAACGGGCAGATGTTAGCGAAGCGATTGGTGCAAGGTTGTTTTTTAATCTGGATCTTGCCTCGACTTTTGATTTACCGCTTGATGCAAGGTTTTTTCGGGGACCGAGCTTTTTTGGGTGCATCGGAATCTATTGCGAGAAAACCAGGGATGTGGGGTGTGTTTTTACGACAAGCTTTCTATGGTCAGCTCTTATCCTCATGTGGTAAGGATGTGTATATCGGTTGGGGAACCGTATTTTCGATGAGAGAAGCGTCCCTTGGGGATCAAGCGTACGTGGGGCGAAACTGCAACCTTGGGTACGCGAAAGTTGGGCAGAACGTGATGTTGGCGGATAACGTCGTGGTGCTCAGTGGAGGCCGCGAGCACTCGACGGATGTGCAGGCAGGATCTATGCATGATCAGAAGCAGGTTTATTCTGAGGTTTCCATCGGTGATGGTGCGTGGATTGGTGCAGGTGCGATTATCATGGCGAATGTGGGACGGGAATGCATTATTGGAGCGGGTGCTGTGGTGAATAAGCCGATTGCGGACGGTGCGGTGGCAGTTGGAGTGCCGGCCAGGGTGGTTAAGTACCGCGAAGGATATGGGGAGAGAGCCGATGTGCGGAATTAGTGGAGCGTTGTGGTGGTCGGAGCGAGGATTCATATCGGAGTCAACCTTCGATTCGATGACCGACATGATGTCGCATCGAGGCCCTGATGGGCGAGGGGTTCACCGTCGTCAATACAGCAACGGCGTTGGAGTAGCTTTAGGGCACAGGCGCCTTTCGATCATCGATGTTGAGGGCGGTGGGCAGCCTCAGCACAACGAGACAAAGGATGTTTGGATTGTCTTTAACGGGGAGATCTACAACTACGTCGAGCTTTACGATGAGTTGATCAAAAAAGGGCACCGATTTCAGACTCGATCTGATACGGAAGTGATCGTCCACTTGTACGAAGAATACGGCGAGGAGTGTTTGGAATACCTACGTGGCATGTTTGCATTTGCGATTTGGGATGAGACCAAGCAGCGCCTGTTCTTTGCGCGGGATAGGTTGGGACAAAAGCCTTTTGTGTATCATCAGACATCCGAGGGCTTTTACTTCGGCAGCGAAATCAAAGTCCTGCTGGGATTGCCATTCTTTAATAAGAAGCTCCGAGAAGAGTCGATAACGGAGTACTTGCTATATGGTTATATCCCCCATCCACACAGTGCTTTTCAGGGGATCAGCAAGCTTCCTCCGGCACATTACGGCGTGATCGAGCAGGGGAGGTTAAGAATTCATAAGTATTGGAATCCTGAGTTGACTCCGAATCCGAAACTCTCGCTTGCCGAGAGTCAGGAGATGATTCGGCATCGTGTGCAGGATTCAGTCAGGACGCAGCTTCGAAGCGATGTTCCGTTGGGTTGTTTCTTGTCGGGTGGAATTGATAGCACCGTGATTTCCGGAGCGATTCAAGAGCAGCTCGATGCGCCGCTCAATACGTTTACGATCGGTTTTGGGGTCGAAGGATATGACGAATCGAGCTTTGCGGCGACGGCGGCGAAGCATCTGGGAACGAATCACCGGTGTTTACAGGTTGAGCCCGATTCGATGGATATTCTCGATCGGCTAGTGTGGCTGTTTGACGAGCCTTTTTCCGACAGCAGTGCGATTCCAACGTATTTCTTGTCGCGCGAGACACGCAAGTATGTCAAGGTCGCATTAACGGGTGACGGTGGCGATGAAGCTTTTGCGGGCTATGGGAGACATCGGACTGCCGAGGCATTGACGCGATTCGACCGTTTGCCTTCGTGGTTGCGCGGGATGATGACGAGTCGCTGGGTCGATGCATTGCCTAGAGGAAGCGGCGATTCAAAGATTGGAAAGCTGAAGAATCGATTAACGGTGCTTAGACGGGATTTTTCCAAGCGTTACTTGGATTGGGTCAGTCCCTTTACCCTTGAGCATGTAGAAGGCTTGACCGGCTCGGGGCCTTTGCGTGGCAAGGAACGTGATGGGTTGCGATTCTTATCGGGGATAATCGAAGGTTTAAGTCCGATGAGCGATGGGCTTAGGGCGATGCGGGCGGACATGTTCAGCTATCTTCCGGGCGACTTGTTGGCAAAAATAGACATAGTAAGCATGGCGCACGGCTTGGAATGTCGCAGTCCATTTTTAGATCATTTATTGATTGAAGATGCGATGCGGATCCCATTTGAGCATTTGATTGCAGGGCAGAACGTCAAGCCGATGCTCTCGGAGACATTCAAGAAATTGATCCCGGAGGAATTACGTAGGCGTCCAAAGATGGGATTCCGAATTCCACTGAGTTATTGGCTTAGAGATTCCGAAGCCTTGGGGCAAAACCAGCTAGCCTCCAAGGATTCATTTTGTGCGCAGTACTTGGATCGCAAAGCGATCCAAGAAATTGTCGCCATGAATCTGACTGGCAAATGGGACTTTGGAGATAGGCTTTGGTCCTTGCTGTTTTTGGAGCGTTGGGGACGATTGCATTTTTAGCGCACTGCGTTTTTCGTGTTTCTCGAAAGAATTGAGAGTCATCGGTGAAGGTAGATATTTGCGACAGTCCAGACCAAGTCCGAGATTTGTTGGGGGAGTCGTGGGACTGGGCTAAGGTAACACCGGGTATTGGCTGGTGGGAAGCTTTAGTTCGGGGGTTGCATTACAGACCCTACTATTTGGTGTGTAAGTCTCCCGGCCGAACGCAGGGTTGCTTGCCCTTGATGCTTGTCGAGAGTTGGTTGTTTGGCAAGTTTTTGGTGTCCCTTCCTTATTTGAATTCGGGGGGAGTGGTCTTGCAGGGGGGGCAAGGGGATGAGCAGGAGTGTAGGGATGTTGGCTTTGCGTTGATCGATCGGGCGGTTGAGTTGGCTGATGCTCTGGATGTGAAGCATTTAGAGTTCCGGCATGAGATGCCTTGGGAGCACCCTGCCTTTAATTCGAAAAGGGAGGACAAGGTCCATATGCGGATGGCGCTCCCTGGAGATCCTGTTACTTTGCTTGTGCAGTACAAGAGCAAGCTGCGTAGTCAGTTAAAGAAATCGGGCGAAAATGATTTCGCGATCGCTTTTGGTGGGGAGGAGTTGCTCGATGGGTTTTATCAGGTTTTCTCAGAAAACATGAGGGATTTGGGTACACCCGTCTACGGTCGGGAGTTGTTTCAGGAGATTCTTCGCCGGCTCGACGCTTCTGCGTCTGGGGTTGCAAGTGCGGAATTGTGCGTTGTAAGGCTGGGTGGGGCCCCGATCTGCGGAGCGTTATTGGTGCACCAAGGGGAGCGGTCGGAGGTTCCGAGTGCAAGCGCATTACGGAAATTTAACGCGACTTCGGTCAATATGTGGATGTACCATAAATTGCTCGAGCGAGCGATTGGAAAGGGTGCCAAGGAGTTCGATTTCGGGCGAAGCAGTGTCGGAAGTGGAACTTACAAGTTCAAGGAGCAGTGGGGTGCCAAACCCCATACTGCGGTTTGGCAATACTATGTCCGCAGGGGGGATCCGGCGGATATGCGACCGGACTCACAGGGCAAGAAGCGACTGGTTCGAATATGGCAAAAACTGCCGGTTGTATTAACCCGCTCGATTGGGCCGAGTATCGTGCGTGGAATTCCCTAAATGCGGCTCATGTCCAAGAAAAGATGCACTTTTTGGGAAAAGGAATTCAAGGAATTAGCTATCTTAGTAGTTGACCTTCCTCTCAAGTCGCTTATGCTTTTGATATCAGAATTTCGGATTTTTTCAAGGTCAGCGGATTATGAGTAGTCGACGAAGACGGTCCGGAGCCCCACCCGCAATATCGTTGGATTCCACCGTTCGGGGGTCTGATCCGTTGCAACTCACGCGACGCAAGCGGTCTTCTGACTTGGTTGAGGATGGTGGAACTGTCCAGGAGAAGTTGCTTCTAGCGAGTGGTAAAGTTGATCCGGCCACCCTACGCTACCCGCGGGTCGCCGACAAGACCGCTTGGATCGGAATTGCTTTGCTAGCTCTTTCGATTCTTTGGGCGTTTTTGCCTTCTTGGTCGAACTTGATTCAAGCTTGGGAGAGAGAACCGGACTATTCGCACGGTTGGTTTGTGATTCCGATCGTTGCTTACTTGATGTGGACCTTTAGAGATACGATGCCACCTTTGCGTGCGGGGTTTCATCCGGGTGGTTTGGTTATGTTGGTGGCGGTGTTGCTTAGTCGGCTTTTCTTCCAGTGGGCCTATTTGGATTTCGCAGAAGGGTGGATGATTCCATTGACTGTGATTTCTATAAGCTGGGTTATTGGTGGGTGGGCTTTTGCCGTTTGGGCGTTCCCAATGTTGATGTTTTTGTTTTTCATGGTTCCGCTGCCGTTTCGCTTGGAGAATGAATTGAGTCGGCCGTTGCAGTGGATAGCCACGCATGGTAGTGCAAGCGTTTTGCAGTTGTTGGGTCAACCGGCAATTTCACAGGGGACGACGATTCTTCTCGGTGAGAACACTTTGGAAGTAGAGCGAGCTTGTTCGGGACTTCGGATTTTCATGGGGGTTTTTGCCCTGGCGTATGTTTATGCGATGCTAGCTCGGCGGACTTGGTGGGAAGGTGTGTTGATTGTGTTGGCGGCAATACCTATTGCCCTGATCGCGAATATGTCTCGGATTGTAATTACCGGGTTGTGTTATCAGTTGTTGAGTGGTGAAGCTGCAAAGAAATTTTCGCACGACCTGGCAGGCTATTTTATGATTGTCCTGGCGGGTTCTTTGTTTGGAATGTTTGTGTTTTATCTTCGGTGGTTGATCCAAGACGCTCAGACGATGGATCAGGTTTCCTTGCGGCGTGCTTGATCGGCTTGGGTGTGTTTTTGGGTTTGTGGGGAATGCTTGAGTTTAACGCGTAGGCGTGGAGTAATTGAGTGATGTCAGAGCAAAACAGAGGCAAATTGGCTCGGGTCGGCTCGGTGTCTGTGATCGGAAGCACGGGTAATGCTTCCGGTGCTCGACGGGCGAACGTTTCGAATTTGCCCACGTTTGATGGGGCTTTTTTCTGGGCTTTGATTCGCAAGAACTGGGCTTGGATGCTTCCGGGGATGCTCTTGTGTGTGGCTGTTGCCAGTGCAGGGGTGTTGGCTTTCTTCCGTCCGTCGTACCAAGCTAGGTTTCGGCTGGAAGTTGACCCGAGTACCTTCGTGGTGTTTAAGGATGGATCGGTTCGTCCATCGTCGGAGTTTGTGGATCTTCAAAAAGCGATTTTGTTGGGGAATAGCGTTTTAGAGAAAGCCGTGGCGGATCGGGTTATCGCGTCTGTGCCCGCAGTTTCGCAGGCGAAGGATCCGGTTGCGTTCTTGCGTGAGGAGGTTCGCGTGACGAGCTCTGCTGGTTTTCGTTTGATGGACGTTCGGTTCGAAGATCCAGATCCGGCATCTGCGGCAAATGTCGTTAATACTTTGGTGGATGAGTATTTGCGAACGCGTCGTGCGATGGATGAAATCCGAACTTCGACTCAGGAGCGAAACGTCTTGGCTGCGTTGTCCAAAGCTGAAGCGGAAGTCGAGGCAGCCAAGGCTCGCGTACGAGATTTGAGTGTTCAGGCGGTGAAGACAGACACATTGGTTGGTGAATCGGAGAGTGGTCGGATTGACACGTCTTATTTAGATGGTATCCGCATGCAACGCATGGAGTTGACCAGTGAGTTGGCGATTCTCGAATTGAATCTGGCTGAAGTTGAAGCGGCTTACAAGCGTGATCAGCAATCGAAATCCGATGCTGGTGTAGACGAGTCGAAGCCTTTGGAGATTACGGACGAGATTCTTGATCGAGATGTTGTTGTTAGTGCGGTCGTTCAACAACTTGAGAACGCAAAAACCGCTCTACGCGACTTGGAAACTGCCACCAATGTAGGTACGAAGAATCCTATTTACATTCAAGCGAGTCGTCGGGTCGAGATGCTTGAAAAGGAAGTGGTCAGGACACGGGAGAACCGCAAGGTTGAGTTAGCAACCCGAGGTGTGATGGCTTCGGCGGACGCTCGTCGTGATCGCATTAATGCGTTGCGTGACAAGGTTGCTCAGATGAAGACCAAGCGGGATGTGTTGGAGAATCAAGTTAAGGAGTATTTGACCTCGCTTAAGCAGTCGAGTGCGACTTCTGTCGACTTGCAATTTGCCGAAGCGGATCTTCAAGAGTGGAATGCCATTCGAGCCACGGTGCACAATCGTCGGATTCAGTTGCAAACCGAGCGCGATGCGATGGATTCAGTTCGTGAATTGGAGCGAGCAATCGCTCCTCGATTGCCTGTAGAGGAGTTGCCGTACAAGCAGCTTGCGCTAGGTGCCATGGCTGGAGCTGCCCTGCCGTTTTTGATTTCCTTGCTTTTGGAACTTCGGTCGCGTCGAGTTGATGATGCAAGCCAGCTAGAATCTCGAACTAGGCTCTCTGTGTTGGGTGAGATATCCACTATTCCAGTTGCTACAAACGGCAAGTTGTCCAAGAGGAAGCGATCTCATGCTCGGGAGTTAAGGTTGTTCGAGGAAAGTGTGGATTCTTTGTCCACGACTTTGATCCTGCGAGAAGATCTCAAGGGCTCACAGGTTTTCACGATTACCAGTGCTCTTTCGGGGGAAGGCAAGACTAGCGTTTCGTGCCAGTTGGTTGTATCGATGGCTCGGGCTACTGGGAAGAAAGTGTTGTTGATCGACGGTGACCTTCGTGCCCCTGACGTTCATCACGTGTTCGGCCGTCAGATGACTCCTGGGTTGGTCGGTTATTTGTCCGGTGATGGGGATTGGCGAGATTATGTGGATCGCGAGTGGAACGAGTCGATTCACATTTTGTCAGCTGGTTATCTTAAGGGCAGTCCGCACCGTCTGATGAGTAGTGGTCGCTACGAGCGAATGATTGCCGAAGCACGGGAAGAGTACGGGTTTGTGGTGGTTGATACTCCGCCGGTATTGCCTGCGAGTGAAGCTTTGTTGTTTGCCACAGCAGCCGATGCGGTACTGGTTTGTGCGTTACGCGATAAGACTCGTGTCGAACAGATGATTCAAGCGTATTCAAGAATGGAGTCGGCAGGTGCAAATGTTGCGGGTTCTGTTCTCTCAGGTGTTCCTGTTAAAGAATATGCCAGCTATTATGGTGACTATTACGAATCGAAAACTTAGTGGTTTGTCGATTCTGGTTCGAGTGTATGTCTAAAGGGCGCCCGGAGTCGTTCGCGATTCTTGCGCCTTTGTTTTATTTAATCCACGTCAAATAAGCAATGAAGATTCATAAACGCTCAACTCCAGAGACGCGTCAACGCCTCGTGCTTAATTGGCGGTTAGCGATCGGAACGATTGTTTTGTTGCTGGTTTTGGTTCTCTCGACTGTGATCTTGCAGCGCACGCAGGTGGCGCGAGTAAAGAATGCGTTGGGCGCACAGGCACGTGAGTTGTCCGCAAGTGAGAATTGGGATGAAGTGGCGAAGGTTCTGGAGACTCTGTTGCGGCTAGAACCTACTAGCACGCAGTACAAGGTTGAGTTGGCGGAAGCTTTCGACAAGCGTTCTGAGCAATTGCCGGATTACTCCCAGACGGTAACGCTTTTAGCTACAGCGATCGGAGCCTGCGAAGCCAGCCTTGATTTCCGAGATCGCATTCCTTTTTTGCGCACTCGAATGATGGAGCTGTTGTTCACTTTAGGGCGTTATGAAGACGCGATGGAGCAGATTCCTAAACGTGCGGGGCCCGCAAAGGATCCAGAGCTTCTGAAGTGGTTAGCAAGATGTAGGTTTAAGCTTGCTGTCGAAAAGCGATCTCATACCTTTTCAAGTGCATCTCAATCGTTGATGCCCGATTGGTTGGTTACTGCTTCATCCATGCATTACGTTGATTTATTACTGAAAGCGTTGATCGAAAATCCGGGTGATAAAGAAATCAGTTATGCGATAGCTTTGACCTGTTTGGAAGATGAGGCTTTCCTTCGGAATTCGCAACTTGGAAATGAAAGTCAGAAGGGCTTGAAGGATCGGGCGATTACGACCGTTGATCGGATGCTTGCGAGTCACCGGGAAGATGCGGAGGCTTGGTTGATTCATTATCGTATTACTTCGGCCATAGACCGAATTGCGGCAGAATCAGATATTTTGCAAGCTATGGCGCTTGCCCCTGAAGATCCAGAGATTGTGCTTGAAGCGGGGAACCATTACTTGGCGCGTGCTCGTACTTCTTTTGGAATCACGGAATTAGAGAAAAAAGACGATTGGCTGGAGAAAGCGGAAGGGTACTTTCGGACTTGCCTGGAGAAGAACCTTCGACGAGACGTGCAGACATATTTGGGGCTTGGGGAAACTTTGTGGGAGCGATCTAAGAAAGAAGAGGCGGTGGCGGTTTGGGAGAATGGGATTCGTGTTGCGACGCCTCCGACAGCCTTGTTGCATTTCAAGCTGGTTGAATATTGGCTTCGTGAAGGGAATATGGAAAAGTCCAAATTCGTTCTCGGCGAGATGGATCGCGCGTTGCGAGAGCAAAGCACGTTAGTTAATAACCGACTTCAGGGTTACCTTGAAAGGCTTGGGAAGCAATCTTGGGCAAGCTATTACGTGTCTAAACGCGACTATGTGTCCGCGACGAACTTACTCGAACAAGTCGTTGCGGGTAATTTGGAGATGGATTCTAGAAATCGCTCAGAACTTTTTGCTTTTTTGGCGGGTTGTTACATGCGTTCGGGTCAGTATGACCGCGCAGCAGCGTACTTTGAAACAGCTGCAAATTTAACGCCGACAGTGGATGATTGTTATCGTGGTGCAGCGGAAGCTTGGGCAGCTGCAGGTCGATTTCGTGAGGCAATAGATCAACTGCAACGCATCTCGGAAAAGTCCGGGAAAGACAACATCAAGTTATGCGAGTACATTTTGGTAACCCAATCGCGAAGCCGTCAAGACTTAAGGGATTGGTCGGTCTTTGATGAAGCACTCGAACAGGCGAGCAAATTGCAAACATCAGATCCTTACTTAGTCGAAAGGCCTTGGGTGATCGATACGGTCGGCTTGGACTCACAAGTTCTTAGGGCGGACACAGAAAGCGTGGGGCAGGTCAAGTCTGCATCTGCGGACAAGTTGTTGGAGTTGAAGTCTCAGTACGAATCAGATATTGCGCTTCAGCAATTTGCCGTTGAGCGACTTGCAAATTGGGGTTTTGACCAAAAGTCCCGCGAACTTTTAACGAAACTTGTTGATCAGGCACCGAAGGATACCGGAGTTTTCTTGGTTAAAATTGACCGGATGTTGCGAGATGGTTTTCAGGAGCAAGCATTGCAGTTGGTCGATGAGCGAATGAAGCTTGAACCAGACAACGAGCAATTGCAGCAGGCACTCGTGAGAGTCAATTCTAATTCCCTTGGGATTGGTAACGTTTTTGCGACAAATAACTTCCTTAATAGGAATTTGAGTGCTTTGAAGGAAGCTGGGCGATTATTAGTTGTACGGCCTATTTTAATCGAGGATAGCAGCGATCCGGATGAAGCGAGAGATTTGGTTCTCGGTTGGTGTAAAGATCTTGAGGATATTGAACAAAGGTTGCGTGAAGTCGAGGGTAAAGAAGGATCCGAGTGGCGATATCTTCGTGCAAGGCGCTTGCTTGCTATTACCTCACTGGATGGAGGTGAAGATTTTTCGGAATTGAAAGAGTTGGTGAATTACTTAGATCGGCAACGTCCATTATGGTCCGCTACCCACACTCTGGCTGCAATGGTAGAGGATATGCAGAACAACTACTCCAAGGCGATCAAAGACTACACCCGCGCGATTACGCTTGGGGAAGACGATGTTCGAATTTTTGAGCGATTAGCCGAGTTGTATATGGGGCAAGGAATGATTGCGGAAGCAACTTCTTTGATTGACCGGTTAGGTGAGCGAGCAAATCGTTCACAGAGACTTTCATCACTTTCGATTGGATTGGCGGGTAGAAATCAGTCCGACATGGTCAATGTCGCAAGGGCTGGTACGTTGGCTCGTCCTAAGGATCCTATGGCGTGGGTCTGGTACGGTCAAATGCTTGAACTGTCTTCCCGGAGTCTTCCGCAGGATTTACGCGAGACGGAATTAACCAATGCCGAAGACGCGATGCTTCGCGGCAGAGAGTTGGCGGAAGAGAAATCCGTTGCCGTTTTCAATGCGTTGTTTGGTTTTTATTATTTGACCAAGCAGACCGACAAAGTTGAGCAATCGATCGAGTCGCTTAAGAGCAGTCAGGTTGAGAATACGGAGAAATGGGTAGCGGTATCCCAGATCTATCAGGTTATGGATCGAATTCCTGAGGCGGAGCGAGCATTGTTGCAAGCAAAAGAAACCGCGAAAGATCCGATTGAAATCGATTTGAAGCTAGCAGGGTTGTTGCTTGCTCAAGGAAAACAGGACGAAGCGATAGTTGCGTACGAGAGGCTATGGAAACGTTCACCGGAGAACTCCGAGGGCCGAAGGGCGTTCGTAACCTTGCTCGCTACCCGGGGCCAGGATAAGGACTGGGAATTGATTCAATCCATTTACCAAGCCAACTCCGCATCAGACACCCCCGATGATCGTCGATTGAGGGCTGAACTTTTCGCGCAGCGAGGTACTCCGAGAGACTTGGCTCAAGCTCAATTTCTACTTGAGGGCTTGGTTGAAGATCCATTGAATCGAACTCAGGACGACCGATTTCGTTTGGCATCGGTTTACATGCGTAACGCGAATCTCATCGCTGCTCAGATAGCAGATGATCCACAAGTTGACAAACTTATGATCGCGGCGGAGAGAAATCTCAAAGCTGCCTGTCAAGGAGCTCAAACGCCGCCGGAGTACCTTTACGGATACGCCGACTTCTTGATCGAGCGAGAGAAAATAGGTGATGCGGGCGCGATTGCAGAGCGAATGGAATTGGTAGCTCCTGACGGCTTTTCGACCGTTCTATTGAGAAGTCGCCTGTTGAAGCTTTCCGGGAAATCGGAACTGGCAATTCAGAAGATTTTGACCTGGAAAGAAAGTCAGGTTTCCAGGTTGGGAGCCGATCCAGATCGAACCCAAGTGGCAAAGGTATTGGTGCAGGCGGGGCAGGCCCTTAACGAACTTGGTGCAAGTATCGAATCGGAAGCATTGCTCAGAGAGGCTTTCGAACTGGACGTGCGAGCGGGTATCGATTACGTCCGTGGCTTAGCACGATCGGACGATCCTGTAGCTCGACAAAATGCCATTCGGTTTTTGATGGATAGGGTTAAGCGGGAGCAAAGTCCTGAAGTTGCCAAGTTACTTGCAGGGATCCTCTCCGCTGGTAAACAGCCGGTCGAATTGGTTCAAGAAGCGAGTGAATTACTTGAGTCTGTCGAGTCAACAACTTCTACTGACGGAGAGTTATTATTGGCTATGGCCGACATGTGGTTGGCGCAGAGCAAAATGGATAAAGCGATTCAAGCATACCGACGAATTGTAGAACTTCGACCCAACGATGTTGTAGCACTGAATAATCTGGCAAACCTCTTAGCTGAAATACCGGGACAGACCGAGGAAGCACTTGGGTATATTGAGCGAGCAATTAGCATCTCTGGGCGACAGCCATTGTTGCTCGATACCAAGGGTGTTATTTTGCTTTTGTCGAATCGACCTGCTGAAGCTGTTCCAATTTTAGAAATTGCAGCATCAGGTTCGCAAGACCCACGGTTAGTATTTCACTTGTATATAGCACTGAAACGATCAGGAAGAGATCAAGAAGCTTCGCGATTGAGGGAGCGTATAGATCCGGATCAATTAAGAAAAACTCTTTTGACTCCGGATGATCAGAGAGAATTAGAAATCTACGTTAACGAGTCGATCTAGACTTTGTTTAAACCAATAGGCTGGTAAAGGGCACGGAAAATGTCAAACGAAGAACAAACCAATTCATTAGATGGTGAGCAACCCAATCCGATCATGCATCCATCCTCTGAGGGAATGGACAAGATTGATGCGACGGTCGATAGTGAATCGATGATGATCGGTGCGGAGCCTCAAAGGGGGAAAGAAAACATCAATACACTGTCGGCGGGGGCAAAAGAATTGAACCGATGGTGGTTGGGCGTCTTGACCGCAATCGCGTTAGTAATATTAGGAGGTGCGTTACACGGTCAATGGTCGAATCGTTGGGGAGCCAAACAAGACAACGTCGCATTGGGCAATAAGCTTCGCACAATCCCAATGGAGATCGGAGATTGGTACTGCCAAGAAGAAGTTCAGCTCGACGAAGATGTCGAGAAGCTTCTTGAGGTTAATGAGACGAAAGGATATATCAGCCGAGTCTACGCGCATCGTTCGACAGGAGAGGCTGTTAATGTTTTTGTTATCTTTGGTCCCAAAGGTCCAGTTGCGGTGCATACGCCGGAAGTTTGCTACAGCGCCCGGGCTGTGAATCAAACCTCATCACGAGAAGCGGTCGGATTTGATCTCGATGGGGAGCCCGGAGAACTTTGGAAACTCGCTTTTGAAACCAATACCTTCGATAAACGAAAAATGAGCGTTTACTACGGTTGGTCCGACGGCGGGGCTTGGACCGCTGCGAAGAACCCACGATTTTGGCGGACAGATTACTTGTACAAAATCCAGACCGCATGTCAGTCTAGCGGAAACAAAGAGGATTCTACGGACGAGTTCTTCAAGGTTTTCTTGCCTGAAGTGCGAAAGCAGATGCGGGAAAAGAGCTAGTATTTGGATCAGCGAATCTCTCTGGATTTTTCTAGGGAATTCTGCGAGGATCGAAGTAGAAGTTGGGATTTCGAAATTCTCGGATGTTCTGGTTCTCCGAGAATTCCTGTCGGCTCCTTCGGTGGACGATTCATGAAAGCCTTGGTTTTCGAACCGCAGTTTGTTGGTCATAACCTTGCTTATGCACGGCATTTAATAGAGGCTCTTTCCCATGTTGGGGTCGAGAGCATCTTTTTGACTAGTCGACAAGCGTTGGATTCCGATGAGTACAGAACTCATTTAGGGACTCTGAATTGTGAATTTACAGTCAAAGCTTCGGATGCTTTCGAGTCCAAGAAGTCGTCGCGAGGGGTAAGGGTTCAAGGCCCACGGGGTTTGTACTCGACAATGCGAGCACTGCTCGACGGGCTCAAAGAATACGAACCAGAGCATGTGTATGTGCCTTTTGGCAATGCGTTGGCATATTCTTTAGGGGTCCCAAACCCGGTGAGTCGCTTGATCCGCTCCCGTGGGGTTGAGATAGAAGCGATCCTGCTTTTTGGAAAGTACTCCTATCCTCATACCGACTGGTCATCTCGTTGGAAACAAGAACTGGCCCTTAGAATGCTAGATCTTGGGCCCTGGACACGGATTCACCATATCTTACCTCACGCCGTCCGCGTGATGTCTCAGCATTCCGCCAAACTTGAACAGATCACAGGGTTGCTTCCCGATCCGATTGAAACCCCTATACGCTTTGAGAGAACTTCAGCTTGCAAACGTCTAGGATTGAATCCCGACCATCGTTACCTTTCGTTGCTAGGTGTAATCGATCGTCGAAAGGGAATCCATGATTTACTTGCTGCCATTAGGTGTGTGGAGTCCCAACTCCCCGAGAACGTGAGGTTTTTGATTGCTGGTAGGTGTGCGGCTGATGTTCGTTCGGTTTTTCAAGGGGAATATAAGGACTTGGTCGATAGGGAACGCATTGTTATTCGAGATCAGCATTTAAGCCATGAAGAATTGTGGGCGGCTTGTTATGCATCAACGATGATGCTGTTGCCATATCCCGAGCATCAATACTCAGCAAGCATTCTGATCCGCGCAGCGGCGGCGGATGTGCCGGTGGTTTGCAATGCGATTGGTTGGATGCAGGAGACAACGCAACGGTTTAACTTGGGCTGGACATGTAACACTCGCAATCCAGCGGAGTTTGGACAAGTACTTGTCGAGACCGTCAGTGCCTGCGATAAGCATCTGGGCAGCCAAGGTGCCCAAGATTTTGTTTCCTTCCATTCCCTGGATAACTTTCGAGCGAGAATTACGCAGCGAATCCGTCAAAGAATCTCAGGAAATTCCAAGCTTGCCAATGTCGTTAAGTCGGCTTGATAGCACCAAGTAATGTCTGGATGCTTAAGGAGTTGCATCGCCTATCAAATCTGGTTCGATGACTCTTTTTTGTTTCCATCCACCCTGAAGGTAGCGCGTGGTAAAGAATATTGCAAGTACGATGACCCAGATACTGATGACGCTCCACCAGTAATACAGTCCGTCCCACCCGAGTAGTAGATGCCCGAGTACAGCCAATCCAACGGTTCCAATACCCGCTACTGCATGGCCTAGCAACACCATCATGGTGTCCCCGGCTCCTTTCAAAACGCCAGCGAAAATCACTTGGAATGCATCGAATACGCAGTATGCGGCGATGAAGTACAAGAGCGGTTTGAGTTGCGGACGAATCGCTTCGAATCGTTCAGGATCGTTTCCGATCGCATAAATGTTCATTACATATTCCGGAAACAGTCCGTATAGAACTGCGAAAACACTGCTGTACGCGATCCCGATGATCAACGCGGCTTGTATTACCCGATGTGCTCTGTCTACTTGCTGCTGCACAAGGTACTTTCCAACCAGTACGCCGACGGCGATGCCCAGGCCGATCAATGGGATAAATGCCAGGACATTGACTCCGAGCGCAAGAGTCGTTGCTGCCGCTGCTTGCTCTCCAAGATTTCCAACAATCATCATGATGATCGCAAAACTCCATGCTTCGGCGACCACAGAGACTCCTGCGGGCCAACCGTAATGAAGGAGTCTCTGCATCAAAGTCCTATCAAACGTCAGTACGCTCGAGGCTCGTGCGTGAACAATTGACTCGCTGGGCCAAGGTCCAAATTTACCACGACGGATAAATACTACAGCGAAGACGACCAACAGGACACATTTAAGAATGAGCGAAATGCTCGATGCCAATGCTGCACCTTGAACCCCTAATTCCGGCGCTCCTAGGTTGCCAAAGATTAATGCGTAATCAAGGACGACATTCGTAAGGGTTGCAAGCCCATCGCAGTACAGTAGTACAATCGCTCTGCCTCCTCCTGCAAAGAGTCCTACTAGGGCGGAAGCTAGGATGGTAGCGCAGGCACCCGGTACGAGCCCCAGAAAGAAATCGTATTCGTATTTAGCTAAACCTTCGGCATGTCCGAACGCACGAAAAAGCCAGTAAGAGTAAAGCCCCAAAGCTATTAATAAAGGCATGAGTGCAATGGCCAGTAAGCATCCTTGCCAAACAACATGCAGTGCTTTATCCAATCTTCGAACCCCGAGATACTGCGCGACAAAAGTGCTTGTATAACCGCAGATTCCAACCGGCATGCATGTAACGGACCAGAATAGAGTGCCGGCAGACATCGCGGCTGCGGCTGCGGCATCGGAGTATTGGAACAAAAACAATCGGTCGATAAAAAGGGTAATCGAGAACAGGCCTGTGGAGAGCATCAGCGGCCAAGCGGTCTGAAGCAGTTCAGCGCAGTCTTGCAGGCGGGTGGAGTTTTGCACGTTAAGTGGTTCTAACTATTTAGCCTTGGAATTGATTGTTGGGGACTCGAAGGCCTTGCCAGTTTTGGCGATAAAAACATCCTCGAGACTAGGTCTTCCAATAGTCACGCTACTACATCGTTCCGATAGTTCGCGATACAGATCCGTTAAAGCGATATTCCTATCGTTGAGAATGAAGCGTAAAGAGTTCCCTACTTGGGTTCCTCGAACACTCAGGTGCGACTCCATCCAGGGAAGGACCTCCTCGGGGCGGTCAGCGACGACTTGAAGCACTGTTTGTCCTGTTTGGATTCGAAGGTTCTCCGGGGAATCCCAAGCTGCTAATCGTCCTTCATCGAGAATCGCTACACGGTCGCATTTGTCGGCTTCATCGATTAAGTGAGTGGTGAGTAAAACGGTCGTTCCATGCTCGCGGCGCAATTGCTCAATTGCTTGCCATAGTTCAAGCCGCGAAGTTGGGTCTAAGCCGGTAGAGGGTTCATCGAGCAGCAGCAATTGAGGATCGTGAAGTAGTCCTTTAACTAACTCGACGCGTCGCTTTAAACCACCAGACAATTTCTCTATTCGAGTGTGCAAATGCTCTTCGATCCGAAACAGCTTCGAGAGCTCCGAAATCTTGCGCTGAAGTGTTGAACCACGAACCCCCAGCAATGCACCTTGAAACGCAATGTTCTCAAAAGATGTTAACTTCCGATCCAAGCTTGGGGATTGAAACACGACGCCGATAAGCTTTCGGATATCGGCAAGCTCTTTGCTTACGTCCTTGCCACAGATTCGGATGACTCCTTCTTGGATCGGGACCAAGGTTGAGAGCAATCGGAAAAATGTTGACTTACCGCTGCCGTTGGGCCCCAGAAGCCCGACAATGGATTTCGCAGTGATCGCTAGGGATAGTTTGTCGAGCGCAAGGCGATCACCGTAGCGATGCGATACCTCGAATGCTTCGATCGCATCTTGCATTAGAGCAAGCCCCAGCGAAGAACAACCAAAAGGAAAATCGCTGGCAAGAAGAGTAGCGATGTACGAAGAAGCTTTTTGGCTGTGACATTGTCTCGCTGCATCAAAAACTTGATGGCAACCCATGATTGAAGGCTAGCAATCAAAACTGCAGGAACTGTAAGCATCCAAGTCGCTATCGAATTCGGATCGAGCACGAGAATTGAAAGTGGTACAAGCAGAATCGCGGGGATGACGGCATGCCAGCCTGCGGCAAGACCCGTCGGTTCCTCCCTGGTAAGCATCCTGAAACCTGCTTGTGAATACTGGTCTTTAAATAGCCATGCGATTGCCATGAAGTGAGGGAACTGCCAAAGAATCACGATGGAGGTAAGCGCCCAAGCCTTCCAAGAATCAATGCTTCCACCGGCGGCCGTCCATCCAATCATCACTGGGAGCGCTCCGGGTAGGGTACCCACCGCAGTGTTCCACCACGACCAAACTTTCATCGGGGTGTAGACCCAACAATAGATAAACCAAGTAGCAAAACTGACCGCGACGGCAGTTGCGTTCGTACCCACGTACAACAGCGTGATTCCCGCCACAAAAAGCAACCAACCAAATACGCTTGCCTCGCTCGTTGTAAGTCGACCGCTAGGTAAAGGCCGCTTCTGAGTACGAGGCATCTTCGAGTCGCGATCGCGTTCATACCATTGATTCAGAACGCTGGCACTCGCAGCCACCATACTTGTTCCGACCATCGCACAGATCCAAACCAGTGGTGCCACGGAGACATCAAGAATCCTGCTGGCGAAGACAATCGCAACGGCGACTGTCATCAAAATCATTAAGGTGATTCGGGGTTTCGCGAGTACGAAGTAATCTCGCCACGTCGACTTTTCCCAAACGACGACGTTTGGTTGCGGCTGGGTCTCGGCGTGGGTCAAGGTAGTGGCTTTCCAGTAATTATTCGGAGGCTCATCGGGCGGTGACAAACTGCTCATCTCGCTGCAGGTTGCTACGAAATCCTCTGATTATCTAGGTTAATCGTAGACGAAGTCTGGGAATCGGCAAGCGGAACTAATCGCCTACCGACGCGGCAAATCAGCCATACCGATAGACTTATCAACAGCGAACCGGTGGCTTGGTGTGCCGTCACAATCATCGATTCCCAGTAGCCTTTGGCGGCAATTGCGTACTGGGCTACAGTAGGGGAAAGTCCGCTCCAAGGTAAAGCGTAATTAACGAACCAAGTTCCGAGACCAAGCCCGAGTTGGATGAACAGGAGTCCTACCAGCCAGTTCGATGGAGTCCGAATACGAGCGAATTCCGACGAATCTCCAGCGCCGGCACGGTGGACAAAATCGGTTCGAATCAGGACGGCGGTGGCTAGAATTAGAATCGTGACTACTGCGGCGAAGGTAAGGTGTAAGTGAACCATGGCCATGAAGGCTGTAGGGCTGGTGCTTGGGAGCGCATGTCGGAGTTGGGCACCGAGAATTAACTGCGTTACGGTTGCGATTAAGAGCAACCACGATGCTTTCCATACCCTTCGGCTTGGAACTCCAGCCCTAGTTTCTCGCCAGGAACCTTGTTGAGCATTTCGCCAGTCGGGGGAAGCAGCGATCGCCAAAAAGGAGGCGAATGCGAATACAAGGGGCCCGCCGCAACCGTGCAGCATGGCGATGGTTCGCTCATCGAGTACGACCCGAAATCCACCCAAAAGCCCTTGAGCGATGACGGCAAACAACAAACCCAGGCTTGCCCATCGATACCACTTTCTCGACTCGGTAGTCCAAGCCGCAATGTTGAGCCCGATGGCTAGGAGACCTACCCAAGAGCCCAGCAGACGATGTCCGTGCTCGATCAACAAGTCGAATGGCCCGTAGAGCCAAGTAGAAATGGGATAGAGAAACAGGTTGTATCCATAGGTTCCAGGCCAATCTGGAACGGCCATACCGGCGTCGTGTGTGGTTACCAACCCACCGACCCAGATCAACGGAAAAATGAATAGGGTCGCCAAGGTTGACCAGAGTCGTACCGACCCGATCGTTACCTTGAAGTTCTTTTCGATGTCATCGCTGGATTCGATGGCGTTTTCGCGTTGGGCTTTGTTTTTATTGGAAATATCTTTGCTGTTGTTCATGATCTACTCCCCCTTACCTCTACGGATCACCAGAGAGGATTCAGCGTTCTGGTCCTGAGAGGATTTAGAGATTTGCTGGGTTCGACCGAGTTCTTGGACATACCCCACCAAGCACCATATTTCTTCTTCGGTTAAACCGGGATTCGAGTTGCTTACCCTGGCTACCGGAGGCATCGGCGTTCCTTCGATTCCCAACACAATTCGCTTGTAGATCGAGGCTGGATCGGACCCGCCGTGGAGCCCCCCCCATTGAAGGTTCCTCGGTTTTGCTATCACGGGTTTAAGGGCACCAAAGGGCTTCATTACCTTCCAAGCTCCTGGTTGCTTGGGATCGATCCCGGCGAGCACAGTCCAGTCTTTGGTCCACTCATCGTAATCTTGCGACGCCCCATCACCGAGTCCGCTTGGGCCATGGCACTTCGAGCATGCTGTCAGTTCGCTGCCGAAGAGTTCTTTCCCTTTCGCAATTGCCTCGAATCGCTCTTTGCTTTCAGTTGGATCGGTAATCCAACTCGGAATGCTTGAAGCGGGAAGAGCTTGATTTGGCGCATCTTTCCACTTTTCGACAACAGACCGCAGGATATCCAACGGCCATTGGGATTCGGTCGTCAATGGCTCGGAGTCTCGCAGCAGTTTGGTCAACATTCTCCGTTCGACTTCACCTCGTATTGCTAGAAAACTAACGTATTGGCTGAGGTCCTCAACATCGTTCGCAAATTCTTCTGATTCCTCTAAAGCTTGAAACGATGGCATGGAAGTGCCGGGAATCCCGTGACGTAGGACTTGTTGAAGATCCTCGGTGGTCGGTTTCGATCCCGACGGAGTCGACTTGAATTTGAACGTCCCGCGGCGGAAGTCGCGCGGATAGGGATCGAGGAACATTGCAGCCGGCCCGCGACCATCCCCACTGAGGCCATGACATGTTACGCAGTGTTTGCGAAAAATCCCCCGTTCGACTTTGTCTTCTAAACGCCCCACGGGCCCGGCGCAGCGTTCTACTGCTTGCATGTTTACCACTGAAATATCCGCCAACGGGGCCGGCCAAATGGGGGAATCAATGGTCCCAAACCATTTCTCAAGCCATTCTGCGACGGAACTTGCCGCAGCTTTGGGGGAGGAATCTGCTGATTCATGAGTTAGACTAGCCGCATGAAGATCGTTCGGTTTGTAGGATAGAACCGAAGAATTGCACCCCGAGAGGGGAGCTAGCAAGCAAAGAATCTTCCAGCCAATCGATCGCATAGGGGCCGTCGCTTTAAGGATTCGAAAACCACGAGGTTAAAGGATTTTCGGAATACCCGCAAATCCAGCCTTAAGTTTCCCCGGAAATCATGTGGATTCGTAGTGCCAAAATGCCGCACTTGTGCGGACAGGAACTTCGGCGGACTTGCGAAGCCATTCGCTCGACACGATAGTGGGCGTCCCAACCTCCTCCCTTTTACCCAAAGACTGCCCAACGGGCCAACGGATGAAATTAAAAAGCACACCGGAAGACTTCCGCGTCGACGAGATTACCCAGGTTAGACCTGCCGAGGGGCCATTCGCTCTTTACAAGCTCAGCAAGCAAGGGCTTGGTACACCGGAAGCCATCGCTGAGGTTCTCAGTCGTTGGAATTTAGCACGCCACCAGATAAGTTACGGGGGCTTAAAGGATCGGCACGCGACGACGGTTCAGTATTTCACCGTTGCAAGGGGGCCACGCACAGGTTTCCAAGACCGCTCGATGAGCGTGGAATACCTTGGCCAGACATCTCAACCGTATCATGCGAAGGACATCGCGGCGAATCGATTCGAGATTCGGCTTCGCAAAATCGATCCAGCGATTCGTCCTACTCTCGAGCAGCGAGCCGATGCTCTGGGTGCCTTTGGGGCGATGAACTACTTTGATGATCAGCGGTTTGGTTCACTTGGTGAATCCGGAGAATGGATCGGCTTGCATTGGTGCAAATCGAATTACGAACGAGCGTTGTACCTTGCACTCGCAGAACCCAATCCGCATGACCGTCCGCGAGAAAAGGAACAGAAAGAGATCCTTCGAACCTACTGGGGGCAGTGGGATAAGTGCAAAGCGATTCTCGATCGCTCGCATCGCCGTAGCATCGTTACCTACTTGGTCGACCACCCGACGGACTTCAAGCGTGCTCTGGCGTTGGTCCGTCAGGACTTGCGAGGCATCTATATATCCGCATTTCAAAGCTGGATGTGGAATCGTTGGTTGTCGAGCTTGCTGGAGAAATTTAACGATCATCAAACACTTCATTATTTGGACTCCAAATGCGGTCCGCTTGCACTCCCGAACTTGCACACCCAAGATAAACAGTCGCAATGGAAAACCGAATGGAGTCGTTCGCTGCCGCTGCCATCGGCCCGGCAGCATGATTGGCCTGAGGGAACCTTCGAAGCTCTTGAATCACTGCTGAAACCTCTGGAAATCACAGTCCGGGAATTGCGTTTGAAGTATCCTCGTGACACGTTCTTCTCACGCGGTGATCGCAGCATCGTGTTACGTATTCCTCAATTCGAAAATACTTGGGTGCCCTGCCAATCGAACCCCGCGTTGCTCGATTGGATCTTGAAATTCCAACTGCCCCGGGGAAGTTACGCGACCATGGTGATCCGCCAGTTATTCACGGCCGGCAATAGCGTCGAAGATCCCGACGAAGCGCCCGAGGAGCAAACCGACGAGACTGAGGATGGAATGGCGGGTGGCATGCCATTTGAAAAGCCGTTGGACTAGACCGCCGATGTACCAGACCAATTATTAGCTCGGTGCTTTACCGCATCGCAAGATCCCTTCCGATGCGAGAGCACTAAAACAACTAATCGACTCCCTAAACACACTAGGAACTAACTCGTGACTCGATTCGATGGCGTTATTTTTGACCTCGACGGAACCTTGCTCGACTCCTTGAATGACATTGCCAACGCTGCGAACGCTACGCTGGCCAAGCTGCAACTCCCTACATGGCCAATCGCAAACTACAAGCACTACGTCGGCGACGGAGTTCGAGTCCTCTTCGAGCGTGCCCTGGGTGCCTCTGCGCAAGTCCCTGGAGTTCTTGAACGATGTTTAGAGATTTATCAAACCGAGTACAACAACTCGTGGGACCGTGAAAGCAAACCCTACCCGGGAATTCTCGAGATGCTGGCTTCATTGCATCAAGCGGGCTTGAAGCTCGCTGTGCTCTCGAACAAACCTGAACCCTTCACTCTTAAATGCATCGAACGATTCTTTCCAAACGTCCCATTCGATTTAGTGCTCGGTCATAGCGAACGATTTCCTCGCAAACCCGATCCCTCTAGCGCCAAATGGATCGCTTCCGAATTCTCCTCCGATCCCGCACGAATCGCATACGTTGGGGATACGAATACGGACATGCAGACCGCTGTCGGTGCAGACTTATTCGCAATTGGTGTAACCTGGGGCTTTCGTTCGGAAGCGGAAATCGTGGCCGCAGGGGCAAAGATAATCTGCCACAGCGCTCAAGAGCTAGCATCGGCGATTATTGGACCGAAACAAAACAGCTAAGATTCACAGAAGTCTTCCCAACTCAACCGGGACGCTTGATCTCAAATAGATCAGTGCTGCTGCACCAATAATCCCCGCCGAGTCTTGCGACTGCTGATAGCTTGAGAGGATCGACTTTTCCATCCTTACCGAGAATCGCTTCGTCAACGTGGATCATCAAGACTTCTCCGATGACTAAGTTCGCGGAAATCGGACCATCCCCGATCGGGACGATTTGTCTTAGTCGGCATTCCATCGCGAAAGGAACATCTGCGAGTCTTGGTACTGCCACGCGTTGACTTCTTACTGTTTTCAAGCCGAGCAATTCGATTTCGCTCTCCTCACTCGGAACCATCGCGCTCGATGCATTGATGGCTTGAACATCGCGTTGCGTGGCTGCATGAATCACGAATTCACCGGTCTGCTCGATGTTGTTCAAAGTATCCTTCTTACCACCTGTTTGTGTCAGAACAGGGGAAAACACGACCACTGGGGGATTCGCTCCAAAGGTGTTGTAGAAGCTAAAGGGTGCTAAGTTCACGATGCCTGTGGCAGACTGTGTCGTTACCCATGCGATCGGACGTGGGGTCACTAAAGAGACCAACCATTGATAGGTCTGCAGGACGGGAGTTTCGGAAATGTCGATTTGCATCCTTGTGGCTTCCTAGACTCGGTATTGATGAGTGCAATCTTAATGCACAATGTTTGAATGGATTTCTGAAACAAGCTCGTAGCATAAAGGCCCTAAGGTTGATTGAGGCCAAGACGTTATCGCTTCATCACGAAATCATCGAAGCACATAAGCATTCCGGCTACCACGCTCAACGCTGCTAATTCCCGCCGGGAGGCCTCGTCTTCAATGAGTTCGGCGGAGGGTGGTAAGTCACCGACTTTCAAGTACTCACCTGCCGCTGCTGGATTGCTTGAGAAATAAGCCCGTTGTTCATCGAGACATTCGATAGCAATAGCTAACTCCTCTTGGGTTAACGGGCGATTGACGATCCGCAGCGCAATCGATTGGAGCCTCGCTTCGTTCACTTCGCTCGACTCAGTGCGATTTGCAAGGAGCGAAGCTTGAGCAATTTGCCGTCCTGCTTCGATGTACTGCGGGTCGTTGAGCAATACGAGAGCTTGTAATGGTGTGGTGGTCGTCTCGCGACGTGCAGTACAAGTCTCACGGCTTGTCGCATCGAAAGCCAGCATGCTCGGTGGTGGTGCCGTCCGTCGCCAGAATGTGTACATGCTTCGGCGATAGAGTCCCTCTCCCTTAGCTTGAGAATAAGATTTACCGGTACCCGCTTCCTCCCATACCCCGGAAGGTTGGTAAGGCATTACCGATGGTCCACCAACTTTTCTTACGAGGAGTTCCGACGCAGCCAAAGCCGCATCGCGGACTTGTTCGGCACTTAGGCGATGTCTTGGGCCATGAAATAAAAGTTTGTTCTCCGGATCGAGCCCTTCCCATTGCGAGTTGCGAGGTACAGAAGATTGCTGATAGGTTTCCGAAAGGACGATCGATTTGCAAAGATGCTTCAGGTCCCAGCCGTTGGAGATGAAGTCACGAGCAAGCCAGTCAAGCAGTTCGGGGTGGGAGGGGACCGCACCTTGGCTACCGAAGTCTTCAAGAGAGGCGACGATGCCTCGACCGAAGAAGATCGACCACCATCGGTTGACCGCAACGCGTGCGGTCAATGGATTCGAATCATTGAGCATCCAACGAGCCAGGTCCAAGCGGTTCGAAACATTACTGGATGAGGGAGGGGATGTTGCTCCGACGTTAGGTGGAGGAGAAGCGGAGACTTGATCGCGGGGAGAGTCATAGGCACCGCGTTCAAGGATATGCGTGGGACGTGCAACTAGAGCGTTCGACATCGTCATAATGTAACGCAACGAAGCGTTGTAATCGTTTGCAGCTTTGCGTTTGGATTCAAGATCGGCAAGCAAACCCTTTGCTTCTGGTAGGTTGTAGAAAAGTGTCGGATGTCGAGCTGCAATCGCTTGTTCAGCAAGCGAGATTCGCTCGCTTTGGGCGGGATCGGATGTGGCTTGCAAGTAGATCTGCGCGATGTCCCAGTCGGAGAGTTCACTGGAGAATATTTTCAGGTCGTCCATCGAACCGTCGCGGAATCCAACGTCACGGAAACGAGCACCGAGTGAGAACTGAACCGATCCAGCGTTGGAATCTCCCCATTCACCTCGGTAGCGGAAATCGCGAGTAAGCTGATCGCGGATAGTTTGGGTTTGGGAAGGTGACCCGTTGACGAAAATCCGCAATCCCGAAGCGTGGCCCGAACCGTCATAGGTCACAGTTAAGTGCGTCCATTTCTGGACTGCGATGGGTTCAAGGGATTCGATGCGGATAGCATCTCCCGGCCAGAAATGGATCAGCGAGACCTGTGGACGGCCTTGCTCGAGCACAAGTTGCATTCCACGAAAAGCAGCATCTTCAGCGGCGACGCTTTGATGAGCGATCACAACCCGATTTGCATGGTGATCGGCTTTGAGCCAAAGCGAAAAGCTGAACGGGGTTTCGAGCCCTAGCTGATATTGAATGGATTTGCCTTCCTCGGTCGGATGGGGCATGTTTAGCGCGAAGCTTTGGGCATCATCGCCATTGAATTTTATCCCTTTGCCCACGGGACCATCTTCGAGTCCTTCCAATGGGAACTCCCAAGTCGGGTTGGGGAGGGATTGTTCAAGAAGCGAGGGGATCGAGGGGGGCGATTGTTCTGCGATCCACTTCTGAAGGGATGTGAGGGAGGCTGCGCTCGCGGTTCGCAACTCTGTGATTTTTGTTTCTTGCTCCGCATTTGTAAGTGCAAGTGCAGGAGTCGGAGTGGCACGAGTGAAGTGCGAATAGAGTCCGTGTTCGTCAATATCAGCAAAATACGCCGAGAGTGAATAGAAATCCTTTTGAGAAATAGGGTCGTATTTGTGATCATGGCAACGCGAACATTCAAACGTTAGACCCAAGAACGCGGTACCTGCTGTGACCGTCCTGTCTGCTACGTAGACTTGCCGAAATTCTTCTTCGATGCTTCCTCCTTCGTTCGTCTGTCGATGAAGTCGGTTGAAGGTAGTTGCAAGCCGTTGATCAACAGATGCGTTAGGGAGCAAGTCACCGGCGAGTTGCCAAGTCAGGAATTGGTCGTAGGGTAGGTTGTCTCGAAAAGCTCGAATGACCCAGTCGCGCCAAGGCCAGACATCCATGTTCACGTCGGCCTGATAGCCAAAGGTATCAGCATAGCGAGCCACGTCGAGCCACATGTTCGCCATTCGTTCGGCGTAAGCCTCCGATTGAAGAAGTTGGTCAACAAGTCGAGCCTTGTTCGCCTCTGAAGAATCCTTCGATAGAGATTCAATCCATTCAGGAGAGGGAGGCAGGCCGGTAAGATCCAAGCTGACGCGACGCAGCCAGGTAAGTGGATCGCTTTGTTTTGCGGGAAGAAGTTGTTGTTCGAGAAGTTTTTTCAGCACCCAGCGATCGATAGGGGCGCGGTTCCATGCTTCGAGTTCCGATGCTTCGATGTCGGAAGAGTGAACATTCGAAAGAAGAGGTGGGGAGATTTGTTGATTCGGGATTGGGACAAACGCCCAGTGGGATTCGTAAGGAGCGCCTTGTTGAATCCAGGACTCGAGTAGTTTTCGCTGCTCTGGGGTGATGGATTTACCCGTTTTTGCGGGGGGCATCAGCAAATCCGGATCGTGAGAATCGATACGTTCAAGGATGCTGCTTGAGGCGGGAGAATTAGGCGTGATGGCGCCGGCAGCCATGGCTGATTCCCGGTCGTCGAGCCGCAAATCAGCTTGCCGGGAATGCTTATCCGGTCCGTGGCAGGCAAAGCACGCGTCGGAGAGGATTGGCCGGATATCACGGTTGAATTTTATTGGAGCCAAATCCGAAGAGGAGCTTCGTTCGATGGAAGACGTATTTTGTGGGGCTGCTACGAGTTCGTTGGGAGCGAAAAGGAGGATCAAACCCAACAGGACTGGAAATCCACGGACGGCTTCGATGCCTAGTGTGTAGCGATCTGGTGTGTGGGTAGTCGGTAGAGCGAAAAGCATAGAAAGAAAGAAGGTGCGAGGAAGGAACCGAAGAGCCCAAATTGCCTTTAGCGTAGCTTATTTTAGCTGTTTTTTCTCAAAAAAGAGTGGGGGCGCGAACCGAAAATCTGGCCATGGGTCTATTCAAGGACGAAAGTGCCCTAGCGTTCGGAAACGAGTTCGGGTAAATATTATGTCCGTACGGGGTGTAGCGCAGTCTGGCTAGCGCATCTGGTTTGGGACCAGAGGGTCGAAGGTTCGAATCCTTTCACCCCGACTAATTAAAAAGCCCTGGTTCGCTGTTAGTGAGCCAGGGCTTTTTCGTTTTGACTCGGGTTGTTCCGGTGGGAAATTAAGAGCTTAGAAACGGTCAACTTCTTGCACAAACACTGTGGGAATTTCATCTTCGTTGGGTTGTACCTTATCGACTATTCTTTGGTTGCGGTGACAAATCGCATGCTCCATGGAAATGGCAGTGCCAGTTCTTCGTTGTCTCGTGTTACGCCAAGATGGGAGTCGATGTTCTAAGAGTTTTGAGAGCCGAGCATCGGTACTGAGCGTCATCCCAAATAGGTTGCGCGGTAAGCTGGTAAGCTGGGTAGAGTTTTCCAGAAGCGAGGACTGATTAGCTACTAGGGGTTTAGGTGATCGAATCGGGGGAATTATTCCGATTAAGGGGATATTACTTAAAGTGGCAGTTTTAAGGCGTGCTCAGGGATGTACGCCCACGAAGGGATTTCTCATGCGTAAGAATCTGTCTAGCAAAACGATGAGAAGGTTCCATCGAGCGTTTGGTGCAAGCCTTGCGGCACTCACCCTTTCCTCTGCCTTCACCGCGAATGCAATTGCGCAGTCGATCGAGTCGGATCCAGCCCCGCCTCGGGGTGAGTTCACTGCGCCGACTTCTGATGAACCACCTCCACAGTACCTGATTCCAGACATACCTCCGCAGATAACTCAAAGTCTCAATGTCGATCAGCATTGGATATCAATGATTCCCGGATTTGTTGTCATCGGAGATTACAACGCATTCGGCCAAGACGCTGCGAGTCTTAGCCAAGTTGGAAAGCAAGTCGATCAGTTCGATGACCGAGCGATTCGATTTATGGCGAGAGGAAAGATTGGGGGAGAATACAAGTTAGGTTATTTGCTTGCAGCCGAGTACAAAGGATTCGATACCGATCCTGAGCAACTGTGGAATCTGACCGATTTGGCAGTCACGGCTCCAATAGGCGGACCAGAGACGACTCTATCGGTTGGTAAGCTGAAAGAAACCTTTGCTTATGAAATGGTCGGAGATGCTGCGAACTTGCCAGCGCAAGAGCGGGTGTTGAGCCCGTTCTTCGTGTCTCGAAATTCCGGTATTCGATTGAATAGAGTACTAGGGGAGGATCACCGGGCGACCGCAGCAATTGGTGTTTACGATCAAGACTGGGGAATTGCGCCGTCGAGCTTCATCAATAACGGCACAGATGTTACGTTTCGAACGACTGGGTTACTTTGGGATCTCAATGAAGACCGAGATTATTTCCATCTTGGATTGGCAGGTCGATACAACATGCCTTCCGATGGGCAGAATCGACTCAAGGGTCGGCCGGAATCGAACGTGACGAGCAACTATGTCGATACCGGCGGGATACCGTCGAACTACGCTTGGAACTTTGGTTTGGAGCTACTTTGGAACCGGGGACCGTTCTCTGCGTTGGCTGAGTACATTCCGAGTTGGATAAACTCGAATACTTCCGGCAATCCGGATTTCTATGGATGTTACGTAGTTACGAGTTGGGTATTGACAGGTGAGTCTCGTCCGTATGACCGAACCGTTGGATATGCGAGGCGGATCATTCCGAAGCATCATTACGGAGCTATTGAACTTGTAGGCCGGTTTTCGAATGTCGATTTAGAAGACGACATCATTCAGGGCGGGGAGTTTTACAAGACCTACTTTGGAACCAACTGGTGGGCCACTCGGCATGCGAAGTTCGGTATAGGCTGGGGGCATACTTGGTTGGATCGTTTTGGAACCATGGGTCAGACCGATCACCTTCAAGTACGAACCCAGATCGTCTATTAGGCGATTGCCCTAGTCGTTTTCTTCAAGGCTTTTGCCAAGGGGTTATTGGGGTTTAAGAAGATTTGCACTTATGGGATTTCGCCGATCAGCTTAGAATCCCACCTTATTACACCCAACGTGCGGTTGCTCATTATCGTCAGAGTTCGCTCGGCGGTATGCTCAATAACAGCGGTTTGCTGAAGGGCTTCGAGGCGTCTGTGTCTATCACTTTTTCCGACCTACCGATTATTCCGGAGATTCAGTCTGCGCTTCGGTCGTTGCAGTACGTCACCCCTACTCCGATCCAAGAGGGGGCGATTCCGCCACTTCTCGCCGGGAAAGACTTGCTCGGCTGTGCTCAGACCGGCACGGGAAAAACTGCAGCTTTCGCGATCCCGATTCTCCAAGCGATCCATCAACTCGATCAATACGCCACGCGTTGCCAACCGGTCGGCCTGATCCTTGCACCAACCCGCGAGTTGGTAGTCCAAATTTCTGAGAATATTCGAGATATCGGTAGGCATACCAAAGTTCGTCACACGACGGTTTTCGGAGGGGTCGGGCAACGTCCTCAAGTTGCAGCCTTGTCCAAGGGTGTTCATATCGTTGTCGCAACTCCGGGGCGGTTGCTAGACCTGATCTCGCAAGGTTATTGCAATCTCGAAAAGTTGCAGTATTTCGTCCTCGACGAAGCCGATCGGATGCTTGATATGGGATTCATGCCGGACGTTCAAAAGATTGTTCGGCTCCTGCCTCGACGGCGTCAGTCGGTTTTCCTATCCGCGACCATGCCAGCTCCGATCGAGGCATTGGCCAGCACGCTTCTACATCATCACGTCACTGTGATGGTTACTCCTCCGTCGAGGACGGCGGACAGAGTCAAGCAAACGGTGATGTTTGTCAATCGGGATAACAAGCGCAGATTGCTTGATCGATTCCTACAGGACAACACGAAATCAAGGGTGCTTGTTTTCGTCCGAACCAAGCATGGAGCCGACAGGTTGTTTAAGTCATTGATGGATGCAGGAGTCTCGGCGGAGGGCATTCATGGAGGGCGTTCACAAAACGCAAGGCAGCGAGTCCTCAATGGGTTTCGCGATGGGAAGGTAAGGGTGCTTGTTGCAACTGACATCGCGGCTCGAGGAATCGATATCGATGATATCTCCCATGTGGTGAACTTTGATGTGCCACTCGAAGCCGAAGCGTATGTGCACCGAATCGGCAGAACGGCTCGCGCGGGAGCTAGTGGCGAAAGCGTGACCTTCTGCTCAAGTGATGAATTCAAATACCTGGAAGAAATCCAAAAGATCATTGGGATGAAGATCGACATTGATCGAGAGCATCCCTTTCACTCTACGGATGCTGAAGATCATGAGCTTCATGGTCACTCGAGTGTGAAGAAGAAGGGGAGTCTTCGTAGAGGTCAACGCGGCAAGCCGAAGGAGGCCGCTGGAGAGCGTTCTGAGACCGAGGCGAGTCCGAAGCGACGTCGCTCGATTAGTGGTAAGGTTAGAAAGATTAAGCCGAGGACTGGGGCGAAGGGTTCGGGAGTTGGGCGATCGGGTGGCCACTCCAAGTCTTTTGGCAAACGCACGAAATCTAAGCCAAAGCGATGAGTTAGGTTGAGCAAGGTAATCAGTGGCTGATTACTCATTTGCCGGTTGCGCACGGGGTAATTGCTAAGGCAACGATGCGGACTGAGATTCGCCTTTCGAGTGGAATACCAGTGCGCAGCCCGTCGTTGGTAACCCGAACCGTCAGGGAGGCAGCTGCAGTTCACGGCCGAGCGAACAGCCCTACGCCCGTCGTGAGATCAACGCATGAATGGAGCTGCTCAAGATAGAGACGCTCACTAGGTTGCTTCCTCGTTGACACTTCGGGTTACCATTGAGAAGCTGCTTCCTCGTTGACGCCGAGCGTTGAAATCGGCAACTAATACCAGGGCGCAGCCCGTGGTTGGTAACCCGAACCGTCAGGGAGGCAGCTGCAGTACACGGCCGAGCGAACAGCACTACGCTCGTCGTGAGATCAACCCATGAATCGAGCTGCACATGACAGAGACGCTTACTAGGCTGCTCCCTCGTTGACACGTCGGGTTACCATTGAGAAGCTACTTCCTCGTTGACGCCGAGCGTCGAAATCGACAACCAATACCAGGGCGCAGCCCGTCGTTGGTAACCCGAACCGTCAGGGAGGCAGCTGCAGTACACGGCCAAACGAACAGCACTACGATCGTCGTGAGATCAACGCTTGAATCGAGCTGCTCATGATAGAGGCGATCGCTAGGCTGCTCCCTCGTTGACACTTCGGGTTACCATTTAGAAGCTGCTTCCTCGTTGCCGCCGAGCGTCGAAATCGACAACTAATACCGGGGCGCAGCCCATTGTTGGTAACCCGAACCGTCAGGGAGGCAGCTGCAGTACACGGCCGAGCGAACAGCCCTATGATCGTCGTGAGATCAACGCATGAATGGAGCTGCTCAAGATAGAGACGCTCACTAGGCTGCTTCCTCGTTGACACGTCGGGTTACCATTTAGAAGCTGCTTCCTCGTTGCCGCCGAGCGTCGGAATCGACAACCAATACCAGGGCGCAGCCCGTCGTTGGTAACCCGAACCGTCAGGGAGGCAGTTGCAGTACACGGACGAGCAACTAGCACGACGATCGTCGTGAGATCAACGCATGAATGGAGCTGCTCAAGACAGAGACGCTCACTAGGCTGCTTCCTCGTTGACACTTCGGGTTACCATTTAGAAGCTGCTTCCTCGTTGCCGCCGAGCGTCGAAATCGACAACTAATACCGGGGCGCAGCCCATTGTTGGTAACCCGAACCGTCAGGGAGGCAGCTGCAGTACACGGCCGAGCGAACAGCCCTACGATCGTCGTGAGATCAACGCATGAATGGAGCTGCTCAAGATAGAGACGCTCACTAGGCTGCTTCCTCGTTGACACCGAGCGTTGAAATCGGCAACTAATACCAGGGCGCAGCCCGTCGTTGGTAACCCGAACCGTCAGGGAGGCAGCTGCAGTTCACGGCCGAGCGAACAGCCCTACGCCCGTCGTGAGATCAACGCATGAATGGAGCTGCTCAAGATAGAGACGCTCACTAGGCTGCTTCCTCGGTGACCCTTCGGGTTACTGGTTCCGTGTTTAAAAGCAACCGTATATACCAGACTTTACAAATTCAAGGTGTCCATCCCGCCAGCGATAATCCACTCCTACGTCGTATTTCAAATGATCTAATTGGAAGGTATTGGCCATGAGGAATTCGGTAAATCGTTGCGGGTACTTTTGCCATTCACAAAAAAACAGAAGTTGGTGAATGTCGATTCCGGAGTAATAGATCGTGTCGGATTGTGGTTTGTTAGCTAAGCAGATGGTATCGCAGTACCTTAGCTCTTCCCTCAGTAGCTGACCAAGTTGCTCGTCTTCGACATCCCAGAACACGGATTCTGTCATCTTGTCGATGATTTTCGCTTGCTCGCTCTTGGCATCGAAGAAAAAATAGAAATTCTCCAAGCTCATTCCCGCGGCGTCTTGTCGATAGGCAATCCCCGAGGAAACTGAGCTTCCGGGGTTTCCGATGTAGAGATGGGCAACGTCGAGTCTACCATTGTTGGATGCGACTTGTTCATCAAGATCGAACGAGAACATAAAGTACGGTATTGACTCACGAACCGGCAATGGACTTTTCAAGGCGCCATCGGATCGGCCAAATAGGTTGCTCCATGATCTGCGACGATTGGTGCGATCGTAGTCGTAGATGTAAATCTCCAACGTCCAGCGGTTGTCAACGCGTTTGATGCCGTAAACGGACTCATACAGACCGTGAGTAGCCTGAATCTCTGCGATTGCTGCGCTAAGAAAATCTCGATGCAACTGTTCAGAGATCGCAAAATAAAGCAATGCACTCGGTCGAAGTTTACCTTCCCCTTTATCAAGCGGGTCATAGTCCCACGAGCAGTAATTTCTGTATTTTGCGTCCGAAGTCATCGGCACAAAGATTAACTCATGCACTCTTTTATTCCGATCGTTGTCCAATGCCCCCATAGCTTTTGATCTTCGAGCAGTATTCCGTTTATACTGGCAGAGAAGTTTACAGGATACAAGTTACGAACAATGTAGAAATTAGCACATTCATGCGAGCAGGCAAATCCATCCAAGAGCTCATCGCGGAATTCATCGCAATGGATGCCATCGGCTTGCAGGCGGTATTATTGCAAGCCAAGGATCGTGGTGTTGAGTTCGACCTAGAGCGTTCCGTGCGGGTTGATGCTTTTGGGGTTTTTCCGATGCGTCTGCTAGTTTCGTTTGAAAGCCAAGCGTTCCATCAGGCGTTTTCCCCCGATTTGTTCCTGCCGTTCACGTGGATGAACTTACCTAACGAGAACCTAAACCGACTAAGGACTTTTTTTCCAAAGGCTTGGCGAGTCCATTTCGGCTGGGAGTTAGGAGTGCATGGGTGGATAGGGAAAATTTACCTCGAATTGCATCCGAGGGAAATTGTTGACAACGACGTCGCAAACAACGACGTAGCAACCAGCGGCCGGTTTGAACCAGGACAGCTTCTATTCTTGGGATACAAGTGGCCTTTGAGTGGCACCGCATCGGCCGTTGTTTCCAAGTACAAAATATTGACACACTTACCGGCAAGAGAGGCACTTGAAGTATGGAAAGGATCGGTCGAGCAAATAAGTCGCGAGTTCGAAGCGGAGGCGTATCTAAACCTAGTTGAGTGTCTAGGTGGTAGCTGTCCAGAGAATCCTGATCTACTTGTGCTCGAGGTGGCCGATGAGGGTTCCCAGCGAGTCTCCTATGACATCAATCTTTATGATCTTGAGCAATCCGTCGAATCGATCCAGGATGTATGGATGGCACTGTTTGCTAATTCGATACCGGATTCCGTGCAACAAGCCTACAGACGGTATCTTGGGTCGATCGCACAAGAGCGAGTCGGGCATATGGCCTGCGGTCTTGACCGTAGTGGGTCAACCTTTTGGACTTTGTATTACGGGGCATGTAGAGTCGTTACACGCTAGGATGCCAATACAATCGGGGAGGGGGGATTGTGTCTTCAATAGTTCTTCACGCAGGTGAAATAAACATATTGAAGCAACTGGTTTAGATGTAGAAACTGAAGGGTCGATAGTGCTGCCAGCATCGGATCCCTAGTTCCATGGTCCCCTTGGGGCTTAGATTGGGAGACCATGCCTTGGTAGGATGGTGACGTTTCAAGTGTCCAGTCTTGAATCTGCGGCGCAGTCAATCCGACTTCAATAATCTCATTTTGCATGGAAGCCATGGAGTACCATGGATCGGGCCAAGGTGCAAAGGCAGACAGGAGGAGCGAGTGTATCGATCGCTTGGTGAACGCTTCGATATCGTTTGCTTGCGGTCCCGAATCGCACCGAGCGTTATTGGGGAATTGGAACGACGATTCGCGAAGAATGATGTCGGTACAAATCAACAGACCGCCTGGTTTTAGCACCCTCTGGGCTTCTGTGTAAAAACGCCGTCTCGATCCGAAATGAAAAGCTGCTTCGATGCAAAACACGCGGTCAAAGGATGCAATTGGGAAAGGTAGAAGACAGGCATCGGCCTCTACCCAGGCAACAGAGTTGTGATTTTTTGGGCGGATTGAATTGCAGATCTCAAGTTGCCTAGGATCGTTGCTCAAGCCAACTATATCCATACGATTGTATTTGGAATTGATACGATCGACCAAGCCTCCGAGGCCACATCCTACATCAAGGACTTTTTGCGAGGGGCTCAAAGCCGCTTCGCTCAAAAGTCGGTCATCGAATTCCTCTTGAGCCTCCTGCAAAGTCCAGTTCGAGGAAAGCGTGTTTGGCGCGTAATAACCTAAGTGAACGCAGCGGTTGTGAGTCCCGCGTTCGTAGGAATCAAGTACATTTTCAAAATAGGGGGGGAGGTCGGTGTCCATGTTTACCCCCAACAGTATACAGCATGTTTGCCTTTGGCTTCGGCCATAAAGCTGCACATGGTCCAACGCGTTTTCGTTCCGATTACCTTAGTGACCTCATGCGGATGCGAACCTGAGTCGGCCAAAACCAGATCCCCTGCTTTCAAATCAATCTCAACGTAATCATTCATGAAGGATTGATCTGTTTTGGCGTAACGAGCCTGATCGATGGTGCTCCTTTGGCCAACTGGTATTCGATGATTGTAGATCCTCAGATTACCTCCGCCTTCGGGTTTACCGATCATCAATACAAACGAAAAGAGGTTCTCTTGGATCTGGCTCAAAAGATGCTCATAGGAGGGTCTCCAAGCTTGCTCGTTATCACAATGGATGGGGATGTACCCACCTTGAGCGTGCCCTCGAAGCGTAGTGAATTGGTATTTCGTGTTGATATCTGGCCCAGGAGCAGCAAGGTAT
>Ga0315899_10000096_pt1 | contig 106803 bp, 73 predicted proteins | sample LakEriMetagenome_2_FD_203518 | JGI IMG/M metagenome (GOLD analysis project Ga0315899, IMG submission 203518) | Freshwater fungal communities from buoy surface, Lake Erie, Ohio, United States - Buoy 4 MA112 | ecosystem: Environmental > Aquatic > Freshwater > Lake | place: USA: Lake Erie, Ohio... | reverse complement strand
GTTGAATCACTTCCCACTGTTCGTCTGTGACTTCGTGTCGTTTCATGGCAGTCGGCCTCCTTGGCGGGAGACCAACTACAGAACGACTTGTCCGGCCGCCAGACCGTTTTCAGACAGAGCCTAGCCCAAGTTACGCACCTGGGAGCGTAAAGCCCGGGGGTCACGCAAATCTGGGGTCAAAGTCTTCACTCGATTTGCGCGGGGTTGTCGAGCCGTTTGAGCCGCCTGGGAAGGGTCAACCCGAGCCGCTGGAGCAGCGTCTTCTGCTCGGCCTCTGGCTCCGTCACGTGGCGCAAGCGCACCGTGGTGCGCGTGCCACCGGCTGACTCCGCCGGCAGGACGACGTCGCCGCTTTTGATCTTCGCGAACTCGTAGAGGAGCGTGCGGGGCGCATCCCCCAGACCGGCGCCTTTCATCCAGCCGGCCAGCGTCTTCCACATGGCATACGCCAGGAAGCAGTTGAGCGCGTGGGACCGCACGCGGTCCTCCTTCTGGTGCCACACGGGCCGAATCGCCAGTTCGTCCTTCGCGATCCTGAAGGCCCATTCCGCCTCGGTCAGTTGGATGTATCGCTTCCAGAGCGTGGCCGGATCGACGCCGCTGCACAGTTGTGCGCTGCACTTTTCGACCGGCCGGGCTACCCCGCCCCGCGCTGCACTTTTCGACTGGCGTTCACACCCACGACCACACATCGACGGCGGTGGACACCTGGGCAAGCAGAAGGACGACGTCGCGGCCTTGCTTCACGAGGGCCTCGGCAAGCGAGCGGATTGGAGGCCAGCGGCCTGACTCGGGATACCAGCGAGCGGTCGCACGGGCATGCCGGTGCCACGTTCGCGCTAGGCACGGCGGTACACGTAGTGCTCGAGGTGATCGAGGACGACTTCGCACTGCCCGACGCGGTGGGCGTTGATGTCTCCGAGCGACACCACGCCGAGGACGTTGGCGTTGGCATCGACTACAGGCATATGCCTGACCCGCCGGACCCGCATCAGCTCCGCGGCCTCGTCAACCGATACGTCCTCACCGCAGGAGAACACGTCGCGACTCATGACCTGGTGGACAAGACGCATTGCAGCGTCATCGGCATCCCGGACTACCCGGACCACGTCCCGCTCCGTGATGATTCCCACGAGTCTCGGGCCTTCCAGAACGAGCAGCGACCCGACCCCTGCCGATAGCATGAGGGCAGCGGCATCGCGGACAGTCATCGTGGGTTCCACCGACACGACGCCCTTGATGGCTTTTCTCTGGAGCACATCGCAGACGCTGAAATAGTCGTGGCAACATGGCTTCGGCTCTGTCATGGCACCCCCGCTTCTCGCAGGCGGGCCCGGGGCGAGGCCCCGGCAGACGTGCTCCCAGCGATACCCGCGGTCTCGCCGAGGTGCTCGTATTCCTGGTCAGCGGCAAGAAACATTGCCTCTGGTCTCCCTGGAAGCGGGCGACATCGATACCACTCCGGCCATGGGGCATCAGACACGACGCACGCGTGCGACGCTGGCTAGTGAACCTTATTGAGCAGGTGGGTCGCAATCAAATTCCACGTGCCATTCGGTCGCGCTGAGCATCGGACACCTGCGTCGTCCAAGCAGGAGGGCTGTCATGGAGCGTCGCACACGGCCCTCTAGCACGCGCTCGATGGCCGTAACGATCGCCTAACTGACTGATCGCAGGCCGACTCCCCACGCACCTGCACCACCTTTCTGACGGTGTTGGCGAAGCCATCCCTGCCGAACGTCCGGTGCTCGCTGTCGAGGCCGGTCGAGGATAGCCCGGTCAACGGCACTTCTGCAACGGTCTTCCGGCCGATGAGCGACTCGTGAGCCTCGGGAGCAGCGCTCCGGGCGTGCGGAGCGGGTTTCTCGAAACGCCACGCACCGGCTTTTTTTGGCGTTTTTCTCGCCTCGGCGCAGACCGGATCCCAGTCGGCCGTTGCCGGGGCTTCGACGCCCGGCGTTCGGTGTCGCTCAGAGGCTGTGGATGTCGATCGCGGGCAGCTCGTCGGGTGAGGCCTGGAAGATCGCGCGATCGAAAGTGCACCTGCACGAGCTCGCCCCACTCGGTGGGCGGGCCACGAGCGGGCGACACCGGCGGCGGCTCGAGCGGTTCGCCAAGAGCCTCGAGAATCTTCCGGATCGGCCCCGGCTCCGTGATGAACGCGATCAGCCGAATGTCCCCGCCGCAGTTCGGGCACTCGAGCGGAAACTCCTCCCCCACCCGCGCCATGAGCTTGGCCCAGGCAATCCGCGACGTGTCATGTGAGCGGGGCTTTTGATGTGCGTGAGCCGCGTCGCAGCAGCCTCCCGTGCCGTTCCCGTCACGCGCGAGCCCGTTCGCCGCGGCCTCTTGCCGCTTGCCGATGTTGCCGATCGCGAGCGCCGTGACGGCGGGCCTGAGCGGGTGATTCGGCGCAAACACCCCGTGATACCGGTGCCGGTGCTTCCGTGGCGGCGGCACAAGATCGGCGAGCCGGTCAAGAAACTCAAACGGCGTGAGGTCGACCACGCCGTTCGCTCCCGGGCGCGTAGACTTGCGGCTGCGACTGGGTCCGACCCAGTTGGCCGCCTTGTGTCTTGGCAGCGCGTAGCGGATGCGCGCGATCTGACCGTCTGTACCGCGGCTCACAGAGAGCCGCTCGAGCGCGAAGGGTGGCCGCGCGCAGTATCGCAGCAGATGCTCCAGACTCTTGAAGAAGCTCGGCACATCACGGTCGCTGAGTGCGATCCGGACACTCGCGTCGATGGAAAACCCGCTGTTCTCCCAGGCGAGCATGTCGGCGGCCGCAGCAGCATCGAGCAGGCGAGTGTGTCTGAACCAGCGGATCAGGCGGCGGCGCACCCGCTCGGTGACCGCGGCCAGGTCGGCCAGGTTGATCGGGCGGGCTGGCAGGAACGCAGGCGGCGCGTCGTTCGCAGACCCGGCAGCAGGCGGCACGAAGACACCGTCGGTGACGCAGGCGTGCAGATGCACGTGGCGGTTGAGGGCGGAGCCGAAGCGGTGCAGGAAGGAGACGGCGCCGAGCCGCGGGCGGGCGGCGGTAGGCGTGTTGGCTGCCGGTGTCACGCCTGCGGCAGCGCAGAGCAGCCGCTCGATCTCGGCAAGAAAGATCTTCGTGAGAGCGGCGACGGTCTCGGGCCGGTCAGCGAGGAAGCAGCGCAGCCGCTTCGGCACGGAGATCACCCACTGTCGCACCGGCACCGTTGGAATCACGTGATCGACAAGATGGGCGGCGGTCTGCGCCATGTGCCGACCGTTGCAGGACGGGCAAACCCCGCGACCCTTGCACGAGAACGCGATCACGAACCCCTGGCCGCAGCCCGTGCAGAGGGCACGGCCGAAGCCGAAGCAGAGGATGCCGCACTCGAGATAGGCACGGAACTCCTCCTCGACGTAGCCCGGCACGGGACGCTCCGCCTGGTCGCGCCACTCGAGCCAACTCGCGAGATACTCCGACACGATCTTGTGGAGCGGAGTCTTTTCGGGGCGGCGACGCTCGTAGCGGCGGCGTGGTGCCGGGCCGGTATGAGGCCGGGGGCGGGGCCGCGCGGGAAACCCGCAGAGGGCAGCGACCATAGGCGGACCGGCGAGTGGACGGGGTACGTGATCGCCCGTACACTACTTGCGGGATGCCGGCCCCCGCCAGCAGCCCCCCTGGTCGCGCAGCGATTCAGGTCGCTGGGCTGCGAGACCACTCCGGACGCCCGGGCCGCTCCTGCCGAGGCTCACGAGTCGCTCATCGGCCGGAAGACCGTTGAGGAAGTGCCATTGACCGGGCTATCCTTGGGCGCCCGGTGCGCCGCTCAGACGCGGAGTATCGCCGGGATCGGCGGCGTGGCGCCGCGCTGGCTGCAGACGAAGGCCGCCAGGCGGGCCGCATGGCCGTGCATCTCCCCGAGTGGGCGGCCGCGGAGCAGGCCCATGATGACCGCCGCGGTGAAGGCGTCGCCGGCCCCCACCGTATCGACGACCGGCGTCGCCAGGGCCGGCAGTGCCGACACCGCGTTGCCCGCGACGAGCAGCGATCCGGCCGCGCCCCGGGTCAGCGCCGCCAGCCGCAGGCCGTAGCGGTCCGCGAGCATCGCCAGCGCCGCGCCGGGATCGGTGGTGGCGATACCGCAGGCCGCCGCGACGAAGGGCAGTTCCTCGTCGTTGAGCTTGAGGACGTCGGTGACCGCCAGTGACTCGCGGATCACTTCGGCAGAATGAAAATCCTGCCGCAGGTTGACGTCGAACACCCGAAGGCCGACGGCTGCGGCGAGGAAGCGGCGGATCGTCTCCCGGGCCCCGGCCGAACGCTGGCCGAGCGTGCCGAAGCAGACGGCGGCGGCCTCGGCCGCCAGCGTGGCGAGCGCGGGCTCCCAGGCGAGGTGGTCCCAGGCGACGTCGGCGGCGAACTCGTAGCTGGCGTCCCCCCCGGCCCCGAGCGTGACCGCGACCGTGCCGGTGGGGTGACGGTCGTCGCGCTGCACGTGGTGACAGTCGACGCCGAGCGCTGCGAGCGTCGCCAGACCGCGATCACCCAGTTCGTCGCTGCCGAGACGGCTCACGACTGCGGCGGCTGCCCCCAGCCCCGCCGCATGACAGGCCACGTTGCCCGGTGCGCCGCCCCACACGGGCCCGTCCGGAAACAGGTCCCAGAGCGTCTCGCCGATGGCGACGATCCGCGGCGGCGAGGCTGGTGAGCGGTCCATACCCGCTTGATCGTATCGCGCCCGACAGGCGGAAGGTCGTCTTTCCCGCACCACCGCTGCCACCGTCACGACCGCAACGGCGCCGGCGGTGCGGCAAAAAATTTCTCCGCCCGGTGTGACACGGTCCGCCCCGGCGGCAACTCACTCTTCGACAACCGGGTCCGGCGGAGGCCCCGGTGACGGAACGAACTCCTGGAAGAAAGATTCGATACCCATGACTCCCGAAATCATCAGCTGGATCGTGAGCCTCATCGCCGGCAGCGCCGGTGGCAACATCGTCGGCACCCTGCTCAAGAACCGGAACCTCGGCCCGATGCTCAACACCGTCCTCGGCCTCGTCGGCGGCGGGCTCGGCGGCAAGGTGCTGCCGATGCTCGTCCCGGCGGTCGCCCAGCTCTTCGGCGGCAGTGAGAGCCTCGTCGGCACCGGCGGCCTGTCGGCGATCGTCGGCGCCCTGCTCCCCCTGATCGTCAGCTTCCTGAAGAAGCCCGCGACGGCCTGAGCGGCGCGGCTTGGAACCTGACGCGATCGAAGCCGGCCGGGGGAGTGGCGGACTCCCTCGGCCGGTCTTTTCGTTCGCTGGGCCCAAAGGCGATACTCGTCGCGTATTCCCCTGCGTCCCCTCGCGTTCGTCCCGCATGCCCGCGCCGCTCCGCACCGCGATCGTCTACGACTTCGACGGCACGCTCGCGCCGCGCAACCTCCCCGAGCACACGTTCCTCCCCGCCCTCGGCGTCGACGATCCCGACGGCTTCTGGCAGGCGGTCAAGGAGGAGGCGAAGGCCCAGGATGGCTGCGAGATTCTCGCCTACATGCACCGCATGCTGGAGGTCGCCCGGGCCCGCGGCGTGCCGGTGACCCGGAGCCTGCTCCAGGAGCATGGCCGGAGCGTGCCCCTGTTCGCCGGCGTCGAGGACTGGTTCGCCGAGATCGACGCCTACGGTCACGACAAGAACCTCGCCGTCGAGCACTACGTGATCTCCTCCGGGATCCTCGAGTTCATCGAGGGCTGCCGGATCTACCCGCGGTTTCGCAAGGTCTTCGCCTCGGCCTACGCCTACGACGATGCCGGCCAGGCCAAGTGGCCGTCGAGCGCCATCAACTACACCAACAAGACGCAGTTCCTGTTCCGCATCAACAAGGGGATCGACAACGTCTGGGACAACTCGGCGATCAACGCCTGGCAGCCGCAGCGGCAGCGGCCGATTCCCTTCGAGCGCATGGTGTTCCTCGGCGACGGCGACACCGACATCCCCTCGATGAAGATGGTCCGGCAGAAGGGGGGCCAGGCCGTGGCGGTGTTCGATCCCGAACTCTTCGAGCAGCGGAAGTCGCAGGGCCGGCTCGAACGGCTGATCGCCGAGGACCGGGTCGACTACGTGGCCGCGGCCGACTACACATCGGACTCGCTCCTGCGGGTGGTGGTCCGCGGCATCCTCGGCCGGATGGCCCTGCGTGGCGGGTGACGTGGCCCGGCCGGCCGTGCACCGCGAAAAACGCGGACTGGATGCGGGCGGGGGCGACCCCGTATCATTGGGGGTGCGGGAGCCCGCTCCGACCGGCCCGCCTGTCCTCGGGAACACGAACATGAACCGCTTCCGAATCGCCCTTCCTTGTGCCATCCTCCTCGGGGCGTTGTCCCCCATGGTCTCGACGAGTGCCGACGAGCCGCGCCGACCGTCGCAGTCGATGCAGGTGCTCGGCACCGAAGCCCGCGATGGCGAACGGGCGACGATCCGCGACTCCAGCGGCCGAATGACCGGCTCTGCCACCACCCAGGGGGCCCGGACCACATTCCGCGACTCCAGCGGCCGCGTCGTCGGCACGGCGACGCAAAACGGCAACCGGACGACGTTCCGCGACTCGTCGGGCCGCATGACGGGATCGGCCACGAATCAGGGCAACCGGACGACGTTTCGCGATTCCAGCGGCCGGACGACCGCGTCCGCCACGCCGGCCGGCTCGGGCACGCAGCTCCGCGACTCGAGCGGCCGCACGACGGGCAGCGTCCGCGAGTCGGGACCGCGGACGACGTTCCGCGACTCCAGCGGCCGCACCACCGGCTCCGCCACGAAGAGCGGCGGAAAACGGTAGTCTGTCGGCACCGCCCGTCGACCGGTCCAAGTCGGCCGAGACGACACGGCCACGGGCCTTCGCGGGCCACGGCGTTTCCGATACGGCGGCCGAGCCGACAGGAGTGTCATGGACACGAGGACCACGCACGCCCGCAAGGAATACGAGCAGGCCGCGCTCGACGAGGCGACGGTCGCCGCCGACCCGTTCGCCCAGTTCGCCGCCTGGTACGACGCCGCCGTGGCGGCGCGACTGCCCGAGCCCGAGGCGATGACGCTCGCCACGGCCACGCCCGACGGCCGGCCGTCGGCCCGGATCGTGCTCCTGCGCGGCTTCGACGGCCGTGGCTTCTGCTTCTTCACCAACTACGCCAGCCGCAAGGGTTCGGAACTCGAGGCCAATCCCCACGCTGCCCTCGTCTTCCACTGGACCTCGCTCGAGCGGCAGGTGCGGATCGAGGGGCGTGTGGAGCGGACGACCGCATCCGAGTCCGACACCTACTTCCACAGCCGGCCGAGCGGCTCGCGGATCGGCGCCTGGAGCTCGCCGCAGAGCGCCGTGATCCGCGACCGGGCCGCGCTCGAGGAACTCTACGAGCGGTTCCGCGCAGCGAATCCCGACGACGACGCAATCCCCCGGCCGGAACACTGGGGTGGCTACCGGCTCGTTCCCGAGCGGATCGAGTTCTGGCAGGGGCGGCCGAGCCGGCTCCATGACCGGATTCTCTTCAGACGCCGCGGCGACGGCCCGTGGACGATCGAACGCCTCGCTCCGTGAACGGGCCGTCCATGCCGTTTCTTCGCGTCATGCCCCCGGCCCTCCTCCTCGTCGCCTTGGCCTGCGGCCCGGCAAGCGCCCACGACCCGCGGGTGGCCCTGGAGCGCAAGGAGGACCGGGTCGTCGTCACCGTCGACGGCAAGCCCTTCACCGAATGCCTGTTCAAGACCAGGCGGCAGCCCACGCTGTTTCCGATCCACGGACCGCATGGGCTGACAATGACGCGGTCATTTCCCCTCGGCCCCGAGGTGAACGGCGAGTCGAACGACCATCCGCATCACGAGTCGTTCTGGTTCGGCCATGGCGACGTCAACGGGGTCAACTTCTGGAACGGCGACGGGGGTGTCGTGCAGCACGTCTCCCTCGACCACGTCGGCGACGGCCGCGTCGAGACGACCAATCGCTGGGTCGACCCCAAGGGGAATGTCGTCTGCACCGACCGGCGGACGTTCACCTTCTCGACCGACGGCGAGGATCGGATCGTCGACCATGCGATCACGTTCACGGCGAGCCACGGGCCGCTGATCTTCGGCGCGACGAAAGAGGGAACCATGGCGGTCCGCGTCCACGACGCGCTCCGCGTCGCCGGGGGCACCGGCCACTACCGCAACTCGGCCGGCGACCGGGATGCCGTCGTCTGGGGCAAGCCCGCCGCGTGGGTCGATCTCTCCGGCACGATCGACGGCAAGCCCGTGGGCATCGCCTGCTTCGACCATCCGCAGAACGTCGGCCGCCCCAACTCCTGGCATGCCCGCGACTACGGGCTGTTCGCCGCCAATCCATTCTTCAACAAGCGGCAGGGGTCGGGCCGCGTCGAGGTCAAAGAGGGGCACACCCTCACGCTGCGGCATCGCTGGCTGTTTCACGCCGGTGACTGCGCGGCGGCCCGGATCGCCGACCGTCACGCCGCCTGGGTGCAATCGACGCAGTGAGGCGGGTCGCCGGCGGCGACTGTCCGACTACAGGCCGCCGATGTTGATGCCGAGTGGCGTCAACCACGCCCCGGTACCGACGACGGTCGGGCTGTCATAGGCGCCGGCGAAAGGCAGTTCGCCCACGGGCTGGCCACGGTACGGTGAGAACGCCACGTCCCCACGGCGGATCCGGCCCAGCGCCGCCCGCGCGGCAGCCTCGCGGTCGCGCTCGGCTGCCGTGAACGCAGCCAGCTCGCGCCGGCTCCGCTGACTCGCGCGGGCCATCTGTTCCACGGCGCGGCGCTTCGCCTCGACCGCCTCGACTGCCGCTGACAACTCCCCCGCGGTCATGTCGAGCAAGTTCGGCACATGCTCGAGCAGGTCGGCCCGCCGCCACGCCGCCATCACCGCGAGGTAGCGGCCCAGCCAGTCCCGTGCCTCCCGCGCCCGGCTGCTGTCGAGGATCGTCAGCTTGGCCTCGAGCGCATCGAGCAGGTATTCGATCTCGTAGGACGACATCTCGGCCACCCGGGCGGCGAGGTCGGCCTTGATCCGGCGCACCTCGGCCGGCGTATAGACCGGCTGCGTCGCCAGCCACTCGTCGAACTCGAACACCGCCCGCCGCCAACGGCCGCCAGCGAGCAATCGTGCCTTCCGCTGCCGCTCTTCGGCATCGGGCTGCGGCCGGGCGGAGGCGGCAGCGGGCGAGCGGGGCGCGACGGGCGGTCTTCGACCAGCAGGCGGTTGTGCGGCGGCCAGCATGGCGATCAGGCAGAGCACGAGCAGTGCCGCCGCGGCCCCGGCCGTGGCCGGGTGTACCGATCGCGTGCTCTCGCCACCGCTCCGATGCCCGGGCATGACCGACTCCCGTCTGCGGCTGGATCACCGGCCGGTGGAATGGACCGCGGGTACCCCGACCCGCGGGCGGGACCGACCGGCAGTCGATTGTTCGCGCTGCCGGTCCGGCCACGGCCGGTCGCAGCCGGGTGGCCGTGGCCTGCGGTCATGGTCGCCCCGGGACAGTTCCCGTGCCCCGCGATTGGTGCGGCAAAAACCCCCCGTCCCGCTCCGGGAACCTTTTTTCGCCCCCGGGCGTCAAACCGACCGAGGGTAGCATTGCCTGCCCGTCCCCTTCCGAGGAGTTTCATGATGTCGTCCGCTTCGTTCTGCATCCTCGCCGTCAGCCTGGCGCTGGCGTGCAGCCTCAGCCTGGCCGCCGATCCGCAGCCGGGTGCCGGTGGTCTGCCGCTGGACCGGGTGGTGCTGTTCACGTCGGGCGTCGGCTTCTTCCAGCACGCCGGCAAGGTGACCGACGACGCCACGGTGGAGATGAAGTTCCCCGCTGCCGACGTCAACGACCTGCTCAAGAGCATGGTGCTCGAGGACCTCGACGGGGGGAGCGTCTCGACGGTGAGTTACGCCTCCCGCGATCCGATCACGAAGACACTGGGGACGTTCGCCGTCAACCTCACCGACAACCCGTCCCTCGGACAGATCATCGGCCGGCTGCGCGGGGAGAAGGTGGAACTCGACGCCGCCAACCGGGTGGCGGGGACGATCGTGGGCGTGGAGCGGCGGACGGTCCCCGCGGGCGAGAAACAAACGGTCGAGAAGGAGTTCTTGACGCTGCTCACGGCCGGCGGCCTGCGAACGATTGCCCTCGACGCGATCACCGAGATCCGGCTCGTGGACAAGCGTCTGCAGGGGGATCTCGAAAAGGCGCTCGCCGTGCTGGCGCTGGGGCATGACAACGACAAGAAGTCGGTGGTGCTGCAATTCACGGGGAAGGGGCAGCGGAACGTGCGGGTGGGCTACGTGCAGGAGTCGCCGCTGTGGAAGACGAGCTACCGGCTGGTGCTCGACGAGGCGGCGGCGGGTGAGCAGCGGACGAAGGCCCGGCTGCAGGGCTGGGCGATCGTGGAGAACACGACGGACCAGGACTGGAAGGACGTGCGGATGTCGCTGGTGAGCGGCCGGCCGATCTCGTTCACGATGGATCTCTACCAGCCGCTGTACGTGCCGCGGCCGCGGGTCGTGCCGGAGCTGTACGCGTCGCTCCTCCCGCAGGTCTATGGGCAGGACCTGGCGGCCGCGGAAGACAAGTTCAGGCGGGCCCGCGCAGAAAGCGATGGGGATGCTCCTTCCCTCAATGCCAATGCAGAGCGGCTCGACCGGGCCAAGGATGATACGCTCGCTGCAAACGCTCCCCCGCGGGCGGCCGCGGGCGAGGCCGAATCCCTGAGCAAGGCGTCGGAGCAGATGTTCTCCGCCGCGCAGGGGATCCGCAGCCTGGCCGCCGGCGAGAACCTCGGCGAGCTGTTCCGCTACGAGATCGAGCAGCCGGTGACGATCGACCGGCAGCGGTCGGCGATGCTGCCGATCGTGGCGGAGGGTGTGGAGGTGGAGAAGGTTGCGATCTACGACGAGCGGGTGCTGGCGAAGCACCCGCTGGCCGGGCTGCGGCTGGTGAACTCGACGAAGCTGAACCTGATGCAGGGCCCGCTGACGGTGTTCGAGGCGGGAGGCTACGCCGGCGACGCGCGGATCGAGGACATGGCGCCGGGGAGCGAGCGGCTCCTGAGCTACGCGATCGACCTCGACGTGGAGGTGAATCCCCGGAACCAGTCACAGGCCGACGAGATGCTGGCGGTGAAGATCGTCAAGGGGACGCTCGTCGTCACCCGGAAGGCGACCCGCAAGAAGGTGTTCGAGATCAAGAACTCGGGGTCGAAGCCGGTGAAGCTCCTGGTGGAGCATCCGCGTGACGGTGGCAACTGGAAGCTCGTGGCGCCGGAGAAGACGGCGGAGACGACGCGGGACCGCTACCGGTTCGCGGTGCAGGCCGAGCCGGGGAAGCCGGTGACGCTGGAGGTGGTGGAGGAGCAGCCTGGCGAGCAGCGGATTAAGCTTTCCAACATCGACGCCAATCAGATCGGGGTCTTCGTGCAGAGCAAGGTGCCGAGCCAGCGGATCAAGGACGCGCTCGGACAGGTGCTGGCGAAGAAGCGCGGGATCGAGGAGATCGTGCGGACGAAGCAGGAGAAGGAGCGGGAGATCCAGGTGGTGGAGCAGGAGCAGAACCGGCTCCGGCAGAACATGGCGAACCTGGACCGGACCAACGACCTGTACCTCAAGTACGTCCGCAAGATGACGGAGCAGGAAGACCGGGTGGACGTGCTGCGGAAGGAGATCACGGGCCTGATCCAGAAGGAGCAGGCGGCTCGCCGCGAACTCGACGACTTCCTCCAGCAGCTCGAACTCGACTGAACACCAGAGGAGCCGGACAGGGCCCTCACTTGAGACCGCCTCCGCCCTGTTCTAAAAACACTCATTACCATGAGTAATCGGGGCGGCATCGGTTTCTGCCGTGTTCAAGTGGGGATCCTGGACTCCAGGATCCGGGAGCCACGCCGTTTTCTCCAGATCGTCACGGGGCCACGGCAGGTCGGCAAGACGACCCTCGTGTAGCAGGTGCTGGCCGGCCTCGACCTCCCCAGCGTCTTCGTTTCTGCCGACGAACCGATGCTCCGGGATGCGGGCTGGCTCGCCGCCCAGTGGGATCGCGCCCGCCTCCTCGCCCGCAAGGCCACCAGCGTCTTCGTCGTGGACGAGGTGCAGAAAGTGGTGGGCTGGTCTGAGACGGTGAAAAGGCTCTGGGACGAGGACACCCGCCTGGGCACGCCCCTGTACGTCATCCTGCTCGGCTCGGCGCCGCTTCTGATTCGGCGCGGTCTGGCCGACAGCCTGACCGGCCGGTTCGAGACGGTGCCGCTGCCGCACTGGACGCTGACGGAGATGCGTGCCGCGTTCGACTTCCAGCTCGACGACTACCTGTTCTTCGGCGGCTACCCCGGCGCCGCGTCGCTCGTCGGGGACGTCGCCCGCTGGCGCCGATACGTGCTTGACTCGCTCGTGGAGACGACCGTCGGCCGCGACATCCTCCTCCTTGCCCGCGTCGACAAGCCGGCCCTGTTGCGCCGGCTGTTCGAGCTTGGCTGCCGATCGTCGGGACAGATCCTCTCCTACACGAAGATGCTGGGCCAGCTCCAGGACGCCGGCAACACGGTCACGCTCGCGCACTATCTCGACCTGCTCGCCGAAGCGGGCCTGCTGACCGGACTGCAGAAGCACGCCGGCCACGCCGCCCGGCGCCGCAGTTCGAGCCCCAAGCTTCAGGTCTTCAACACCGGCCTGATCAGCGCCGTAAGCGGCCTGACGCCCACCGACGTCCGAAACGACCCTGAACTCCGCGGGCGGCTTGTCGAGTCGGCGATCGGCAGCCACCTCGTCAACGCACGTGCCACCGGCATCTGTGACGTTCACTACTGGCGCGATCATGGCCGCGAGGTCGATTTCGTGGTCTCGAACGGCCGCTCACTCCTGGCCATCGAGGTCAAGAGCGGCCGGCGCCGGGACGCACTCCCGGGGCGCGCCGCGTTCGATCTGGCCTTCCGGCCACAGCGTCGGCTCCTCGTCGGCGGCGATGGAATGCCGGTCGAGGAGTTTCTCGACACGCCGGTAGAAACGCTCCTCCCCTGACGGTGGCGGCCGGCGATGCGAATCAGCCGCCCACGGCCGGCGCATGGACCATCACGCCCGCCTCGTCCTCGGCCATGTCGCGGGCGTGGTAGCTCGACCGCACGAGCGGGCCGCTGGCCACCTTCTTGAATCCCATGCGCCGGGCCTGCGCGCCGAGTGCGGCGAACTCCTCGGGGGGCACGTAGCGGTCCACCGGCAGCGAATCGGCCGTGGGCTGCAGGTACTGCCCGAGCGTGAGAAAGTCGACCCCTTGGTCGAGGAGGTCGGCGAACACGTCGAGGAGCTCGTCCCGAGTCTCTCCGAGGCCGAGCATCAGGCCGCTCTTCGTCTTCACCTCGGGCATGAGCCGCTTGGCTTCGGCGAGCAATTGCAGCGTCCAGGCATAGACGCTCTTCCGGCCGCGGACCCGTCGGTAGAGACGGGGCACGGTCTCGGTGTTGTGGTTGAAGACGTCGGGCCGGGATTCCATGAGCCGCTCGACCGCGCCCGGCTTGCCGATGAAGTCGGGCACGAGCACCTCGACAGCGGCCCCGGTCGCCGCCCGGACCGCGACGACCGTCCGCGCAAAATGCTCAACGCCGCCGTCGGGCAGGTCGTCGCGGGTCACGCTCGTGATCACGACATGCTGCAGGCCGAGCCGTCGCGCCGCCTCGGCGACCCGCTCCGGCTCATCCTGCTCGAGGTCCTCCGTCTTGCCCTTGGGCACCGAGCAGAATCCGCAGGGCCGGGTGCAGACGTTGCCGAGGATCATGAAAGTGGCCGTCCGCGCCGACCAGCACTCCAGCCGGTTCGGGCACTTGGCCGACGAGCAGACCGTTTCCAGGCCGAGTTCGGCGATGAGGTGCGCCGTCTCCGCATGGCCGCCGCCGGGCCCGAGGTTCTGCCGCAGCCATGGCGGCAGCCGGCGCGATGCGGTAGGCGCGACGGGTCCGCAGGCCGGCGCGGCCGCCGGTGCGGCGAGGATCGGCAGCGAAACCGGAGCACGCGACGCATCAGCCGACATGGAACATCCTCCTCCCGGGGCCGATTCCGCCCGGCGGCGGAAAACCCGATTGCACGTGCGACCGGGCAAATGCGAACGCCTCGGTGATTCCCTCGACGACCGCCGACCGCGCCTCCTGGAGCCGCACGCGACGCTGCAGGTCGGCTTCCACGGAGCCCATCGTCGTGAACTTGCTCGCGGCCCCCCCTGCCCCGGCGCGGCTCACGGTGCCGGGCACGCTGCGGACCCGATCGCACAGTCCGATGTCGGCGGCCACATTCAAGAACCCGCCATGCCGGGCGACCCCGCCGCGGATCGCGACACCGAGGGCGGCAAGCAGACCGGTGCGGCCGAAGATACCGTGCATGCCCGGCCGACGCGTGGTGCCGCACCGCAAACGCCGAAGCGCGGCCTCGAGGGCCGCCTCGAACCGGCCGAGATACCCGCCGACGTCGCAGGGGGAGAGACCGAGGTCGTCGAGCCGGGCGAAGAGCGCGACGCAGACCTGGCCAGGCCCGTGCGGAATCGCACCGCCGCCGCGGCCCATGAACCGGACGGCGAGCCTACGGGCGACGAGCTCGTCGTCGGCGAGCCGCACGTCCGTCCGCGACCCCTGGCGACCGACCGTGATCACCGGCTCGAGCTCGCAAACCAGGAGCGTCGGCGGGCGGCCGTCCGGCTTGGCGGCGTCGGCGGCGAGCCGCTCGGCCAATTCGGCGTAGGCGTCGATGCCGATCGGCCCGGCGAGCCAGACCGACAGCGGCCGCGTCGGCCGCTCGGTTGAGGAGCGACCGTGGCCGGAAGAAACGGGCGGCGGGGTGGCGTCGGAGGGCGCGAACATGCTTCCATTTGTACCAGTTTTCAGGCGGCGGACGATGGCATGGCGGGCCACGCGCGACACATGCCCGGCGGGCTTCGGGAACAAAACCGTCGAGTCGGACATCCAAAGCATGTCGGGCTCGGAACCACCGAGTTCGGGGATGATACTCTCGGCAGACCATTTTGAACCGCTGCACCCCGGCCCACGCCGCCAGACTCACGGCCACAGCCCGCCATGCTCTCACCACTCTGCTCGGTCTGCCGCGATCGCGGCCTGCACCGCGTTCTGCTCCTCGGCCTGCTCGTGCCTGCGCTGCAGCTCGGCCACGCGTCGGCGCGGGCCGACGAGCCCCCCGCCCACTCGACGACGATCACATCGCTCGACCCGAACGCGGCGCGTGTGCTTGGCGACAAAACCGGAGACCTTCTGCTGGATGGGCTCACCAGCCTCGATGGAGACACCGCCCGGGCGCTCGCTGCAGGTCGCGGCTTTCATGACTCCATCAGTTTGAACGGCTTGACGACGCTCGATGCCGACGTCGCCCGGGTGCTGGTGAATGCCAACGGGTGCCGGTTTCTGCACTTCAACGGCCTGACGAAGCTGCCCGCCGAGACCGCGACGGTGCTGGCCACGTTCGGCGGCCTCGGTGACCGGCTGTACCTGGAAGGCCTGACCCGGCTCGACGCGGCCGCAGCCCGGGGACTGGCGACGTCCAAGGCCACGCTCTATCTCTCCTCGCTGACCGAACTTGATGCCGCCACCGCGGCGGCTCTCGCCATGGCGAAGGGCTGGGACGGCGAACTGCCGAGGCTGGCTCGGCTCGACGCCGCCACCGCCCGGGCCCTCGCAGCCTGCGAAGGCCGACTGGTGCTCGACGGGCTCACGCGTCTCGATGCCGAGGCCGCCCGCGGCCTCGGCGAATTCAAGGGACACTACCTCTCGCTGGCGGGCCTTGGTCCGCTCGATGCCGCCACCGCACCGGCGGTCGGTTGCAGAGGCTTCAACGGCAGGCTCCCGAACGTGTTCGCGCTCGACGCCGAAACCGCGGCGGTGCTCGCGGAATCCCGTGCCGACATGTTGGTGCTCGACGAACTGACCAGTCTCGACGCCGAAACGGCGCGGGTGCTGGCACGGTTCAAGGGGAGACTGTACCTCAACGGACTGACGATGCTCGACGCCGCGACTGCCGAGGCGCTGGCGACATTCAGCGGTGGGGAACTCCGCCTGGGGCGGGTGATGGCGATGCTTGCGGAGATTGGCAGGCCGGCACCCCTGACGCAGCAGTCGGCGCGGCTCGTGGCCGCGGTTTCGGTGCTCCAAAAGCATCTCTCGCAAAGCCACGGAAAGCCTGGAATGCCTGAACGGGACGCTCCTTTCACCGACGCTGGCATCTCACTCCCAGGCGTCACCAGCTTCGACACGCCCGACGCGGTCGAGATCGCGCGAATCCTGGCCACGGCCCAGGCGCCGCTCGCGCTTGCCAACCTGAAACGGATTTCCCTCCGGACCCTGTCCGCGCTGCTCGAGCGCGAAGGCATCTCGATTCCGCGCATCGAAACCCTGGAACTGATCCCGGAGCCCGACGGCAGCCCGAACGACGACTTCGTGATTCCCGACCGGGGCCGGGGGAATCAGCGGTAGCCGATGCCGGATATTCTCCATCGCCGCCACGTGCGTCGTGGAGCCGCGATCAGCCCGCCGCCGCGAACTCGTCGAGGAGCGTCTCGATCCGTCCGAGGACATCCGCCATCAGGTCGGCGTCGGGCAGGAGCGTGACCCGGAAGTGGTCGCGGTAGGAGACGTTGAAGCTCGACCCCGGCGCCACGAGCACGTGCTTCCGCTCCAGGAGGTCGAGGGCGAACTTCCGGTCGTCGAACCCGGCCACGCCCCCCGGCAGCCGCTCGGCGTGGACCTTGATGAAGGCATACATCGCTCCCTGTGGTGCGACGACCGAGAGCCAGCGGCTCCGCGACAGGGCGCCCAGGAGCGCGGCGCGGGTGGCGTGGAGCCGGCCGCCGGGCCGCGTCAGGTCGAAGATCGACTGGTAGCCGCCGAGCGCCGTCTGCACGGCGTACTGGCCGGGCACGTTCGAGCAGAGCCGCAGCGATGCCAGGAGCTCCACCGCCTGGATGTAGTCACGGGCATGCTCGCGCTCCCCGGAAAACACCAGCCAGCCGACCCGCAGCCCGCAGGCCCGGTAGATCTTGCTCAGGCCGGCGAACGTCAGGCAGAGGCATTTTTTCACGAGCGTCGCCGCCGGCACGAACTCCGCGCCGTCGTAGAGCATCTCGTCGTAGATCTCGTCGGCGCAGAGCACGAGGTTCCGCCGCTCGGCGATCTCGACGACCGCCTGGAGCACCTCGCGCGGGTAGACGGCGCCGGTCGGGTTGTTGGGATTGATGAGGACGAGGGCCCGCGTCCGCTCGGTGACGAGCCGCTCGATCGCGGCCGGGTCGGGGACGAAGCCGCGTTCGGGGGGGCAGGGGTAGTGCACAGCCTGTGCGCCGTGGATCACGACCGACGCCGTCCAGAGCGGGTAGTCGGGGCTGGGGACGAGCACCTCGTCGCCCGGATTGAGCAGCGCCCGCATCGCGATCATGATCAGTTCTGAGACGCCGTTGCCGATGAACACGTCGTCGGCGCTGACGTCCATCACGCCCCGGGTCTGCTGCTGCATGACCACGGCCTCGCGGGCCGGAAAGATCCCCTTCTGGTGCGAGTAGGGATCGGCCTGGTGGAGGTTCTCGACGATCGCCACCCGCATCGAGCCGGGCATGCGGAAGCCGAAGGCACCGGGGTTGCCGATGTTGAGCTTGACGATCTCATGCCCCTCGCGCTCGAGCTGTTCGGCGCGGCGGGCGAGCGCCCCGCGGATCTCGTACCGCACGTCGTGCAGGTGCTCGGAGGCGCGGAGGGGGGGAAGGCTCATGAAGGCACTGACTGGACTGGCGGTCGAGGTCACGTCACGCTGCGGACATCGCAGCGCGAGTCCCCGAGGATACAGCCGCGGGCTGGAGCGGCAAATCGTCGCCGCCGACGCGGCCGCCCCGGCATCAGGGAAGTTCCGCCCGCAAATCGGCCCACGGCAGGCGCGACATCGGCACGGCCTCGGCGAGCGACACCGGTGCCGCTGCATCCCCCTCCGGCCTTCCGGCCTCGGCCCGCTCCAGCCCGCGCTCGACGCAGGTTCGTAGCCGTTCCAGCCACTCGGGCACCTCGACTCCCGAACCGCTCGCCACGCCGAGGAACGAGACCGCCTTCGCCTCCAGACGGCCGCCGGCACCGGCAGGCGCCCCGGTGTGGAGTTCGGCCACCGCCGGCGGCACGAGGGCCTCGAGTTCGTCCTGTTCGAGCGCCGCCGTGAACGGCCGCCGCACCCGGTCCGACACGCTCGCCAGCCGGACGCCCGTCTTCGTCTCCAGTTCCGCCAGCCGGTCGCGGAGGGCGGCGGCCGTGGCGTCCGTCTCGTCGCGCATCCGGCCGCGCCACGCCTCCGCCGCGTCCGTCGCACCATGCCTGGCCAGCACGCGGTGGGCGATGCTCACCGGCCGCAGCGTCCAGGCGATGCGGTCGTATTCCGCCTTCACACGCAGGAACGCGAGGAGGATGTGCAGGCATTCACCCCGGTCAGACTGCGTGGTGGTCGAGTTCCAATCGCGGTACTCCGCATGGTTCTCCGCGACGCTCTCCAGCACCAGCCGCAGCCGGGCGGCGGCTTGCCGCGGCGGGAGGACGCCCGTGGCGAGGTCCTCGATGAGTTGCGCGGGCCGCCGGGGCGCCGGACGTTCGCCGCCGGCAGCCTGCTCCGCGTCGTCGTCGATGTCCGGTTCCGCCTCCTCGACGAGCCGCTCGAGGTAGGAGCGGACTCCGCCGCGAAGGATGCTGCGCAGCGACGGGGGCGCGAGCAGTTGCTGCGTGAACAGTCCGGGACCGTACCGCTCGATGAACTCCCGCAGGGTCGCGAAGGCCTTGTCGTCCCGAATCCGTTCCAGGACCGAAAGCCGCAGCTGGCGGGCATGCTGCATCCAGGTTTCGAGCAGTCGTGGCACGAGCCCCGCGAGGCCGTCGAGGATGCGGGCGGAAACGAGTGACTGCTCCGGCTCGGCCTCGTCCGGCGCCGGCGTCGCGGCACTGACCACGATCCGCCCCACGAGCGCCGCCGTGCCCGCCTCGAAGACGCGGTCGAATTCGCTGACGCTGGCCGCACCCGGCGGACGCGTCGCCTCGAGCTGCTTCGCCAACTGCACGATGGCCGACGTCTCGGCGACCAGTCCCAGCCGGGGCAGGCAGGCCGCCAGCCGCTCCAGGAGCCGGGCCCGGATCCGGGCCCTGGCGATCCTGTCGGGCCGACCGCCGCGGGAGAGCGGTACGTAGAGCACAGGCTTGCCGTCGAGCAGGCGGCGGACCGCGGCGAGATGCCGGCGGGCCGCCGGAACGTCCCCCGTGAAACAGGCGGCGAACAGGCAGCCGATGGCCCCCCGTTCCGACCGACCGCGACCGGCACGCGTGGTCGACCGCTCCTTCCGCATCCGCAGACGGGCGCCGAGAATCCACAGGGTTTCCGAGACCTGCACCACGGCGTCGACGAGTTTTTCGACGACGACGTCCCGTAGCCACCGCAGCCGGTCGAATTCGGCCGCTGACGTGCCGGGTCCGGGTTCGGTGTCTCGGCCGGCCACGGCCATGGCCGCGCGGAGCAGCACGCGGCGTTGCCGGCGGAGGGCATGCCCCCAGCCGATCACCGCGTCACTCTCCTCGCGGCCCGGTGCCGGGTGGCCGTCGGTGCCGACGCCGCCGCACCAGGTCGTGACCGCGCGGCGCAGGAGCCGCGTGCTGCCAACGAGGAACGCGGCGGCATGCTCGACCGCCGCCAGCCCGTTGACGGCGTCACCGCCGGGAAGATCGACGTCGATCATGCCGCCATCGACTCCATCGTCGGCCGAGTCGTGCCAGACCATCGTTTCGTAGGCGGCGGCGACGCTTTCATTCGCATCGGCCTGATCGTCGTCAGCGGCAGCAGAATCCCCGCGATCGGCGCCGCGGTCGCCGGCTGCCGCCGCTTCGATGACGTCGAGAACGCCGCTGGTGTTGGCCTCGACCAGTTCCAGAAACCGGCGGACGCGACCACGGCCGGCGGGCGAGCGGTCGCCAAATGCCTGCCCCAGCCAGCGGTTCGCCGCCCCGAGCCAGATCGGCCCGGTCCGCTCGATGGCCGGACCCTCGAGCAGGGACGCCCAGTGGACGAGCAGGCCGGCCGCGCCATCGAGATCCCCCTCGTGCAGCAGCGCCGCCGCGGCCTGGGCGTGCGTGCGCGGCGACGAGAAGCCGGCCACCTCGCGCCTCCAGAACCCGGGAGGCGGCGAGGCCGGCGCGAACTCACGGCGGCGCGTGAGCGCGTCGATCACCTCGCGGGCGGAGTCGAAGGCCTCGCGGCCGGAGAGGTGGGGCACGCCCGACACGGTGGTGGTCGCGAACCGGTCCCACCAGCCGGCGAGTCGTTCGAGCGCCGCGGCGGCCCGTGCGGCCGTCGCCTGCGGCCCGTCGAGACCAGCCTGCCGCCAGGCGGCTGCGTAGCCGTCGAGGATCGAGCCGGTGGCGAGCACCAGGTCGTCCACGCGCGGATCGGGCAGGCTCTCGCCGCCGGGCTCGTGAAGGGGAAACTGTCCCGAAAGGCCGAGGATGTTCCAGGGATCGACCGCGGCGCCGCAGCCGACCGCGCGAAACAGGATCTCGGTCGCCGCGTCGAGATGTTCGAGCGCCGCCGCCGGATCGCCCCGGCCGCGACCGAGCGCCTGCTGGGCGGCGACGACGCTGCTGGTGATCCGGGAGAGCAGCCGCGCCGACGCGGCGGGCACGGCGCCGGCCATCCGTTCGGCCCCCTCCGCGCGGCCGATGCGGGCGAGCACCGCGGCGAGCGCCACGCTCTCCACCTGGCAGGCCCGCCTGCCGGCGAGCACGGCGTTGATGTGCCGGCGCACGCCGCCGAACGGCTGCCGCAGCCGGGCGGCTTCCTGCTCCATGCGGCCCCGATGCGCGGCGGGCAGCCGGGCGAGCAGCCAGCGATAGAACTCGTCGCGGTATCCCGCGATCCGCGGCAGCAGGTCGGCCAGCGGCAGGGCGGCATGCACCGCACCCGGCCCATGACCGGAGAGTCCGGACGCCATGAGCATGACGCCGGCGAGGACGGCTGCCGATTCCCAACGCAGTTCGCCCTCCAGCACGGCCGCCTGACCGCCCCCCCTCGCCTCGGCGTCGGGCCAGGAGAGGATGCCGTCGAGCGTCGCCTGCTGCACGACCATGCGCCGATAATTGCCCCGGGCATCGATCCGCGCCGGATCCCAGAGCCCGAAGAGATAGTTTGGCCGGCTCGCGGCGGGATGGAGAAAGTCGAAGGCGCGCGGGTCGAAAGCCAGTTCCTCGAGCATTTCCAGATCGAAGTCGGCCTGGCGCACGAGTTGTGGCGGGGCTTCGCGCAGGATGTCGATGGCGGTCGTCACGAGCCGGCCGTAGCGGCCGTGAGCGGCACCGGCGCCGGCCATCCAGAGCGGCACCGGCCTGACCCGCTCGTGGCGGTACGGTTCCGAGAGGCGGCCATTCTCCAGGACCGCGACAGGCCGCCATCCGACATAGTCATTGAGCCGCTCGATCGCCTGGTCAACGACCGCCTGCGGATCGTCTTCCGGACCGCCGACCGCGAGCACGGCCTGGGCGGCGCTCATCAGGAAGAACGGCCGCTCGATCGCCCCGGCCGGCTGGTGCTCGAGGAGGTCGCCATGAAACTCACGGTAGGCGGGGAGCATCCGTTCGAAGACGACGTCGAGAACGCCCCGCGCCCGCCGCGCGTCGCGGAACGCCGGATCGACCGGCTCCAGCGCCCGCAGTCGGTCCGCGAGCAGCGTCGCCACGGCCGCCGCCGTGCCGGACGCTTCCGCGACGACACCAGCCGCGTTCGCCGGCTCGACCTCGGCATACAGGTCGCTCAGCGCCCGCCAGGCGTGCGGGTCGAACGCACCCGAGGAGAAGTTGAAGTAGCCGAGGACGATTGCGGCCGGACTGCGGGACGGTGGATTCGCGGCTGATGGTGGCATGGCGGGCGAGGAGCGGTGCGCGTGACCGCCGATCCTAGCAGACCGCGGGCTCGACAGGCCGCCGATGGACGCGCCGTCCCAGCCGGCGGACCCCCCTTGACCCATCGGCTCCGGACGGTGCTTGCACGATCGGCGGAGCGTTTTTGCCCGCCCCGATTCGTAGGCTAAGGTTGCATTGGTGTTCGTCCTCTTCCCACCGGCCAAAGTCCCCGTTTCCGATGCCCACCTTTTTCAGGCGACTCCTGCTCGCTGCCTGGCTCGTCGCGACCGCCTGCCCGGCACGGCCGGCACAGGGGAACGACTGTGACGATTGTGGCGATCGCGGCTGCCATGCGGGCACCGTCGCCGACGAGTTCGTCGCCGACCGGGTGGGGCTGATCCGCGAGTGGGCCGTGCGACTTCCCTTCGGCTCGACGCGTGGCCGCGTGCGGCATGTCTCGATCGGCGAAGGAATCGTGGTCGCAACCGCGGAAGATGGGAGCATGCATGCGGTCGCGGCCAGCGGCACCGCATCCGCCGCCCCCCGCGCCGCTGCCGCGGAACCTGCGGCTCCCGCAACTTCCCGTCCCGCTCCCGGCAGCATCCTCTGGTCGACTCGGATCGGCGAAGCCGGCGTCACCGCGCTGCCGATCGCCATCGGCGGCAACACGGTCACCGTCGGCGGCGACCTCGGCATCGTCGCGGTCGATGCCGACGCGGGCACCGTTCGCTGGCGCGAGAACTTCGGCATCCCCACGGCGGCGGCCGCACCGCTCGGCGGATCGGTCTACGTGCCGCTGTCGGGTGGCCGCATCCGGCGGACCTTGGCCGATCCCTTGAAGGAAGGGAAAACGCGGCAGACCACCGCCCCGACGAAGGACGACCGCGGTGCGGACGAGGCGGGGGAACGGCGGCCCCGACGTGGCAAGCGTGCCGCTGCCGACAAGGCCGTCACCCGGCTTGCCACGGACGCCCAACTGCCCGAGTTCGTGGACAGCGCGGGCCGTCTCGACCGGGCCGTCATGTCGTTTGAAAACGGCATCGCATGGACGACGACCAACGGCATGCTCGTGGCACTCGAACGGACCGCGGACGGGTGGGAGCGTCACGAATTCGACCTGCTCTCGGCGACGATCGACGCACCGCTCGTCCGCGGCAAGTCGATCTTCGTCGCCACGGTCGCCGGTGATCTGGCCCGCGTCGACATGCCCGCCGGGCCGCCCCGTAGCCTGCGAACAGGCTGGCACACGGTGCTGGCCGGCCGCCCCGACGCGGGGCCGTTCCTCGGCGGCAACACGATCGTCGTCTCGCTGGGCGACGACGGCCTCGCTGCCTACGCCGCCGACACCGGCAGACCCGTGTGGCGCAGCCCGGTGGCCGGCACGGTGCTCGCCGTGGGAGGCGACCGAGTCTGGCTCATCGATCACGTCGGCCGGCTGTCGGCGATCGACATGACGACCGGCGAGCGCCGCGAGCGACTCTGCCTCGGCTGCCTGACGCTGCCGATCGTCAATTCGGTGAACGACAGGCTGTACCTCGCCTCCGCCGACGGGCTGCTCGTCGGCCTTGTCCCCAAGCGCTCGATCCCCGATGCGTTTCCCGCGCCGACACCGGTGAAGAAGCAGAAGCCGCGTCCGGGACGCGGCCCGGACGCAGAGCAGGCCGAGCCGGAGGGCGAGGCGGCGGAGGCCGACGCGGACCGCTGACGCCGGTCTTTGCGCTGCGGCCCGCGGCCCGCAATGCAGCGAGGGCGGACGGCGCACGTCCCGCTGGCGGGACACTCTCGACAGCCTCCTGCCGGGGCGAGCCTCTCCTTTCTCCCTGGCCCTCCGTGCCGACCCAGTGCGGCGATGGAGTCGAATCGGTCGGACGGATCGAGAAACTCGCCGGCGCCAAAGAGGCTCGGGCGCGGCCGACGGCGACCGTCACTTGAACCGTGGGTCCTTGCGGTCCCCGCGCGAGAGCGTGTAGGCGATCAGGTCGAGCACCTCCGACTCGTTGAGCTGGTCGAGCAGGCCCTTGGGCATCAACGACTCGCGGGCCGGCAGGATCTCCTCGATGTCGTCCCGCTTCAGTTCGCTGAACGCGGTGGCATCCTCGGGGTTGGTGAAGATCGTCACCGCCGTCGGCGACTCGGCGACGATCCGCCCGGTGAGCACCCGGCCGTCAGCCGTCAGCACGATGCTCCCCTTGTATTGGTCGGAGATCACCTTGCTCGGCTCGCAGATCGCCTCCACCATGTCCCGGACCTGGAAACGGCCGCCGGCCTGTGTGAGATCGGGACCGGTCGAGCCGCCTTCCGTGCCGAAGCGATGGCAGACCACGCACCGGGCGGCGGCAAACATCCGGGCACCGCGGTCGAAGTCGCGGCTGCCTGTGGCGAGCCCGGTCTCCGCGGCGGCGAGCACCGCCTCCGTCGTCCACTCCCGGCCCGGCCCCTCGGGCGTGGGCAGCGGCGGCGGCACGTACTTCGACCGCAGGCCCTCGATGACCAGCCTGTCCGCCTCCGGCAGCCCCGCCAGGCTCTCCTTCTCGATGGCGCCGAGAAACTTCTGGAAACTGTTCCCTCCGCCCCACGCGCGTGCCCGGCCGAACCATTCGTGGTAGCGCTTGCGGTCGCCGATCGTCCAGGCGGCACGGTCATCGACCGTGCGCAGCACGTAGGCGCAGTGCACCTGGAGGAGGTCGGACCGTCGGGCGAGCGTCTCGCGGACGGCCTTGGCATAGTTCCCGTTGCGGTCGATGAGCCGCTGCAGATCCGCCTCCGTCTGCGCCAGGTTCGCGGCCCCCGGCGCGGCGGTCGGCGTCGCAAGCAGGGAGACGAGCCGGGACACGATGCCGGGCGCCCGCAGGGCGACGAGCAGGCCCGCCAGCGCCCGGTCGAGCTCGTATTCGCCTGACGGAAAGAGTGGACTTAGTCGCGACACGATCCGGTCCCGGGCCTCGGCCGACGGGCCGCCGAGGCGGATCAGCGTCAGTTCGTAGGCCCGTACGAGATCGACCTTCCCCGCGGCGTCGAGCCGGGCCGGATCGATCTGCTCGAGGGCGGCGAGCACCGCCGGGCTCGCCGTCTGCTCGGCCTGGTGGGCGACGGCGATCACCCCCTCGATCAGCCCGCGTGCATCCGCGACCGCCAGCGCCTGCGCCTGCCAGGCCGCGACGGGCTGATGCTCGAGCGCGACGCGGGCCGCGTAGCGGATGAACCGGTCGGCACTGGAGAGCTGCGGCAGTGCCGCCGCCACCGCGGCAGCCGGATCCTCGGCCCGGCGATGGAACCGCTCCAGTCCGTGCCGGGTCGCGCGCCGGCCGGCCGGATCCGGCTGGCGATACTCGACCGCCGCCGTCGGCTCGCTGCCGGTGTACACGACGCGATACAACTCGCTCTGCGCCCCGCGACCGCCGACGGTGAAGTACAGCCCGCCATCGGCGCCGACGGCGAGATCGGTCAGCGGCAGCGGCGTACGTGACAGGAACTCCTCCCGTCGCCCCGTGTAGGTCGAACCGTCCGGCTGGAGGTGGATCGCATACATCGTCCCGAACGTCCAGTCACAGACGAACAGCGCCCGCTGGTAGCGGGCGGGAAACGTTGTCCCGTAGCCGAAGGCCACGCCCACCGGTGAACCGGGGCCGATGTCCACGACGGCCGGCAGGCAGTCGGGCATTCCCGGGGGCCAGTTGCCGGAACCGGAACGCCAGCCCAGTTCGCTGCCGCTCGGGGCATGATTCACTCGGGTCGGCTTGTACCACGGCGTCCCCAGATCCCACTCCATGTCGGAGTCGTAGACGAACAGCTCCCCGTCGGCGTTGAATGCCATGTCGTAGGCGTTGCGGTAGCCGGCGGTCCATACCTCCCACGACCGCCCCTCGGGGTCGGTGCTGACCACGAAGCCCCCGGGGGCGAGCACGCCGGCGGCATGGCCGTTGGCATCCCACATCCGGCGGATGATCTGATCCTCGTCCCAGTTGGCCGGCAGTCGGCTGGCACCGTCGGCAGCGAGTTCCACGCGCCTCTGGCTGGAACGGATGCCCCCCATGGTCTGCGGCTCGGTCACGTCCCGAACGTCGAACGGCAGTTTCGTGTGGTTGCCGCAGACGATCAGCAGCCGCGTGCCGTCGGGTGACAGAGCCACGGCGTGCGGACCATGCTCGCCGGCACCCGTGAACCGGCGCAGCGTCGTGACCGCGTCGGGCATCCCGTCGCCGTCGGAATCGGTCACGCGGTGCAGTCCGGTCTCCTTGCCGTTGCAGACGACGTACAGCGAATCGAAGGCCCAGAGCAGGCCCTGCGCGTTGCCGATCGGCGCGGGCACCTTCTCCACGACCGTCGGGCCGGACCCATCGAACGGCGCCGGGGTGATCCGCACGAGGCCGCGTCCTCCCTGGTCGCTGGCATACAGCCGGCCCCCGGGAGCGGCGGTCAGACAGACCCACGAGCCGAGTTCGTCCTTGGGGACGACGAACAGCCGCTCCACGACGAAGCCCGCGGGGAGCGCGAATGTCCCGCCATCCGGCCGCCCCGGCGCGGCGCCGGCCGGCATCGTTTCAGCCGCCTGTTCCCAGCGGGTCTCGGCCCGGGCCACGGACGGCACGAGGCAGACCGCCAGCACGAGCAGACGCGTGGACGGAAGCGTTCGGGATATGGCCGGGCGGGGCATGGCACGTGGTCGCGGAGCACGCGTTCCAGAACGGTTCGTACGTGTTCCCCAGTATAGATCGGTCTCCGGATGGATGGTCGCGGCACGTCAACCGCGGCCGGGGTGGAGCGGCACGCGGCCCTTCGGGTCCTGCCGCCAGGCCTCGACGAGCAGCCCGTAGAGGAGCGTATCGTGGCGGTGCAGCCGGTGCGGATCCTGAAAGAAGCACTCGCTGGCGACGGCGAAGAACTCCGCCGCGCTCTCCGCCGCGTAGTCGTCGAAGGCGGTGGACCGGCCCTCATCGAGCGCCTCGTCGAACCGCTCCCGGCAGCCGTCGACCGCCGCGACCCACGCGCGGCGGGCCCGCGCCGACGGCAGCGGCGGCACGCCGTCGATTTCGCCATCCTCGAGATCGACGAGGTGCGCACACTCGTGGATCACGACGCTGCGCGGGCCGTCCCGCAGCCGGCCGCCGGCCCGCACGCCGGGCCAGGAGAGCACCATGCTCCCGCCGGCCCAGGTCTCGCCGGCCCGGGCCTCCTTCCACTCCAGTTCCCCGCCGCCGTCGAGCGGCGTCGTCCGCGGCCCGAGGTAGTCGCCCGGATAGACGAGCACCGATCGCAGCCGCGTGAAGCACGCTCCTGCGAAGCCCAGCGTGACGAGCCCCGCCTGGCCGGCGATGGCGAGCCGCATCTCGTCGCTGATCGTCAGCCCGGCGCAGCCCTCGAACCGCTTCTCGACGATGAACCCGGCCACGAACCGGCGCAGCCGCTCCAGGCTCGCGGCGTCGAGCCAGCGGACCTGGAGCACGGTGCGGGCGAGGATCGGCTCCCACTCCGGCAGGAACGCCGGGGGGTTCAGTTCGCGCCGGCGACGAAACCAGGAAAAGACCATGGCATCCCGGCGGCCATCATACGGCACGGCGGAGGGACCGGCGGATGCCGCACAACGGCGTCACGGCAGCGGCCGCCCCGACGACCGCGCCGCGGTCATGGCCGCAGCGGCAGCCGCCGGGAGAACAGATCGAGCGCCAGCAGCAGGCAGCCCACCGACAGCGCCACGAACGACAGCAGCAGCATCGCCGTGTAGACGTTCATCGGCGGCCGCTGCGTCGGCTGGAGGTTGGATTTCGCCATCGTCGTCGCTCCGCTCCGTCACTTCCGCAGACGCGTCGTCGCCCGGTCGTTCGGCTGCACCGGCCGCTTGGTGTACTCGGGGATCAACGTCGCCACGGAGGCGTTCCTGGTGACCGAGTTCACCTGGGCCTTGCCGAGATACTCGGCACCACGGAACAGGTCGATCTCCACACCCATGCGGATGCCCTGGTCGCTGCCGATATCCACCTCGATCGACCTGCCGGCCACCTGAATCACCCGGCCGTCTGTCACGGCCGCGCCCGCCGGATCGCTCTGCGGATTGAGGCCATTCTTGCGCAGCAGGTCCCGGGCGCGGGCCACCTGCTGCTCCAGTTCCGCCTTCCGCTCGGTGACGATCGCGAGTTGGGCTTGAACGGCGTTCAGTTCGCCCATCAACTTGGCGGCGTCGTTGACCTTGCCGTCGACGGCCACCTGCTGCGCCTGGACCTGCTTCCGCAGGGCATCGACCTCCTCGGCCGCCCGCTTCAGGTTCGCCTCGGCGTCCTGGAGTTTCTCGATCGCCTCGCGTTGCGTCTTCTCCCGATCCTCCTTCGACTTCCGCAGGTCGGTGAGTTCGCCGGCCTTCAGCTCGAGTGCCGTCTGCAGTTTGGCGATCATCTGGTCGCGGGACGACTCGGACTCGGCCACCTTGCGGGCCAGATCCGCGATCTGCTGGTCCAGCTTCAGGCGTTCCTTCTCCCACTGCTCCTTTTGATACTTGAGACCCGGCTGCTGGGCGCCGCGGACGTCCTCCGGCTTGCGATTGACCTCCTGCTCCCAATTGACGTGGGACGAGTAGATGGCGACGGCGAAACTCATGAACACGAGGCTCATGACGAAGACCGCGAACACGAAAATCTTGCCGATGACGTTCATGCGATCCTCCGCTCCCGCTCCCGCGACGCCTTGCCGACGAAAGTCATTGTTTCTTCGCGGCGCAACCCCGGGCAAGCGCGGTCAGCGGCCGGCCCCCTGCCGGGAGCGGCCGCCCCGACCCTCCCTGAAATCGGCTGCACCGGCCGCGGCGTTTCACTCGGGCCCGGACAGCCCTTCCAGACCGCCGGTCGGGCGGCGTCCGCCCACGCTTTCCAGCAGCGCCATCAGTGCGACCGCCACGCACGCCCCAGTCGGCAGACTCCCCAGGCCGAGCCACGGGCTCGGGCGGCCGTCCGGCCAGACCCGGACCCGCAGGGGTGCCGGTGCCCGTCGCGGCCCCCGCGCGAGCAGCCGGCCGCACCCGTCGATGGCGGCGGAAAAACCGGTGTTTGCCGCCACCAGGATCGGCGTCCGGACCTCCACCGCACGAAAGATCGCGGCGGCGAGGTGCATGTCGAGCTCGCTCGAGCCCCAAAACCAGCCGTCGTTCGTGAGGTTGACGAGAAAATCGGGCCGCCGACCGGCGGCCTTCAGCCGTCGCACCGTCCCGCGGACAGCCTCGGGCAGTGCGGTCTCGTAGCAAATGTTCACCGCGACAGACCGGCCCGCGATCTCGACCGCGAGTGGTTCCCGCCCGGCCGTCAGTCCCGCCGGCAGCGGTGTCAGGCGGTAAAGCCAGGGGAATCGGTCTGCCAGCGGGACATACTCGCCGAACATCACCGGATGCATCTTGGCGTAGCAGCCGAGTTCCGCTCCCGCGGCATCGAGAAACAGGCCGCAGTTGAAATTGAACTGGCCGGACGCCGCCCGCGGCGTGAACTGCTGCTTGTCGATGCCGACGAGCCACGGCGTGCCGTACCGCCGGGCATGAGCGGCGAGCGCCTCGCGCCGCTGCCCTGCGATCGCGGCCCGGGTCCGGGCCTGCCGTTCCTCCCGGGCGGCCGGGGGCGCGTCGGCGGGCGCCGGCCCGAGCCACTGCGTGACCACCGCCTCGTCGATCTCCTCGGCGGGATCGATCTCCACGAGACCCCAGCGCCACATCGTCTCCGGCCAGGCCACGAGGTCGGGCCGCTCCCCCGGGGGCCAGAGCTTCAGGCCCGTCAGCGTGATCTCGTCGTAGTGCCGGACGACCTCCGCCGCCGCATCCGGATCGTGCTTGAGTTCGGTGTCGATCGAGCCCTGCACGAGGAGCGCGTCGAAGGCCTGTCCGTCGCGGGGCGGTGCCGTCGCCAGCCGCCACTGCCCGTAGGCGACGGCCCCGAGCAGCACCGTGCCGGCGATCGCGGCGCCGTGGAACGGATGCCGTTGTGCCGCGCCGCATCGTCCGGGCAGCAGTCCGGCGAGCCCTGCCGCGCCGGCCATCACCAGGCCGCTCACGCCGACCGCGCCGACGGCGTCGGCGGCCTGGAGGAGCGTCGTCCAACGCCACTGCGTGTGGCCGAGGCCGGCGAAGGTGAATCCGCCGAGCACCCAGCCCCGCGCCTGCTCGCAGGCCATCCAGGCGACGGCCGCGGCGGGCACGAGCGACCAGCGGAACCGAGCCCCGAGCCGACGGGCCAGCCAGACGAAAAGCGGCAGGTAACAGGCGAGGTATGCGGAGAGCAGCACCCAGCCGATGGCCGTGGCCGGATGGGGCAGCCGCAGCCAATGGATGGCGAGCAGCCAGTGGACGAAACCGGCCAACCAGAGCGCGAGCCACGGCCGCCTCCCCGGCAACGGGCCGCCGCGGACGATCGCGAGCCAGGGCACCGGTGCCAGCCAGGCTCCCCACCACAGGTCGGCCGGCGGCTGCGCGAGGAACATCGCCAACGCCCCGCCGAAGGCCAACGCGTGAAACCGCGACCGGGGGCTCACGACACCCCCTCGAACTCGGCCAGCACCTCGCCCGGCGCCACGGGATCGTCCTCGTCTCGCAGGATGGCGACGAGCCGGCCGTCGAGCGGCGCCTCGAGGTCGATCGTCGCGGCGCCGGCGACGATCTCCACGACCCGGTCGCCGGCGGCGACCCGGTCCCCTTCCGCGACCAGCCAGAGCGAGATCGCCAGCGGCGCGGTGCCGAGACCGAGGTCGGGCACGACGAGCCGCCCGCGCCGGACCGGTGCCGCGGGGCGTTCCTCCCGAGTCTGCGCGTCGTGCGGCTTGTTCATCCGGCGATCTCGTCCCCACCCGCTACCGCTGCTCGCGCAGCCACTGGAGCACGACCCGTCCCACCGCCTCCAGCGACTCGGCCGAGCAGTTGGCGGGCACGTCGTCGGTCGTGTGCCAGGCGGGATAGTCGAAGTCGATGATGTCGCAGGTCGGTATCCGACCGATGTGTCGCAGCGGCATGTGGTCGTCCTTGACATCGTGCTTCGGCTGCGGCACGAACTGCTTGACCCCCAGCCGCCGGGCCACGTCCCAGATCGAATCGACCACGGGCCGGGTGTCGGGCCAGGCGACGCTGTTTTGTTCCTGCCAGATCTGCAGGTCACGGTCGGCGACCATGTCGACGATTGCACCGCAGCGATAGCGATGGCCGAGCCGTCCGGCTTCCCTGTCGGCGACGTACTGGCGGGCGAAGGCGGTCGAGCCGAGAAAGTAAGGGTCCGTCTGCTGGAAGACGTATTCCTCGGCGTCGAAGAGGACGAAGTCGACGCCGACGGGCCCGGGCAACGCGGGCATCGCCGCGGCGAGTTCCATGAGCAGGGCGACACCGCTGGCACCGTCGTTGGCACCGACGAACGCACCGCGCGGATTCACCGGATCGAGGTCGGGAAACGGCCGGGTGTCGAAGTGGGCGCCGACCAGGATCCGCTCCTTGCGGTCGGGGTGCCATGCGACGATCAGGTTCTCCATGTGCACCGGCCCGCCGGTCCGTGGATCGCGGATCTTGAACGCCTGCCCCGTCACCTGTGCGCCCAGTTCGCGAAAGTGTGCCACGAGCAAGGCCCGTTGCTTGGTCATGGCGGCGGAGCCGGTGGGCCGCGGACCCAGGTCGCAGATCGTCTTCAGGTGCGCGAAGGCCCGCCGGCCTGAGAAATCCGTCGGCTCCGCCGCGGACACGATCAGGACCGCGATCACGGTCGCAATCACCGCGCCGAGACACGCTGCCCGCATCGATCTCCTCCGCGGCTGCATCGACGACTCCGACCGCGGGGGCCGGTCTCCTTCGGGAACGACATCTTCCCGCAGTGTACTGCGGCGACTGCGGCGGCCGACAGATGAAGAAGGAGCCGTTTCCCGCCGGCGACACGGGCTTCGATGGAGGAAGCGGCTCTGCACCGCTAAACTCTCGTGTCAAGGTGGAAGGGAGGATGCAAGCGATGATGTTCACGAGGCACGACAGCGGCGCCAGACGGACCGTCTGGACCGGGCTGGCACTCGTCGCTGTCCTGGCCGCCTCCGCCCCGGCCCGGGGCGGAGGCGGCCCGGAGAACGTGCTGCTCGTGGTCAACCCGACGAGCGTCGACAGCCTCGCCATCGCCAATGCCTACGTCGAGCTTCGCGGCATCCAGCCGCTCAACGTCGTGCTGCTCCCCTGGAAGGGCGACGACGAGGGCACGACGATCGACAGGTTCCGGGTTGAGATTCTCCTCCCCGTCCTGCGGACGATCGAGGCCCGCGGGCTGACGCCGCAGATCGACTACGTCGTCTACTCGAGCGGTTTTCCCTGGCGGATCGACTTCGCGGCCGAGCTGCCCGCCGAGCTGGCCAAGCTGCCGGCGTTGCAGTTTCCCTCCGGCTCCCTCACCGGCATGACCATGCTCTTCAACGCCGTGCAGAGCGGCCAGCCGGCGTGGCTCGACGTGGAAAGCAACGACTACTTCCGGCCCTTGGGGGCGGACGGCGCCCCGCCGACGACGGTCGGTTTCCGCAGCTGGTACGGCTGGAGCGACCGCGGCGACCTGCTCGAGGCGGGGGGCAGCCGGTATCTCCTGTCGACGATGCTCGGCGTGACCGCCGGCCGCGGCAACACCGTTCCCGAGATCGTCGCCGCCCTGCGCTCGGCCGCCGCCGCCGACGGCTCGCGGCCGCCGGGCACGCTCTACTTCATGACCAACACCGACCTGCGCACGAAGGCCCGCTTCAATCCGGTCAAGGGCACGATGAAGGCGCTGCGGACGGCGGGCGTGAAGGCCGAGATCGTGCCCGGCGTACTCCCGGTCGGCCGCCGGGACGTCGCCGGCCTGATGACCGGAGCGCCCGATTTCGACTGGCCGGGGAGCGGCTGCCGGCTCCTCCCCGGAGCGATCTGCGACAACCTGACGAGCTTCGGCGGCGTGTTCACGCCGGGCGCGGCGCAGACGCCCCTGTCGCACTTCATCCGGGCCGGCGCCGCCGGCGCCTGCGGCACGGTCGCCGAACCGTTCGTGATGATCCCCAACGGCGATGCCGGGACGCTCCCCCAGGCCCATCAGGCGAAGTTTCCCCACCCCGCCCTGCTCCTGCACTACGCCCGCGGAGCCAGTCTCGCCGAGGCGTTCTACCAGTCGGTCCATTCCCCGTATCAGCTGCTCGTGGTCGGCGATCCGCTCTGTCAGCCCTGGGCGCTCGCGCCGGAGGTCGACATTCTCGATGCGGCGACCGGCACGCCGCTCGCTGCGGGTGCACCGCTCTCCGGCAGCCTCGAACTCGAGCCCCGCGTCACCGTCGCCAAGGACGGCAAGGCGGACCGCTTCGAACTGTTCATCGACGGGGCCCGGGTGGCACAGTGTGGCCTCGGGCAACGGCTGCCGCTCGACACCGCGGCCTTCGCCGATGGCCACCACGACCTGCGACTGGTGGCGATCGAAGCCGGGCCGGTCGAGACGCAGGGCCGGCGGGTCGTTCCCGTGCGGTTCGCGAACCATGCCCGCACGCTGACGCTCACGGTGGAACCGCGCCGCGCGCGGCCGCAGGGAACGCTGCGTGTGGGCGTCGCGGGCACGGGCATCACCGGTGCCCTGATCCACGCTGCGGGCCGGGTGCTGGGGCGGACCTCCACGGCCGAGTCGACGATCGAGGTGCCGGCGGAACTGCTCGGCCGGGGCACCGTCACGATCCGCGCGACGGGCCGGTCGGGGCCGAGTCCGGCCGAAGCGGTCAACGCCGAGCCGGTCACGGTGCAGATCGGCGATTGACCGGCATGAGCCGGCCGACGTCTGCTCGACCGCCGGCGTTTTCTTATACCTTTTGACGCCGCTCGGGACCGTCGACCCGGGGCCACGCGGCGGGCGTGTTCACTCCGCGTCCCGGGCCGGGCCATTGTCCGCGGGCGATGCGGGGGACATGTCGTCCGTCATCCCGCCGAGGTGGCCGGTGTCGTTGAACGCCACCAGTTCGGGACCCGGCCAGCGCAACGTCGAGACCGAGCAGTTTTCCAGCGCCGGCAGACGCGTGAACGGCCGCTCGGCCGCGGCCGCGAGGAGCGGGTGCGTACGGCCGAGGAGACTTCCCAGCGCGGCGGTGAGGATGCCACCGTGCGCCACGACGACGATCGCCGGCGCCGCCCGCGCCGTGAGCGTTTCCAGGGCCGCACGGCCGCGGGCCGCGAGCTGGGACCGTGATTCACCGCCGGGGATCGCGAAATCGGCGTCGCCCGAACGCCACCGGGCGACGGCCTCGGGAAAGCGTGCCTCGAGGTCCGACCACAGATGCCCCTGAAAGATGCCGGCATCGAGTTCGGCGAGTTCGGCAGCGACCCGCACCTCCAGGCCGAGGGCGGCGGCGATCGGTGCGGCTGTGTCGCGGGCGCGGACGAGCGGACTCGACCAGACCTCGTCCACATGCGGCAGGGAGAGAGCCCAGCCGGCCATGATCTCCGCCTGCCGCTGTCCAAGCGGGCTCAGCGGCACGTCCGCGCGGCCCTGCACGCGGCCTTCCTGATTCGAGACGCTGCGACCGTGGCGGACGAGGTACTGGATCATCGTCCCGGAAAATCTACCGCACCGGGTTGGCCGGCGGGAGGAGGCCGATGCTGGGCCTGCCCGCATCGGTCGTCGACCGGACCGACGCCTCGGCCATCGGCCGCACCGGCGCCTGATGTGCCTCCGACAGCCGCTCGACGAAGCCGGGCCCCGTGTCCTTGAGCACGTAGACCTCGCTGTCGGCCCGGCTGCCATCGAGCGGACGAATGATGCAGATCACCTCGGCCCGGCCCTGGTGCCGGCGGACCTGATCGACGAGTGCCCGCTCGCCGGAGGAGAGCGGCGCGGCGGCCGCTGTCTCCGCCCGCGGCTTCGGGCCGGTCGATGCCGTGGGCACGGCCTCGTCCCGGGGCCGACGGTCGAGTGACGCCGTCGGCATCTCCACGGGCATCGTCGGCGCGACGTCCCCTGGGGCGTGGCCGCCGGGGTAGACGTGCCGATACACGAACGCCAGGCCGGCGGCATCGAGCTGCTCGTGCACGGCGGACAGGGCGGTAAAGATGCCCTCGTCGTACTCCTTGTCGGCCGCGCTGCAGACGCCGACCAGCGTCCCATCGGAGGTGAACAGGCCGCCGCCGCTGCGGCCCTGCACGGGCTGGCCCGCCACCTCGATGTTCGCCGCGCCGAGATAGCGATCGAGCGCGGTCACGCGGCTGTGCTGGACGGTCGGTTCCGCGCCGCCGTCGCAGCCGACGGAGATCACGGCATCGCCGGCCGCCTGCCGTTGATCGTCGCCGCCGACGCGGACGGGCTCGATCGTCGCATCCGTGAACACGCTGACGAGCGCCAGATCCCGTTGCAGGTCCCAGGAAACGACCTGTCCCGCCACGCCCCGCGGCCCGCCGGGCGCGAACAGGTCGACCTCGACACGCCCCTTGCCCTGGGAATCGCGGAAGATGTGGCCGCAGGTCAGGATCAGGGCTTCCCCCTGACGACAGTCGATCACCGTGCCGGTGCCGCGCGAGATCCCCTTGCCGTCGTCGACCCGCAGCCGGGCGGATGCCGCGAGCAGCCGGCGCTCGAGCGTTGCCCGCTCGTTGGCGGGAACCGGCAGGGCGTCGGCCTGGGCCCTCGCGACGGCCGGGGCCGGCCGCGGACCGACCGGTGCCGACACCGTCCGCATCGGGCTTGGCTCCACCGGCGCGGGAGCGGCGGCCAGTGCCACGGCCGGTGTGTTCGTCCGGGCCGGCGGCTCGATCGAAAGCGGCGCCGCGGCAGCGGCCGTGGGGACGGGAATGCCGGGCATCCGTCCGGGAGTCCGCGGGGGCGGGGCGACGGCGACGCCGCCGAGCGGGACCGCCGCGCGGGCGAGCAGTTTCTCGAGTTCACCCCGCGTCGTGGCCCCGTTGATCCGCCCCACCTCGTGTCCCTTGACGACGAGCACGTAGCAGGGGACGGCCGACACGCCGAAGCGGCGGACGAGGTCGAGTTCACGATCGCAATCGACCTGCCGCACCGGCCAGCCGGCCGCCGCCACATCACGGAGCAGCGGCTCCATCTGCCGGCAGTGAACGCACCAGTCAGCCGTGAAGTCGAGGAGCAGGGCCTCGCCGGCCGCGGCCTGGGCGGCCGGATTCGCGGCGGCAGGAGCGGTCGAGGCGGCGAGCAGCAGGATCGCGAGGCCGGTGCAGAGGCAGATTCTGACTGGGGGCATCTTCCGTGGCTCCGAACTTCTGGGACGCATGCGGGGCGGGATACTGCCCGGCGTCCGGCGGCGCCACAAGGCCAGTTGGGGCAGCCGCCACTTGCCCAAACCACCAGCCGGATGCTGTTTCACCCCTCCCGATCCGGTCCTACAATCCCGGCTTTCCCTGCCCGCCCGAACGCCGTCACGACGCCGCATGCCCGCCGCATCCCCCCGCCGCATCCTCGTCACCTCGGCGCTCCCCTACGCCAACGGCCACATCCACCTCGGGCACCTCGTCGAGTACATCCAGACCGATGTCTTCGTGCGATTCCAAAAGCTTCGCGGCCAGCGGGCGATCTATCTGTGTGCCGACGACACGCACGGCACGGCGATCATGATCCGGGCCCGGTCCGAGGGCCGCAGCGAACAGGACCTGATCGCCGCCATGCGGACGGCCCACCTCGCCGACTTCGCCGGCTTCCAGATCGACTTCGACCACTACGGATCGACCGACAGCGACGCCAACCGCCGGCTGTGCGCCGAGATCTGGCAGCGGCTCCGCGACCGTGGGCTCGTGGTCTCGCGATCCGTCAGCCAGCTCTACGACGCCGCGGCCGGAGTGTTTCTCGCCGACCGGTTCGTGAAGGGAACCTGCCCGAAGTGCGGCGCCGCCGACCAGTACGGCGACGCCTGCGAGCAGTGCAACGCCACCTACACGCCGGCCGACCTCGTCGAGCCGCGGAGCGCGCTCTCGGGGACGCGGCCCGAGGTCCGCTCGGCCGAGCACCTGTTCGTGACGCTCGAGCAGATGCACGGCTTCCTCGACCACTGGACGCGGCACTCGGCCGCGCTCGACCCGCCCGTCGCCAACTATCTGGCCGGCCACTTCCTCGGCGAGCCGCTCCGTGACTGGGACGTGTCCCGCCCCGCCCCGTACTTCGGCTTCGAGATCACCGACGCGCCGGGCCACTTCTGGTACGTCTGGTTCGACGCGCCGATCGGCTACCTCGCGGCCACCGCCGAATGGTGCGCGGCACGGGGGGAATCGTTCGACGCCTGGTGGGGCCGCGGCGCGGCGAACGAGCCCCCCGCCGAAATCCACCACTTCATCGGCAAAGACATCGTCTACTTCCACACGCTCTTCTGGCCGGCGGTCCTCGAGGCCGCGGGCCTGGCGCTGCCGACGCGGGTCCGCGTGCACGGCTTTCTCACCGTCAACGGCGCCAAGATGTCGAAGAGCCGGGGCACGTTCCTCCTCGCCCGCACCTACCTCGACCACCTCGACCCGGGGATGCTTCGCTACTACTACGCGGCCAAGCTCTCCGGCGGCATCGACGACATCGACCTCGACCTCGACGACTTCGCGGCCAAGGTCAACGGCGACCTCGTCGGCAAGGTGGTGAACCTCGCCAGCCGCACGGCCCGCTGGCTGGAGGGAACAGGCCTGGCCGAACGCTACCCCGACGACGGCGGCCTGTTCGCCCGCGCCGCGGCCGACGGCGCGGAGATCGCCGCGGCCTACGAGGCCTGCGACACCGCCCGGGCGATGCGGCTCGTCATGGCGGCCGCCGACCGGGCCAACGCCTACGTCGATGCGGAGCAGCCCTGGAAGCTCGCCAAGGGGGGGCCCGAGGCCGCCGACCGGCTTCGCGACGTGGCCAGCGTGGCCCTCAACCTGTTCCGCCAGATCGCCGTCTACCTGGCGCCGGTGCTGCCGGCCTTCGCCGAGCAGGTCGGAGCCCTCGTCGGCGGCCCGATCCGCTCCTGGGACGAGCCGCAGACGCCGCTCACCGGCGTTCCGGTGGCCCCCTTCCAGCCACTCATGCGGCGGGTCGAGCCCGCCCAGATCACCGCCCTGCTCGCCGCGGAACGGCCGCAGGCAGATGGACGAACCCCGCAGCAAGGAGCACAGCCGATGGATCAGCCCACGCCCGCCACCGTGACCGGCGACACGACCGACGGCGACGCGGCCCTCGTCGCAGAGCCGCTCGCGGCCCAGTGCACGATCGACGATTTCGCGCGGATCGATCTGCGCGTGGCGCGGATCGTCGCCGCCGAGGAGGTTCCGGAGGCCAAGAAACTCCTCAAACTCACCGTGAGCCTCGGTGGGGAGAACCGGCGGACGCTGTTCGCCGGGATCAAGGGATTCCACGAACCGGCTGCCCTCGTCGGCCGGCTCGTGGTGATCGTCGCCAATCTCGCCCCCCGGCAGATGAAGTTCGGCCTCAGCGAGGGGATGGTCGTGGCCGCCAGCGGGGCGGGTGGCCCAGGTGTCTACCTGCTCTCCCCCGACTCCGGCGCCGTGCCCGGGATGCGGCTCCACTGATCCGCTCCGCGACGGCCTGTAGAATCGGGCAGTCCATCCGGCACCGAGGAGAACAGATCATGCCCGAGAAAACGATCGTCTTCCCGACCGATTTTTCCACCGCGAGCGATGCCGCGCTGACGCATGCCGCGGCCCTGGCCCGGCAGTCGGGGGCCCGGCTGCTGATCGTGCATGTCGAGGAGCCGCCGCTTGCCTACGGTGGCGGCGAGCTTTACTACGGACTTCCGGAACCGAGTTCCGAGCGGATTCTGAAGATGCTCGAGGACGTCAAGCCCGCCGACCCGGCCGTGCCCTTCGCCCATCGGCTGACCATGGGCGATCCGGCGGCCGAGGTCATCCGCATCGCCGCCGACGAAGGGGCGGAGATGATCGTGCTCGGCACGCATGGCCGCACCGGGTTCGGGCGGCTGCTGATGGGCAGCGTCGCGGAAGCGATCGTCCGTCGCGCCCCCTGCCCGGTCCTCGTCTACCGGGAGACGGCGGAGCGGCTCGCGGCACGGAAGCCGGAACCCGCCGGGGCATGAATGCACGGCCGATCCTCGAACTACGGGCGCTGATCCGTTCCCGCCTGCGCCGCCTGTTCGACGACCTCGGATTCCTCGAGGTCGACACCCCCGTGCTCTCGACGGAGGTGCTGCCGGAGCCGCACATCGACCCGATCGCCGTGCCCATCGCCGGCGGCGCCGACCGCTGGCTGCAGGCCAGCCCCGAGGCGCTGATGAAGCGGCTGCTGGCGGCCGGCTCGGGGCCGATCTACCAGTTCGCCCGCTCGTTCCGGGCCGGGGAGCGCGGCCGGCAGCACGACCTCGAGTTCGTGCTCCTCGAATGGTACGCGCCGCAGGCGACGCTCGCCGACACCGCGACACTCCTCGAGCAACTCTGCCACGTCGCGCTCGGCACCGCGGGGATCGAGCGGACGACCTGCTCCGCCGCCTTCGGTGCGGCGGCGGGCGTCGATCCACTCCGCGCTTCGCTCGCGGAAATGGAGACCGCGGTGGAGCGGGCGGGGATCAGGGGGCCGGCTCCGGACCCACGGGCCGGCGCCGCCGACCGCTGGGACCGGGCCTTCGAGATGCTGCTCAGCGACGTCGTGCAGCCGCGGCTCGGGCACGGCCGGCCGACGATGCTCGAGGCCTGGCCGGCGTCGCAGGCCGCCTTCGCCCGCGTCGATTCCGATCCCCCCGCAGCCCGCCGCTTCGAGCTGTTCGTGAGCGGCGTCGAGCTCGCCAACGGCTGGGAGGAGGAGACGGGCCGCGACCAGCTCGGCGCCCGGATCGCGGCCGCCAACCGGGTGCGGGTCGCCACCGGCAGGCCGGCGCTGCCGGAGCCCGCCCGGCTCGTCGCCGCGCACGGTCCGGGTATGCCCGAGGGCGTGGGTGCGGCGCTCGGCTTCGACCGGCTCGTGATGCTGGCGGCGGCGGCCGATTCGATCGACGCGGTCCGCTGCTTCCGCTCCGGCGACGCCTGATACGGCTGCCGCGTGATCCTCGCGCACGACTCGCCAGCGCCGAACCATCGGATCGGGAGGGTACCCCTTGCCCCAGGAACCGGCGTGATCTGCCAAGCGTAGCCGGGATGGCGCTCGCAGGCAGGTCCGCGAGAGCGAAGGGCTGGATGCCCGAAGCGAACGTCCGGCGATGGATCACGGGCGCCCCGACGTGCGTACCGCACGAGCTTCCAGCGTGGTCCGCATGGGCGACCCGAGCGGCCTCAGCGCGCGACCGCCACGTCGGTGACGAGCCAGCGTTCGCCACCGCTTCCGGGCAGCGTCGACGCTCCGAGCCGCATCTCGACGCCGAGTTCCGGCGCGTCCCCGCAGGGACGGACCCGCAGACTGACAAGCCACTCCCCGCTCCCGCCGCCATCCGGCGTCACCCGCATCGCGGCCGGCATGCCGGCCGCGCCGCAGGCCGCGATCGCCCGTGCAGTGCCCTCTGCCGCATCTCCGGCCGCGGCGGCGTTGCCGCCGGTCATGGCGGCGGCATCGGCACGCCGTCCTTCGCGCACCGCGTCGAGCCACATCCGTGCCGCAGCCAGGGCGCGCCGCTCGACGAGCAGCCGCTGGACGGCCGCATGGCTCACGGCCTGGGCGCCGAACCCGGCGGCCAGCGCCAGGCCGGCGAGTGCGGCCAGGCCGCCGGCACGTCCGCTGCGGCGCATCTCGGCGAGCGCCGCGGCCGCCAGGGCGGCGGCCACCAACGGCAGCGCCCAGCAGAGCGGGTGCAGAACCGCGGCGGCGGAGCAGATGCCGAGCCCGAGCGCCGTCACCGCCAACCGGCTCACCGGCCGGTAGTCGTCGGCATCGGTGCCCGGCCGGTCGGCTGCGGCGTTCATTTCGCCCCCGGGCTCACTTTTCGTCCACCCGCAGGGCGGGGGCGGCAGCGAGCCGCTTGCGCCGCTCGTGGTAGCGGATGATGAAGTCACCCCCCGCCCCCTCCGCGACCGCCCCGTCGTCGAAGGCACGTTCCGGCCGGCCGAAGGGGCCGAAGCGGGAGGAGTTGCGAACCCACTGCAGCCACTTCCGGTCGGGGGCGAGTCCGAAGAACGTCCGCGACTCGGGCGTCGGCTGCACCGTTCCCACCGGCAGCGGGGCGAGGTGCAAGGTCATCGCGGTGAACGCGACCATGATCCAGGCCGCGAGAGCCGCCAGCAGCGGCGTGCCGAAGAGTTCCACGGGTTTGCGCAGTTTGACCCGCTCCCGCGACACCTTCTCCGAGAGTTCGCGGAGCAGGAGCAGCACGAGGCTGAACAGCCCCCAGACGCAGATGAAGTCGAGCAGGTAGGTGTAGGAGGGCAGCAGCGGCTCGAGCGTTCCCACCAGCCACTCGAACCAGGCCGTCGCCAGCGTCGCCGCGGCGAGGATGTTGAGCAGCATGAGCATGGCCGACCATGCCCCCTGCCGCCAGAGCGCGAAGGCGACGGTCACGAACACCCCGAGGAGGACCAGGTTCACGATCATGGTCGCTTCACTCCCGGAGGCTGCGAACGGGTCGCGGTGGCGAACACGCGCTGCATCTCCTCCATTGACGTCACCCCCTCGACGACGAGCGTCATGCCAGACTCCCGCATCCGCTGCATGCCGTCCTTGGCGGCTGCCTGCCGCATGATCTGCTGGTCGGCACGGGCCGCGATCGCCTGCCGCAGGTGCGTGCCCGACGCGAGCTCGAAGAGCGCGGTGCGGCCCAGGTAGCCGGTCCCCTTGCAGGCCCGGCAGCCGTCCGCCGACGGCCGGTAGAGGTGCGGCACCTGCTCCGGCGTTTTCTTCATTCTGGCCAGGACCTCCCCGGGCGTCGGATACTCCTGGCGACAGCGCGGGCAGAGGCGGCGGACGAGCTGCTGCGACAGCGAACCGACGAGCGTCCGGGCCAGCACCTCCCGCGGCACGCCGAGGGCCAGCAGGCGGGCCACCGCGTCGAGGGCGTCGCCGGCCTTCATGCTCAGGATGACGAGCTGGTTGTCGTCGGCGAGCCGGGCGAGTTCCAGGGCCAGCGGCTTGTCGGTCAGGTCGCGGGTCACGAGCACCCGGGGATATTCGCGAAGCGCCGTGGCGACGGCATCGACCGGTTCGACGCCCGTGCGGGCGTCGAACCGCACCGGCTTCACGTTCTGAATATCGCGCGGCGGATTGGCGGCATCCTCGATCGAGACGAAGTCGCGGAGCAGCCGATCCGCCGCCTGGAGGACGATGTCGAACGTCGTCGTCAGCCCGCCGCCGGGCGGGGCCGAGATCACGATCAGCCCCTTTTCCACCGCGAGCAACTCCGTCAGCCGGCCGATCATGTCGGTCGGCATGCCGAGATCGGAAAGCTGCTTGAAGAGTTCGCCCGGTTTCTCGACCTGCACGACTGCCTGCCGGCCGGCCTCCGACCGGCGCACCTGCAGCCGGCACGTCCGCGGCTTCCCGTCCACCAAGAGCGTGAACATTCCCGGCCTCGTCGTGCGTGCCGCCGGATCGATGCCGGCGAGGGTGGCCAGCGTGTCGATCACGGCCCGTGCCTCGTCCTGCGTCGGCTGCGGGGCATCGACCCAGGTTTCCTTGTCGCTTCGCTTCTTCGGCGGTTGGCAGATCCGCGGCTTCTCCCAGACGCCGTCCACCTCGTGCCGCACGACCATGCCCTGCGGATCGGGGCCTACCATCACCGAGGTCGCCCGGGCGACGACGGCGTCGAGGAGCAGTTTGCCCGCCCGCTCGAACCCGGGCGCCTCTGCCGCCCGCTTCTTGCGGGCCTCGTTCTCGGCCGCGTCGCGGCCGCCGAGGGCCTCGAGTTGGATCGTGGGAAGAATCTCTCCCGCCTCCGCCACGGCGATCGTGATGCCCAACGGCGCCAGCGCGGCGGCGAGCAACCGCCGGAAGTGGGCCGGAGTCAACAGTTGTTCCGACTCCGGCCGCCCCTTGTTGCCGACGACCGCATAGGCGATCACCGGCCCGACCCAGGCCACGACCATGAGGAACAGGCCGGCGAGCAGCGAGGGAATCCACCAGGCGAGCAGGGCCGTGCCGAGGAACGGGAGCGTGGCCACCGTGCCCCAGAACGCCGGCCGCGACCCGCGCCTGCGACTGTCGCGGCCCAGCCAGTCGACCGTGGCCGTCCAGCCGAGCACGCACAGCCACCACAGAGCGAGGCCGACGAGGCCGATCCCGCCGCCGGCACCGCGGCCCGTCCAGCCATCCGGGCCAACGTCCGGCCAGGCATCGGCAGCCCAGGCCCGCGCCTGAATCGCGGTTGTCGCCAGGGCCGACGCCAGACCACGGACCGCCGGCGGTGAGCGATGGAGCGGCATCAGGACACCCCGATGCCCTTGATCGCCATCATCAGGGCCTCGCGGTTGGGCGCGATCTCCAGCGCATCGTTGCGGTCGATCAGCCCCTGGTCGAGCAGGCTCTTCAGGCTCATGGTGAAGTCTTGCATGCCGTCACGGTGCGACTTGCGGATGTGGTCCGGGAGCATGTGATCCTCCCCTTCGAGGACGTGCTTCCGCACCATGACGTCGAAGAACATCATCTCCACCACCGGCACCCGGCTGACACCCGGCTTGATCGAGCGGATCAGCTTTTGGGCAACGATGCCCTTCATGTTGAAGGCGATGGCGCTTCGCAGCGCCTGGTGCATCTCCTCGGGAAAGAGGTCGAGGATCCGCGTGATCGTCGTCGCTGCGCTCGACGCGTGGATCGTGCCGAACACGAGGTGGCCCGTCTCCGCGGCGTGAATCGCCGTCATGAAGGTCTCCTCGTCCCGCATCTCGCCGACGAGGATGATGTCCGGGTCCTCGCGGACGGCGTGCTTCATGCCGACCCCGAAGTCCTTGACGTCCTGCCCGATCTCCCGCTGGTTGATCAGGCACTTGTCCTCCGTGAACACGAACTCGATCGGATCCTCCAGCGTGAGGATGTGCTTGCGGTAAGTCTGGTTGATGAAGTTGAGCATCGAGGCGATGGTCGTGCTCTTCCCCGAGCCGGTGACGCCGGCGAGAAGGATCAGCCCCTGATCGAACTGGCAGAGCCGCTCGATGGCGGGAGGGAGGAACAGGCCCTTGAAGTCGGGAATCTTGTTATTGACCCGCCGGGCAACGAGGCCCAGCGAGCCCTGCTGGTGGAGGAGGTTGACGCGAAATCGCCAGCGGACGCCGTCGACGCTGGTGACGTAGGCGAAGTCGCAGCCACCGTCGGCGTCGAGGATTCGCCGGCGCCGGTCATCGAGCATCGGCAGGCAAAGGCGGCGCATGTGATCGTCGTCGATCCGCGGGGTCTTCAGCGGCTGGAGCGATCCCTTCACGCGGATGAACGGGGGCTGCCCGACCTTCATGTGGAGATCGCTCCCCTCGAGCTTGACGAGCGCCTCGAAAAACCGGTCGATCTCCAGCCGCTGGCCGGACGGCACGGCCGGGGAGGCGGCGACCGGGGGGGTGAACGATGGATCGGTCGTGGCCATGGGCGGGGGAACGTGGGCGGCGCGGACGAAGGATCAGCCGGGGGACAAGCGGACCGGAATCCCCTGCCGGCTGAACATCTCCTTGACCTCGCGGATCGTACACTCTCCGAAGTGGAAGATGCCAGCGGCAAGTGCGGCGTCCGCACCGCCGACGGTGACGGCGGCGGCGAGGTGCTCCGGGCCGCCCGCCCCGCCGCTGGCCACGACCGGAATCCGCACCGCGCGGCTGACGGCGGCCGTGATCTCCAGGTCGTAGCCGTCCCGCGTGCCGTCCCTGTCCATGCAGGTGAGCACGATCTCACCGGCGCCGAGTTCCTCGACCCGCCGGGCCCAGGCGACGGCCTCCAGCCCGGTCGGCACGCGGCCGCCGTTGATGAACACCTCCCAGACTTCCCGGCCGTCACGGCGGACCCGCTTGGGGTCGATGTTGACCACGGTGGCGCAGCTCCCGAGCCGGTCGGCGACGGCGGTCACGAGGTCGGGGGTCCGGACCGCGGCCGAGTTGATGCTCACCTTCTCCGCGCCCGCCTGCACGAGCCGGGCCGCGTCGTCGAGGGTGGCGATGCCGCCCCCCACGGTGAAGGGCATGAAGATCGTCTCCGCCACGCGTCGGACGACGTCGAGCATGATCGCCCGCCCCTCGTGGCTGGCCGTGATGTCGAGGAACACGAGCTCGTCCGCCCCTTCGGCCTCGTACCGGGCTGCGACTTCGACCGGGTCGCCGGCGTCGACCAGTTCGAGGAACCGCGTCCCCTTGACGACGCGGCCCTTCTCGACGTCGAGGCAGGGAATGATGCGCTTGGCGAGCATGGCACTGGCGACCGCGTCCGCGGCCCTCTCAGGAGCGGCCGCCGATCGCCCCCTCCTCGGGACTGGAGGCCGTCGCGTACAGCCGGCGCGGAATCCGACCGGCGAGAAACGCCTGCCGGCCGGCGATACAGGCGGCCCGCATCGCATGGGCCATGCGCAGCGGTTCCGCGGCGTGGGCGATCGCCGTGTTGAGGAGCACGCCGTCGACGCCAAGTTCCAAGGCCGCCGCGACGTCGCTCGCCGTTCCCACGCCGGCATCCACGATCACCGGATACTCCGGGTCGTCCCCCTTGAGATATTCGAGGCAGATCCGCAGGTTGTTGGCATTGAGGATTCCCTGACCGGAACCGATCGGGCTGCCGGCGGGCATGACGCTCGCCGCACCCGCCGCCTTGAGCCGGCGGGCGAGCACCGGATCGTCGCTCGTGTAGACGAGTACCGAAAACCCCTCGGCCACGAGTCGCTCCGTCGCGTCCAGCGTGCCGATCGGGTCGGGGAGCAGCGTCTTCCGGTCGCCGAGCACCTCGAGTTTCACCCAGTCGGCACCGGCATTGCCCAGATCGCGCAACAGTTCGCGGCCGAGCCGGGCGACGCGGACGGCATCGACGGCATTGAAGCAGCCGGCCGTGTTGGGGAGCAGCGTGAAGCGGGCGGGGTCGAGATGCTCGAGGATGTTCTCGCCGGCGTCGTTGAGGAGACGCTCCCGGCGGACCGCCACGGTCACGCACTCCGCGCCCGCCGCCTCGAGACAGGCTGCCATCGAGGCGTAACTCGAGTACTTCCCCGTGCCGACGATCAGCCGGCTCGTGAAGGCGAAGCCGCCGACGCGCAGCGGTGCATCGCACGTCGCCGCAGCAACTGCGTCGCTCGCTGGCCCGGATTGGACGACCGGTTGCATGTCAGGCAGCGCTCCTCTTTCGCCGGCCATGAACCCTCATTGCTCAGCCGCCGCCCACCAGCGTGACGATCTCCAGGCGGTCCCCCTGGCGAACCGTCCGGCTTCCGAGCGCGGATCGCGGCACGACCTGTTCGTTGACCTCGACCGCAAGCGGACGTCCTTCCCAGCCCAATGATGCGACGACGTCGCGGACCGTCGCCCCGACGGGCATCGACCGCGGCTGGCCGTTGACCGTGATCACCGGATCGCCGGGAAGCGCAGGACGCTGTTCCGCAAGCGGCTGTTGTCGCATCGGCCTCGACCTCCGCTCATTGCACCTTGTCGCCGCCGCCGCGGGCGTTCGCCCTGTCGAGCGGCACGAGCGGATTCTGCAGCCCGGCCGCCCCCGCGCCCCAGGGGATGCCGTAGGCGACCGTCATGCCGGTCGCCGCATCGGTGACGTAGAGCACCGACGCCGCCAGAGAGCCGGCCGCCTGTCCCGCAAATGCCATCTCGCCTGGCACGAGCAGGAACCGGGCGTTCTTCACCTTGCCGGCCTTGAAGTTCAGATCCTTGAGGACGTTGTGCCGGTAGCCCACGCTGAACTTCTGCATGACCGGATTGAGCACGCCGCCGGTGAGGTCACCGGTCTGGAAATCAAGCATGAAAAAACCCTCGATCCCGCTGTCGACCCGTGCGGTGCAGGCGGCGAACGAGTCGTCCGCCACGGCCGACAGGGCCCGCACCGGCTGCGACCCGCGGATCGGAACCAGGCCGGCTGCGAGGGTCGCCAAGAGGCCCCCGAGCAGGGCCGACACGGACAGGGCCATGAGCAACGTGTTTCGTTTCATGATGGTGACAGCCGACGAGGATGGCGGTCGCCGTGCGCGACCGATGCCGAGCATGATACCAGACCTCGGCCGCGGTCACGGAAGCGGGCGGCACGATCGGGAGGTGACCGCCCTGCCTGGCACGGCACCCGCCTACTTGGACGTTTCGGGGGCGGGCTTCGGCGGGAGCAGTTTTGGCGTCGGCGTCGGCGTCACCCGGGCCCCGGCATGGGTGCCGACGAGTATCGAGTTGCCTCCGGGCGCGAACCGCACGGTCCAGACGCTCGACTTCGCCTTCTCCGGACCCTCCTGCTCTGCCTGCGCCTTGACGTCCCAGAGCTTGACGCTGCCGTCGATGCCGCCGCTCGCCATCCGACTGCCGTCGGCCGAGAAATCGAGGCTGGTCACCCAATCGGCATGGCCTTCCAGCGTTGCCGCCGGCTTGCCGTCGGCGACGGTCCAAAGGCGGATGGTGCGATCGGCCGACGCCGTGGCGAGCGTACCGCCGTCGGGCGCGAAACGGATCGACCAGATCGGCTCGCCGTGCCCCTCCAGCTTGGCCTGCTCGGTGCCCTTGGCGACGTCCCAGAGCCGGACGACCTTGTCACCGCCACCGGTCGCCAGCAACGAGCCCTGCGGCGCGAAGGCGATCGCCGTGACTCCGGCGCTCCCGGTGGCGATCGTCTTCACTTCCGTGCCCGCGACCGGGTCCCAGATCACGACGTTGCCATCCTCGCCGCCGCTGGCGAGCAGTTTTCCGTCCGGGGAAAAGTCGAGTGTCCGACACCAGCCCTTGTGCTTCTTGAGGTCGTGCTTCAGGGAGCGGGCGGAGAGGTTCCAGACCTTCACCAGGCCGTCGTAGCCGGCCGTCGCCGCGAGCATCGCGTCCTTCGAGATTCGGACCGCCCAGACCGCCGTCGGATGCCCGGCTAGATCGCCGATCCGCGTCCCGTCCCCCTTCCAGACGACCACGTCGCCGGGACGGTAGAGGAGGCTGTCGCCGCCGGCCGTGACGAGCAGCCCGCCGTCGGCGGAGTAGTCGGCGGCGATCACCCACCGGCTGTGCTCGGCGATGTTCGTCGCCGGTTTCACGGCCGAAGGTGCCGCGGGACTCGGGTCGGCCGCGGCCGATACCCTCACGAGCGCGAAGCAGACGACCGTGACGAACGCGGTCGCGATCAGGGACCACGGCCACTGGAAGCCGGACGCACGGGAAACGGTCATCGGAATGCTCCTGATCGAGAAAGGCCCACGGGGATCGTCACCCCACGGCCATCGGCGGCCGTCGAATATACCCTCCGGCCGGACGGCGGCGGCGACCGTCGGGCGCCACGACCGTCGCCCTGCCGGCGGCGACGCGACACCGCATTGAAACATCGACGCCCATGCCCGACCATTGCGTCCAGGCACAGGCAAGGAACGCGAGGAACCGTGGCATGAAACGCGCTGGATACCTGGGCATCGACGCGGGCACGCAGGGCCTGTCGGTGATCTTCACCGACGAGGAGATGCGGATTCTCGCCCATGGACATGGCAGTTACGACATGGTTCCCAGCCTGGGCAGGGAATGCTACGAGCAGCAGCCCGCCGACTGGGAAGCGGCACTGGTGACGGCGATCCGCGACCTGCGGCGGGCGCTCGCCGCGGCGGGCATCGAGCCTGACGTGCGTGCGATCGGCATCTCCGGCCAGATGCACGGCGAGGTGCTCGGCGACGATGCGGCCGCACCGCTTGCGGCGGCCCGGCTCTGGTGCGACGGCCGCAACGAGGACGAGGGGCACGAGCTCACGGCCCGCTTCGGGGTCAAGATGCCGAAACGGATCACGGCCGCCCGCTGGCTGTGGACGATCCGCAATCGGCCCGACACCGCCGTTCGCGTCGCGCACCTGACCACGCCCGCCGGCTGGATCGCCCGCCGGCTGACGGGCGGCTGGACGCTCGGCATCGGCGACGCGTCGGGAATGTTTCCGATCGATCAGGCGACTCTCGGGTATGACGCCCGACTGCTGGCCGACTTCGACGCGGTCGTGGCGGCGACCTGCCCCGGCCGCCATCTGCCCCCCCTCGCCACCCTCCTGCCCGCGGTCCGCCGGGCCGGCGCGGACGGCGGCCGGCTCGAACCGCACGGAGCGACCCTGCTCGACCTGCCGGCCGGGATTCCCGTGGCTCCTGCGGAGGGGGATCAGCCGGCGGCCCTGGCGGGCTCGTTGATCGGCGACGCGGGGATGGTGGCGATGAGTTTCGGCACGAGCGTCGTCGCCAACTCGGTCGGCGACCGGGCCTTTCAGGGCGTGGCGAACGGGATCGATCATTTCTGCGCCCCGGACGGCAAGCCGATCAACATGGTCTTCCTGCGCAACGGCACGACGGCGATGAACACGGTGGTCGAGATGTTCGGCCGGCTGCGGGCCGGCGGCGACGCCTTCGAGGCCGTGATGCCGGAGGTCCTCTCCGCGGCAGACGACTGCGGAGGGCTGGTCGCGCTTCCCTTTCTCGACGACGAGCCGGGGCTGGGCGTGTCGCGTGGCGGCACTGCCTGCGTGATCGGCCTCGACGGGGCGAATGCGACCCCCGGCAACGTCGCCAAGGCGATGCTCCTGGCGACGATCTTCAATCTTCGGATCGGCAGCGATCTGCTCGACGCGCAGGGCTTTCCGCGGAACGAGATCGTCCTCTCCGGCGGCCTCACGAAGACGCCGGCCCTCGGCCAGTTGCTGGCCGACGCCTTCAACACACCGGTGTCGATCCTCGCCGGGGCGACTGAGGGAACGGCCTGGGGCGCTGCGCTCCTGGCCAAGCATCGCGCCGAGACGCTCGCCGGCCGCGGCGACGACTGGGGCGGGTTCCTCGCCCGTCATCGGTCGGGCACGCCCCGTCGATTCGTGCCCCGTCCGACGGCGACCCAGGTCTTCGACCGGGCCTACGACCGGCACCGCCGGCTGCTGGCGATTCACGGGCAGCTCGACGCAGTCGTCGCCCGCTGACCGGGTTCCCAAACCGCAGGAGGATCACATGGCCCGTGCCCCTTCGCGTCCCTGGCAGGGACTGGTCCTGGCCGGCCTCGGGCTCGTCGCCGCCGCCGTGCGTGCCGAGGACCGCGGGCCGCGACAGCTTTTCAACGACGCCGTCCGGCTGTTGTTCGCCGGCAAACCCGCCGACTCCGCCAAGGACTTCGACGCCCTCGTCGCGGTCCGGCCCGAACTCGAGCCGCAGCTTTGGCAGCGCGGCCTGGCGCTGTATTACGCCGGCCGCTTCGCCGACGGCCGCCGGCAGTTCGAGGTCCATCGCGGCGCCAATCCGGCCGACGTGGAGAACGTCGCCTGGCACTTCGCCTGCGCGGCCCGGCAGGAGGACCCGGCGGCGGCGCGGAAGGCCCTGCTGCCGGTCGGCGACGACGACCGGGTGCCGATGCGGGAAATTCTCGCCCTCTTCCGAGGCACGGGGACGCCGGCGGAGGTGCTGGCGGCAGCCGAGGCGGGGCCGGAGGACGTGCGGCGCAACCAGCTCTGCTACGCGCACCTCTATCTGGGCCTGTATGCCGAGTCGACCGGCGACATGGCGGAGGCGAAGACGCACATCGTGCTTGCGGCCGGCCGCTACTCGATGGATCACTTCATGGGGAAGATCGCCCGGTTGCACGCCACGCTTCGCGACTGGGACGTGCCGGCAGACGATCACTGACACGGCCGGGCGGAGCCGTTCAGACCGAGAGCATTCGCTCCAGGGCCGTCAACGCCCAGCGGGCGGTCTCGTCGTCGACACGGATCACGTTCACCGGCCGGCCGGCCTCGAGGTGCTCGAGGCTCCAGCACAGATGGGCGAGGTCGATCCGGTACATCGTCGCACACATGCAGACCACCGGCGAAAGAAAGCGGATCGTCTGCTCGGGATGGTTCTGCTCCAGCCGTTTGACGAGATGCAGTTCGGTGCCGATCGCCCAGGCGCTGCCGGCCGCTGCCTGCTCCACCTGCCGCAGGATGAAGCTCGTCGAGCCGACCAGGTCGGCCTTGTCCACGACCTCCATCGCGCACTCGGGGTGGACGAGCACCTTGACGCCGGGAATCAGGGACCGCATCGCGTCCACGTGTTCCGGGCGAAACATGGCATGCACGCTGCAGTGTCCCTGCCAAAGGATCACCCGGGAACGCTCCAGACGCGCCCGGGCGTTGCCCCCCAGCGTCGGGTCGTGCGGATTCCAGACGCACATCTCGTCGAGCGGCACGCCCATCGTCCGGGCCGTGTTCCGTCCCAGGTGCTGGTCGGGAAAGAACAACACCCGGCGGCGGCGGGCGAACGACCATTCGAGCACCGCCCGGGCGTTGCTCGACGTGCAGACGATGCCGCCGTGCCGGCCGCAGAACGCCTTCAGGCTGGCAGCCGAGTTGATGTACGTGACGGGGGTGATCTCGGCCGTGTCGATCGCGGTGCCGAGGTCGGCCCAGGCATCCTCGACCTGCTCGATCGCGGCCATGTCGGCCATCGAGCAGCCGGCCGCCATGTCGGGGAGCACGACCGAGACCCGGCGACCGCCGCGGGCGGCCAGCTTCTCCGGCCGGTTGGCGAGGATGTCGGCCGTCTCCGCCATGAAGTGGACGCCGCAGAAGGCGATCGCCTCGCAGCCCTCCCGTTCGGCCGCCGACTTGGAAAGCTGGTAACTGTCTCCCTGAAAGTCGGCGTGGGCGATGACGCCGTCCTGCTGGTAGTGGTGGCCGAGGATCACCAGGCGCGGCCCCATCCGCCGCCGCACCGCCGCGATCCGCTCGGCGAGCGCGGCGTCGTCGAGCACCCGGTATCGGGCAAATGGCTCTGGGTGGGCGGTGGCGAGTGCGGCCGGCGTCATGGCACGCCCAGTATAGCGCCCCGCGGCGATGGCGGTCGCGACCGGCCATCGTCCGTTTGGCCGGGGCAGGCTATACTCCCCCGCGTCCGCCGCCTGGTAGCGAACGGCGGGGCGATCGACCGACATCCACACTCGCTCGCGAAGCCGCCACGACGGCGGCCGCGGCCCAAGGGAAGGACGACGAACTCACGATGGCGCGAAAGGTTGTCAATCGGAAGGAACTGCGGGCCCAGGCCGAGGCCGCCGAGGCGCGGGGCAAGGCGAAGAAGGCGACCAAAGAGAAAGCGGGCAAGGACAAGCCCGCCAAGGAAAAGAAGGAGAAGTCCGCCAAGGAGCCGAAGAAGGCCGCCGCGAAGAAGCCGAGCCGGAAGAAGACCGCCAAGGAGGCCCGCCTCAAGGCTTACTGGGGCGTCTTCAGTTCGGCGATGAAGCGCATGGCGATGTTCGACTATGCCGACAAGCGGGCCGCCGAAAAGAAGGCCGCCGAACTCGGGGGCAGCCACTTCATCCAGCTGGTGAAGGAAGTGATCGCGGAGTGAGCGTCCGTGCCGCCGGCGGGCGTCAGGCCCAGGGACTCTGCCAGTCGCCCCAGGCGGCGAGGTAGCGACGCAGTCCCGGACTCGTCTCCGCCTGCTCCGTGATCCACGCCCGGGCCTGCTCGATCAGCGTGTGCTCCCGCTTCAGGTCGATGTCGCCGGCGGCGACGCGGGATCGCAGGAAGACGAAGTAGGTGTCGAGGACGTCCCCCCGGCAGTAGTCGTGGATCTCGGCGTTCTTGCCCGCGTCCCACAGGTCCTGCACCATGTGGCCTGCGACCTCCATCTTGCCCGGCTTGCCGATGAGGTTGGCCGCCAACGACAGCCCGCCGACGAACCGCGAGGCGCCGCTGTTGGTGAGCCACTCGTGGAGGTCGAAGTGGGCCGCCGTGTTGTAGCGATACCGCGGCTGGTCGAAGTTTCGCGCATCCTCGGCATACCAGTCGGGGATCGAGATCCCGTAGCGGAAGGCGCAGAGTTCAAGGAGCGGGATGTCGAAGCCGCGGCCATTGAAGCTCACCAGCCGCGGCCGGCCGTACCGGCGCCAGCCGTCCCAGAACTTGCGCACGATCTCGTGCGGCCGCGACTCCTGCTCGTCGATCGCCACGAGGTCGATGAGGCCGTAGTCGCGGCCGAGCTTGGCGATGACGAGCGACACCGGAACCTGGAACGTGTAGGGAATGAAGTCCTTGCCGTTCTCGGCGAGCAGCTCCGCCCGGTAGCGGGCGATCGCCGCCGCCGGGTCGAGGTTTTCGCCCGGATAACGGATTCGCGACACGAGCGCCCCGTCGGCCACGCTCTCGATGTCGAAGACGAGGTACTTGGGATCGCCCGCCATGATCGCCGGAGTATACCGGCCGGCCGGACGGAATCCGACTCAGCGCCTGGCCAACGGATGGGCCAGCGGCAGCCAGGCACCATCGGCCTTGCTCGACGCCACCGCCTGTTCGATGAAGAACATCCCCTCGACGCCGTCGCGAATGTTCGGATAGACGGTGTCGATGCGGTCGGGCTTGCCCCCCGTCGCCACTTCCGCCATCGCGTCGAAGGCCGAGCGGTAGACGTTGGCGAAGGCCTCGAAGAACGCCTCCGGGTGTCCCGAGGGGAGCCGGCAGGCGGCCTTGCCGGAGGCGTTCATGAAGGGCGCGTTCGGGTCCCGGGTGTAGATCGCGTGGGGCTGGCCGTTGCGACGCACGAGCATTTCGTTGGGGTTCTCCTGCCGCCACTCCAGGCTCCCCAGGGTGCCGTCGATCTGGATCCGCAGGTCGTTCTCCCGGCCGTGGCTGATCTGCGACGCGGTGACCGTGCCCAGGCCGCCGTTCTGGTAACGGATCACGGCGTGCCCGTAGTCGTCGAGCGGCCGGCCCGGCACGAACGTCTTCAGGTTCGCGCTGATCTTCTCCGGCAGCAGGCCGGTCATGTACCGGCCGAGGTTGTAGGCGTGCGTGGCGATGTCGCCGAACGCGCCGGCGGCACCGCTCCGCGCCGGGTCGGTCCGCCAGGCGGCCTGCTTCTGTCCCTCGCTCTCGAGCCTGGTCCGCAGCCAGCCCTGGATGTACTCCGCACGGATCGCCTGGATCTCGCCGAGTTCACCGGCGAGGATCATCTCCCGCGCCTGCCGCACGAGCGGATAGCCGGTGTAGTTGTGGCTCACGGCGAACACGACGTTCGCCCCGGCGACGACCTTGGCCAGCGCCTCCGCCTCGGCCAGCGTGAGCGTCAGCGGCTTGTCGCAGACGACGTGGAAGCCCGCCTCGACGGCCGCCTTGGCCACCGGGAAGTGCATGTGGTTCGGCGTGGTGACCGAGACGAAGTCGATCCGCCGGTCGGCCGGCAGGGCCCGCTCCCGGTCGAACATCTCCTGATAGGAGCCGTAGGCCCGGGCGGGGTCGACGTCGTAATCCGCCGCACTCGCCTTGGAGCGGGCCGCGTCGCTGGAAAAGGCTCCGGCGACGAGCGTCGCCCGGTTGTCGAGCACCGCGGCAGTGACGTGCACGCGGCCGATGAACGATCCCTGGCCCCCGCCGACGATCCCCATCCGCAGTTTCCGCCCCAGTCCGCCGTTGGTCGCCATGTTCGTGCGTCCTCGCTCCCGTGGTCCCATCCGCCCGCCCATCCCGCGGGGCGGCGCCGGCGAGGAATTTAGCACAAGCCCGCGGCCCGCGGCAGCCGCCGGACCGCGGCCCGCTGTCTGCTACCATGCTTGAACGGGCCCGGGGAGGCCCGCCCCCGTTCCGGCAGTGCGAGCGCATGGGATACCAGGACCGCGGCTACTACCGTTCCTCCGCCGCCTTCGCACCGGAATGGACGGCCGTGGGGATCGTCATCTGGATCAACGTCGCGATCTGGCTCCTCAATTTCATCGGCGCGGCGGGGCTGCTGCCGGTGCGGTTTTCGCTCAACGACCTCGGAGCCCTGCGGTCCGATCTGCCGCAGCACCTGCCGACGCACTTCTGGCAGCTCCTGACCTACGGCTTCCTGCACGACGGGCCGAGCCTCGCGCATCCGCATCCCAGCAACCCCATGCACCTGCTGTTCAACATGCTCACGCTCTGGTTCTTCGGCCGCGAGGCGGAGGCGATCCTGGGGCGGGCCGAGTTCCTCCGCTTCTACTGTCTGTCGATCGTGCTTGCGGGCATCGCCTGGGTGGTGGCGGCGCGGCTGGGGGGACAGGGGGGCAGCCTCGTCGGTGCCAGCGGCGGCGTGATGGCGGTCCTGGCCCTGTTCATCTGGTACCACCCCCACGAGACCCTGCTTCTCTGGGGCGTGCTGCCGGTGCCGGCCTGGGCGCTCGGCGTCCTGTACCTCGTGTTCGACCTGCAAGGGGCGGCGTCCGGCGGCGACAGGGTCGCCCACACGGCCCACCTGGCCGGCGCGACGTTCGGTCTGCTCTACGCCTGGCGCGGCTGGAGCCTCGAGAGTCTCGGCCGGCTTCCAGACTGGACCGCCCGGGTCCGGTCGCGGATGCGGGTCGTCCATCCGGACGACGACGACGCAGGCGCCGGGGCGAGGGAACAGGCCCCTGCGTCCGACGAGGTCGATCGGATCCTCGCCAAGATCGGCCGCAGCGGGGAGTCGAGTCTGACCCCTGCCGAACGTCAGACGTTGGCCGAGGCGAGTCGGCGGCTCCGCGAGCGGTCGCGGTAGCGGCCCGCCCGGCACGGCCGTGCCACGGATCAGCGCGGCTGCCGTCCGGGCAGGGATGCCGTCCGCCCAGCGGTCCGCCCCTGCCAGCGCAGCCGGTCGATGAGCCCTGCCAGTTCGGCGAGCCCGAGGTCATCGAGGTGTCCGGACCGCACGCTGTGCGTCCGCCCCAGGGTGTCGATGACCGCGAAATTCGGCTCGTCTGCGACCATGCCGAAGGTCTCGCGCATCGCGTCTTCGAAGTCGAGCCACACCGACACGAACTCCGACTCCTTGCGCAGCCGGGACCGGGCCACGGCGTGGAGCGGCTTCGGCACCTCGGGCAAGCAGGCGACCGGGATGACGTGGACATCGGGCACGCGCACGCCTGCCGGCCAACCGGCGAGCGGTGTCACCGGCTGACGCGACCATTCCTCGGCGGCGGCGCCGGCCGCCGTCGGATGAAACCGGAGGTGCAGTCGCCGGCCGAGTTCGACGGCCGCCTCGGCCGCCTTGCGGTTGGCGTAGACGAGGACGACCACGTCGCCGCGCATCTGCTCGGTTTCGCGCCGATTGCGGAACTGGTCCTCGAAGGCCAGCCGCACGGCCCGCGGCTCGGACTCCGCGCCGCCGCCCGGTGTCGGCGCGACGACGAGTCCGCAGCAGGCGATCAGCGACAGCATGCCGCGGGCAGATGACAGGGATCTGGGTCGTGTCATGGGGCACCCGGAGGAAAGGGAATGGGGAGGTACCACGCGGGTCGACGCGGAAACAAGTCCGCTTTCCGGTGCCGGTCAGGCGGCCAGCCGGCGCCGGACCGGCTTCGTCTCCACGCCATTCCCGGCCGATGCGACGTCCGTGGCCGAAGCCTGCTGCCCGGCCCGTTCGGGCCGCAGGAAGGAGAGCAGGATCGGCAGGAAGACCAGCGACGTCACGGTGCAGGCGGTGACCCCGAGCGTGAGCACGCGGCCGAGGCTTTCCAGCCCCTTGTGGTCGGCCACCATCAAGGCACCGAATCCAAGGATGGTCGTCAGGGCATCGACGAGCACGGAGTTCGCGGTCGAGGGGCTGATCCGATAGGGGCCGGGCCGCTCCAGGGCGTCGTGCACGATGTGGACGCCGTAGTCGACGGCGATCCCGAGGATCAGCGGAATGCCGATCAGGTTGGCGGGATTGAGGTCGATCCCCAGCAGGCCCATCAGGCCGAGCGTCTGCGCCATCCCGATCGCCAGCGGCAACGCAGCCAGGACGGTGCAGGAGATGCTGCGGAAGTCGAGCCAGAGGACCGCAAGGATCACGATCATCGCGTAGATCGCCGCCTGCTCGTAACTGCGCTTCATCTCCAGCGACGCCTCGTAGGCCTGGAGCGGATTGCCCGTCGCCCGGGGGTCGACGCTGCGCACGTCCTTGACGAACTTCTCCAGGGACTCGAACCGCCAGATGTCGCCCCGGCCGTAGATCTTGAGCAGGTGCCGGCCGCTCGAGCCCACGAACCGCTCCACGAGACTCGGCGGCAGGTCCTCGAGCCGCGGCGGTTCGGGGTCCGCGACGCCGGCCAGCGCGTGGAGCCGGGAGAGCAGGTCGCCCGCGGAACGCTGCTGGAACGCCGCCAGCAACCGATAGCAGTCCTCGGGCCCCCGCCGCCGGAGCTGCTCCCGCGACCGCTCCAGTTGCCAGGCCGTCCGCAGGCCCCCGGGCCGCTTCATCGCCTCGGCCTGCGCCCAGGCGAGCGTCTCGCCAAGCGCGTCGAGCCGATCGACGGGGATTTCCGGCGGCCGCTCGGGCAGCGCCGCCAATCGGCCGCGGATCCGCTCGATGATCGGTCGCTTCACCTCCTCGTCGGCCGGCAGCAGCGACGCGATCTCGTCGACCCGCTCCACGCTCGGCAGCGCCGTCAGGAGCCGCTTCCGCTCCAGGAGCTCTTCCCGTGAGTCGGCGATGGAGAGCGCGTACCAGACGCTCTGGTCGCACTCGGCGAGCAGTTTCTTCTCCACCGCCACGCTCTCCAGGCCGTCGGCCTGCAGGTTGAGCAGATTGTGGTCGTACGCCAGCTCGGGCAGGCCGCCGACGAGCGCGAGCGTGCCGGCGAGACCGGCGAAGGCAACGAAGCGGCGGTGGCGGAACAGGGGCGCCAGCCAGGCGTGAACCGGCACCGGCTGGGGAATGCTCCTGCCGAGCCGGCTGCGATCGACGACAGCCAGGAACGCCGGCAGGACGAGCAGTTCGGCCGCGGCGCAGAGAAGGATGCCGCCGCCGGCGATCATGCCCAATTCGGCGACGCCCACGAAGCTCGTGAATGCCGCGCAGAAGAAGGCCACCGCAGTCGTCACGGCACCGGTGAGGATCCCCGGCCCCACTGATCCGCTCGTCTCCAGAAGCGCCTCGGCGCAGTCGTGGCCGGCGCGGCGCATCTCCAGGTAGCGGCCGACGTAGTAGGTGCCGTAGTCGATGCCGACGCCGATCATCGTCACGGTGAAAGTGACGCTGAGAATGTTCAGGTGCCCGACGCTGGCGGTCGCCCAGCCGAACGCCCAGGCCATGCCGATCAGGAGCACGAGGTTGGCCATCAACGCATGGCGGATGCCCCCGAATCCGGCCACGATCACGAGCACGACGGCGGCCAACGACAGGCCGCTGGCCCAGAGCATCGACCGCTGGCTGCTCCGCATCTCGTCGTCTTCCATCACCGGCAGCCCGGTGAGCCCGATCGTGGCATCAGAATGGCGGCCGCGGACGGCCGCGATGATCCGGCGCAGTTCGTCGGTCGCCACCGACGCCCCGGCGAAGCCCGTCGACTCCTTCTTCAACCGCAGGAGCACGAATCCCAGGCGGCCCTCCTTGGCGAGAAGGTGCTCGCTCGACAGGTCGCGAAGAGTCGAGAGCGAGGCCGGCATCGGCGGCCATGGGGAGACGTAGTCGTCAGGCCGGCCAGCACCGCCGGCGGTCGACTCGAAACCCGACAAGAGAGCCTCACTGAACCGTTCCAGACCGCCGGCCGGGCTCTCGGGCCGCGGCATGGCGGCAACAGCCGGTTCCGCACCCGCCACCGGGCCGGCCTGGGCGCCGCTCACTCCGCCGTTCATGCCCTGTGCCGGCGGCGCACCGACGACCATCTGTCCCGCGAGGCCCGCCACCATCGAGCCGACCTTGAGCTGTGCCCAGCCGCCCTGGAGGATCGGCCCGGCCCTGTCGATGAACCGCTCGATCTCGGCGAGATCGCTCGCGGAGAGATAGTGCAGCCCCTTGGAGCGGATCCGCGACAGATCGACTTCGTGCAGCACCGAATGAAAGAGATCTGGCTCGCGGGCCACCTCGCGGGACAACTCCTCGAGGACGGCGATCACCCGGTCGCGCGACTCGCCCTCGACGACGATGACGGCATCGTCCTCCTCGCCGAACTCGCGGACGTACTCGACCCAAAGCTTGTTGTAGTCGCTCTGCGGGTCGAGCAGGTCGACGCGACTCACCTTGTAGCCAAGGTTGCGTCCCGTCCAGACGGCGCACGCCGCCGCACTGGCGACGGCCACGGCGAGGACGAGGAGCGGATGCCTGAGGCAGATGCCCGTCCAGGCGACAAAGCCGCGGGCAAGCAAGCCGCGGGCATGCCCGCTGTCCTTGGCGGGCGGATCGACGCCCTGATCAGAGCCCTGATCGGCGCCGGCGGCGCGGTCAGGATCGGGGCTGGGTTCGGCGTTGGGATCGTGCAGGTGCAGCATCGGGGCGCGTGCCGGGACGAAGGGAGCGGGATGGTAGGGAACCTGCGGCAGCGGGCCAAGAGCCGTTTCGGCCGGCAGCGTGATCCCGGAAACATGGGCAATCCGCCTGCCCGCGGGCCGGTGAATTTGACTGGCCTGGAACGCCTTCGCGGGCCGAAAACCTCGTTGCCGCCGGGATTCCGGCGGCCGGGGGATCGCTGGCCGGGGGGAGATCATGATCGCACGGAACATGGCGATGCTTGCCGGCGCGTTCCTGACCATGGGCATCGCGGTGGCCGGCGAGGCACCGTCGACACGCCCGTCGGCCGTCCCCGACACCGTCTCCCGTCCGCAGCGGACCGCGGCTCACCGGCAGCGGGACGCGGAGCGGATTCCGGCGGCGCGAATGTCGGCCGATGTCCGCGACACCGTGTCACGGGCGGTCCGCTCCGCCACCATCCACCGCAGCCTTCCCGCCGCGGCCGTCAGCGCGGATGCCGAGTTTCTCGACTTCGCCGTCTCCAGGCCGGAGGTGATGGTCGATCTGTGGCGGTCGCTCGGCATCTCGAAGCTGTCGCTCGACCCCGTCGCGCCGGGCCGCTGGCGGCTTGCAGACGGCTACGGAACGACCGGCACCGTGGAGCTTCTCCACCGCGAGCGGACCGCGACCGGCGGCATGTGCGTCTTCATGGCCCGCGGTGGCTACACGGGATCACTGTCGCCCCGCGATCTCACCGGCTCGTGCCTCGTCGTGGTTCGCTACGACGCGATCGGTCCCGACCAGGAAGGACGCGAGCGGCAGGGGGTGGAGATCGACGCCTTTCTCGACGTGGACGGGCTCGGGCTGGAGATCGTCACACGCACCCTACAGCCGCTGATCATGCGGTCGGCGGCCGCCAACGTCCGCGAGATCTGCCTGTTCGTCTCGCACCTGACGGCGGCCGCGGCGCGGAATCCGGCCGCCCTGGCCCGGCTCACCGACCGCATGCAGCAGACGGCGCCGCAGGACCGGCAGGCCTTCGCGGCCCTGGCCGCCGGCCGCCGGCCGCCGACGGCGACCGGTGACGCGGATGACATCCGTGAGGAACTCGCGGGCCGCTGGCTGACGGTCGATCAGCTCGACGCGACCATGCGCCGCTGACGCCGGATCCGCTCGGCCGGCACGCGTTTCGCGGCTCATGGCTCCGAACGTCCGCGGCAGACCTGTGCTGACCGAGATGCGGACACTTCAACGGGTCGTGTCGGCCGGCACCGTCGGAGTGGGCGTCGCCGCGAGACGCGTCCGGGCCTCGGTGGCGACCATGTACGGCCGCTTGTATTCGGGCATGTAGCCGCGGGCCCCGCGGACGGTGACCTGCTGCCCCACCAGCGGCGCCATGTTCACGCCCGCCTGCGGCGTGACGAACACGAGCACGTTGTTCTGCTCGTCCACGAGCGCCCAGCGCGGCGCGTCGGGCCGGCGTGAGACGACGGTGGCCAGCCGGCCCGTCGTCTCCATCTGCTCGGGGGGCGTCCAGGTTGGTCGGCCATCGGCGGGGCTGCCGCCGGGAAGGACGCCGGGGCGAATCGGCCGACTGCCGAGGGCACCCAGGCTCGACCACATGCTTCCCAGACGCAGCGGGGACGTGTCGGCCGCCGCAGGCGCCGCCACGAGCGCCCGCTGCCTGCCCTGAATCCCCTCGAACCGTGTCAGCCGCGCGTCGAGGGCCGCGACGCGGGCGCGGTCCGAGTCCGTGTCGGCCCGGGCCGCCGCCAGCCGCAGCCGCTCCCGGATCGGCGCCAGGTTCCAAGACTCGCTCGGCCCGGTGACGGTCAGCGCGAGTGCGAGGTCGATGTCGGCCAGTTCGGCCTCGGAAACGCCGGCCGCCGGACCGCCGGCCGCCGTCGCGACGGCCGCGGGCCGGTCGAAGACGCCGGCTCCCCGCGGCAGCCAGCCCGACCGCGGAGCGGGTGCCGCGGGATCGGCGGCCTGCGGCTGGAGTGCCGGCTGCAACGGCATCTCGGCCGGCGCGTTCATGTCCGCCACGACCTGCCTGATCGCACCACCGGCCTCGCGAAATGCGGCGATCGCTTCACCCGCTGCCGTCAGGCCGACTCCGTCCGGTGCCGCTGCCAAGGCACCGCTCAACGCCGGCGGCAGGTCGATCTCCGTGCCCCGCACCCAGCGAAACTCGCCGGCTGGAGCCGCGATCCGCAGCCACGCCCCCGCATGCCGACCGGAAGCGACGCTGACCTCCTCGACGACGTTCACCCGCTCCCCCGCCTCGAGGACCACCTGGCCGACGTGCCGCAGGTCGTTGAGCTGCGAACCGACCCGGGCCACGACGCCGTCGGTCACGACCACGCCGGTGAATCCTCCGCGCGGCCGGGCATCCGCCTTCCGGCCAGCCTCGTCCGTCACGTCATCCGCGCGGAGCCAACTGAAACTGCCGCGGATCGGCCGCACCGCACAATACCCCGATGCATCGATCGCCCAGACCTCGACCGATTCGCCGCCGGCAAGCCGCTCCGTGGGATAGAAGTCGTCGCCGGGACCCGCGCGGAGCAGGGCGTGCGGCGCCCGCACCGTCACCGTGACCGGAAAGGAGGCGTCGCCGCCGGCACCGGGATCGGCCCGCACCGGGCTACACCTGATCGTCATCAGCGCGGCGGCGGCCAGCATCCACCCTCGGAAGCCGACGCGCATGATCCCGCAGCCGCCGTCTCTCGCTCGCGTCGTCGAATCCATCCGTGGATCCCGCATGCCGTGATCGCGCGTCCATGCCGAGCCCGCACCGCGGTCAACGATCGACGAACCGCGCGTCACGGTGATTCAAAAAAAGCGCGTAGACGGGGCTTGGGCGTCCTCGTCTACGCGCTCCGGAACCGGGCGGCCGGAGCCGCCCCTCCGGTCCCCTTGTAGTGCACAGGCCACGGCCGCTCAAGCCGCTTTTTTTCGCTCGTTCGCCGGGCCGAAGCGGCGCTGAAAAACGGCGGAAATACGGCCTTGAAAGGCCCGTGGCTGCGGCGGGCGTTCAGGGGCTCTGGGGCGGCTGGGCGGCGGGCCAGTGACAGCGTGCCTGTGCTGCCAGCGCCAGCACGAGGGCCTGCGTGCCGAGCCGCCCGTTTCCCTGCTCGAGCAGCCGTGCATAGAGCGATTCGGCAAGCGCCAGCCCAGGCAGGTCGATCGCCAGCCGCCGGCACTCGTCGAGCGCCAGCCGCAGGTCCTTGACGAAGTGTTCCACCATGAAGCCCGGCGCGAAGTCGCCGGCGAGCATCCGCGGCGCGAGGTTCGACAGCGACCAGCTTCCTGCGGCCCCGGACGAGATCGCTTCGAGCGTCGTCTCCGGGTCGAGCCCCGCGCGGACCGAATACACGAGCGCCTCGCAGATGCCGATCATGCCGGAGGCGATGACGATCTGGTTGGCCAACTTGGTCCGCTGCCCCGCGCCGGGGCCGCCGCAGGCGACGATCTTGCCTGCCACGGCCTGCCAGCAGGCGGTGAGGGACGCGCCGACGGCTTCGGAGCCGCCGACCATCACCGTGAGCGTTCCCTCGCGGGCGCCCCGATCGCCTCCCGACACGGGCGCGTCGAGCGCACACCCGCCCCGCTCGCGCACGCGGGCATCGATCTCGACGGCCAGTTCCGGTGAACTGGTGGTGTGGTCGACGAGCACGCTTCCGCGGGCGAGGCCGGCGAGCACGCCCGCGGTGCCGAGCACCACGTCGCGGACATCGGCCGGATGCCCGACCATCGTGAACACCACGTCGCTCGCGTTGGCGACCGCCGCAGGCGAATCCGCCCAGACCGCCCCGCGCGAAAGCAGGCCCGCAGCCGTCTCCCGACGCCGCGTGAAGACCGTGACGGCGAAGCCTGCATCGAGCAGCCTGCCGGCCATCGACCGGCCCATGACGCCGGCGCCGATCCAGCCGAGACGCGTCTGGCCGGGCCGCGCGGGTGGCGGCACTGCCGCGGCTGTGGCCGATGCCTGAGACACACTCACGTCACCAACGCTCCGTCGGCCGCTCGAGCACCGCCCGCAGCAGGAACAGTTGCCGCAGCGTGGCCGGCGACCGCAGCGCCGCGGCCAGTTCGGCCGCGGCCGTCGCCGGCTGCTCCCGCCGCTCGTATCCAGCCGAAGCCGCGGTCAGTCCGGAGGAGAGGTGGTCGAGATCAGTCGCGAATGCATCGGCGACATGCCGGGAGATGTCGCTGCCCGAGAAATCCGGCTGCAGCGGCTCCCTGACAGGCCGCCGGTCGGCGGCGGCCGCCTCCCGCGGGCGCCCCGCCCCGGATCGTGGCAGCGGTGGCGGCCGCGACGGTGCGTCGGTGCCTGCGCGGCCGCCCGCGCGGCTACCGCGCAAGAATTCCTCGATCTGCCGATCCACCTCGGCCCGCGGCGAGGCAGCGGCCCGGCGGCGCGGCGGCTTCTTCGGCCGTGCCGGGGGTGCGGCCTGGGGATCGGGCCGCGTGGCGGCGGCGCGGATCACGTTGATCACCTGGGAGATGACCCAGATGACGAGGACGGCGGAGCCGGCCAGGCCTTCCAGCCAATCGAAACCGGCGGCGAACAGGAACGGCATCGGGTGCATGGGTGTGGCTGGTCCGAGGCGGGGCAGGCCCCGCGGCGAACGGGGGAGCGGTCACGAAGCGGCCGCTGCGGTCGGCGGAACGCCCGTTGCGAACGAGCGTCGCATGTCGGTGTCCGCCTGCAGGTTCCGGAGCTTGAAATAGTCGAAGATGCCCAGCGTGCCGGAGGCGAGCGAATCGGCGACCGCCCGCGGAATCGCGGCCTCGGCCTCGACGAGTCCGGCCCGGCTTTCCTCGATGCTCGCGATCATCTCCTGCTCGCGGGCCACCGCCATCGCCCGCCGCCCCTCGGCGTTCGCCCGGGCCACGCGGGTGTCGGCCTCGGCCTGGTCGGCCTGCAGGCGGGCGCCGATGTTGGCCCCCACCGCGATCCCCGCGATGTCGATCGACACGATCTCGAAGGCCGTGTTGGCGTCGAGCCGGCGGCCGAGCACCGTCTTCGAGATCACCTCTGGATTCTCCAGCACTTCGGCATGCCGCTCCGCGGAGCCGATGGCCGAAACGATCCCCTCGCCGACGCGGGCGATGATCGTCTCCTCGGTGGCACCGCCGATCAGCTGGTTGAGGTTCGTCCGCACGGTGACCCGCGCCTTGACCTTGAGCTGGATGCCGTTCTTGGCGACGGCGTCGAGCGACTCGCGGCCGCTGTTCTTTCCCGGACAGTCGATCACCTTCGGGTAGACGCTCGTCTGCACCGCCTCGCGGACGTTCCGGCCGGCGAGGTCGATGGCGGCGGCGAGCTTGAAGTCGAGTTCCTCGATCTTGGCCATCCGGGCGGCGATCAACGCCTGGACGACCAGCGGCACACGGCCGCCGGCGAGATAGTGGGCCTCGAGCGCCTGCCGCGTCACGCCGCTGGCGTCGCCCAGCCCCGCCTGCACCGCCATGATCTTGCTGCGCACGATCACGGTGGGGTTCACCTTCTTGAAGCTCATCGCGACCAGATCGAACAGGCCGATGCCGGCACTGGAAGCGTAGGACTGCACCCAGAGCCGCAGGTATCGGGCCACGAAGGCGAACCCGATGAGGAACAGGACGATCCCGGCGACGAGCAAAATCAGCGGCAGGTACTGGAGCACGACATGGACCCTTGGAGGCAACTCGTCAAAGACTCGTTCGGGGAAGGCCGGGGGTCAAGTTTCCGGCCGTTCGAGCCCCTCGAAATCGAACTCCTCGAGCGTGGCGGAGAGGCTCGATTCGCCCGCCGCCTGCCCGGCCTGCTCGGCAGGCGCCTGCGGGGCGGCAGGCCGAGCCCGTCGGTCGGCCGGCCCCGCGGCGGCGGCCCGCGGCCGCACCACGAGGGCGGATCCCTGCACGTCCACGACCTCGATCTCGCTGCCGGCGGCAATCACCCCGCTCTCGCTCACCGCCTCGCGACTCGTGCCGTCGAGCAGCACGCGGCCCCAGGGGAGCATGTCGGCTTCGGCCCGGCCCGGTCGTCCGACCAGGCCGCGCAGCAGCCGGCGCCGTTCCACGTCCGGCACCACGTCCTCCGGAGACGGCGGCGGCGGCAGCACCCGCCGGCCCAACGGCGTGCGCGGGAAGAACTGGAACGCCACGCCGAGCACCAGCGGCACGGCCGCGCAGGTGACGGCCAGCACGGCGACACCAACGGCCACGCCACGCGTCATGAACGCCATCCCCACCGCCGCGACCAGCGAGACGATGCTCAGGAACCCGAGCACGCCTCCGGAGGGGACGAAGACCTCGAGCATCATGATCAGGAGGCCGGCCAGGAGCAGGGCGGCGATCCACAGCGGGTCGGTCATCGTTCATGCCATCCCGACCACGATGCGCCGACCGCGGACCGCGACGACGCGGACTGCCGTGCCGGTATCGATCAATTCGCCCTCGGTCGTCACGTCGTGCACGGCGCCCCGGATGCGGGCCTTGCCCGCCGGCGCCAGCCGCGTGGTGGCCGTTCCTTCCGCGTCGATCAGTTCGAGAAGCCCGGCTTCGTCGCCATGCACCGCCGTCGGCGGCGCGAGAAAAACGTCCCGCAGCACCGGGGTGGCGGGCAGCACGCGCCTGAGCGCCGCGGCGCTGATGGCCACGCCGACGACCGCCCCGAGAATGCCGAGCAACGACCACTGCATCTGGCGGATCTGGTAGTCGTTCGATGGCAGGATGAACGACTGGCTGGCGAGCACGATCGACGCGATCACGAGGAGGCCGCCGCCGAGGCCGAGCACGCCGAAGCCGGGCAGCACGAAGATCTCGACGGCGAGGCAGAAAATCCCGGCCAGGAACAGCATCACCTCCAGCCAGCCCGATGTCCCGTGCAGGTGCTGACTCCAGAAGTAGACGATGAACGCCACCATCGCCACGAAGCCGCCGAGGCCCACGCCGGGCGTCTTCAGTTCGATGTACAGCCCTGCGCCGCCGACGAGCAGGAGCAGCCAGGCGAGCTCGGGACTGGCCAGCGCCGTGAGCAGCCGGTCAGCCCAGCCGGGCTCCGCGAGGGCGACGTTTCCCTCGACGCCGTAGGCCTCGCGCAAGGCCGCGAAGTCGGCGGCCACGTGTGCGGTCAGCCCGAGTTCCTCCGCGCGGCGGCCCGTGAGCCGGAGCGGTCCGATGCCCACCGCCGGCCCGATCTGCCAGGCCTCCCGGTCCGCCCGCGACTCGAGTTCCGCGGCGCTGAAATAATCGATCCGGCCGCTCCCCTGCCGCTCGGCCCTGCGGACTTCGATCCCCGGCACGACGAGTGCCACCGGCAACGACCAGGACCGGTCGCGGCGGTTCGCCACCCCCGCCCGCCAGGCGGCCGTGATCGCCTCACCCCCACGTTCGTCGACGACACCATCCCCCTCTCCACCGAGGACGGCGTCGGGGCCTGCGACGAGTTCGTCGCAGGCGAGCGCGACGAGCGCCGCATCGCTGCGGGCCTCCCGCGGAACATAGGCCACCGTCCGCACGGTCGCCGGATCGAGGCTGGCCAGCCAGGTGGCCAGCACCAGGCTCTGATCGGGCGCGCCGCCGCCGCTCTCGATCCACAGGCAGACGAAGGTGGCACCTTCGGCGATCGCCCGTTCGATCTTCGACCGGGCCCGGGCCACGGCGTTCGCCGAGATCGGACCGCTGAGGTTCACCTGCACCGGACGCCAGCCCCCGGCGATGTCCGGTGCCGCCTGCACCGCGCGGACATCGAGTTCCAAGCCCTGTGCCAGTTCCGTCGCCGATTTGGCGAGGAGCCTGACGAAGCCGAGTTCCCGGGCGCGGCGGCCGGAAAGGGCAAGCGGTGCCGGCTGCAGCGGCTCCGGGGCGCCGAGCACCGCCGACCGGCGACGGACCGCGGGCAGGTCGCGTTCCTCGACGACCTGAACCCCTTCGTCCTGCGTCGTGACGAGCACGACCCGGGCGGCAGGATCGAGCAGGGCGACGGCGGCCGCTGCCGGTACCGTGCGCCGGACGCCGGCGACATGCACGTAGGCCGCCCGCATCGCGTCGTCGATCGCCGGTTCCGTCGCGTTCGCCGGACCGAGGACCGCCTCCGGATCCATCACGATCTCCTCGCATGCCAGCACCGGGAGCACGGCATGGCCGGCGACGCCCGCCGGCAGGTAGGCCACCGTCTTCACGCCGGCGAGCCGTTCTGAAGCCAAGAACCGCGCCAGTTCGAGGGCCCGGCCGAAGTCGCTGCTGGCCGCCTCGCCGTCCGCCGCCGGTTCGAACCGCAAGACGAGCACTCCACGGTCCGGAGCGGCGGCCCGCAGGGCATCGAGACGGCGGGCGATGGCCCCCTTCACCTGCTCGTCACGGGTGCCGGTGATCGGCAACCGCACCGGCACGAGGGCCGTGGGCGGCGCCGCGGCCAGCGGGGCGGGCCACGCCACCACGGTGCAGGCCAGAAGAATGCCGGTCAGGAGAGCGCCGATCCCGGCGCGGCGGGTCGCCGTGCAGCGGATCGTGCACCGGAGGGAAGTCGTCGAGCTGCGGAGCATGCGGACGCTTCCACGAGGCGGGCGGATGAGAGAATTTTAGGTCGTCGGGAAGGGGAGTCAAAACGCGGGCTCGGCACCCTCCGTTTCCCGGCGCTGCTGCCGTGCCGCTGTATAGTACTGTCTCAGATCCGGCTCCACCCCGCACCCGCAGGCAGCAATGACCAGCGATCCGACCGCAGCCTCCCCGACGATTCGCGCCCTCATCGACATGATCGCCACGCGGGCGCTCAGACGCGGCACGTTCCGCCTCGCCTCGGGACGCGAGGCCAGCTTCTACCTCGACGCCAAGCAGGTCGTTCTCGATGCCCGGGGATCGATGCTCGTCGGCCGGGCGATCCTCGACCGGCTCCGGGCGGTCGGCCCCCTCCCCGACGCGGTCGGCGGGATGTCGATCGGCGCCGACCCGATCACCAGCGCCGTGGTCACGATGGCGGGCGTCGAAAACGTGCCGCTCAAGGGCTTCCTCGTCCGCAAGGAACCCAAGGATCATGGCACGAAGCGGTACATCGAGGGCCCCGTCGAGCCGGGGCAGCGGGTGGTGATCGTCGAGGATGTCGTCACGACGGCAGGCTCTTCCCTCGTGGCGATCGACAGGGCCCTGGACTTCGGCCTCGTCGTGGAACGTGTCATCGTCGTCATCGACCGGCTGGCCGGGGGCCGCGAGGCGCTCGCGGCCCGGGGCATTCCCCTCGAACCGCTGGTCACGATCCGCGATCTCGGGATCGAACCGGAGACGACCTGACCGCCGTGCGCGGCTTGCCCGCGGTCGGCGGCCGGGCATAGTCTTGAAACTGTCGGCCGGATGACGATCGATCCGACTTCGGGGCCCGCTCTCATGCCGTCACCCGCGTCTCGCCAGATGTGCCGGAGTCTGCTGCTCGCGGGTGTCGCCCTGGCCGCCACGCCCGGCACGCTCACGGCGGCCGGTCCGGCGGAGCGGGGCGGCGCCGCCGCCCCGGCCGCCGTCGATGTCGCGGCCGTCATTCTCCAGCTCGGCGACGAGAACTTCGCCGTCCGCGAGCGGGCCGCGAAGCGGCTGGCAGGCATGGGTGCGGCGGTCGCGGACGAACTGCTCACGGCGGCTGAAACCAGTGCCGACCTCGAGGTGGCGCTGCGGGCACGAACCCTGGTCGACGCCATCTCGCCGCTCTCCGCCGCCGATGCGCCCGAGGCGACCGCGGAACTGGAGAAGTTCGTCCGCTCCGCGCCGGATGCCCGCGGACCAATCATGCACCGGCTGCTGCGTCTCGATGGTGATGCGGGTATCGAGCCCCTGGCGCGGCTCGTTCGCTTGGAGCGTTCGCCGTCAGGCTCATGGACGGCCGCGGCGCTGCTCGCCCAGGAGTGGCGGCCCGGCGACCCCTATTGGCCGCAGCTCCGGCCGCGGATCGCCGCCGGCCTGGCCGAAAGCCGGCGGCCTGCGGCCCGGTTTCTCCGGGCGCTCGTTGCCGCGACCGATCCCGCCGCGGTGGACCGGATGCCGGCGGCGATCGCGGAGGCGACTGCGGCCCTCGCGCTGCTCGAGCGGGAACGGCACCGCGGGGCGGCAGCCGACGACGACGAGGATGCGTTCCGAGATTTGCCCGCGCAGGGGACGGCCGCGGTCCGCCTGCTCCGGCGCGGGCTCGTCGACCTGCTCGTCGCCGCCGATCGGCGGGAAGACGCGATTCGCGAACTCGCCGTCCTGTTTCGCGCCGACCGCGAGCGGGCCGACGACGCACGGGTCGCGGACGCGTTCGCGGTCGACAATCTCGCCTGGGCGATCGAGCACGGCCTGCCGGAGGCGGTCGAACTCGTGGAGCAGTCGGCCGAACAGGCCGAGGAGCGGGATCCTGATCCGACCCTGACCTATGCCCGTGCCGTCGCCTGGCAGGCCCGCGGCCGGGCCGATCGGGCCGCCGCGCTGGCGGACGAGGCGACGGCGGCCGTCGCCAACGCGACCGATCCGCCGAACGCGCGGTACGAAGCCGCCACCAGCCTGTCGAAGTGGGGTGCCTTCGAATGGTCCGATCGGGAGTTCCGTGCTCTGGCCGACGACCCGGCGACGCCGGCGCCGATGTTCGCAGTCGCGGGCGTCGTCTGGGCCGAGTCGCTCCACGACCGGCTGCGCGACGACGAGGCCGCCGCGGTGCTGCGGCGGTTGTTCGACGGCCGTGCCCGTGAGTTTCACGACGCCGTCGAGGAGATGCTGCGCATGATCCGCGACGATCCGCAGAACATCCGCGCGCGGATGGCCTACTTCGCCGCCTGCGCATCCGGTGCCCGAGGCGACGCCGCGGGCCAACGGCGGCTCGTGGAGGAGGCGCTGCGTCACGCCGCACAGGACGTCGACTCCTTGATCGCCCTCCACGCGCTCGCCGACTCGCCGCAGCGAAAGGCGGAGGCGGCGGCACGGGTGACGCGGGCCGCCGAGCAGATCGAGGAGCGGATCGGCGAAGCGGGGCAGCCGGACGCCAACGTGTACAACGAATACGCCTGGCTCGTCGCCAACACGGTGGGGGACGTGGCGAAGGCCACCCGCTACTCGCGCCGGTCGCTGGAACTGTCTCCGGACAGCGGCAGCTATCTCGACACGCTCGCCCATTGCCGGGCCGCGGCCGGAGACCTGGCTGCCGCGGTGCGGACGCAGACGCTGGCCCAGCGCCGCGAACCCGCCAGCCAGACGATTCGACGGAACCTCGACAAGTTCAAGGCGCAGGCCGCCGGAGGCACGCGATGACCACCCACATGGTGACGGTCCGTGACGCGCGGCTGGCGGTGCATACCCGCGGTGCCGGCATCCCCTGCGTCCTCTTGCACGGCTTCCCGCTCGACCACGCGATGTGGCGGGAACAGGAACCGCTCGCCGAGCACCTCCGGCTCATCGTGCCCGACCTGCGCGGTTTCGGCGGCAGTGCCGCAACGGTCATGGAGAGCATCGAGTCGCTCGCCGACGACGTGCCGGCCCTGCTCGACGCCCTGCACGTCGGCGGCCCCGCCGTGATCTGCGGCCTGTCGATGGGGGGCTACGTCGCCCAGCACGTGGCGGTCCGCCATCCGGACCGCGTCGCGGCGCTCGTGCTCGTCGACACGAAGCTCGAGGCGGACACGCCCGAGGCCCGGGCAGCCCGCGTCGATTTGTCGGCAAAGGTCGGCCGGCTCGGGCAGGCGATCGTCGCCGAGGCGATGGTGCCGCGGCTCCTCGCTCCCGCGGCGGCCGGGACGCCGGGCCGGGGGGCGCTCGAGGATCTGCTGCGCGGGGCGATCCACAGGCAGACGGTGGCAGGCATCCAGGCGGCGCTGGCGGCGCTCGGGGCCCGGCCCGACATGACCGAACCTCTGTCGCACGTGCGTGCCCCGACGCTGCTCGTCTGCGGCGCCGAGGACACGATCACGCCGCCGGAATGCCTGGAGCGGGCCGAGGAGATCATGCCCTGTGCCCGACTGCTGATCGTGCCGCGGGCGGGTCACATGACGCCGCTGGAGGCACCGGAAGTCTTCAATCGGGCGCTGCTCGAGTTTCTCCAACATCCGCCGGGGGTGGGACTGCCGGGCCTGGCGGGTCGGGAATGATCGGCAGCGGACGGACGCGCAGGTCGGGCCCGTCGGGGAACCGTTGCCGATCGCCGCGCCGCTGTCGTCTGAACGACGGCTGACCTTCGGGATGTTCCCCTTCCGGCACCGCCCCCCCCGCAGCCGGCCGCTCCTTCGGCAGCCGGTCAGGAACCGGGCCATCCAGCCGCGAACCGTCGGGAAACCGGCCCCCCTGCGGTCGGCGAAACTCGCCGCTCGGGCTGCGCGGCCGAGGCGGCCCGAACCCGTCGATCCGCGATTCGCGCCTCATCCACTCCAGCCGCTTGGCGGCGTCGAGCGCCAGCAGCGCGTCACGACCGCGCGGATCGCTGGCGGCGACCCACAGTCTCCACAGCCGGGCGGCGTCGTGCAGGTCGGCCGCGCGCGGATCGACGATGGCCGCAGCGACGCGTTCCAGCCTGCGCCGCTCGACGCGCGGCATGTCGGCGAGGTCCGCGGCCGCCCTCTGAAGCATGTCCCGCTCGTCCGGCTCGAGGCTGGCGACCTGCCACCGCCGCGCGGCGACGGACCCGCGAGCGGCGTCTCCCCACGGTCCGGCCCCCCGGAGCGCGGCGATCTCGGCCGTCAGCCTGTCCTGCTCGGCCTCTCGGTCCAGCGGCGACACGGGTACGAGGAGCCGCCGCGGCGGAGTCGGCCGGGTGCGGGCAAGTTCGTCGAGAAAATCGACCGAGTGCAGCTCGCGCAGGAGATCGAGATGCCTCGCGAGCGGCAGGTTGCAGAGCAGGAAGTCGTCGGCGGGGGGAGCGCTGATCCGGCCGGCGACGAGACCGCAGACGAGAGCCGCAAAGACGGTGGCCACCGGCCCGAGCCACCGCCGCGGCCACGGGGCCGAGCCGTCGTGGTGCGCTGCCGGATCCACCTCGGCCGCCACCATCTCCAGCGTCGAAGCCGTCAGCGGTGCAGCCGCCCTGGCCCTGGGAAGCGCGTCGAGCGGTCCCCAGACGTCGCCGAGCACGCCGGCCGGATCGGAGGCGGCGGACGCTCCGCCCTCCGCTCCCCCGTCGGTCACGGTCGTCGGCTTCGCGCTCATGTCGCACCGCCGTCGAGCGGTCCCAGCGCGGCCCGCAACTGGTCGCGGGCCCGGAAGAGCAGCGATTTCACCGCCGGCACCGAGAGGTGCATGGCGACGGCGATTTCCTCCAGCGAGCACTGTTCGAATTTCGCCAGCAGCACCGCCATCCGTTGGCGCTCGTTGAGACCGGCAATCGCCTCCCGGACGACCGCCGAAAGTTCCCGGCGATCGGCCTGCCGCGCCGGCAGGAGCCCGCTGGCGGCCACGGCGAGCTGGTCGAGACCGATGGCACTCGACGTGTCCGACGCGACGCCGGGAACGCCGCGCTCGCGCCGCCGGTAGGCACGCTGCCGCAGGTCGCTGGCGACGTTGGCGGCGATCGTGTGGAGCCAGGTCGTGAACCGGGCCGTGGGGCGATACCGCTCCCGCGCCCGGTAGACCCGCAGGAAGACCTCCTGCGTGAGGTCCTCGGCCGTGGCATGATCCCCCATCTGATGCAGGAAAAGCGTGATCAGCCGATCCTGCCAGAGTGCGACGAGTTCGGCGAAGGCGGCGGCGGCCGCCGGGCCACCGGCCGCGACGCGAACCATCAAGGCCGCCGAATGATCTTCGGCCTGCACGCTCGGCACCACCGCGGAATCGACCATGCATCACCAGACGATCGCGCGGCAGGCGAGGCGTCGCCGGAACGGAAAGCACGGCCCGCGGGGACCGGGTTCGGCCCCGCGGGCGGTGCATGTGGAGCGGAGGAGGATCGAACTCCCAACCTCGGCATTGCGAACGCCGCGCTCTCCCAGTTGAGCTACCGCCCCGTGCGAAACCCCGCCGACCTCGAGGGTCCGCGGAATCCAGCCTTCCTGGAGTTTAGGCGACCGTCCATTCACTGTAAAGCAGCGGCCCGCCGCCGAGCAGGCTCGGCCCGGTCTCGCCGTCGCCACCGGACTACAATCATGGCTCCAGCCCACGTCACGTCGCTCTTCCGCTACATGGCCGCTCCTCCGATCGTCGTCAAAGGTGCCCGCGAGCACAACCTCCGCGACGTGACGGTGGCCCTGCCGCGCGGCCGGCTCGTCTGCCTGTCGGGTGTCAGTGGCTCGGGCAAGTCGAGCCTCGCCTTCGACACGCTCTACGCCGAGGGACAGCGCCGCTACGTGGAGAGCCTGTCCACGTTCGCCCGGCAGTTCCTCGGGCAGCTGCCCCGGCCCGACGTGGACAGCGTCACCGGGCTCTCGCCGGCGATCTCGATCGCGCAGAAGTCGGCGGGCACGAATCCGCGGTCGACCGTGGCCACGATGACCGAGATCCACGACTTCCTCCGCGTGCTCTACGCGCGGGTTGGCACGGCCCACTGCCCCCAGTGCGACAGCGTGCTGGAGGCACAGCCGCGGGACCAGATCGTGGAGCGGATCCTCGCCGCCCGCGGCGGTATCCAGGTCATGGTGCTCGCGCCGCTGGTCCGCGACGCCAAGGGGGAGCATCGCGACCTGTTCGCCGACCTCGTCCGCCAGGGCTTCACGCGGGCCCGGGTGGACGGCCGGATCTGCCGCGTCGAGGATCCGCCGGCGCTCGAGAAGACGCTCAAGCACCGGATCGACGTCGTGGTGGATCGGCTCGTCCCCGACACCGCCACCCGCAGCCGGCTGGCCGAGGCGGTGGATCTGGCCCTGAAGACGGGCGGGGGCCAGGTGATCGTGGCGACGGAGGAGAAGCACGCGGATCTGCCGGAGCCCGCGGCAGCGGGCCGCGGACCCAAGCAGCCGCCGACGACGGCGAAGAAGCGGCCGGCGGCGGCCGCTGCCGCAGCCGGCCCGGACCTCGTCCTGTCCAGCCGCTACGCCTGCGTCCGCTGCGGCACGAGCTACGACACGCCCGAGCCGCAGCTGTTCAGCTTCAACAGCCCGCAGGGCGCCTGTTCCGCCTGCGACGGCCTCGGCGAGATCTACGGCATCGATCCCGCCAAGCTCGTGACCGATCCCGACAAGACGCTTCGCAAGGGGGCGATCGGCGTCCTCGGCGGCTACCGCGACATGCCGCGCTGGCTGCGCCGGCTGCTCAACGGCGTCGCGGCCCAGGCGGAGGCGGATCGCAAACTCCCCCCCGGCACGCTCCTCGACACGCCGTGGAAGGACCTGACGCCGCTGCAGCGCCGGATCTGGCTCGACGGCGCCGGCCTCGGCGCCCTCCGCATCACCTGGAAGCGCGGCAAGGCGGAGCGCGGCGCGAAGACGACGTTCGAGGGCATCCGGGCCCTGCTCGCCAACCGCTGGCGGAACGCCAAGAGCGGCATCCTCCGGCGAATGCTCGAGAAGCTGATGAGCGTCACGCCCTGCCACGCCTGCCACGGCGCACGGCTCGGCCCGCAGCCGCGGGCGGTGCGGATCGCCACCGCTTCGTCCGCCGCCCGCGCCGCCGGGCCCGCGGAGCTCTCGATCGACGCCCTCTGCGGACTGCCGATCGCCGCCGCCCGCGAGTTCCTTGCGGCGCTGGTGCTCGACGACACGCAGGCCCTGATCGCCGCCGAACTCCTCAAGGAAATCCGCGGACGGCTCGAGTTTCTCGACCGTGTCGGGCTCGGCTACCTGGCCCTCGACCGCAAGGCGCCGACGCTCTCCGGCGGCGAGAGCCAGCGGATCCGGCTGGCGGCGCAGATCGGCGCCGGACTTTCGGGCGTGCTCTACGTGCTCGACGAGCCGTCGATCGGCCTCCATCCACGCGACAACACCCGGCTCCTCGGGGCGCTCGAGGCGCTCCGCGACAAGGGGAACACGGTGGTCGTTGTCGAGCACGACGAGGAGACGATCCGGGCCGCCGACTGGGTCGTCGACTTCGGACCGGGACCGGGCAAGCGCGGCGGCGAGCTGGTGGTGGCCGGTCCGCCGGACGACGTCGCCGCCTGCGGCCGGAGCGTCACCGGCGGCTTCCTCGCCGGCCGCGAGCGGATCGACCTTCCGCAGCAACGCCGACGACCCGACGAGCGGCGGCTCGTGCTGCGCGGCGTCAGCCACAACAACCTCCGCGGGATCGACGTCTCGATCCCGCTCGGGCTCCTCGTCTGCGTGACGGGGGTGTCGGGCAGCGGCAAAAGCTCGCTGGTGGGAGACGTGCTCGAACCGCGGCTGCGCGGCCTGCTTTCCGGCGCGGCCGTGGCCGGAGGCGCATGCGCCGGGATCGAGGGGGCGGAGCATCTCGACAAGGTGATCGTCATCGACCAGTCGCCGATCGGCCGCACCCCGCGGAGCAACCCGGCGACCTACGTGAAGGTCTGGGACGACATCCGCGACCTGTTGACGATGCTGCCCGAGGCGAAGAAACGCGGCTGGAAGCCGGGCCGGTTCAGCTTCAACGTGGCGGGCGGGCGATGCGAGGCCTGCGAGGGAAACGGCTCGGTCCGCCTCGACATGGACTTTCTTGCCGACGTCTGGGTGACCTGCGAGGTCTGCGGCGGCGCCCGCTTCGCCAAGGACACGCTCGAGGTCCGCTGGAAGGGGAAGAACGTCGCTGAACTGCTGAACATGGAGATCGGCGAGGCCCGCGACCTGTTCGCCGACGCGCCCGACATCGCCCGCCGGCTGGAGACGCTCTGCGACGTCGGCCTCGACTACCTGCATCTCGGCCAGCCCTCCCCCACGCTGTCCGGCGGCGAGGCCCAGCGTGTGAAACTGTCCCGCGAACTCTCCAAGCGTTCGACGGGCAAGACGCTCTACATTCTCGACGAGCCGACGACCGGCCTGCACATGGCCGACGTCCGGCAGCTGCTCGCCGTGCTCGAGCGGCTGGTGGCGGCGGGCAACACCGTGCTCGTCGTCGAGCACAACCTCGACGTCGTCAAGCGTGCCGACTGGGTGATCGACCTCGGTCCCGAGGGGGGCGCGGGGGGCGGTCTGATCGTGGCCGAGGGGACGCCGGAGCAGGTTGCGCGGAGCAAGGCCTCGCACACGGGCAAGTCGCTCGCCCCGCTCCTCGCCGCGGCCCGCAAGCCCGCGGCGAAACGCGCCGCCGGCCGACGCGGCAGGCCGCCGGCCGCCGCCGCGGCGGAGAAGCGGATGCTGGCGGCGGCGGCCGCGTCGTCGATCGACCCGGGCCCGCCGGCGATCGCCGTCCGCGGTGCAGCCGTCCACAACCTCAAGCAGGTCGATGCCGACATCCCGCGCGGCCGCACCACGGTCTGCTGCGGCCCGAGCGGGTCGGGCAAGACGTCGCTGGCGCTCGACACCCTGTATGCCGAGGGGCAGAGACGGTACGTCGAAAGCCTCTCCCCCTACGCGCGGCAGTTCGTCGGACAGGTACCGAAGCCGGTGTTCGAACGGATCGACGGGCTCGCCCCCGCGGTCGCGATCGAGCAGCGCGGCGGCGGCGGCACGCCGCGTTCGACCGTGGGCACGCTCACCGAGATGTATGACCACTTCCGCGTGCTCGCGGCCCGGCTCGGCATCATCCACTGCCCCGACTGCGGCACGCCGGTCGGGACGCAGAGCGTCGACGGGACCGTCGACAAGCTTCTCGAACAGCCGCCGGGCACGCGGCTTCTGCTCCTGGCCCCGGCCGAGATCCGCGTCGGCCAGACGCCCGAGGCGTTCTTTGCGGCGCTCCGTGCCGCGGGGCACGTCCGCGTGCGGATCGACGGGGTCACGGTCCGGCTCGACGAAAAGCCCACCCTCGACCGGAAGCGGAAGAGCCGGATCGAGATCGTGATCGACCGGGTCGTGGCCGATTCGGCCGCCCGCAGCCGGCTGGCGCAGAGCGTCGAGGCGGCGTTCGACGCCGGCGGGGGGACGATGCTCGTGGCCCGCGCGGTCGCCGGCGTCGACGAGGCCGACTGGCCGGTCGACGTCTTCAGTCGCCGGCTCGCCTGCCCGGCCTGCGGTCGCGGCTTCAAGCCGCTGGAGCCGCGGCAGTTTTCCTTCAACAGTCCGCTCGGCTGGTGCCCCACCTGCGACGGGCTCGGCACCCGCGACGGCGTCGATCGCAAGGCCCTCGTCCGCGACCCAGCGCTGCCGCTGGCCGCGGGCGCGCTTGACCTCTGGCCCGCCCTCGACGCGGCCGATGGCAGACCGGTCGGCAGGGCGATGCTGGAGAGTCTCGGCCGGGCGATCGGCCTGCCGCTCGACGTGCCGCTGGCCGATCTCTCAGGGCTGCAGCAGCGCGGGCTTTTCGAAGGAACCGGCGAACGCTGGATCGACGTGCCCCGGCCGCGCGGTGTGGCGGGCAAGGGACCGTGGTTCTCGTTCCAGTTCAAGGGACTGGAGACCGCCTGCGAAGAGGCTGCGCGGATGGTCGTGGCGGTCCGCGGCCGGGTCGATGCGGTGCTCGGCGAGGTGCCCTGCAGTGGCTGTGGCGGCAGCCGGCTGGCCGACGTGGCGGCGGCGGTCAGGCTCTGGGGCCGGCCGCTCGACGTCTGGTGCGGGATGCCGCTCGGCCGCCTGCAGCGGGAGCTCGCCGCCGTCGCACTCACGGACAACGAACGCCGGATCGCCGGCGACCTGCTCCGCGAGCTCACGGCCCGGGTGTCGTTTCTCGTCGACGTGGGGCTCGAGTACCTCGACCTCGCCCGTCCGGCAGGGAGCCTGTCGGGAGGGGAGCTGCAACGCATTCGCCTCGCGGCGCAGGTGGGCAGCGGTCTGACGGGCGTGCTCTACGTGCTCGACGAACCGACGATCGGCCTCCACCCGCGCGACACGCACCGGCTGATCACGGCTCTCGGCAAGCTCCGCGACCTCGGCAACACGGTGGTCGTGGTCGAGCACGACCGCGACGTGGTGGCGGCCGCCGACCACGTCCTCGACTTCGGTCCGGGAAGCGGCCGCGAGGGGGGCCGGATCGTGGCCCACGGCACGCCGGCCGCCGTCGGCACGGACGTGGCGAGCGTCACCGGCCCGTTCCTCGGCGGCCGCCGGGCGTGCGACGAGTCCCTGGCGCGGGCCCGCGACCGGGGCCGGCGCGAGCCGACCGGCTGGCTCACGGTGAAGGGCGTGCGGCATCGCACGCTCCAGGGACTCGACGTGCGGTTTCCGCTCGGCGTCCTCGGCGCCGTCACCGGCCCCAGCGGCTCCGGCAAGACGTCGCTCGTGCTCGAGGTGCTGTGGCGGACGCTCGCCCGGCGTCTGCACGCGGCCCGGGAGCAGCCCGGCCGGCATGATTCCCTGCTCGGCATGGACGCGATCGATCGGGTGATCCTCGTCGATCAGGAGCCGATCGGCGCCACGCCCGGCTCCACGCCGGCCACCTACACCGGCGTCTTCGACCATGTCCGCCAGCTCTTCGCCCGCGTGCCCGAGGCCCGGACCCGCGGGTTCACGCCGCGGACGTTCTCCTTCAACGTCGCTGGCGGCCGCTGCGAGGCCTGCGAAGGGCTCGGCCAGCGCCGCGTGGAGATGCACTTTCTGCCCGACGTGTGGGTCGAGTGCCCGGCCTGCCGGGGACGCCGGTTCACCAGCGAGACGCTCCAGGCCCGCTGGCACGGCAAGTCGATCGCGGACGTGCTGGAGATGACCGCCGCCGATGCGGCCCGGTTCTTCGCCACGGTGCCGCAGGTGGGACGGATCCTCCAGACGCTCGTCGACGTGGGGCTCGGCTACGTGACGCTCGGCCAGCCGGCACCACAGCTCTCCGGTGGCGAGGCGCAGCGGGTGAAGCTGTCGCGTGAACTGGCCAAACCGGGGACGGGAAGCACGCTCTACGTCCTCGACGAGCCGACGACCGGCCTGCACTTCGCCGACATCGAGAAGCTGCTGCGGGTGCTCGACCGGCTCGTGGATGCCGGCAACACGGTGCTCGTGGTCGAGCACAACCTGGAGGTGATCTCCGCGGCGGACTGGGTGATCGACATGGGGCCGGAGGCTGGATCCGGAGGCGGCCGCGTGGTCGTGGAGGGGCCGCCGGAGGACATCGCCATCCACGCCCGACGCTGGCGAGCGCAGGCCGGGGCGGCCGCGGCGCCGGGTGACCTGCTGCGCAGCCACACCGGCGAGGCGCTCGAGGCCTTCGGCATCGCGGGCCCGACGGCGTTCGTGCCGCCCGCCGCTACCAGCGCGCCTCGAGGCCGGTCGTCACCCCGTGGAGGAGGACGCTCCCGTTCGCGTCCAGCCGGGCGGTCGGCGGGGAAGTCGCCAGGTTCGTGACGGAAAGCTGGTTGGCCGGCACGGCCACTCCGCTCAGCCAGAACAGCGAGTAGCCCAGCCGCCAGGCGAGCCAGGGCGTGAGCTGCAGGCTGCCGTTGACGCCGAGCTCGCCGAAGAACGCCATCCCGTCGGCCTCCGCCCGTGCGGCCTGCACCGCCCCCAGGCTGTTTTGGTGTCGCGAGGCCTGGGCCGCGTGGTTCAAGAACGCGCCGGCCTTGCCGATGCCGTTGACGTTGAACGTCGCGCCGGTCCACAGGCCGAGGTCCATGCCCAGCTGCCCGCCATAGAGGTTGTTGATGGTGTCGGTGCGGAACAGGCTGGTGGCCGCACTGCCGCTGGCGGTCTGGTCGATGTGCAACTGCTGGTCCCACTCCACCCAGCGGAAGCCGGCCAGCCACGTGATCGGGCACCGGCATTCCCGCATGCGCCAGTTCAGTTCGGCCGATTGGATGCCGGCCCGGGTGAACACGCCGGCGGAACCGAAGACCGGACTGTTCGCCCCGGAGTAGCTCGATCCGGCAAGGCCGTTCTGGACGAAACTACCCGGCCCGGTCAGCGCCTGCACGGCGAACGGCCTGACCTGAAAGTAGTTGCCTTCGATGGAGTGGATCTGGTTGAGGTTGTAGAACAATCCCACGCGTGGACCGGCCGACATCGGCGGCTGAGCCTGGTTCGCATTCAGGGCCGTGGGGCCGACAGTCATGGTCGTCGGATCGTAGGCTGACAGCAGCGGCCGGCTGGCGATGTTCCCCTGCCAGAGCATCAGGGCATCGACCTGCACGACCCAGCGCGGGCAGGCGTCGCCGCAGCACCGCTGCAGGAAACCGGAACCGGCCGAGCATTCCGCGCAGCCGGCTCCGCTGCACGATCCGCACGGTGCGGCGGCCCCGTCGAGACCGGCCGCACCGGCGCCGGCATGATCCCACGCCTCCCCGCCGGCCCATGCTTCCCCGTCGACGACCGTTCCGGGCTGCACCAGGGGCAGGGGAGCGTCCGCGGGGGGCACGAGCACCGAGACATCCGCGGTCCGCACCGGACCGCGAAGCGGTGCCTGAACGGACCGCTGGGGGATGACGAACCCGTCAAAGCCGTCTCCGCTGACCGACGTCCCGTTCAGCATGTTCCCGGCGACGATCGCCAGCGCCCAAACCGCCGCGAAGCCTGTCCGCGGCCGGTGTGGTTCAGCCGCACGACCCTTGCCGTTGGAAAAAACCCGATCCATCGTGCGACCGTTCATGGCGGTGCGACCCTCCCAGGAAGAAATCCCGGAGGAGGTGTCGACATCGCTTCGTGCCGGTCGTGACCGAGGATCACGGAATACCGGTCACAGAAACCGGGCAGAACCGCGAAGGCTGGCAGACGATGCGGCGTCCCGGGCCCCCGCTGGAGGGTGCCTGGGCAGGATAGGAAACCGCTACCGCCAGCCCCTCGCAGGTCCGCTCAAGGCGGCTTTTTCCCCGCCATCAGCCGGCTGAATCACACGGGACGGATGATCGGTGTGGCCGCCGTCCACGGACCCGTGCCGGCCGCGTTACTCGCCGCGACGCGGAACCTGTAGCCGGCAGGATTCGTCAACGTCGTTATCGCCACCGACGTCTGATCGCTCGCGACGCTCACCTGCAGGGTCGTCCACGCCCGGCCTAGCAACCGGTATTGAACGACGTAGCCGCTCACCGGCGCGACACTGGACGCTGCCGCAGCGGTCCAACTGAGAGAGATCGTTCCCGCGGCGCCGGTTCCGACAAGGCCCGAGGGGGCTGCCGGCGGTGCCACGGGTACGAATCGAGCCGTGCCATCCGTGAACAGGCCGACGCCATTGGCGTTGACCGCCGCCACCCGGAACAGGTAGGCGACGCCGTTTTGCAGCCCGGTGACGGTGGCGGTCCGTGCGGGAGTCACCAAATCGCTGAACGTCGTCCAGGCCGCTCCAAGTTCGTCGCGCCTGAACTGGATCACGTAATCGGTGACCGGCCGTGGCGATGCGGCCGGGACGTCCCACGACAGGTTCACGCGGCCACTGCTCACGGTCCCAGTAAGACCCGTCGGGGCCGCCACCGGGGCGAACGGCGTGAAGCCTGCGGACAACGCCGGTCGCGAGTCGCCGGCCGCGTTACGGGCCCGGATCCGGAAATAATACGTCGTCCCGTTCGTCAGCCCGGAAATCACGGCCCGCGTCCCGGTCGCAGTGGCGGCCGGTTGGAACCCGGTCCTACGACTCGTGCTCATTGCGATCACGTACTCGGTGATCGGCGACGAGCCGTCGGTCGCCGGTGCCCGCCATGTCAATTCGACCTTTTCGTTTCCGGCCGTACCCGTGATGCCGGTCGGCGAACCAGGAGTTGTCCTCGGGATCACCGGCCCGGATTCACCAGCCGCACCCGTGCCCGCCTCGTTCACGGCCGCCACCCGGAAGACGTAGGACACACCGTTCGTCAGCCCCGTCACCGTCGCGGATGTCGTCGTCGACGTCCCGCCCGGTGTCCACGTCGAGCCACCGCTGCTCCTGTACTCGACCCGGTAGCCGGTGATCGCAGAACCGCCATTCGGGGGCGCGGTCCACGTCAGCGACACCTGGCGGTCCGCGGGCGTGCCCACCACGTTCGTCGGCGCATCGGCGAGCGTCCGCGGGGTCACCGCGGCGGATTGACCGAACGACCCTGGACCCGTCGCGGTGACGGCCGCCACACGGAACACGTACGCCGCGCCGTTGGTCAGGCCGACCACCGTCGCCGACGTGGTCGCCGACGTGATGGCAGGCGTCCACGTCGTGCCTCCATCGCTGCTGGAATCCACCGTGTACCCGGTGATCGGCGAACCGCCGTTGGACGCCGGCGCCGTCCACGACAGCGATACCTGAGCATTTCCCGGCGTGCCCGTCACACCCGTCGGTGCACCGGCCACCGTCCGCGGCGTCACGGAACCGGACTGCCCAGCCGCCCCCGTGCCCGCCACGTTCACCGCCGACACCCGGAAGACATACGCCTGGCCGTTGGTCAGTCCCGTGACCATCGTCGGCGACGTCGCCGAGGAGGAAAACACGTCCCATGTCGTGCCAGCGTTGCTGCTGTACTCCACCTTGTAGCCCGTGATCGACGCACCGCCATTGTCAACCGGCGCGACCCATTCGAGTTCCACGGCGGCATCTCGCGCCGCACCCGTGACGCCCGTCGGGACACCGGCTACCGTCCGCGGCGTGATCGGCAGCGACTGCGCTGCCGATCCCGTGCCCGCCTCGTTCACCGCCGACACCCGGAAGACATACGCCTGGCCGTTGGTCAGTCCCGTAACCATCGTCGGCGACGTCGCCGAGGAGGAAAACACGTCCCATGTCGTGCCAGCGTTGCTGCTGTACTCCACCTTGTAGCCCGAGATCCTCGCACCGCCATTGTCAACCGGCGCGATCCACGTCAGCGACACCTGGCGGTTCCCGGGCGTTCCCGCGACGTTCGTCGGCGCCCCCGCCACCGTTCGCGGCGTCACCGCCGCAGACTGTTCCGCAGACCCCGTTCCCTCGGCATTCACGGCCGCCACCTGGAACAGGTAGGCCCTGCCGTTTTCCAGACCGGCCACCGTCGCGGACGGCGTCGGCGACGTTCCCGAGACAGTCCATATCGAGTCAGTATCCAACCTGTACTCGACCCGGTAGCCGGTGATCGCAGAGCCGCCATCCGAAGCCGGCGCGGTCCAGGTCAGCGACACCTGGCGGTTCCCGGGCACACCCGCCACGTCGGTCGGCGCACCGGCCACGCCTCGGGGCATGCCGCTCACGGTATCCGACAGCGTCCCCGGACCGACGCTGTTGACGCCCGCCACGCGGAACATGTACGAGACGCCGTTGGTCAGACCCGTCACGGTCGTCGGCGAACTGGCCGATGACGAGAACACCTGCCAGGTTCCGCCGTCGCTCTTGTATTCCACCCTGTAGCCCGTGATCGGCGCCCCGCCGTCCGTCAGCGGCGCATTCCATTCGAGCCTCGCGGAGCCGGAGCTGACGGAGACATTGAGACCCTGCGGCGCCGAGGCGGGTTTAGCCGGCGTGAATGGACCGGCATCCGCCGAGACCGGACCCGTTCCGATCTCGTTCACCGCCGCCACGCGGAACAGATAGGCGGAGCCGTTCTGGAGCGCCGGCACGGTCACCTCCGTCGTCGCCGACACGCCGTCCGCGAAGATCTGCCAGTCCGTCGCCGTGGCCAGCTTGTACTGCACGATGTAATCCGAGATCGGCGCACCGTTGGCGTTCGGAGCCGTCCAGCGCAGCGTCACCTGCCCGTCCCCCGACGTTCCGGTGACCGAAAGCGGCGCGGACGGAGCGTCGAGCAGCGCCACGCGGAAGGTCGTCGTGCCGTCGCTGTTGTTGTTGAGGAGCACGTTGTTCGCCAGGTCGGTCAGGTAGCCGTCCTGGGTGCCCGTCGCCGGACGCGTGCTCACGCGGATTTCGTACTCGCCCGGCGCGAACTCGGACGACGACTCGAACACGACCCGGTTCGTGCTCGCCAGGTAGCGGAACACGTAATCAGCCCCCTCGACGAGCGGCGTGCCGTTGCGGACGATGGTGAACGCCTGCTTGACGACCGTCGTCTTGTCGATGCCCACGCCGGAATCGTTCACTTGGAGGATGAACTTTGCCACGCCGTCGGCGGCCGCACCCGCCAGCGACACGGCATTGAGCGCGGGATTCCCGTCGACGTTCGACTGGTCGAGCGGCTCGGCCAGCGTCAGCCAGGGCTGCGTGAAGTCGACGCGGTCGATGGCGCCGAGGTCCTTGAACACGTTGCTGCCGAGGCCCGGCGGGCTCTTCTGGTTCGAGTCGTCCAGCCGCAGCTGACCGAACAGGTCCCGGCTCGGGGCGATGATCGGCGACTCGGGCAGGCCGAGGGGCTGGGTCACGGCCAGGTACTCGGCCCGATCCTGGAGCACGTCGAGGGCGCTGTCGATGATCGGGGACTTGGCCGTGGGATAGAAGTTCCCCCGGGCCGCGTTCACGAACGGGTCGGCGGCGAGCAACTGCGTCCATTTATCCGTCATCCCGGGCACCTGCGTCTGGAAGAACGCCGAGAACCCGGCGACCGTGCGGCCCGACGTTCCATCGACGCTGATGCCCGTGGCCAGCTGCGCGAACACGTTGTTGAGCAACGTCGGCGCGGCGTTGTCGGTCACCTGCACGCCGTCGGTACGGAAGGCGTATGTCAACGACACGTTCGCGCCGTTCGCCGTCGCCGCTCGGGTCAGCGTCACCTGGGTCGCCGAATCGACCGACTGGATCCGCGTGTCGGCGGGAATACCCGTCCCGGTGACCACCATGCCCGGCCAGAGCTGCCCGGTTGCCGGCACCGTGACGAGGGGCGAGTTGAGGATCGTCCGCGTTGCCAGCGTCACCGGCACGCCGCCATGGATCGTGTTGTTGACGATGCGGCCGTAGGGGACCGGGGCGGGGGTCGATGCATCCGGATCACCACTGAAGAGGATGGCCGCCTCACGACGCGTGCTCGCGATGACGTTGTTGGCGATGACCACTCCCGGCACGAGCCGGGCCGCGTTCACCACCGCGGTATTGTTCTTCACCACCCCCGTCGTGTTGGACCCCGTGGTGGCGTCGCGGAACGGGGCGTCGACGCGAATGCCATACTGGTCGGCATGCGTGATGAGGTTGCCCTCGATGATGAACTGCCCCTGCCCGCGCGGCGTGTTCTCGTCGCCGCGGAAGTTCTGCCCGGGCGTCACGCCGCCGTAGTCCTTCCCGCCATGCCAGATGCCGCGGATGAGCCGGGCGTTCGTATCGACCACGTTGTCCGGCTCAAAAGAACCCGGATCTCCGAGGATCTGGACCGCACCGGAAGCGTTCCGGCCGCTTGACAACGCGCCGTACTCCATGCCGCGACGGATTTCGAGCTGATAGGCCCCCTGAAGGTTCTGCTGCGGCGTGGTGGCCGAGACCGGCGTGCCGATGACGAAGAACGTCGTGTCGGCGGGGGCATTGGTCACCATCTCCCCGCGCTCCGCAAAGCCGACGAGAAAATCGTCGAGCCAGATGCCGCCGCAGGTGCCGAGACCACTCTTGATCGGATTGAATTCGAACCGCAGGCGGATGTCGGACGCGCCGACGAATTCGCCGATGTCGATCCGCGCCTGCCGCCAGCCCGTGTTCTCGAACAGTTGCTGCACGAGCTGGTTGGGCTGCCCGCCGATCCGCGAGGACACCGACGTAAAGTTGGGGAGTGGGGCGTCGTCGGTATCGATCGTCGATCGAGTTGCCTCGTTGGTGGCGATCGTGAGCCACGTGCTGCCGCCGTTTACCGAAGCCTGGACTTTCGCGCTCCCCGCGCCCGAGTCGATGCGGTAATTGAAATACAGCGTCGGCTTGTCGGTATAGGCGTAGCCTTGAAGGCTGAACGAGTTCGTTTCGATGCGGAGCCCCGCGCCCTTGAATGTCAGGGTCACGGGAGCATCGGGCAGAGTGGTGGCGGTCGCTCGCCGGCTGAGCGTGACACCCCCGGCGTCTATCTTGTCGATGACGGTACCGGTCGGGATACCAGGGCCTGACACCTCCATGCCTGTCTTGAGCCGGCCCGCCTGCGGCACCTGGATGACCGCGCTGTCCGTGGTCGTGAAGGCAGGCAACGACACTTCGCCCACGCCCTTCACCGGCAGATCGGCGACCTCGCTGCCGACGCCGGAAACGAGTTCGCCGAGCCACGTGTTGCCATTCGGACCGAGATACAGATGGGAAAGGGCCGTACCGTCCAGTGCCCTGCCACCGCTGCCATCGAGACCGTAGTAGATGCTCGTCAGCCCCTCGGACTCTGGCGGACGGGTCGGATCGTCGTCATTGAAGCGCCCGTCGCGCGTGCGGTCGGGAGCCACGGTCACGCCATGCCCGGCTTCGGCACCGCGGTTGTTCGTCGCCCGCCACAGCGGGATGTCCATCGGCGAGAACGCAAAGCCGGTGTATGACGAAACGCCCGGCACGACTACGCTCAACGTCTCATCTTGACCGTCGTTGAACACCTTGAGTTGGTTGCCGTTGTCATCCTTCAGTGTGTCACCGGACTTGTCGAACACGTGGACGACACCCGCTCCGGTCACCGCGAAAAGCTTGTCGGCAAAGTAGCCTGCCTCGTTGTTCGGACCCCCGCGGACATTCTGCGGCCCGTTCGCCAGCCCCTGAAGATTCAGATTCAGGATCCCGAGATCCGTCCTGAGATCCTTCACGACGGTGGCCACGGCCGTGGATCGATCGATCGTGAACAGAAACCCGTTGGTGTCGACGCCGTACAGTTTCCCGTCGAGAAACGTCATGCCCGTGGTGCGGCCAAGCCGGTTGCCCGACGCTTCCTCGATCACTCCGATGTACGCCTTGGCCGCGGAAGCGTCTCCAGTCGTCGGGTTAGGCACGTAGAGCCGGGACTTCCCCGTCTCGGTCCTCGTGAGAACGTCAACGTCGCGGACCGAATAGAAGAGTTCTCTACCCGCCAACCCGCGGCCCCACGCCAGTGCATCGACCTTGTCGGTCGTGACCATGTTGGCGTCGGGAGGGTTGGGAATGTACGTGTAGTCAACCTCTGTCATGTCCAGGCCGGCGGTAAACACGTTGGCGCCGGCTGGATCCGTAGGATGAGGACCCCATGCGATTGTGATCTGTCCCGTGTCATTCACTCGACTAACCGTGTCGATCGGGACCGGCATTTTTGCCGGCGCACCATTACCATCCACCGCTGTAAACGTCAGCGTCCCGGTGGCGCCCGTAGATTCAAACGTCCAGAAGCAGGTGCTGGGCGCGGCGCCAACCGTCAGCGTCCACTCGTACTTGAGCAGGCCCTTCACCGTGGCGACGTCTACCTTGCTTGTCGCAGCCGGATGGGCATCGAGTTGGAACCTGTGTGTTGTTGCAAACGGAGCGCTCGTGGTTACGGCAGCCGCGGCATCCGTCGTCGGCGTTGGAGACGTCTTCGCCGGGAAGTCGGGGATGTTATCCGTGCCGACGGGCGTGACCGCATTGCTGCGAATGTTGATCCAGCTCAACGTGCCGGCGGTGTTGGCTCCACCGGGCACGCCGGCGTAGGTGTAGAGCCGGCCATCGGACCGCATCGCGATGTCGCCGGCAGCGATGCCGCCAGTGGCCGTCTCGCTCGACACGTAGGTCACGATGTCGTCGATCGTGAACGGATTGACCTTCGACTCCAGTTCATCCAGCTTGAACAGCGGCCCGCCGGTCGGTGCGACGGAGGTATAGTCCCGGTCACTGTACGTCAGCCCGTTGTCCTTGCCACTGACCACCTCGCCGGAATGGTATCCCACCAGCCCGATCCGATCCTCCACGACCCGTTTCACCGAATTGACCGGCTCGAGGCGGACGAGGGTGTTCTGCGCGTCCGCCTTGAACGTCATGCTGAGCGCCTGCGGCAGGCGTTCATTCGACGACACCGCCACGTAGTACCGCATCTTGCCCGCCTCACTCAGCGGCGCGGCCGGCCCCGCGGCCCCTTCGCCGACGCCCCCGAGCGGCAGCCCCGTCGGCAGGTGAACCGGCCCGATGAACGGATCGAGCTTTCCGGCCGAGCCGCGGGACACGTCCTCGAAATTCGTCTGGCCGTCACCCCGCTGGTCGTCGGCGATGTTGGAGTCCCGGCCGACGTAGATCAGCCGCCCGGTGGTATCGAACACCGACAGCGTGAGGTCGCCGCGGATCCCGTCGGCGTAGTCGATGTCGAACACCGTCGACCAGGTCTTCATGCCGTCGTTCACGCCCGCGATGGCCTGGATCTGCTCGATGTTGAGATCGAAGGCGTACCAGTCGACGTCGTTCGAAGAGGAGAGTTCACCGGCCACGGAAATGGTGTTCAGGTCGGTGGTCAAGAGATTGCCGACGTACTGCGCCCGACCGCGAACGTCGTTGTCGATTGCCGCCGGCTGATCGGCGCGGAACGACCAGGAGGATATTTCCAGCCGCTGCGACCCGGCAGCGCCCGTGGAAGCGGTGAGGCCGACGTGCGCCAGCCCGTCGGTCAAGTTGAGACGCGTGGCGAGATCGACGGCGACCGAGAGCTGCGGCGTCGTCATGTCATCGACGAACACCGAGAGCGTGGTGCCGTCGTAGCGAACGCGGACCTCGTGCTCCGCGCCATCGGACATGTTGGGAATCGCACCCGTGGTTCTGGCCAACGACCTGCCGGCGGGCACGAGCAGGTCGCTCGACGCCGGCGTGCGCAGGCGGATGTCGATGTGGTTGGCGTTCCCGGCCGGGTCGTCGGCCACCAGGTCCGCGTTCTCGGCGGTGTCAAACTCGATCGCCACGAAACTTCCAATCCCCCGGTAGCCCAGGCCGCTGCCCAACTGCCCCAGTTGGGCTGTACCGAGGTTCTGAATCACGAACGCGAGCCCCTCGGCCCCGCCGTTGACGAGATCACTGACCCGGAAGCGGAACCGGGTATCGAAGCCGGGCTGGACGGCATACGAAGCCTGGCTCCAAACCGCGGATGACTCGCTCGCCACGCCCCGCGTGAGGACGAGCCTGCCCTCGGACACGTCCGCGTTCCCGAGCAATTGCAGGCCCGATGTGACGCCGAAGTTGGGATAGATGAAGTTCTGCCGGCTCGCCTCTCCGACCGAGCCCGTGAGCGGCGAACTGTAAGGCAGGCCCTGCACGTCCACGCCCACGCTCGGGAAGCGGATGTCGGCATAGCGGACCGTCGATCCGGGCTTCTCGTCCCGCTGCTTGAGCCGGATCCGCAGTTCGTACGTCCCGCTCGTGGCACCGCTCCCCACCGTAAGGGCGTCGCCGAGAAGTTGTTCGTACGCACCCGGGTCGGCGTCGGCCGCAACGCGGGACTGGCTGCGCACGCGGACGAAATACTGCGTCAGCTTGCCGGGCTCCGCGCCGGGCAGCACGACCCGCATGCCGGGATCCCGAGGATTCTGGGAAAAATAGTCGGCTCCGAGGGCTGCGCTTTTTTGGAGCGACTGGCCGATGCCGCGGGTGCCAACGCCAAGGCTCCCGTCTGTCTGACCGTCGGCCGACCGGGCGAGAACCCTACCCGAGGAATCGAGCAGTTCGACCATCGCGTCGAGCGCGGCGCTTGTGTTGTCGATGTCGATCCAAACCTCGGAGCGGGCATACCCGCTGAAGCTGTAGACATCCACGTCGCCGGGATCATCGACGGCGATGGCACCGTGGACCTCGAATCCAAGCCGCTGATTGTCGTCGCCGCCGACCTCGTTGGCCGCCAGCACGCCGAGAAACTGGGCGACGCCGGGCAGCAGGTTCGTGTCGACACCGCCAGTGACGCCGCCCTCCCGCTCGCGCAGGACGGCAACGTTGCGGTCGTTGGAAAAGGGCAGGAATCGCAGCCCGCGCCACTCGCCCGCCACGGGCCGCGAGGCCGCACCGTCGTCGTTGGTGTCGGTCACGGTGACGCCGATTGGATCGAGGCTCGCCCCGACGGAGTCGTCCGCCAGCGACGTCATGATGACGGGATAGCCGGGCTGGCCGATGACCTGGACGGTGCCGCCGATGCGGTCGTCGATGTCGAGGCCGTAGCCGGTCGCCGTCAGGCCCGCATCGGGGCCGCGGAGTTTGACCACGAGGCTTCCGGTCGGGCTGCTCATCAGCCGCAGTCCGGTGGCGGTGTGGAAGTTCGAGACGACGATCTCGTCCCGCAGCACATGGACGATGTCGGTGTCATCCCAGACGCTCTCGACCGTGATCTGGTCGCCGCGCACCACCATCCCGGTCACGCCGCCGACGGTCATGGTGTTGCCGCGGACGAGCGGACCGCGATTGTCGTCATACCGCGAGTACCGCTCGCTCGGGCCCGTCATGCGGCCCGGGTCGCGAATCTCCCGGCTGTTGAGCGAGTTGGCATCGAAGCTGATCAGGTCGCCGGCGTTGCTGCGGAAGTCGTTGCCGACGATCGCCGGCTGGGCCCCGATGACGAAGATCCCACTCGCATTGTTCTCGAAACGGCTGTTGGCCAGCCGCAGGCTGCCCTGATCGACGGACATCGTGTTGGTCGTGCCAAAGTCGCCGGCACCGGGCGTCTGGCCGCCGCCGTAACTGATCGAGGCGTTGTCGATCGAAGCCGTGGCCCCGTCGTTGACGACGATGCCCCCCCAGTCGCCGGCCGCCGCCTTGTTGCCCTGCGCGGTCCCGGTCGTGACGAACGTGCCCCCGGCCCCGAAGCGGTTGTCGGTCGTGCTCGTGAAGATCACCCGCTTCTGCGGCGTGCCCTCGGCATAGAGCTGCGCATTGCCCCGTTCCAGTTCGATCCGGGAGCCCTGCAGCTTCACCACGACACCCGGGTCGATCGTCAAGCGGCCGCTGGCCCGGGCCCGGGGCGTCCCGGTCTCGAAGGCCAACCTGACGGCAACCCCCGACAGCGTCGCCGGCTGCGACAGCGTGACCGTCCTGGCAGCCGCGTCGATGCCGGCGATCGTCGTGCCGGCGGCCAGGCCGGGCGCCACGACCGGCATGCCGGGCTCCAGCCCGGCCACGCTCGCCAGCCCGCTGACGACGACGCTGCCGGCGGTCACGGTGCCGACCTGCTCGATGAACGTCTGATAGCCGCCGACGCCCCCCGCGATCAGGAGATTTTCCGGAATGACGTAGGTGATGTCGGGGCTCGCGAACCGCGCGGCGACGGTGAGTTCCTCCAGCGCCTGGCCGAGCGGGGTGCTGATTCGGACCAACAGGCCGTTGATCGAGTTGTCGCGCACGACGTTGCCGCGAATGGCGGGCCCAATGCGTCCTTTGCTCTCCTCGAACGCGTTCGGGTCGGCGGAAATCGCGGCGCCGGCGCTGTTCGTCACCGTGTTGAAGGCCAGCGTCGGCCGGGAGGATTCGAGGTGCAAAGGAGCGATCGACTCGGGCATTGACTCGATGAGCACCTCGCCACCGCCGTACCGGAGGTTGGCGTTGCTGACGCTGTTGAGAAACACCCGCCCGGAGGCCGAATCCGAGTCCTGCCGGAAGATGATTCCGCCCCACTGCCCGCCGGCGACCACGGGCCCGGTGCCGTCCGAGTTCCCTCCCAAGGAGTCATCGTGGTACGAGGTGAATTCGACCTTTCGGCCCGGCGTGCCGAGCACCTGGAGCGCCGCGCCGGCCCGCGACACGAGCGAAGAGGCACTGCCGACGTCGATCACCTGATTCCGCACCTTGAACACGGCACCCGCATCGATCATCACCGTGACGCCCTGGGGCACGGCGAACGAGGTGCCATCGGCGAGCGGCTGATTCTGCGTGTCCGTCCCCACGAGATAGGGCGACGCCGCGGCGCCGGCCGCGTTCCCCACGATGCGGACGATCTTCGTACTGCCGGTGACCCGGGCCAGGGCGTCGTCGATGTCCACGAACGGGGATTGCAGGCTGCCGTTGCTGAACCGCAGCGATGCGGAAGCGTTCGTCGCCACGGCGGCCCGGGAAAGCGTGATGCTGCCGCTGCCGACGGCCTGGACGGTGGTGTTGGCGGCGATTCCCGGGCCCACGACGAGCATGCCGACGCTCAGACCGGCCACGTTCCCGATTGTCACGGTCGTCGAGCCGGCGCTGATCGCCGCCGTCCGCGCCGCCGCAACCTTGTCGACGTAGATCGTGTTGGCGTCGGTCGAGGAGCGAAACCAGAAATTGAAGGCGCCGCCGGCGAGTCCGTCGCGGTCGCCGTCGAGTGGTGTTCCGGTCGTGTCGACGATCGTGTTGGAGGCCTCGCCCGCCGGCGCGAATGACATCCGCAACTGATACGCCCCGTCGCTGCGGCCGTTGGCACCGCTGTTCTCCACCTCCGGATTGAATGCCGTGTTCCCCGTGCTCGTCACGGCGACGTAGTAGGTGTACCGGCCGCCGGAGCCGTTGGTCGCCTCGAGTTCCAGGCCGAGGAACGAGTCACGGCCGAAGTAGTCGTCGTTGCGGGCGACCAGTTCCCGGCGGTTGGTGGCCGGATCGTGCCGATACAGCGTCAGCACGCTGTCGAGCTGGCTCGTGGCCACCTGCCCGGGCCTGGCGACCACGGTCTCGGCCGTGAGCGTGCCGCGCTTGTCGAGCTCGAACGAATAGACGTCGATGTCGGCGCCGTTGGCCGGGTAGAGGATGGACAGATGGACGAGGTCATGGTCGCCCGGCAAGACCGTCGGGGTTTTGGCGCCCATCACGGAGGGAATGTCGTACGAATGACCGAGGCCCAGCGAATGGCCGATCTCGTGCATCGCCACCTGTTGCCAGAGGCCGCCGTATTCGCTGTTTCCCCAGTTGAGCGAGCCGTTCATGATGGCCATCGTCGGCGAGCCGAGCCCGGCGGGCCCGTTCGGCACGGGTATGCCAGGATCGAGCGCCCGCAGATCACCGGTGACGACCTGCAGACCGGAGGACGTCGTCTCGATGAAGCGGATGCCTGCGGCCCGCGAGTAGAGCTCGAAAATTTCCCTGGCCCGCTGCTTCTGGTTCTCCGTGATCGCGTTGACGAGCGGATTGTTCTGTCCGTCGACGCCGTAGATGTATGGAAAGCAATACTCCACCACCGCGGCCGGAGCGGCGTCGGCCACCGTCGCCGCCGGCATCTCGTGGGTCTCGACGGGCAGCGGGATCTCCCGATGACCTGGCTCGTCGGTCGTGCCCGGCGGAGTTGGAAAGCGCAGATCTCCGGCCGGCGTCTGGATCCGTGGCAACGCGGTGATCGCGGCGTCGAACGCCCGTCCTGCCAGGCCGAGCGTGCCCAGCGGCGTCGCCGTGTCGAAACTGGAATTCCTGTCGCTCACCGCGACGTCCGCCGTGGAGCTGATTTCCAGGCGATAGCCACCGCTGCTGAAGCCACCGACCGCACCCGTGCCATCGACCGCGCTGTAGCCGGTATTCCCAGCGCTCGAGAGGCCCACGTGAAACCTGCCGCCGGTGGCCGCCGTGTAGACGAGCGTGTTGGGCACCGAGGTATCCACACCCGCCGTGAGCGGCACGCCCGACTCGTCGAACAGCCGCAGCACCGGCGTCAGCCCCGAGCCGACGACAGGCGTGACACGGACGGTCAACGTCGCTCCCGCCGTCAGCGCCATCTTGTAGAGATCAACGTCGTTCACGGCCGCCGCACCGTCCCCAAGGAACGAGTCGCTGACGAAGGCGGGCCGGTCGTCGGCCTGCCTGAGGATCGTGCCCACGCCGACGGCCGTCGCGATCGTGGCGTTGGCGTCGTCCGAGCCGCCGATCTGGAGCCGGTAGAGCTTGTCGCCGAGATCCGCGGCGAACGTCAGCGTCGCCCTGCCCGCAACCGGGTCATAGGCCACCGACAGCGGAATCTGGACCGCCACGTCCTCGCCGGTGGTCGAATCCGTCTCGACGAGCCGATAGTTCCCCGGGTTGCCGGCTGAGTCCGGCCGGAGCGGGTCGTTGGCGTTGAAGTAGACGTCGATCGTGTTCCGGGACTGCTGGATCGCATTGCCTGAGGTTCGGCTGATGGGCTGCGGCACGACCGAGATCACCTGGGCGCCCAGGTCGAGCCGGAAGTCGAGGGTGTGGGTGCCGCCGTTGCGGAACGACTGGACCGGCGTCAGCGTCTTCAGGTCGCCGCGAATCGTGATCCGGTAGACGTCGTCCGGCAGCGTCTCGGCAAACCGGAGCACGACCTGGTTCTGGTTCGGAAAATCATCGACGGCGACGATGCCGACGCCATTCAGCGGCGTCATCGCGACTTCGTTGCCGTCGGCGAATGTCGTGTCGCCACCGGCCCGCGTGATCGTGATGTTGCCGTTCAGCGAAAGCGGGTCGATCTTGGCGCCGGGGCTGAACCGGAGCGTGATCTGCTGGGGAGCCTCGTCGAGTGTGCCATTGGGGGCGATGAACTGCCCGGCGTTGGGAAAAGCCGACACGAAGTCGAACGCCATGACCCGCCGCGGCTCGAGTTGCTCGCCGTGCTGCACGTCGCGGCTGCGCCCTTGACGGCGCAGGCCCGCTGCATGCCGCCGCCTGGAGAACACGCCGCCGACGGAACTCAGCCAGAAGGGATTCATGTGATGCTCTCTGGTGCCAGACTCGTGCCAGACTCTTCGTGTCGACCGTGATTCAACTATTCCGGATCCGCGTCGGCCCGCTGGCCGGTCGCCAGGGGCGGTTCATGCCGCATCGCTGCGCATCAATTGTTTTCGGACGGTCCGCCGGAGACGGTCGCGGGAAAACCCCGTAACCGCCACAGGCCGATCCATTTTGTCCAGACCGGCATCGGCGTCCACGATTGGGCATGCGGGGACCGTACGCCCGCGGAGCGGCCAAGGTTCAGCCGGACCCGGGCGATGCCGGCCCAAAGAGCCGACGAGGCTGGTGATGCCGATGCGGACTTGCCGGTCGGGGGGGCGTAAGCGGGACGGGACCTCGTGAAATCAAGTTGCCCTGACCTCAGGAGGTTATCGGTGCAAACCGGCCGGGTCAACGGAAGGACCCGGCGACGGACGCGGCCCGATTTCGCGATCCACTTGCCGCCGGAGGGCATCCCCGCCCCGCAGGGTCCGCCCGAACCGCCCGCCCCCCGGACGCCGAGAACCCGCTCAGCCGGCCGATTCCACCACCTCGCAGGCCCCGCCCGACAGGGCCCGGGCGAAGCGGATGTCGAGCGTCCGCAGGTGGGTGTGCAGGCCGGCGTCCTGGATCGGGAGAATGTGGGCCGGATGCCCCGACTCGTTGTGGTGGGAGTGCCACAGCCCCGGCGGCGTCACGAACACCGAGTGCGGCTTCCAGTCGAACCGCTGTCCGTCCTTGATCCGCCCCTCCTTGTCGAGCGTCCGTCCGACCATCGTGTAGCAGCCGGGCCGGGCATCGACGACGAGGTCCACCGCCACCGACTGGTGCCGGTGCGGCGACTGCACCGCGTCCACGGGCAACAGCCCGAACATCGCCCACACCACGTGCGTGATCGTCAGCGTCCGCGGAAACAGCCGGTTGCCGAGCAGGACGCTGAGCCGGTTCGCCGCCGCGCTCGACGGGTCGCGGATCACGGCGTCGAGCGCCTCCAGGATCGCCTCGCGTCGGTAGAGCGTGGGGGAAAACTGCGGCTGGCTGGCCTCGACACCGAGGTAGCGCAGCAGCGGCTCGTCGTGCACCCAATAGAGCCCCGCATCCTCGGTTGCGACGTGCGTGGATCGTGACCGGGCCGGGAGCGTGAACAGGTCGCCGGCCTTCCAACCCAGGTCGGTCCCGTCGGCGAGCCGGCTCGTGCCCGCGCCCCGCATCACGAAAAACAGCTGGCTGGTGGCGTTGGCGTCGGTGATCAGACCGTCCCCCGGACAGACGTGGACGAAGTTCGCGCACAGGCCGGGCGTGGTGGCCGGCCCCGGACAGCCGAGCGTGCCGCTCGTGTCGAGCGGCAGCGTCCGCGTCGGCCCGCGCTCGTGCAGATCGGCGGCCCAGTGGGCACCGGGGATCGGCGGCAGCGTGCCATCGGCCAGCGGGTTCGAGGCGTAGCGGTAGTCGTGAAACCGGGCCGGCTCGGTGAGGCTGGCGGCGGCCCGGTCGGCGGCGGATTGGGTCATCGAGCATTCCCTCTGGTCTGGCGTCGCACGGCGGGCCTGATCCCGATCGATCGCATCGATTCTACGGCAGTCCCCGGTCCGACAGCACTCTGCGGGCAACCACAGTCTATATATACGGACCATGACCACCGCCGTGGACAACGCCGCCGGCCCGCCGGAACGGATCGTCTCGCTCGTGCCCGCCGCCACCGAAATCCTGGCCGCTCTCGGCCTCACCGAGGCGCTCGTGGGGAGATCGCACGAATGCGACGAGCCGGCTGCGGTCGCCCGACTGCCGGCGCTGACCGCAGCCGCGATCGATGCCGCCGGGTCGAGCCGGGAGATCCACGAGGCGGTCGGCACGGCCTGCACGGCGGCGGCCGGAGGGACGCCGGCCCTGTACCGGCTCGACGCCTCCCTGCTGGCCCAGCTGCGGCCTGACCTGATCGTCACGCAGGCCGCCTGCGACGTGTGCGCGGTGTCGGCCGACGACGTGGCGCGGGCGGCGCGGGCGCTGGGGCATCCGGTGCCGATCGTGTCACTCGCACCGCTGTCGCTCGCGGACCTGTGGCGCGACATCCTCGCCGTGGCGGCCGCCACCGGGACACTGCCGCTGGGCCGCGAGGTCGTGGCTCGACTGCGGGCCCGCTGCCGGTCCGTCGCCTGCCGCGTTGAGGCGGTCGCCAGGTCGGCCGGCGGCCCCCGGCCCCGCGTCGCCGTCATCGAATGGCTCGATCCGCCGATGGCGGCGGGCAACTGGGTGCCGGAACTCGTGGCCCTTGCCGGCGGCAGCGACGTCCTCGGCAACGCGGGACGCCATTCCCACTGGATCGGCTGGGATGACGTCGCCCGGGCCGACCCCGACGTCATCATCCTCGCGCCGTGCGGCTTCACCCGTGACCGCACCCTGCTCGAGGCGAAGACGGGTGCGGCCTGGAACGTCCTCGCACCGCTGCGGGCGACCCGCACGGGACGACTGTTCGTGGTGGATGGCCATCACCTGCTGAACCGGCCTGGACCGCGGCTCGTCGACTCGCTCGAGGTACTGGCGCAGTTGCTCCATCCGGGCCTGTTCACTTTCCCGGCAACGGACCGGCACGCTGTCCGGCTCGGCTCCGACTGACCGCCGATACAGGGCGACGCGGGCACGCCGTCAGCGCATGTCGGCCGGCGTCAGCCCCGTCTGCCCCCCGTTGAAGCCGAACTTCGTCGGCGTGAACGTTCCCACGACGTCCACGTTCGATGCCGCGGGGATCTTCTCCTCGAGGCCGACCGCCCAGTAGCAGCCGTTGACAACCAGTCGGCGCGTGCCGGCGGCGACCAGGTCGGTGGCCGCCCCCATGGTGGTCGTGAACGCGCGGCCGCGGGGGCCGTCATCGACGGCATACGTCCGCACCCAGGCGACCGGCATCATCGGGTCGTTCTTCTTGCCCGCCACCGGCGTTGACTCGGGCGTCATGCCGGAGAGTACCTGCCCCAGCAGCAGGGCCTTGCCGTCCCCGGCGAGCGGGAGATTCACCGCATAGACGTCGGTCGGACCCCAGCAGTCGCCATCCTCGATGCCGCGCATGATGGGATGATCCCGGCCCGTGGAAGCCACGATGCCGCGGGTGCTCTCGTGCCCGTGCGAGCCGTGGTGGGCCACCCAGTCCTCGCCGACGACGATCGGCCCGAAGCGGTTCAGGTAGGCATACGTCTTGCTTTCGAGCTTGAAAGCATGGGTCGCGGTCCGCAGGGCCACGACCGGCTTGCCGGCCCGCAGATAGGCGTCGATCTCCTTCATCTGCTCGTCCGGCAGGTTGCGCCAGCGGGTCGCGATGACCATCAGGTCGGCCGACCGCAGGGCCTCGAGGCCGGGGATGTTGTCCCGCGTGTTCGGGCTGATGTGGCCCGTCGCTGGATCGATGGCATACAGCACCGTGCAGTCGAACCCGTGCCGGGTGGCGAGGATCTTGGCGAGCTGCGTGAGCGCCTCCTCGCTCCGATACTCCTCGTCGCCGCTGACGAGCACGACCTTCTTTCCCTTGCCCGGTCCGTCACCCCCGGGCAGCACGAGCGTCATCTGCTGCGGCGGCTTGGAATCGGCGCCGGCCACGGCGGCCGAAACGATCAGGCAGCAGACAATCGCTGCGCGTCGCGATGCGGGCATGTGCAAAGGCTCCGATGGGGTGCTGAGACGGCATCGAATCATACTACCGGGAGCAGGTTCTTGTTGACATTCCGCGCCGCTCATCCGTGAGGGGTTGCCCATGCCCTGAGAGGCGGCGTTGCTGGCACGTGAAGGAGGGCACCGATCCGCCATGCGGCGGATCGGTCTGCCGAAACGCAGCCAGCATGTCGGCGGGAAAACAGCCGGCCACGGCGGGCTCAGGACGCCCGCCGCCGGCGGAACCATCCTCGTCTGGCCGGTGCATCACGAACGGCGTCCCAGGCCCGGCAGGAGATGTCGGGCTGAACCGCGAGCAGCGTGCTGAAGAGCCGCTCCATGATGAACGGGATGTAGCAGGCGTCGATGACCCGATCGGCGCGGCCGTGAAGCAGACGCTGGTCGGCATCGTCAAGCCCGTGGAGCAGGCAGTTGCGAACCGGCTCGCAGAAGGCCATGTAACGGTCCCAGAACCGGCGTGTGCCCGCCCAGTAGTTGCAGTACAGAACCTGGCTCTCGGACATCCGGACCGTAGCCGGATCGCAGTCGATTCCGACACGTCGGAACACCTGCCGCGCCAGGTGGAGGATCCCGGGGTGGTGGTGCTCGCCCTGAAGCCAGACGTTGCCGAACGAGCGTGGCTCGATCCCCGGTGGACTGATGCAGTAGACATCGTGCCCCGGATGCCGGGAGATGAAGTCGCAAAAAGCCGCGCCTGTGATCCCGGTCTTTCGGCCGAACTTCCACGACACGTAGCCGGTGACCCCCGCTGCCGGGACGGCTTCGCGCAGATACTCCGACCGAAACACATGGTACTCGCGCCAGTCGGGATCCGGGTTCGACCGGTTGTCGTGGGGGACAAACGCGGGGTCGAGCGACCGCCGCTGTGCGTCTTCGTAGAAGATCTGGTGGATCACGATCCGCATGCAACGCTCACACGGGGACAAGCGCGACCACCAGTTGCAGTGGATCGCACGCGTTCCATTCGACCCCGGCGATCGACCAGCCCGAGGCCAGCGCGGCAAGGTGGTCGAGCGTCATCGAAGTGTCACCGTAGATGATCTCGCCCTCGATTTTTTCCCCTTTGTGGGGCATGAAGACGAATCCCTGGCTCCGGTGCCGCTCGATGCACGCGGGCTCCCCCTTCGGACCGTGGTGCTGCCAGTACTCGACGGGGCGGATCGTCAGGCAGAGCATGCCGTCCGCGGCGATCGACCGCCGGATCGTGGCCAGCGCCGTGCGGGCCGTCGACTCATTGAGGTGCGTGAACACGCTGAACGCATAGACGAGGTCGAACGGGCCCTCGAACGGCAGCGTGCGCGGGATGTAGTCGCTCAGAGCAAGTCTGCACGACATGCCGTGTTCGCGGCACAAATCGATGGAGCGATGCCATGGGTCGACGCCATGGAGTCGCTCGGCCGGCACGTACTTGAGCAGCAACCGGAGCAGCCGGCCCCAGCCGCAGCCGAAGTCGAGGATCCGCAGGCCGCCCGTCGGCTTCCCCCCGCGGTCGCCGCGCATCGAAAGCATGGTCCGCACGAACGCCACGGACTGGTTCAACAACGGCTTCCCGCAGTTGCCCGTCCAGTCGCGCTGCACCTTGTCGGAAGCCATCGTCGGCAGGCGGGCGCGGAGCGCATGCAGGGGTTCGGGCACGGCGAGACAGAGTTCGCCGAACACCTCGAGCGGAATCCTGCCCATCACCTGCGGAAGTTGCAGGGTTGCGTCGTGGGCAAGTGCGCGATTTGCCACGGCCAGTTCGGCAGCGAACGTTTCCAACATCAGGCAGCCCTCGCGGACAAGGATAAGAGACCGGTCGCATCACTCGTCGCCGCCGCCGACACACGGCTGCAGATGAGATCCGCGAGCGCACGGACGTCACGACGCTGCCGCTCCGCCGTCGCGGCCAACTGCTTTCGCAGCGTCTCCGGCGCCGGCGGTGTGGCGAGAATCGTGCGGATCCCGGCGGCGATCGATTCGAGGTCGAAGGGATCGCAGGTCACGGCGGCGGCGCCGCAGACTTCTGGAACCGACGTGTTGGCGCCGATCAAGCTCGGGGTGCCATGGGTCATGGCCTCCAGCGGCGGGTAGCCGAAGCCCTCGTTGAACGAGGCGTAGGCGAGGAATTTCGCCCGCGCGAGCAGGTATTCCAGGCGGCCGGCGGGAAGGTGCGGGAGGCAGACGAACCGCTCGGCATGCCTCAGCCGCCCGAGGCCGAGATCGGCGACGTCACCGAGGCCCGTGAGCACCACCCGGAGACCGGGCCAGGCGGCACCGAACTGCGGATCGGCGAACAACCGCTCGAACGCGGCCACGATCGACGCCGCATTCTTCTCCTCGCGGCCGGCATTGACGACCAGGGCGAAGGGATCGGAGGCGAGATCGATTCCCGGCCAGGCGAACGACTCGATCACCGCACGATCCTTCTCCGGGGAATACAGCACCGTCACCTGCCGCGTGTCGCCCAGCCGGCTGGCGATGCTCGTCGCTGCATAGTTCGACACCGTGATCAGCGCGTCCAGCGACCGGCTCGCACAAATTTTCTCGTACATGCCCTGCAGAGCCTCGGCATGCCGCCGTTGTCGCTCCGCCTCGGCTGCCCACTCCCGCTCGATCAACTGCATCTCGCGGCGGCAGCCGGCCGTGCGTCGCGCCCGGGCGATGCGGTCCCACTCCTCGGCGAGGGCCAGATCACGGAGGTCGTGCAGCGTGCCGATGACCCGCGTCCTGCCCGGCACGAACCGCAGGTCGCCCCCAACGCGCTTCATGTACTCATAGCCCGTGTAGACCACGATCGCCGGCGCGAAGAACGAGGTGAAGTGGCCGGCATCCACGAGCCTGACGATGTCGTCGTACGACTTCACGGCCACGACATTCACCCCGTGGTCGCGGCACGCCTGCCACACCCAGTCGTCGATGAACAACGCCGGGTCGATGGCCGCCCAGAGCTGCACGTCACCGCGGCCGGCGGCCGTGGCGACGAGGGCCTTGAAGACGGCCTTTCCGTATTCGCCGCCGCCGTGCGGCCCCGGCTGGCTGAAGAACAGGTCGACGAGCACGTGCGTCCGGCCGTCACCGACGAGCCGCGATACGGCGGGGTCGTCGGGCTCCAGGCAGGCGCCGCGGGCCGCCGCCGCGAGCCGCTCCAGCCGGGCCCGGCAGATCGCGGCCGTCTCGATCACGGCGCGATACCCGTTCTCGATCTTGCTGCGTTCCGGAAGTTTCGCCGTCGACACACCCTCCTCGTGGGCGATGATGATCCGCGGGTCGTACACGGTCGCGTGCCCCGTGAGCAGACAGTCGACCGCCAGCAAAAACTCCTCACCGTAGAGGAAAGTCCGTTCGTCGAAAACCTGTTCCCGCTCGGACGTGAAGACGGGGGAGAAAACGAAGGCCGCACCCTGGAGGATCGACTGTCGCAGGCGGGCGGCCTCGGGGCTGCGGTCGCCGAGGCGGCGAAACTCCGCCGTGCCGCCCGCCAGCCAGGCGTCCCGCTGCCGCTCGTAGAGCCGGCCAAGCGCGGCCCACTCGTCGGCCTCGTATACGTGGTCCGTCCAGGGGTTCTCGCGCCGGCCGTCGGGCGTGACGATGTCCGGGCCGAGAACCGACCAGGGCTCTTCCGCAAACGAGGCCAGGCACTTCTCGACGAACGCGGTATCCTCGACGACGGTGTCGTTGTTGATGACCGCGATGAAGTCGGCGCCGAGCACGTCACGGGCATGCCGATAGCCGACGTTGTTGCCCCGGGCGAAGCCGAGGTTCTCGTTCGTGACCAGGAGCGTCACGTCGGCCATGCCGGCAAACGCCTGCCGCGTGCGGACGACGGCGGCCGGCGTCGAGCCGTTGTCCACCACCACGACGTGGACGCGGCGGGACGAGCCCGCGAGCCGCCGCAGCGAGGCGACGCAGCGGAGGGTGACCTCGGGCTGGTTGTACTGCAGGACGACGAACACGAACGGCCGGTCGCATCCGGCAGCGGCAGCCACGGCGCGTGAAACCGCCGCGGGGCCGTCAAGGGGAAAGGCGGTGTCGCCGACAAAGGCCACCGGCCGACCGGCGTCGCACCGCAGCGTATGACCGGCGGCCACGAGACCGGCGAGGGCCGCGACATGATCGTCAAGGAACTCGGGCATCGGCTCCGGGGGGCAGCCGCCGAAGAGCAGCCGCAGCCGCGCCACCCGCTGCCTGCGGACCGGTTCATGCCGGTCGCGCCGGAGCGCCGCGGTTCCGGTCGCGGCCGGCGCGGGGATGAGCGCCGCCGCCGTCTGCTGCAAATTGCCGTAGCCATTCTGGCAGTCGGGCTCCAGATGAGCGCCTTCCGCCCATTCGTTCCAGGCGTTGATGAAGACGATCTGCCGTTCCGGCGGCTGTTCGCGCCGCATCCGATCGATCGTCCCCCGGAGCCAGAGGCCGTACCGTTCCGGTGACGAGTTGACCCAGACGGTGCCCCGCTCCATGCGACGCGCCGTGTTGTCCCAGCCCGGCATCACGCCGCGGTAGAGCGGATACTCGGGAGTCGGGCGGGAGAGCGAGTTGCTCATCGCGGCCCGGTAATCGAGCACGCCGCCGCGAAACTCCGGCGCCAGCCCGGGCATGCCCGTCAGGGCGAGGTTCACAGTGGGAATCTGCAGCGGCGGAAATTCCACCGCCGCATCGAATCCGTAGGTCCGTGGATCGGTGCGATCGAAGCTGTGGAAGGCGACGAGGTGCAGGCCCGGCAATCCCTCGCGGGCGCAGATCGCCCGCCACCGGGCTGCCGTCTCGGCCGGCGTGGCGAGCAAGCCCGGCCTGTAGACGGCCAGCAGCGGCTTGCCTTCGACCCGAATGTACCGCGGGTCGCGCAGGGCCGGCAGCAGTTCACGGATGAAACGTTCGTCCGATTCGGGAGAATGCCGCTGCTCCAACAGCACCTCACGATCGTGCCCGTCCCACGTGCGCGTCCAGTTTTCGTTCGCCCAGCAGAGGCAGAAGGGGAAATCAGGCCGCCCGCTGCGCAGCAGCCTTTCCACGGGCTTCTCCAGGATCCGCCGGCCATCGAACCAGTAGTGGTAGAAGCAGAAGCCGTGGATGCCGTGCTTGCGGGCCATCGCCGCCTGCCGCTCGAGCACCATCTCGTCATCGAGGTCGTAATACCCGACGTCGGGATGCGGCACGTGCGGCTGGTGGTGGCCTGTGAACATGGGCCGACCGCGGCGGACGTTCGTCCACTCGGTGAAGCCTTCCCCCCACCACCGGTCGTTCTCGGGCACGCGATGGAACTGCGGAAGGTACGTGGCGATCGCCCGCACCACGGCGCCGCTGTTCGAACCGGCTCCAGCGGCCGGAGGCTGCGGCCGGACGTCCGCCGGCGCGTAACGGCCGACGAGCTCGGCGGCGTCCGCCGCCGAGTGGGCCACCGGCTCGTACTCGGTGACGATGAAATGCACCAGTGGGTTGACGCCGGGATCGAGCGGCCGTGGCCGGCATGCGACGTAGGCCGCGAGCGACATTTTCGGGCTCGCCTCTCGGCCCTCCTGCCAGCCGTGTTCGAGGAAGTGCGTCAGCGGCTCGATGCCAGCCGCCGCGACGTCCGGATACCGCGCCAGATACCAGTCGGCGTCGAACAGCGGGTGGGGCTGGCGGCCCTCCTTCCAGCCGTGCCCGAGATAGTGGGACAACGGCTCGATCCCCGCGGCGGCGACGTCCTCATGGGCGGCGAGGTAGCCCGCGGCGTCGAACAGCGGATGCGGGCTGCGGCCCTCGCGCCAGCCCTGCGTGAGATAGTGCAACAGCGGCTCGGCACCGGCGGCAGCCACGTCGTCGTTGTGCCGGAGATACCAGCTCACGTCGAATGCGGGATGCGGGCTGCGGCCTTCCCGCCAGCCGTGAGTTACGTAATGCAGGAGGGGATCGACGCCGGCGGCGACGACATCGGGATACCGGCGGCGGTACCAGGCCGCATCGAAGAGTTGCCGTGGCGATCGTCCCCGGCGCCAACCCCGGCGCCGGTAGTTCGCCCACGGTCGATACCACAATGATCCGCGATCGCGACCGTACCGCGTGACGTACCAGGCGGCGTCGAAATAGGGCTTCAGATCGGTGACCGTCTGCGATCGCATGCGTCCAACTCCACACCCCTGACCACGACGGATACCGAACCCGTCGGCCGGTCGCGAGGCGGTGCCAATAGCGGATTCGGGCTTGTGCAAGCAAGGCCGGTTCGCCGCTTGTCCCCGGCCACGCAGCCTGGCCAGGATCCCCAGTCAGCGGCTGTCGGGCGGCATTGACGCTTCGGCAAGAACATGAAATAAGCCGGGCAATTCACCGGCGGTTTGCCTCCGTCGGGCATCCTGGAATCACCCTCACGACACGCGGTCCTTCTCCATGTCACACCCTGCACTCGTCATGGCGGGCATGCACCGCTCGGGGACGTCGCTCACCGCCTCCCTTCTGGCAGATGCCGGGCTGTACATCGGCGATCAGCTCATGGGGGCTTATCCGGGCAACGTCCGGGGCCACTTCGAAGACCTCGAATTCTGCGCCCTGCACGAGCGCATCCTGGCGGCCGGTGGCCTGTCATCCGAGGGCTACACCTGCCTGGATGCCATCATCGACGTGCCCACCAAGGCCCGTGCCGAGGCCGCGGCGCTGGTCGCCCGCCGCCGGGCCGCAGACCGGCCCTGGGGCTGGAAGGATCCGCGCAGCACGCTGTTTCTCGACCTCTGGAGGGAACTCCTGCCCGAGGCGCGGTTTTTGTTCATCGTCCGCTCTCCCTGGGAAGTCGTCGATTCGCTCTTCCGACGCGGCGACGAGCCGTTCGTCGTCAACCCGCGATTCGCGGTCGATCTTTGGCTGGCATACAACCGTCGAATTCGTGATTTTTTTCGCTGTCATCCCGACCGCTGCATGATTGTCGAGACGACCGGCGTGGCCACCAATCCGGCGGTGCTCGTCGCAAAAGTGGCCGGCCTGTTGGAGACGCCGCTCGTCCGGCCCGCGGCCCTCTACGACCCGCAGCTCTTGACCCACGACACCGAGGGAAATCATCGAGGTCTCGTGGCGGCTCTGTGCCCTGAGGCAGAGGAGTTATTCGACGAGTTGCGCAGCCTAGCCGGTCTGCCGCCGGTGGGGATCGACGCCGGGCCGATTCAAGGCGATGTGCTCGGCGCGGCGTTGGCGGAGTGGTCGGCCAAGACCACGGTGATTCGGCACGCGGCGGAACGTGACAGCGAGCACGCAGCCGCGTTGGCCCGATCCGAAGAGACGATCGCGACCCTTCACTTTTACGACGCCCAACGGGTGGCCGAATTGAATGCCGTGCGCGAGACTTGCAGCCGGCTCGAGGTGGAACTCACGGCCTGCCGCGGTGAGATCGAAGGCCTGCGGTCAACCGTTGCGACGTCGCAGGCAATGCTCGCCGAATCACGGGCCACGACGCGAACGCTGCAGGAATCCCTGGCCGAATCGCAGGCCACCATCGGGAATCTTAAGGCATTGCTCGACGAGTCACGGGCGACGGCGAGGAACCTGCAGGAATCGCTCAGCAAATCGCAAGGCAACGTGCGCGACCTGCAGATGTCGCTCGACGAGTCACAGGCCGCCGAGCGGGCCGTGCGGGAATCGCTCGCGGAGTCACAGGCAACCGCCAGAGCCCTGCAAGCATCGCTCGTCGACGTTCGGGCAGCGCTGGCGGACTCAGAGGCAACTCGTGCGCTCGCCCAGACGGTCCCCATTCCGCTCACCGTTGTCAGGCCGGAGGACGAGTTCCAGGTCCGCAATGATGCGGCCGCCCTGGAGGCCGCACGTGCCGAGGTCGTGGCACTGGTCGACCAGTTGCAGGCGGAGCGCGAGTGCTTCGAGGCCTTGCGTCTCGACCTCGTCAGTCGGCTGGAGACTGCGACCGCCGGAATGGCTCGTGGTTGGTCGGACCGCGCCGGCCGCGGCCGCAAACCACTCGGGCAGCGAATCGCGGCCGAGTATCGCAGGTTCGTGCGCAGACGCAGCGACCGCCGGCGGCGGAGTGCCTAGGCACTGGCGGGCTAGGCATCCACGATCGTGGCTGGACGCCGCTTCCTGAAAGCCGCATAACGAATTGCGCGGGCCCGTAGCTCAGCGGTTAGAGCAGGGGACTCATAATCCCTTGGTCGTGTGTTCGAATCACACCGGGCCTAGTTGTTTTTGATGATTTTGGGAGAGGACAAAGTGCCAAACCCATTCCGAACCCATAACTCTCTACCTTCGAGGGGTGGGTGTGAGTGGGCATGAGGACAGGACGGAGGCGGATCGGACACGCCGTTCCCCTGGTAGGTCACCCTTGGACGAACGCACCAACTTCTTCGTCGGATGGGGAACGCTCGCCCTCATCAACGCCGGGCTGGCCCAGGGCAAAGGCCGGAGCGGCCTTGTCTGGTGCCTGCTGTCGCTGTTGCTCGGCCCGGTAGCGACCTTCCTGATCGTCGTGCTCGGCCGGGTGCCGGCAGACATTGAGTGAGGTCAGGCGACCCCCTGCCCCTCGCTCTGGTCAGCGCCGTCATCCAACCTCTTCTGAAACCTCCGCCTCTGAATCGGCGTGAGTCTCTTCATGAGGGCATCCATCTCCCGCTCAACCGTGATCTCCACGGGATCACATCCAAGTCGTTCGGCCAGGGCAGGATAATCCTGGAGAGCGACGGTCATATTCTCGTAGAGGCCGTCGGCGAGGAGCCTGTCCTTCCTCCTGATGCGAGCGAGGTAGTTGCGTTCCATATTGCCGACCGTGGTCTGCAGCTTCGCCGCCGCGGCCTTCCTCTTGTCCCGCATTTCCCCCTCGTTGGTCAGTTCGTGAGCCGTTCGCCGAAGGGCATGGTGGGTGATTTCGGGACGGCCGATCGATAAAGCAACCCCTCTTCTGTAAATGCCGGGATGAGCGGGCGGGTCATCTGGCTTTCATGTTCAGGTAAGACCTTTCAGTTTCCCAGTCGTCGCTGATCTCGCTGAGGACTGCCGAGACGAGCC
>Ga0315899_10000095_pt1 | contig 106924 bp, 100 predicted proteins | sample LakEriMetagenome_2_FD_203518 | JGI IMG/M metagenome (GOLD analysis project Ga0315899, IMG submission 203518) | Freshwater fungal communities from buoy surface, Lake Erie, Ohio, United States - Buoy 4 MA112 | ecosystem: Environmental > Aquatic > Freshwater > Lake | place: USA: Lake Erie, Ohio... | reverse complement strand
GTTGAATATAAGGTGCATGAAAATCTATGGTTGAAATTCCACAACCGCCTAGCAAAAAAGCTCGTCAAGATCGGGCGATCCATCTCCCTTATCCTCGTCACACGACACGGATTGCAGGACGCGCCACCTATGGATTTGTTATCATCATGGCGCTCAGTCTGATTGTATTGGGCGGATGGGCAGCAACAACAGAGATTGATCGTGTGACACGCGGTCAAGGCCGCATCGTTCCGCAACTTCAAAATCAAATTGTTCAACATTTTGAAGGGGGTATCGTTACGGAAATTCTGGTTCGGGAAGGCGATCGCGTGACACGCGGCGAGCCCCTTCTCCGGATTGATAACAGCTTTTCACGCTCGGAACTCGCTCAAGCCGAGCTTGAAATCAAAGCCCGTCGCGTCAAAATGATCAGATTGACAGCAGAAGTGGGCGGGGCAGAAAATGTTGAATTCCCAGCTGATCTGGAATCAGAAATTCCGAAGATTGTCGATCGGGAACGAGAGGTTTTTTCCGGTCGTCGCCAGACACTGTCAGAACAGATTGGCATTCTTGAAGACCAGTTAAAACAAAAATCGCTTGATCTCGCTGAAGCAAAATCACGATGGGCAAATACGATTGCCGAGCGCGAACTTGTCAATCGACGGGTAACCAATCTGCGTAGACTTGCCGCAGCGGGCGCATTATCGGCAAATGAAATGATTGATAATGAGCGCACCCTGCAACAAATAGAGCAAAAATTATCCGATCTCGTTCATGAAATTCCTCGTGATGAAGCTGCGATGAGCGAAATCAATCGGAAAATGGGGGAAGCTCGATCGCGCTTCCGCTCTGACGCCGACAAGGAACGTTCGGAAACCGAGCTTCAAATCGCAAAATTGGAGGAAACGATCTCAGCGCTCAAGGATCGAAGTTTGAGATCGGAAGTGATTGCGCCGATTGAAGGGGTTGTGAACAAGCTTCACGTCACAACGGTCGGAGGCGTCGTTAAATCAGGTGAGCCCTTGGTTGAGATCGTGCCTGCCGATGCGGCAGTCGCCGTGGAGGCTAAGATCGCCCCAAGCGATCGAGGGGATATTTGGCCAGGCCAGAAAGCCGTGGTCAAAGTCTCGGCTTATGATTTCTCAGTCTATGGTGGCCTTACTGGTAAAGTCGTCGATATTTCTGCTGACGCTCTCCAAGATGAGCGCGGCACGCCCTATTTCCGCGTGCGTCTCGAAGCGGAAGGAAAAGATTTCGGTCCTGGCAGACCAATTACGCCGGGCATGTTAGCGGAAGTAGATATTTTGATCGGACGCCGGACGGTGTTGGAGTCACTACTCCGCCCGGTGCGTCAAATCCGCGATAACGCCTTGCGGCAGTAATTGCTGCCATCAAATCATGTATTGACCGCCATTGGCCGAGATCGTCGAGCCCGTAATGAAACCGGCATCGTCAGCCGCCAGGAATACAACGGCGCGCGCGATCTCGTTGGGCTCGCCGAGGCGTCCTGTCGGAATATGCGGAAGAATGTTTTTCTCGACAATCGCCGGATCAATCGCTTTCACCATATCAGTGGCGATATAGCCCGGACAGATCGCGTTCACGGTGATACCGACGCGCGCGCCCTCTTGCGCCAAAGCTTTAACAAAACCGAGATCACCCGCTTTCGATGATGAATAATTCACTTGGCCCATCTGGCCCTTCTGACCATTGACTGAAGAGATGCAAATCACGCGACCGAATTTCCGCGCGCGCATACCCTCCCACACCGGACGGGTCATATTGAAGAGCGAAGTGAGATTGGTGTTGATTACCGCATCCCACATATCTTTCGTCATTTTATGAAACATCGCATCGCGCGTGATACCCGCATTGTTGATGAGGATCTCAACGGGACCATGAGCCGCTTCTACTTTTGCAATCCCAGCGACGCACGCGTCATAATTTGAAACGTCCCATTTATAGGTCGGTATGCCGGTTTCTTTCGTGAATGCATGAGCGGCTTCATCGTTACCGGCGTAATTGGCAGCAACAGTGTAACCAGCTTTTTTCAATCCGACCGAAATCGCCGCGCCAATGCCGCGCGAACCGCCTGTCACCAATGCAACACGTGCCATGATCGACCCTCCCTTTTATCTGATAAGCGGGAAGAGATTTTGTTTATCTCTTCCCCGATTTTAATTGAATTAGCGTTCAACGGTCAGTGCGATGCCCATGCCGCCGCCGATGCACAAAGTGGCGAGACCTTTTTTCGCGTTACGCTTTTGCATTTCATGAAGAAGGGTCACAAACACACGCGCACCTGAGGCCCCTATCGGATGACCGATGGCGATCGCGCCACCATTTACATTCACTTTTTCCGTATCCCATCCGAGGTCTTTGTTGACAGCAATGGCTTGCGCAGCGAATGCCTCGTTGGCTTCAATGAGATCAAGATCGCCGATCTTCCAACCAGCTTTTTCAAGTGCCTTGCGCGATGCCGGAATCGGGCCAGAACCCATGATCGCGGGATCAACGCCAGCGGTTGCCCAAGAGGCAACGCGCGCAAGCGGCGTAAGGCCCCGCTTTGCAGCTTCTTTAGCGGTCATCAGAACAAGTGCGGCAGCGCCATCATTGATGCCCGAGGCGTTACCTGCTGTGACCGTGCCTTCTTTCGAAAAAGCTGGCTTTAACTTCTGCATGCCCTCAAGCGTCGCGCCATGACGGATATATTCGTCTTCGCTGACAACCACGTCGCCCTTTTTCGAGCTGACGGTGACGGCAACAATTTCATCACGGAATTTACCGGCTTTCTGAGCGGCCTCAGCCTTGTTCTGCGAAGAAACAGCGAACTCATCTTGCTCATCACGGCTGATCTGCCATTTCGTGGCTATATTTTCGGCCGTTGTACCCATGTGATAGCCTTGGAAGGCATCAAGCAGGCCATCACGAAGCATCGAGTCGATGAATTTCATATCTCCCATTTTCGTACCGTTCCGAAGATGGGCAACATGTTGGGATTGCGACATCGATTCCTGACCGCCCGCCACAATGATCTTGGCGTCGCCATTCGTGATCTGTTGCAAGCCGACCGCAACTGCGCGCAAGCCTGATCCGCAGAGTTGATTGAGGCCCCATGCGGTGGCTTCCTGCGGAATACCCGCTTTCATCGCGGCCTGACGTGCAGGATTTTGACCCTGTCCGGCAGTGAGGATCTGACCCAAAATGACTTCTTCAACTTCAGCCGCCTCAACTTTGGCGCGGGTCAAAGCTGCCTTGATCGCGATCGCACCCAATTCATGTGCGGGCAGTGACGACAAAGCCCCATTAAATGATCCAACCGGGGTCCGGGCAGCTCCTACAATAACGATGTCTTCGGATGCCATTCTATCCTCCTAAGCGCAATGTAATCCGGACTTTGCCGGGACTGGCCTTTTCTTGATCCGCATAAGGCCCGTTCAAATGTACTCTCTTCATCGCGGGCGTATCAGCGTCCGTCAAGACAAATAGCCCATCTTCAGCGAGCGGCTTTAGTCGTAGACCCTAGGGCGATGACGAGGGTCATAGGGTGAATGCTTGCTTTTGACCCGTTTTTCCTGTCCAACTTGTTGCGATTCCGGTATTTCGGGCCGTGGCACCGAATGAGTAGAGAGCAAGGACATACAGACCCCATGACGACTAAAGAACCGCCTATCGTCATTAAAAAATATGCCAATCGCCGCCTCTATCATACAGGCACGAGCACTTATGTGACGCTTGAAGATTTGGCGGCCATGGTCAAACGCGGCGACGAATTTGCTGTTTTTGATGCTAAGTCCGGTGAGGAAATTACCCGATCTGTTTTAGCCCAAATCATCTTCGATCAAGAAGGCAAAGATGGACAAAATCTTCTGCCTATTAATTTCTTGCGCCAACTGATTTCATATTATGGCGACTCGATGCAGGCCTTCGTGCCAACCTATCTCGAACATTCCATCAAAATGCTCACCGAAAATCAGGCGAAATTTCGCGATCAATTCGCAAGTGCCTTCGGCAAAGATGCCTTCGGCATGATGGAGGAAATGGGTCAAAAAAACATGGAAATGTTTCGCGAAGCCTTTGCTATGTTCACCCCTTTCACAAAAATGGCGACCCCGAGCGCATCAGGACATACTGAAAAATCAGCCCCTGCGAATGAAGTTACGCGATCTGATGACCTAGCGGCATTAAAGCAGCAAATTGTCGAGATGCAGAAAAAGCTTGATCAGATGGGTGGTAATTGACCTAACGTAATTTTACCCAAGGTCATCTAATTATTAGGTTAATAACAAGTTAACATTCGACTTTTCTTGTGCTACATGCTCGTCGCGTTGTCGCGGATCGGCCTGTTGAGCTGATGAGAATTGTGACCCGCAACGCACTGACAGAATTTAGTTTTCTCGATTTCTGATTTGGATAAGCCATGAGCGCCTCACAGGCAGCCAATGAACGGAAGCGTATGAAGCACGCCGCGGTGATCGCGGCGAAGCCTGATGCGCGCTTTCTGGTTCAATTGATTGCGGGTGCGGGTAGCCGGAATTCTTATGCAGAAAATAAAACGGCGCCACTTCAGGGCGCCGCTGCTTATTCCGTCGTGATGGACTCTGCGCCTGCGGTCCGCTCGCTATATCGGGCGGACGCGCTCAACCACGCGGTCTGAACTCAGGCTTCTTTTTTCGCCTTCAAAATCTGACGACCCTTATACATGCCGGTCTTGAGATCGACATGATGAGGACGGCGCAATTCACCCGAGTCCTTGTCTTCAACATAGGTCGGGGCAGCGAGCGCATCAGCAGAGCGGCGCATACCGCGACGCGACGGGGATGTTTTTCGTTTCGGAACGGCCATTGGAAACTCCGTGTCGGATGGGCGTCAGGACACGATCTGTCCATGCCTGAATGAATTCGGAAGCCGGGCTTATACAGAGAACCAAGGAAGCTGGCTAGACTGAACACGATGCTCATTTCGAAAAAATATACGGGACGCACCCTCGGCTTGACCCTGATCCCCCCATCGGGCAAGCCCAAATGGCAAAAGGTCAAAAAACCGAGGCAAAGTTCATGACGAGTGCGCCCGATCTGTTTCAGTCCCGGCTTCAGGAAACGGGCCTCGCGGTTGAGGCGCTGCTCGACAAACTGCTTGGATCATCTCCTCTGGCAAGTGAAACCACGCGCCCCGACCGCCTCCTTGCCGCGATGCGGCATGGTGCGCTCGGGGGCGGCAAGCGGCTTAGGCCCTTCCTCCTCGTCGAAAGCGCGCGGCTTTGTGGCGCGGCAACCGAAGCCGCCCTTCTTGCGGGGAGCGCGCTTGAGCTGGTCCATTGCTATTCCCTCGTCCATGACGATCTGCCCGCGATGGACGATGATGATCTCAGGCGAGGGCGCCCGACTGTTCACAAAGTCTATGATGACGCGATGGCGATTTTGGCAGGCGACGCCCTCCTGACCTTGGCCTTTGATGTTATGAGCCGACCGGAGATCCATGAGGACGCCGCGGTCCGCCTTGAACTTGTCCGCGGCTTGGCGCGCGCGTCGGGGCTTGGCGGCATGGCCGGTGGGCAAGCGCTCGATCTCGAAGCCGAGGGTCGCTATGAGGCGGATCTCAAGCCGCTCACGCTTTCAGAACGCGACATCCGTCAATTACAAGCGATGAAGACGGGCGCGTTGTTGCTCTTTGCCGTTGAGGCCGGCGGTATTCTCGGACGTGCGAACGCAGCAACCCAAAGCGCTCTCAAATCCTATGGGCGCGCAGTGGGCGCAGCATTCCAGATCGCCGATGATATTCTCGACGTCGAAGCCGATACCGCCACGCTCGGCAAGGAAGCGGGCAAAGATGCCGATCGTGGCAAAGGCACGCTGGTTCAACTCTTAGGACTCGACGCGGCAAAAGCTGAACGCGACCGCCTTGCGCGCACCGCTCTTGAGGCGCTCGGAAATTTTGGCACAGATGCCGATATGCTGCGCGCAATCGCGCATTTCATTGTCAAGCGAGGACATTGATTATGGCTCAGGCCTCCGCACGATTAACGCGGCTCGTTACAAGCCATGCCCGTCTCTTCGTGGCCTTAGTTGCGGGTTTACTGATTGCCCTGTTGTTGCCGGCGACTTTCAGTCCGTTGACGCGATTAATCTTGGGGTGGGATGCGCTCACCTTGTTTTATATCCTCACAACCGGCCGCTTGATGATTTGGTCAAACGTGCAATCTTGTCGTAACCGATCTTCATTTTACGACGAAGGTGATTGGATCATTCTTTTCGCGACACTGACGGGAACAATCGTCAGCTTTGGTGCGATCATCGCTGAACTCGGCGCGAGCAAATCTGCTGGTCAACCTTTTGTATGGACCTTCGCGCTCACCGCAGGAACCGTCGCATTATCATGGGCCTTCACGCACATGATCTTTGCGTTGCATTACGCCAATCTCTTTTATCACACCGATGCCAAGGGTGAACATGGCGGACTTTTGTTTCCTGGAAATCGTGAGCCGGATTACCGTGATTTTCTTTATTATTCTTTTGTCATCGCCTGCGCCGCACAGACGGCAGATGTATCAACCGTCTCGCCTGAAATGCGACGCGTCACTGTCATTCATTGCATCACGGCATTCGCCTACAACTCAGCCATCCTTGCACTCATGATTAATATCACAGCCGGTTTGATGGGATAACGCATTTTGCGATGAAGTGGAAACCGGTTCATCGAAACAAAATGCGTCAAAAAAAATATAAAGCGTTTTGCGATGAAGTGGATACCGGTTCATCGAAACAAAATGCGACGATCACATTGTTGCCCCGATGGTCCAAGGCACAAATTCCGCATCGCCATAACCAAGCTCTTCGGATTTCGAGCGCGCGCCTGAAGCCACTTCGAGCACTTTGGCAAAAATCTCTTTGCCCTTCTCTTCAATCGAAACGCCATCAAGAATATCACCGCAATTGATGTCCATATCGTCAATCATTTTGCGATAGATTTCGCTGTTGGTTGCAAGCTTGATGGAAGGCGTGGGTTTGCAGCCATAGGCCGAACCGCGACCCGTAGTGAAACACAAGATATTCGCACCACCCGCGACTTGGCCTGTTGCTGATACGGGATCATAGCCGGGCGTATCCATAAATACGAAGCCTTTGGTATCAACCTTCTCCGCATATTCATAAACACCGGTCATGGTTGTAGTGCCGCCTTTTGCCGCCGCGCCCAATGACTTTTCAAGAATGGTGGTTAAACCCCCAAGCTTATTGCCGGGCGATGGATTATTATTCATCTCCATCTTGTTGCGGCTTGTGTAATCTTCCCACCATTTAATGCGGTCGACGAGTTTCTCGCCCACCGCACGCGTGGCTGCACGACGAGTCAAAAGATGCTCCGCTCCATAAATCTCAGGTGTCTCTGAAAGAATTGCAGTGCCACCGTGACGGACAAGTTCGTCAACCGCGGCACCAAGAGCAGGATTGGCCGTGATGCCTGAATAGCCATCCGAACCGCCACATTGAAGAGCAAGCATCAATTCTGACGCCGGAACCGTTTCGCGTTTTGCTTTATTCGCAATCGGCAACATGGTTTTAACGGCATCAACACCGGCAGCGACCGTTTTTTTCGTGCCGCCTGTTTCCTGAATCGTCATCGTGCGGAAGGTATCGCTCTCAACAATGTTATAAGCTTCTTTCCAACGACCGATTTGAAAACCTTCACAACCCAAACCAACCATCAACACACCTGCAACATTCGGATTGGTTGCGTAGCCCCATTGCGTGCGCTTCAACACATCATAGCCTTCGCCCTTCACATCGATGGCGCAGCCGCCACCTTGAACAAGCGGAATGATGCCATCAATGTTCGGGTACTGATCAAGCAATCCGGACCGATTGAGATCTTCAGCAATAAACCGCGCAACAGAGGCCGAGCAATTCACCGATGTGAGAATCGCAATGTAATTGCGCGTGCCGACTTGGCCATTGGCGCGACGGAAGCCTTCAAAGGTCGCTTGGAGATTTTTCGGCAGTAGCTCTTCATTCTTTGCATCTTCGGCAAAGCGATAATCGCGCTCGAAATCATGCATCACGACATTGTGTTCGTGAACCCACTCGCCCGGCTTGATCGCGCCTTTCGCAAAGCCAATGATCTGACCAAATTTCATAATCGGTTGACCATCGCTCAAGGCCGAAAGCGCCATTTTATGTCCACGCGGAATGCGCACGGAGGCGGTCGCGCCATAGATCACAGAACCCGGTTCGATCGGATCAACAGCGACGGCAACATTGTCGGCGGCGTTCAACCGGACAAAACGGGGCGATGACGCGGTGGGAGCATTCATGAGGGTCTCCGAAAATGATTCAAGGCCGGATTGATCTTGTTTGGTAAAATGGCCAATCACTATCGTGATCGAATGCTGGGAAAATCGCAAGAAGCGCGTGACCCCTCATCACGCATAGTGCCTATTCGGAAGATTGACCCGCTCCCCGCTTGCATCGTGACCCAAAGCGCCGCAATGCTTCGGGGCAGAAGACCAAAATTCAGGGGAGTTTCCGCTATGCCTGCGCTTACTTTATCCGCAGCCTCGACCTTGCCAGAGGATGGATTTACCGGCGCTTTGGCTGGACGCGTATGGAGACCATCGCTTGAAGGCCCCTCGGTCGTCGCTATCCGGCCGGAAGGTGTAATCGATATCTCGGCGCATTACCCGACCATGCGCGACCTGTGCGAAACGGCCGACCCTGCCGCCGCTTTACGCGTCGCCCATGGCGAAAATCTCGGGCCGCTTGAGGAGCTTTTGGCCAATACGCCGCCTGATGGGCGTGACCCCTCAAAGCCTTGGCTGATCGCGCCGAACGATTTGCAAGCCATCAAAGCAGCGGGCGTAACTTTTGCGGTTTCAATGCTCGAACGCGTGATCGAGGAGAAAGCGCGGGGTGATTATCAGGCGGCGGCAAAGCTCCGGACCGAAATCACCGCGCTAATCGGCGATGATCTCTCAAAACTCCGGGCTGGCTCCCCCGATGCGATGAAGCTCAAAGAGGTTCTCGTCGCTCAAGGAGCCTGGAGCCAATATCTTGAAGTTGGCATTGGCCCTGACGCTGAGATCTTCACGAAAGCACCGCCCATGGCCGCTGTCGGCACGGGCGCGGATGCGGGGGTGCACCCGATTTCGAACTGGTCGAACCCCGAACCGGAAGTGGTCATCATCGTCGCCTCAACGGGAAAAATCATCGGCGGCATGCTCGGCAATGACGTGAATTTACGTGATGTTGAAGGCCGCTCTGCGTTGCTGCTCGGTAAAGCCAAAGACAACAACGCCTCGGCCGTCACCGGCCCCTTCATGCGTTTTTTCGATCATAGTTTCTCGCTCGACGATCTCCGCCATGCGGTGGTTACCGTCCGAGTCGACGGGCCTGAGGGCTTCTCGCTTGAAGGCTCCTCCTCACTCACGAAAATCAGCCGCGACCTTGCGGACCTCGCCGGACAGATGCTCAATAGCCATCACCAATATCCGGACGGTGCCGTGCTTTACACAGGTACAATGTATGCGCCGATTAAAGATCGCGATGCGCCCGGGAAAGGCTTTACACACAAAACGGGGGATATCGTCACCGTCTCCTCGCCGAAGCTCGGCGCGATCATCAATCGCATGCGTTCGACCGCCGATTGCGCGCCCTGGACCTTCGGCACATCACATCTCATGCGCAATCTCGCCAAGCGCGGATTGATCTAGCTGTTCAGTAACAAAAAATCTGCTATCGGATTTTCCAAATTTTTTATCGCGTAAGGACATCATCATGACCGAGCATTTCAAAAATCTCATCGCGGGCGAATGGGTCGACGGCGCAAGCGTCACAAAGAACATCAACCCTTCGGACACGAATGATGTTGTTGGCGAATATGCGCGTGCGTCAAAGGCACAGGCCGAACACGCGATTGCAGCAGCGAAAGCCGCCTTCCCCGCATGGTCGCGTACAACGCCGCAAGAGCGTTACGAGATTTTGAAAAAGGCATCGGATGAAATTTTGGCGCGTAAGGATGAGCTTGGAAAATTGCTCTCGCGCGAAGAAGGCAAGACGCTTCCTGAAGGGATTGGTGAAGCTACCCGAGCCGGACAGATCTTTGCCTTTTTTGCTGGCGAAGCCTTACGTTTAACAGGTGAAACCGTGCCAAGCGTACGCCCCGGTGTTGGCGTTGATGTGACGCGTGAAGCGGTTGGCGTTGTTGGTATGATCACACCGTGGAATTTTCCTATTGCCATTCCCGCATGGAAAATTGCGCCTGCGCTCACGCATGGCAATACAATTGTCTTCAAGCCTGCTGACCTTGTTCCAGGTTCGGCATGGGCGCTTGTTGATATTCTGCATCGCGCCGGATTGCCGAAGGGCGTTTTAAATCTTGTGATGGGACGCGGTTCTGAAGTGGGGCAAATCATTCTTGATCATAAGGATGTAAACGCGATCACATTTACAGGCTCAGTGAACACAGGTCGCAAAGTTGCGGCCGCTGCAATTTCTTCATCACCGATGAAGAAGGTGCAACTTGAGATGGGTGGAAAGAACCCGCTCGTTGTTCTTGATGATGCGGATTTGAAGACGGCGGTTGAATGCGCGGTGAATGGCGCTTTCTTCTCGACCGGTCAGCGTTGCACGGCGTCGTCACGTTTGATCGTGACCGATGGCATTCATGACGCTTTCGTCAAAGCCCTCACCGAACGCATGCAGGGTCTTGTTGTCGATAACGCTTTGAAAGCAGGCACGCATATCGGACCGGTTGTTGATCAAAGCCAGCTTGATCAGGATCTCTCTTATGTCGATATTGGTAAGGGCGAAGGTGCAACTTTGCATTGGGGTGGTGAACTCTTGAATCGTGAAACACCGGGCTTTTATATGCAGCCTGCACTCTTCACCAATGTCACGAACACGATGCGTGTTGCGCGTGAAGAAATCTTTGGTCCCGTGGGCGTTGTCATTCGTGCGAAAAACTACGACGACGCGCTGGCAATTTCCAATGATACGGAATTTGGTCTCTCGGCCGGCATCTGCACATCAAGCCTCAAATACGCCACGCATTTCAAGCGCAATTCGGAAGCCGGTATGGTGATGGTTAACTTACCAACCGCAGGCGTTGATTATCATGTGCCCTTCGGCGGTCGCAAAGGCTCGAGCTACGGTCCACGTGAGCAAGGCGCTTATGCGAAAGAATTCTACACCACGGTGAAAACGGCTTACACATTCGCTGGTTGATCGGTTGTGACGAAACTTCTTGTTATTGGTGAAACGCTGATCGACCTCGTGCCCGGACCAAACGGGCGCGAGGCTGTACTCGGTGGTTCGCCCTATAATGTTGCCATCGGGTTGGGTCGTCTCGGCGCCAAAGTGAGCATCGCGACATCGCTTTCACATGATGCCGATGGTCAACGTTTCAAAGCCGCGCTTGAAGCCGATGGCGTTGATCTGTCCTGTGTGGCCATCGTCAACAAACCAAGCCCCACAGCGCTTGTTGAAGAAGGCACAAAAGAAAGCGGGCCGCGTTATGTTTTTACGCTGAGCGGCACCGCTTTTGATGAGCCCGCACCGCTTCCACTCCCTTGGTCTGATGATCTTGCGCATATTCACGCCGGATCAATCGCAGCCATTCTCGGCCCTATGGCGCATAGCGTTCTCGATGCGTTTGCAGCCGCACGCGGCAAACGCACAACAAGTTATGATCCCAATATCCGCCCGATGATCACGCCTGATCGCGGTAAAACGCGCATCGATGTTGAGGCGCGTGTTGCGCTTGCCGATATAGTAAAGGCGAGCGAAGAAGATCTTGAATGGCTTTATCCGGATCATGCACCGCATGAGTCGATTCTAAATTGGCTTGCGCTTGGTCCAAAGCTCGTCATCTTGACGCGCGGCGGCAAAGGTGCGGAAGCGTTCACCGCAAAAGATCATTTGATTGTCCCCGCACCTGCAATCACCATTGGAGATACAGTCGGCGCTGGTGACAGTCTCATGTCAGCTTTGCTTTTTGCAATGGAGCGCGATGGCGCGCTTGGCGCGACGCCCGTTGCGTGGACACAGAGCGCGATCGCGAAATGGTTGTCTTTCGCTGTGCGCGCGGCGGCATTTACATGCAAGCAAAAAGGCTCTAACCCGCCACGGCTCAAAGATTTAGAGCGGTAAATCGCTCAAATCACATTGGCTTCATGCAAAGGCTTGTTCTCAACCACACGCGCGTGGCCAAGCGCAGAGAGATCAAGCGTCTGATACGCACCGTGAATGAGCAGTTCGGCAAGGCCGCGGCCAATCGCGGGGCTTTGCTGAAGACCGTGGCCTGAAAATCCATTGGCGAGATAGAAATTATCATAACCGACCGCACGACCAATGATGGCATTATGATCAAGCGCGCACATATCATAATGACCCGCCCAAGCGCGACCCGGTTTGATCTGTTCAAAGGCAGGAATGCGCGCAGCCAATGAAGGCCAATAGATGTCTTCAAAGAGCGACCAATCAACCTTAAATTCTTGTGAGTCAGGATCTTCTTCGCCCGGCGATCCGCCGCAAATAAATTGCTGACCCTCAGCTGTTCTTTTGCCTTCAGGGCGGCACCATGTGCCTGTCGGATCAATCAGCAAAGGCGCATGCGTCACATCGCCTTTGCAATGAAATGAAAACACACAACGCTTCTTCGCATGAACAGGAATATCGAGACCGGCAAGCGCTGCAAGCGCGCGGCCACCCGAAGCCCCCGCAGCATTCAAAACCGCACCGCAAGCGATGCGTGATCCATCTTTCAAGATGACCGCCTCAATGCGGGCTCCGCTGCGTTCGATCTGAACGACTTCACCGTCAATAAAGGTGACGCCGAGATGACGCGCTTTTTTGCGAAAAGCCTGCATCAAGCCCCAGCCGTCAAACCAGCCTTCCCCGGTTCGGCCCCACGAAGCAGCAACAACATCATCCGCATAAAGCCATGGAAATTTTTGTTTCAGGGCGCTTTGATCATAAAGAACAATATCGGCACCAAGCGCGGTTTGTAATTGATGCGTGTTTGTAAGAACCGGCGCACCTGGTGTTGTTTCAAGATAAAGATAACCGCCTTCATGCAAATCAATAGAAGGCGCTTCACCATCAATCGACAAATGCTGGCTAATATGGCGCAAAAACGAAATGCCATAGAGTGAAATTTTGATATTCACTTCGGTTGAGAATTGCTGTCTGATCGATGCAGCAGAAAGCGCAGACGCGCATTTCGTGTATGTTGGATCTTTTTCAATAACAACAACGCGACCTTTAAAATTTGTATTACTCGCAAGATGATAGGCAACCGAAGACCCCATCACCGCGCCGCCAACAATCACAATATCGGCGGAGGCAGGTGCGTTCACATCAACCATAGATCTCGACCTTTTACTCGATCACAATCTTCGGGCCTTGACGCCCCACGCCACCTTCAAGACGTGTCTTTACGGCTGCTGCGATATCGAGAAAGAGTTTCGCATGCGGACCATCGGGTGTTTTCGCAACAATCGGCGTGCCTGCATCAGAGAGCGCGCGAATATCCATATGCAAAGGCACTTCACCTAAAAAGGGAACGTCCAAACGCTCGGCTTCATGGCGTGCACCACCATGACCAAAAATATCCGAACGCGTGCCGCATTCAGGACACAGAAAAAAGCTCATATTCTCGATGAGTCCCAGAATGGGCACTTCAACGCGCTTGAACATGGCAATGCCGCGCCGTGCATCAATGAGTGCCAAATCTTGCGGCGTGGAGACAATCACCGCGCCGGCAAGTGAAACTGATTGCGCCATCGTGAGTTGAGCATCCCCCGTGCCCGGCGGCATATCAACAATCAAGATATCAAGCGTGCCCCAATTCACCTCACGCATCATTTGTTGAAGGGCAGACATCACCATCGGCCCGCGCCAGATCATCGGCGTTTCTTCTTCAACGAGAAAACCAATCGACATCACTTTGAGGCCGAAAGCCTCAAGAGGTTGCATGATTTTATTCTCATCAATTTCAGGCTTGCGATTGATGCCAAAAAGTTTCGGCAGTGACGGGCCATAAATATCCGCATCAAGAATGCCAACCTTCATCCCTTGCGCCGCAAGTGCCAAAGCGAGATTGGCTGATACAGTGGATTTGCCAACACCGCCTTTGCCGGACGCGACCGCGACGATGTGTTTGACACCCGGAATCATCGCGCGCGCATTCGCTCCTTGCGCGCGCGTACCCGGCGCAGCACCGGCTTGCGGCGGACGCTCGGCCGTAAACGTCACAAGCGCTTTGTCGATGCCTTTAACAGAGAGAACCGCGCGCTCCACTTCGGTACGCAACAACTCGAGTGCTTTCACCTGAGCGGGATCAGCAATCAAAGAGAGATAGGCCTTGTCACCTTGAATCGAAACGCCACCAAAAAGACCCGAACGCAAGAAAGGCGTTTTTCCGTCTGGCCCTTTCAAAACCGACAACGCATTGCGGATGTCCTGTTCACTCGCCACGATTTTATCTCCCTCGAAACTCTGTTTGCTTTATGAGCGCGCTGCCCAGCGGGGTCAATCGCGAGCCGCGTAAATGAGATCACTTGCCCGCGCCGCGCTGTCGGTCCATATCGTCGCTTAACTCGTAAGCGGTCGAACCAATCGGAGTGAGCGACATGGCAAAAGTAGCATTTCTGGGTTTGGGCGTGATGGGCTTTCCCATGGCGCGACATCTCGCCGCGAAAGGGCATGACGTCACCGTCTATAACCGAACAACATCGAAGGCCGAAGCCTGGGTGAAAGCGCATGGCGGGCGACGAGCCAAAACGCCGCGTGAGGCTGCGAGCGGTCAAGACATCGTCTTCGCCTGCGTCGGCAATGATGATGATCTGCGTCAGGTGACAATAGGTTCTGATGGTGCCTTTCAAGCAATGGCAAAAGGCTGCGTCTTTGTTGATCACACCACCGCCTCAGCAGAAGTCGCGCGTGAACTTTATGCAGCGGCCAAAGAAAAGGGTCTCGCTTTCATTGATGCTCCGGTTTCAGGCGGGCAAGCGGGCGCAGAAAATGGCGTACTCACCGTGATGTGCGGGGGCGATGCTGATATTTATGCGCGTGTTGAACCCGTAATCATGTCATTCGCACGCATGTGCAAATTGCTGGGGCCCTCAGGTGCCGGCCAACTCACAAAAATGGTCAACCAGATTTGCATCGCGGGTCTCGTGCAAGGATTGGCCGAAGGCGTAAATTTCGCAAAGAAAGCCGGGCTTGATGTTGAAGCGGTGATTGAAACCATTTCAAAGGGTGCCGCACAAAGTTGGCAGATGGAAAATCGTTACAAGACGATGAATCAATCAAAATTTGATTTTGGTTTTGCGGTTGATTGGATGCGCAAAGATCTTGGAATCTGCATTGCGGAAAGTCGTCGCAATGGCGCGCAGCTTCCTGTTACCGCGCTCGTCGATCAATTCTACGGCGAAGTGCAAGGCATGGGCGGCGGTCGATGGGATACATCGAGCCTGCTTGCACGGCTGGAGCGGAAGTGATCGCGTATCCGTCATTGCGAGAAGTGCGGAGTGATTTGCGAAGCAAACAAAACGATCCAGTGAATCGTTTTGAACGCCAAACGAAGCAATCCAGGTGGAGTTAAAAGAAAAGGCGCAACGGAGCCGCTGCGCCTTAATTTAAGCCGTTAACTGGATTGCTTCGCTCGCGCTCGCAATGACGGTTGAGGTTCACGAGTAACAATGGCCGTCTACTCACAACTCATGCGCAGCTTCTTCCAACAACCCCCATACGAAGGGCAGAAATGAGCGCCAGATTTCAACGTGGAACGTATCGGTGCTCTTGCGCCAAAGCACAATTTCCGCTTTTGAAAAAATCGTGCGCGTTGCCACGTCAACCGGAAAAGCGCTAATATGCAGATCAAGCGGATTGCCTGTTGCAAGTAGCGTTGCCGCTTCGGTGCCTGAGATATCGAACCCCGTATTGCGATGGCTGATATCGACGAGCGAATGGAACTGCGTGCCAAGCGCTTTTCCGATTTCATCAGCAAGCGAATAGGCAACACCATCTTCCGCAATCAGCAACCACTCATCGGGCCCGAGCGAAATCGCGGTGCGCGTGCCATTGGTTTCGGCTTTCAACAAAGCTAAGGGTAAATTCACACCAAACGCTTTTGACGCAAGTGCTGCGGCTTGGTGATCACCACGAAATGAGAAACGTGTTGCGAAAGTTGATTGAGTTGCCGACACTTTTCCAGCCACACCAATCGCGTGAAGTCCTTCAAATGCCGAGCGGCGGGTCACGTTGAGCTCAACCATTGAGACGCGCTCCTTCTTTATCATAGAAGACGGGATCGGTGACCTTTACCGCGATATCGCCACCGGGCATCGGCACATACAGCGTTTCGCCAATGCGTGAACGGCCAGCGGCAACAACAGCCAAAGCGAAAGTCCGTCCGAGCACCGCACTTTCATAAGACGAGGTGACGTGGCCGAGCGCCGGTGTACCTGTTGGCACATTGGCTTTGCCCACAATCTGCGCGCCTTCTTCAAGCAATGTCTTCGGATCAAGGGGAAGCAGACCCACAAGCTGCTTGCGATCCGTCTTCACAAGATCAGGCCTTGTAAGCGAACGCTTGCCGACAAAGTCAGGCTTTGTTTTACCAATCGCCCAAGCAAGGCCCACATCGTCCGGCGTCATTGTGCCATCGGTTTCCTGTCCGACAATGATGAAGCCTTTTTCAGCACGCAACACATGCATGGTTTCGGTGCCATAAGCGCAGGCGTTATGTTTCTGTGCTTCCGCCCAAATCGCTTCCCATACGCCTTGACCATAATCAGCGGGCACATTCACTTCGAAACCGAGTTCACCTGTAAAACTCATGCGGAAGAGCCGCGTCGGCACACCACAGATTTTGCCCTGCTTCACGCTCATATGCGGCATCGACTCATTTGAAAAATCAATACCTTCGACAAGCGGCTTAATGATGTCGCGTGCTTTCGGACCCTGCACCGCAATCACCGCCCATTGTTCGGTCGTCGAAGTGAGATGAACTTTCAGATGCGGGAATTCGGTTTGGAGATAATCCTCCATGTGATTCATCACACGCGGCGCGCCGCCTGTTGTGGTGGTCACATGGAAACGATCTTCTGCGATGCGGCCAACGACGCCGTCATCCATAACAAAGCCTGCCTCATTGAGCATCACGCCATAGCGAAGACGACCCACTTCGAGTTTCGACCACGGATTGGTGTAAAGAAGATTCATGAATTCAGCAGCATCGGGGCCAACAACTTCGATCTTGCCGAGTGTTGACGCATCAAAGATACCAGCTGTCTCGCGCACGGTTTTGCACTCACGCAATACCGCTTTGTGCATGTCTTCGCCGGCTTTCGGGAAGAACCATGCGCGCTTCCAAAGACCGACATCTTCAAAAATCGCGCCCTGAGATTGGGCCCAGGCATGCGTTGGTGTCTTGCGCACGGGATCAAACAAATCACCGCGCGAATGATTGGCCATGGCACCAAAGCTGATCGGCGTATAAGGCTGACGGAAAGTGGTGAGCCCCACTTCCGGAATTGACTTGTCGAGCGCTTGCGAGGCAATCGCCAAAGCATTCATATTCGAAAGCTTGCCTTGATCGGTCGCCATACCCGTTGTGGTGTAGCGCTTCACATGTTCAATCGACCGCATGCCTTCGCGTGTTGCCAGTTTGATGTCTTTTGCGGTGACATCATTTTGGAAATCAACGAAAGCTTTAACGCGACCCGCATCATGCGGATGCGGCACCGCGCCCAAGAAACCGCCATGCGCGTCATGCACACCCGCAACCGAGACCTGATGCGCGGAGGCCTTAAAACCTGCTTTTGTCGCGGCATCGCTGCCAGCTGCAAAACCATCAGCAAAAGCATCGGCCAAAGTTTCAGAGCCTTTGCACGCGCCCGCTGAACGCTCGGCTTGCACGGAAGTGCCCGGAATAAACACATTGCGTTCGGTATCGAATTTCAACTTACCGCGCGATTGCGAGAAGAGATGCACAGACGGCGTCCAGCCACCGCACATCAAAATCAAATCACAGGGAATATCTTCTTCACCATCAGTGCCGAGCTTTGACACACGCGCGCTTTTCACGCGCAGAGTTCCGGTTGAACCTGTAATCGCGGTTGCGACATCAACGCGAATACCAGCAGCACGCGCTGCATTCGGCAAAGCGCCATTCGCTTCATGACGAAGGTCGACAACGCGTTCAATGGTGACCCCTGCCGCTTTCAAATCGAGCGCGGCTTGATAGGCGCTGTCATGCGCCGTCGCAACAACCGCACGACCACCGGCACGAACACCGTAGCGATTGGCAAAAATGCGCGCGGCGTCGGCGAGCATGATTCCCGGACGATCATTGTCAGGAAACACAAGCGGACGCTCATGCGCGCCGGTGGCGATCACGACTTCTTTCGCACGCACTTGCCACAGACGATCGCGCGGGAGTTTCTTATCAGGACTTGCGAGATGATCTGTCACGCGCTCGACAAGGCCAACAAAGTTCTGCGCAAAATAACCAAAGGCCTGTGTGCGCGGAAGAAGTGTCACGGTTCCTGATTTCGCGCTCAATGTTTGAACCGCATGAGCAACCCAATCAGAGGCAGATTTGCCATCAATCGTGGCATGAAGTTCTGAGAGAAGAGAACCGCCAAGCTCCGCTTGTTCGTCACACAAGATTACACGCGCGCCGGACTCGGCTGCTGCAAGTGCTGCAGAAAGACCCGCAGCGCCCGCGCCGATCACAAGCACATCACAATGCGCATAGCGTGTTGAATAATGATCGGGATCGGGTGACGCAGGCGCTGTACCAAGGCCAGCTGCACGACGGATGATCGGCTCATAGAGCTTCTTCCACGCAATGTTCGGCCACATGAATGTCTTGTAATAGAAACCCGCGACAAAAAGCGGCGACAAGACATTGTTGATCGAACCAATATCGAATGACAAAGACGGCCACGCGTTCTGGCTCTTTGCGACAAGCCCGTCATAAAGCTCGACTTGCGTGGCGCGCAAATTCGGCGTGTGACGTGCGCCAACACCGACACTCACAAGCGCATTGGGTTCATCAGATCCCGCTGTCACAACACCGCGTGGGCGATGATATTTGAAAGAACGACCCATGAGATGAACGCCATTAGCCAGCAAAGCGGAGGCAAGCGTATCACCATGAAAGCCTTTGTAGCTTTTACCATCAAAGGTAAAAGTCAACGGCTTCGAGCGATCAATACGACCCGATTGTTTGGTACGAAGATGAAGGCTCATCAGTTGGCCCCCTTCTCGAATTGTGAAAGATCAACGCGCGGTTCACCCGCTTTATAAGTTTTCAAAATCTTGTCACTCACAGTATCACGCACACAATTGAAGAAACGCGCGCAGCCGGAAATATGCCGCCAGCGTTCTATGTGGAGACCTTTTGGATTCGAGCGGAAATAAAGATACTCCGCCCATTCTTCATCGGTTGTTTTCATCGGATCAGCCGGGCGCGCAACATGCGCTTCGCCTGCATACCGAAATTCAAGTTCAGGACGTTCGCCGCAATGAGGGCAAGGGATCAACAACATCACTCACACTCCCTTTAATGCGCGACCGCTGCGGCAGCCGCTTCGTCAATCAAACGACCGGTCTTGAAACGTTCAATCGTGAAGCCGGCATTGATCGGATGCGGTTCGTCGCGTGCAATCGTATGCGCGAAGACATGCGCGGAACCCGGCGTTGCTTTGAAGCCGCCTGTGCCCCAACCGCAATTCACATAAAGCCCCTTGACCGGAGTCTTTGCGAGAATCGGTGAGCGATCCGGTGTCACATCGACAATACCGCCCCAATTTCTGAGCATGCGCATGCGGCGCACAACGGGGAAGAGTTCGCAAATCGCATCAAGCGTATGCGTCGTGATGTGCAGACCGCCTGTTTGGCTATAGGATGTATAAGCATCGGTGCCCGCGCCAATCACGAGTTCGCCTTTATCAGATTGCGACATATAAGCGTGGATCGTGTTCGACATGACAACGCAGGGCATGATCGGTTTGATCGGTTCCGACACAAGCGCTTGCAGCGGATAGGATTCAAGGGGCATGCGCACATCGGCCATCTGCATGATCACACTTGTGTGACCGGCTGCAACAACGCCGATTTTTTTCGTGCCAATAAAACCCTTGGTCGTTTCAACACCTGTCACTGCGCCATTCGCATCGCGGCGAATGCCCTTTACTTCGCAATTCTGAATGATGTCGACACCCATCGCGCTTGCGGCACGTGCATAACCCCACGCCACCGCATCGTGACGCGCGGTGCCCCCACGACGTTGAAGTGCGGCACCCAAAATCGGGTAGCGCATATTTTTTTCGATGTTGAGAATGGGGCAGAACTCTTTCGCTTGTTCTGCCGTCAGCCACTCATTATCGATGCCTTGCAAACGATTGGCGTGCACATGGCGTTTGAAAACTTGAATGTCATGCACCGTATGCGCGAGCATCATCACGCCACGCGGCGAATACATGACATTGTAATTGAGTTCTTCCGAGAGCGTTTCCCAGAGCTTCACCGAATGCTCGTAAAGGCCTTGGCTTTCTTCCCACAAATAGTTCGAGCGGATGATCGTTGTGTTACGACCCGTATTGCCACCGCCCAACCAACCCTTCTCCAGCACGGCGATGTTGCGCATGCCATGTTCTTTGGCGAGATAATAGGCGGTGCCAAGCCCGTGGCCGCCCGCGCCGACGATGATCGCGTCATAGGCAGCCTTCGGCTCCGGAAAACGCCATTGCTCCGGCCAATTGCGATGGGCGCTCAGCGCCTGTTTTGCAAGATTGAGAAATGAGAAGCGCAAGTCTGGCTCTCCCTGACCACGGAACCCGTTTCGCGGGCCCAACCATTAAATCCGAGCTGGATTATCCGAAAACTACGATGATCCTGCCAATGAATTCGAACAATAGGATGATTAGCCCGCACTATCGCTTCGTGGCATTGATGATCCGTCACCGATCTGTCGATTGACGTCATCGCAGGACAAAACTGCGCTATAAAGCGCCGTCTTTGCGGCAAATAGCCAAAGCGCTCTGAAGCGCTTCGTCACCGATTGCGTTTTTCATGCTGGACAAGGCGCGCCCGAGGCAGGAACAAGCGCGGTCGCAGACCTCGATCCCGCGACCACTTGACGCACAGCTTTGGGCGCAATTCTGGAAAAACGCTGGCTCGATGACGGACGCTTTCTCAAAAGGCCCTGCAAGTGTCACAAAAGCCCAAACGAGACCCATCAGAACCGGTTGGTGCAGAAGATAGATCGGCAAAGCGTGGCGGCCGATCCGTGCAAGCGGCTTGAAAGTTGGGCGCGCCAATCTGGCGGCAATCTCATCGCGGACAAGGATCAGGCGCGCCGTCACAACTCCGGTGAGCACAACACCAAACCAAGGTAACAGCGGCACATAATCATTGGTGCGCGGTAAAACCTTATTCAGCCCAAGCCAAAACATATCGGGTCGGTCAAAAAGGGGGTGGGTGATGAGAGAAGGCGCACCGAGAGCCATCACCGCAAAAGCAAAGATGAGACTTAGAGGCGCGCGCAAAAACGGCAAAGCCAAAAGACTCGACAAAGCAATACAATGAAGCACGCCAAAAAAAATCCATTCTTCCGGTGTCGCGAAGAACGTGCCGAGAGACACGAGAGCGGCTGCGCCAGCAATCTTGAAAAAGCGCAGGAGAAACGCACGCGCTTCAATTTGTGTGCGATGCGCGAGAGCGAGCGAAATGCCGACAAGAAAAAGAAAAGTACCTGCAATCAGATGAGACAACACGCGCCCTTCGGGCGTGAAGGAAATGTCATAATCAATGAGCTGAAAGAAGCCGAGATCCCATGTGAAATGGAATCCGATCATCGCAATCACAGCGATGCCGCGAAGCGCATCGAGGATCGGCCAGCGCGTGAATGTTGGAGACGATGTCACTGCGGACATCGTTAAGCTCTTTGACTAGTGACGAACAACGCCACGCAAAGTTTCAATCTGCGCAAGACGCTCGGAAGCCAAACGACGGCTGTCTTCTGTCTGCGCTGAAGCAAGTTCATCACTTGCAAGTTTCACTTCATGCGCGAAACGTTCATCATTCATTTCCGCCAAAGGCACAGCTTGTTCAGCCAGAACGATCAAACCATTCGCTGACACATCCGCAAAACCACCGCGCACAAACAAGACCTGTTTGTCACCCTTGGCATCTTTGTAAGAGAGAACCCCGGGACGAAGCGCAGAGATAACAGGCGCATGATCTTTAAGAACAGCGAAATCGCCTTCGGTTCCCGGAATCACAACTTCTTCGACATCGCCCGAGAACAAAAGTTTCTCGGGAGAGACGAGTTCGAATGCAAATCCGGCCATGACGATCTCCGTTCAGTCTGTCGCGTCGATTATGCCGCTTCCTTAGCGAGACGTTCAGCCTTCTCAATCGCTTCTTCGATCGAGCCAACCATATAGAACGCTGCTTCTGGAAGGTGGTCGTATTGACCTTCGACAAGACCCTTGAAGCTCTTGATGGTGTCAGAAAGTGCCACAAGCTTACCCGGTGAACCGGTGAAGACTTCAGCGACGTGGAACGGCTGCGACAAGAAGCGTTCAATCTTACGCGCACGCGCCACTGTCAATTTATCTTCTTCCGACAACTCATCCATACCGAGAATGGCGATAATGTCTTGAAGTGATTTGTAACGTTGCAATGTCGATTGCACCGCACGAGCCACCGCATAATGTTCTTCGCCGACAATCAAAGGCGACAACATGCGCGAAGTTGAGTCGAGCGGATCGACCGCTGGATAAATGCCCTTTTCAGCAATCGAACGCGACAACACAGTCGTTGCGTCCAAATGCGCGAATGACGTTGCTGGCGCCGGATCGGTCAAATCGTCGGCCGGCACGTAAATCGCCTGCACCGATGTGATCGAGCCTTTGGTTGTTGTTGTGATGCGTTCCTGCAACGCGCCCATATCGGTCGCAAGTGTGGGCTGATAACCCACGGCTGAAGGAATACGACCCAAAAGCGCCGACACTTCCGAACCCGCTTGCGTGAAGCGGAAGATGTTATCGACGAAGAAGAGCACGTCCTGGCCTTGATCGCGGAAATGTTCGGCGACCGTGAGACCGGTCAATGCCACGCGAGCGCGTGCGCCCGGCGGTTCGTTCATCTGGCCATACACAAGGGCGCATTTCGAACCGGCGGTTGAACCACCATGTTCCTTCGGATCGACATTCACGCGTGACTCGATCATTTCGTGATAGAGGTCATTGCCTTCACGCGTACGCTCGCCAACGCCTGCAAACACAGAGTAACCACCATGGGCCTTCGCGACGTTGTTGATGAGTTCCATGATCAACACGGTCTTGCCGACGCCTGCGCCGCCGAAAAGGCCGATCTTACCGCCCTTCGCATAAGGTGCGAGCAAATCAACAACCTTAATGCCGGTTTCGAGGATCTGACCTTCTGTTGATTGTTCAGCATAGGTCGGAGCGGCTTGGTGAATCGCACGATGCGCTTCAGCCGGAACGGGACCCGCTTCATCAACAGGCTCACCAATCACATTGATGATGCGACCCAATGTGCCTGCACCAACGGGAACGGCAATCGGTGCACCCGTGTCGATCACTTCATGACCGCGCACGAGACCTTCGGTCGTGTCCATCGCGATCGTACGCACCGAATTTTCACCCAAATGCTGCGCCACTTCGAGCACGAGGCGGTTGCCACGATTGGTGGTTTCGAGCGCATTCAGAATTTCCGGGAGATGCCCGTCAAACTGCACGTCGACGACGGCGCCGATCACCTGTGTAATACGGCCTTTGATTTGAGTTGCCATGGTTCTCTATCCCTTCGTGCGATCGATCAGAGCGCTTCCGCGCCCGAGATGATTTCAATGAGTTCTTTAGTGATGTTCGCCTGACGCTGACGATTATATTTAATCGTCTGCTTTTTGATCATGTCGCCCGCGTTACGCGTCGCGCTGTCCATCGCGCTCATGCGTGCACCTTGTTCAGAGGCAGCGTTTTCGAGCAGTGCCGAAAACACCTGCATCGAAATATTGCGCGGCAGAAGCGAAGCGAGGATTGCTGTTTCATCGGGCTCATAATCATAAGCGGCAAGTGAAACAGGAGCCTTCGGATCTTTCGGCGGAATAACAGCCGGAATGATTTGTTGCGCCGTCGGGATTTGTTGAATCACTGAACGGAAACGCGCGAAGAACAGAGTCGCAACATCAAATTCGCCATTTTCAAAACGCGCAATGATGTTGCGGCCAATCTGATCGGCATTTTCAAAACCGATATAACGCACCGAACGAAGATCAACGAATTCGATAATCTCTTTCGAGAATTGACGCTTTAAAAGGTCATTGCCTTTTTTGCCGACGCAAATGATTTTGACAGTCTTGCCCGCTGCCATCAAAGCCAGCGCCTTTTCACGCGCAAGACGCGCGATCGAAGAATTGAATGCGCCGCACAGACCGCGCTCCGCCGTGCACACGACAAGCAAATGCGTTTTGTCCGCGCCTGTTCCTGCAAGCAACCGCGGCGCTGCAGGGCTTCCCACAACGCTCTCGGCAAGATTGACAAGAACCGAATTCATACGCGCCGCATAAGGACGCGCGGCTTCCGCAGCGGCTTGCGCGCGGCGCAATTTCGCCGCTGCCACCATCTGCATGGCCTTTGTGATTTTCTGAGTCGCCTTGACCGATGAGATCCGGGTCCTCAGGTCCTTCAATGAAGGCATGGCACGTCCCTTTTAAGGCCCGATCACGAGAAGGATTTTGCGAATGAATCGACCGCGCCCTTAAGCGTCTTAGCCGAGTCATCCGAAAGATCTTTCGATGTACGGATCGTCGAGAGAAGATCCGCATTCTGCGACTTCAACCAGTTGAGAAGGCCATCTTGGAACGCCTTCACACGATTGACCGGCAACGTGTCGAGATAACCATTAACGCCGGCGTAAAGCACGCAGACTTGTTCTTCCATCTGCATCGGCGAGAATTGCGCCTGCTTCAGAAGCTCGGTCAAACGCGCACCGCGATTGAGCAAACGCTGCGTCGTCGCATCCAAGTCACCGCCGAACTGCGCGAAGGCTGCCATTTCACGATACTGGGCGAGCTCGCCCTTGATCTTGCCGGCGACTTTTTTCATCGCCTTGGTCTGAGCGGCTGAACCGACGCGCGACACCGAGAGGCCCACATTCACCGCAGGACGAATGCCCTGATAGAACAAATCGGTTTCCAAGAAGATCTGACCATCGGTGATCGAAATCACGTTTGTCGGAATGTAAGCCGACACGTCGTTCGCTTGCGTTTCAATAACCGGCAACGCCGTCAATGAACCCGAGCCCGAACCTTTGCCGAGCTTCGCAGCGCGCTCAAGCAAACGTGAGTGAAGATAGAACACGTCGCCCGGATAGGCTTCGCGACCAGGAGGACGACGAAGCAACAGCGACATCTGACGATAGGCGACAGCCTGCTTTGACAAATCGTCATACACGATCACGGCATGCATACCATTGTCGCGGAAATATTCACCCATGGTGCAGCCGGTGAACGGTGCCAAGAACTGCATCGGCGCCGGATCGGAAGCCGTCGCGGCCACAACAATCGAGTAATCAAGAGCGCCTTGCTCTTCGAGAACCTTCACGAATTGCGCAACGGTTGAACGCTTCTGACCAATCGCGACATAGACGCAATAGAGTTTCTGACTTTCGTCATTGCTCTGGTTGATTGCTTTTTGATTGAGGATCGTATCAAGCGCGACAGCGGTCTTACCCGTCTGACGGTCACCGATGATCAATTCGCGCTGGCCACGGCCAATCGGAATCAAAGCGTCAACGGCTTTAAGCCCTGTGGCCATCGGCTCATGCACGGACTGGCGCGGAATAATACCAGGCGCTTTAACGTCAACCTGCATACGCTTCTCAGCTTTGATCGGGCCTTTGCCGTCGATCGGATTGCCGAGCGCGTCAACAACGCGACCCAAGAGACCTTTACCAACAGGCGCATCAACGATGGCGCCTGTGCGCTTTACCGTTTGGCCTTCTTTAATGTCGCGGTCAGAGCCGAAGATCACGACGCCGACATTGTCGGATTCGAGATTGAGCGCCATGCCGCGAATGCCATTTTCGAATTCGACCATTTCACCGGCCTGAACATTGTCGAGGCCATAGACGCGGGCGATCCCGTCACCGACGGAGAGCACTTGGCCGACTTCCGTGACATGGGCCTCGGAGCCGAAATTCTTGATTTGATCTTTGAGAATGGCAGAAATTTCTGCGGCGCGGATATCCATCAGCCGACCTCTTTCATCGCGGTACGAATGCCGTTGAGTTTAGTGCGCAGGGACGAATCGACCATTTTCGATCCGATCTGCACGACGAGTCCGCCGATGATTTCCGGATCGACTTTAAGATCGATCTCGGCTGCCTCACCGGCCACATCCCGAAGCGCCGCTTTGATGGTCTCGAGAGCCTTTGAAGAAGGCGTCTCGGCCAGCGTGACGGTGGCGCGCGTCACGCCGCGATCTTTGTCGACCAAAACGCGGAATGCCTTCACCATCTGGCGGACGGCGAAGAGGCGGCGCTTTGAAGCGACAAGAAGAAGGAATTTCTGGGCCAATCCCGCAATCCCCACTTTTGCGAGGATCGGTTCAAGCGCGCGCAATTGCTCGTCAGCGCTGAAAACCGGGCTCATCACAAAACGGGTCATATCCGGATTTGACGTCACAAGACCGTCGAACCGGTCAAGGTCAGCAAGAACGGCGGAAACAACGTTGGTTTCTTTCGCGAGCTCGAACAGAGCCGTCGCGTAACGTGCTGCAAAACCTGAAGAATTTGATTGTTCAGCGGCCACCGGCGTTAATCTCTCGGTTCTGGGGTCGTTTGACGCTCCCCGCCTACTCCGCAAAGCCCGGGGCGCTGCGGCATAAAACGAGGAAAGTCAGGAACATGCCACCGCGCAGAGCTCGCACCGCGACACGGGCGGGTGACTAGCATAGGCCCTTCGCAAGTGCAATGCGGCGAAGGTGCATTTGAGCCCCTCGACTTTGGGCCCATGAGCCAAAAATGACCTGCGGGCTGTCAATAAAAGCTCTGCGGGTCGATATCGACCCCAACACGGACATTTCCGGTGGGTTTTGGCGCTCGAGCAAGCCAATCTTTGAGATACGTCTGGATCGGCACCGCCCGCTCGGTTTTGACCAGAATCCGGAACCGATGACGGCCTCTGATCACCGCAATCGGGGCTTCCGCTGGGCCCAAAACCGTAACTCCAGCCGGGGGCTCTGCCACTCTCGCCAAAGCACGGGCGTGAGATTCGGCAGGCAGCCGATCATTCGCCGAAATGATGAGAGACGCGAGTCGGCCGAAAGGCGGCAGACACGCCGCTTCGCGCTGAGCGATTTCCTCGCGATAAAATCGCTCTGCATCGCCAGAAACGAGCGCGCGGATAACCGGATGATCCGGGTCATAGCTTTGAAGAAGGGCTCGACCTGCGGTGTGACCGCGTCCGGCGCGCCCTGTCACCTGTCCCAGCATTTGAAAGGTTCGCTCGGCCGCACGCGGATCTCCCGATGTGAGTCCAAGATCTGCATCCACGACGCCGACAAGGGAGAGATAGGGAAAATGATGACCCTTCGCGACGAGTTGAGTGCCAATCACGATGTTGAATTCACCCGCGGCCACCGCTTCGATCTCTCGACGCAATCTTTCAATGCCGCCCGGCATATCGGACGACAAGACAAGCGCACGCGCTTCGGGAAATTGTTCGGCGACTTCTTCTTGCAGTCTTTCAACGCCCGGACCGCATGCCGCTAAGCTGTCTTCTGTTGAACAAGACGGACATGATTCTGGACGACGCTCGACATGCCCGCAATGATGACACATCAACGCGCGACGAAAGCGATGTTCAACAAGCCATGTCGTGCAATTCGGACATTGAAAACGATGTCCGCAATGGCGACACAAAGTGAGTGGCGCATAACCACGCCGATTGAGATAAAGAAGCGCTTGTTCACCATTTGCGATTGTTTCTTTGATCTCGCTGACTAATCGTGGAGATAAAAATTTTGTTTTTGCGGGCGCGTCTTCACGCATATCGATGGTAGCGATATCCGGCATCGCACGACCGCCATGACGCTCTGGTAATTTCACATGAAGATAACGTCCGGCTTTTGCATTCACGCGACTTTCAATTGAGGGCGTAGCGGACGCTAAAATCACGGGTGCATTTTCAATTCGCCCGCGCACAACGGCCATATCTCGCGCGTGATAATGAACGCCATCTTCTTGTTTATAAGCGGTTTCATGCTCTTCATCGACAATGATCAAACCAAGATTTGCATAAGGCAAAAACAAAGCGGAACGCGCGCCCGCAATGACTTTCGCTTCCCCTGATGCGAGCGCGGTAAATATCTTTTCACGACGACGACCAGAAACGCCTGAATGCCATTCAGCCGGACGCACACCAAAGCGCTTTTCAAAGCGATCAAGAAATTGTCCGGTGAGTGCAATTTCAGGCATGAGAATTAATGATTGGCGACCACTGCGAAGCGTTTCGGCCACCGCTTCAAAATAGACTTCTGTTTTACCAGATCCGGTAACACCCTCGAGAAGAAGCGTTGAAGATGTGTTTTCTCGAATCGCGTGAACAAGTGCATCAACCGCTTGGCTTTGCGCTTCAGAAAAAATTGTTTTTGTAAAATCAGGATCCGGCACAGGTGCAACAGGCGCTTGCGGCATGGGTTCAGGCACCAATGTGCCTTCATCAATCAATCCGTCGATCACCGCGGCGCTCACACCCGCTTCGTCACAAAGATCGCGTTTTGAACGCAGCAACCCATTGTTTAAAATCGCAAGCACACGCTGGCGCGCAGGAGTGAGACGCACAGGCGGCGCACCGACAAGACGAACACCCATGGCGATGCGTTCATTCCGTTCAATCTCGGGCGCACGCAACGCCATGCGCAAGACAAGACCGCGCGGTGCGAGCGTATAGCGTGCAACCCAATCGACGAATTCGCGCAAATGAGATCCGAGCGGCGATGCGTCCGCTTTCCCGATTACGGCTTTGAGATTTGAGGCGGTAGCGCCCGTCCGCGTTTCCCACACAACACCGATTGTTTCGCGCGCGGCGAGCGGCACATGCACGACATCGCCTGCCGATAGTGTGACTCCCTTGGGCACTTTGTACGAGTAAGCAATGTCGAGCGCGAGCGGGATCAGCACATCGGCGATCACCGTTGCGGGTGTCTCAGCATCATCAAAAAGGCTTTCGGGCGAGCGGGAATCGGCACACATAAAAGACGAATAGCATCAATATTGCTCGCGGGACGACCCGGCGCTTACAGCCTGTTAATTCTGCCTGTGCGAGAAAGCCTCATGTCCACCGACGCGCCCCGTCCCTCCTCCCCCCTCACCCGCTGGTTGGCCCGTCTGGCCGATGAGCGGCGGCTTTCGCCTAAAACTTGCGAGGCCTATTTGCGGGATGTGGCTCAATTTCTTGGCTTTCTCGGCGTTGAAGCCGGCGCGGGCGTAGATAAACGGCTTAAAAACCTCGAAGCGGGGGATATTCGCGCCTTTATGGCGAAACGCCGTGAAGACGGCGTCGGCAGCCGCAGTCTTATGCGCCAACTCGCCGGATTGCGTTCTTATTTGCGCTTTCTCGAGCGGGAGGGATTGGCCGACGCCTCGGCGCTTGCGGCCTTGCGCGGCCCGAAAGTCCCGCGCCTTTTGCCAAAACCCGTTTCAGCCAAGACGGCGCTTCGGCTTGTCGATCCCGAAGAAAGAGCGAATGAAACCCGCGCGCCGTGGATTCTCGCGCGCGATGCGGCGGTGATGACGCTTCTTTATGGGTGCGGATTACGGATTTCCGAAGCGCTCGGGCTTTTGGCGCGCGATTGCCCGGAAAGCGGGTTCGAGACTTTGCGCATCACAGGAAAAGGCGGCCGGACGCGAATTGTGCCTGTGATCGGCCCCGTGATCGAAGCGCTTGCGGCCTATCGCGCCCAATGTCCTTATCGGTTGGAGCCGAATAAGCCGCTGTTTCGCGGCGCGCGCGGCGGGCCTTTATCCCCGCGCATCATCCAGCTCGCAATGGAACGCCTGCGCGGAAGCCTGGGCTTGCCAGACACCGCCACGCCCCATGCGCTTAGACATTCTTTTGCGACACATCTTTTGACGCGCGGCGGCGATTTACGTGCAATCCAAGAATTGCTTGGCCACGCCTCGCTTTCAACAACACAAATCTATACGGATGTTGATGGCGCGATGCTGCTCAAAGCCTTTGACGAGGCGCATCCGCGCGCACGGGTCCCTTAGGCTTGGCTCATGATTGAAGATAAATCCGCGTTTATCCGCGCCCATACGGCGTGGCTTGCCGTGCCGCATACGCCGGAAATCAGTCTTTATCTGGCTGATGAGATCACGGAAATCTGGAAAAAGACCGAGGAAGACCTCGAAAAAATCGGCTTACCGCCCCCGTTCTGGGCCTTTGCTTGGGCCGGCGGCCAAGGCCTCGCCCGCTATATTCTCGATCATCCAGACATGGTGCGCGGCAAGAAAATCTTCGATTTTGCCGCCGGTGCTGGACTTGTGGCGATTGCCGCCGCCAAATCGGGAGCCCTCTCTGTCGAGGCCAACGAGATTGACGACTTTGCGCTCGCAGCCATTGCCTTGAACGCAAAAGACAACGGCGCCTCAGTTTCGTTGCGCGGCGGCGATCTTATCGGCCAAGACGAGGGTTGGGATGTCATATTGGCCGGCGACATTGCCTATGAACGCGATATGACGGCACGGGTTTTTGCCTGGCTTCATCAGCTTGCGAAACGCGGCGCCACTGTGCTGATCGGCGATCCGGGGCGGGCCTTTTTGCCCAAAACGGGATTGCAAGAATTGGCCGAATATCGCGTGCCCACAACGCGCGAGATTGAGGACACAGAGATCAAACGGACCAGGGTTTTTAAGCTTTTGCCCGGCTGATTTTCATCGCCGCCCATGTTAGAAGCCACGCATGGATAAACAGGATCACACGCACGCTCACGCTCATGATCATCATCATGAAGGCTGCGCGCATGAATCAGCCCATGCCGCACGCGCGCCTGAAGCGTTGGCCGCGGCCGAAATGCATTGTGCGACCGAAGGGTTAAAACTCACGCCGATACGCCGTGCGGTGCTCGAAGCGCTGTATTCAACGCATCGCCCGATGAGCGCTTACGAAACGATTGATGCGCTTGCGGCAACAACCGGCAAACGCGAAGCGCCTGTCACGATCTATCGTGCCTTTGATTTTCTGCTTGCGGCGGGCCTCGCGCATAAGCTTGAAAGCCGCAACGCCTACATCGCCTGTCCCTTCCATCACATGTCCAATGAACCCGTGATGTTTTTGATTTGCGAACGCTGCGGCGGTGTTGATGAAACAACATCCGAACCACTCGCGCGCGCTTTGACAGGACTTGTGCAAGCGCAAGGTTTTAGTCCGCGTGCGCAAGTCATCGAAATTCAGGGCCTTTGCGCCCATTGCCGTACAACAAGTGAATGACGCTCATGAATGATATCTCGTGCTTGCCACAACCCATCGAAGCCGCGCCGTTGAAGCGCCATAAAACTGTTGCAGTGAAAGTGGGATCCGTAACGGTTGGCGGCGGCGCACCGATTGTTGTGCAATCGATGACCAATACGGATACAGCTGATATTGACGGAACCGTTCAGCAAGTGGCGGCGCTCGCGCGGCAAGGTTCAGAAATTGTGCGCATCACGGTTGATCGTGATGAAGCAGCAAAAGCCGTGCCTTATATCAAAGAACAACTTTTGAAGCGCGGCGTTACCGCACCCCTCGTCGGTGATTTTCATTATATCGGTCACAAGCTTTTGGCAGACCATCCCGCTTGTGCTGAAGCGCTCGATAAATATCGCATCAATCCCGGCAATGTCGGTTTCAAAGACAAAAAGGATCGGCAATTTTCGGCCATTGTTGAAATGGCGATCAAGCACAACAAAGCCGTGCGCATTGGCGCGAATTGGGGTTCGCTCGATCAGGAACTTCTGACGCATTATATGGATATCAATGCGAAAAGCGTTGCCCCGCTTGATGCACGCGCGGTGACGCGCGAAGCGCTTGTGCAATCGGCTTTGATGTCGGCGGAGCGCGCCGAAGAAATCGGTTTGCCAAAAGATAAAATCATTCTCTCGGCAAAAGTCTCAGGCGTGCAGGATTTGATTTCCGTCTATCGCATGCTTGCGAAACGCTCCGATTACGCGCTTCATCTTGGATTGACCGAAGCGGGCATGGGGTCAAAAGGCATTGTCGCGTCATCCGCTGCCATGGGCATTTTGCTGCAAGAAGGGATTGGCGACACGATCCGCGTTTCGCTCACGCCGGAACCCGGTGGTGATCGCACGCTCGAAGTCAAAGTGGCGCAAGAGATTTTGCAGACCATGGGCTTTCGCACTTTTGTGCCGCTTGTGGCCGCGTGTCCCGGTTGCGGCCGCACAACATCCACCGTGTTTCAAGAACTCGCGCGCGACATTCAGGATTGGATTTCCACCTCGATGCCCGAATGGAAAACGCGTTATGTCGGTGTTGAAAATTTGAACGTCGCGGTGATGGGGTGCATTGTGAATGGACCGGGTGAATCAAAACACGCCGATATCGGTATCTCGCTGCCCGGCACCGGCGAAGCCCCCACCGCGCCTGTGTTTATTGACGGTCAAAAAGCTGCCACCTTACGCGGGCCAACCATTGCCGCTGAATTTAAATCGATGGTGGCGGAGTATATTGAGAGAAGGTTTGGAGCTTAAAGCGTTTTGTTATTGCGAGCGTGAGCGAAGCAATGACATATGCCTAACGAGACCACAACATCACAAGTGAAAGAAAAGCGGTATATATTTTAAAGCCCCATGGCACTATCGGTGCGTCAGGATCAATTCCATCAGCCAATATAAACAAAATAAAAGTTGAACTAATCAACTTTTGACCAATTTGATTGTTAAACCAAAATACTGCAAATCCAAAAATAAAACAAAAAGCGCCGCTCCAAGCTATTGTTGCGGCCAAATAAGTTCTTTGACGATGACTGAATAGGTTTTTATCTTGCATGATTTAAAATTGAATTCGCTTTTTTATTTTTAATTATTGCTAAAAAAAATTAATAGCTTCTGATTACCGCTGCAAATTCGGGAGCAACGACTGTATCAATTATTTTTACGCATGTTTGCGATCCTAAGCCCTTTGTGTGTCCTCGTTGCCAATCACCGTCGCGGAGTTTTAATTGATAGAGATTAGCAAGATCATAGCAACGCCAATCGGGAATTCCGCCACGTTCTGATTCGCCCGCGAATTGCCAGACATGAACATGCCAAGCATTCCCTTTTCTCCCGAGAACATGCGGACAAAATTCGCGATAATAATTGTTACTCATACCTGTGACTTGTTTTCTCGTATTGATAGCTTCTCTTAAAATTTCAAGTATTTCATCCAGCGATTGAGTCATGATGCGCATCCTAGAAAATGATGTTTCAATTGGACGCAGAACAAAAAATACAAATAAGTTTGTAGACAAAAACGTTACAAAATTTCAGACCTCAACTTATCCGAGTCTGAAGCTTGCTTCACATTTGAGTTAAATCTTTCCACACAACTTAAACGAGTATTACGATCTTTTTGCTACCCTCTCCGCTCCGCGTTGATCGCGTGAGGGTTTGCGTTTGGATGGGGTGGTTGGTATAGTTTCCCCAAGGTCATGTATCCGCATGGCCTGGGGCCTGAGAAACCCCCACTCAGATCGGCAGTGCCTCTGCCGAGACCAAACGGCCCTGACGCTTCCACGTCGGGGTGGCGGCGTTATGTCCAGGCTGCAAAGCTAAAAGCGCTGCGGCCAAATCTGAGTGGCTTTCTTAGCACCCCGACACCAGTGCGTTGCACTGGTGTCGTTTCGCTTTCTGGGACCTGCACCAGTGCGTTGCACTTGTGTCGATTTACCAAAAGGGGTGCGCGATGCTGCTCAAAGACATTCCTGAAAGTTTTTCATTGAATTATTCGGTTCATGTTTTGGCGCTGATGCTGCAATCCATTCTGATCCGCGCACAGGAGATGATTGATCAGCAGAGTGTTGACTCGGATGCCGATAAAGCCCGCGCGCTTCATAATCTCACGGAGATTCTTTCCGCGGCGCTTCGCGATGCGGAGACTTTGCAGAAGCGGATGATGAATTGAATGTGAGGGTGTAGGGGATAGATAATAATAATCCCTCATCCTGAGGAGCGGCGCAGCCGCGTCTCGAAGGACGTGGTTCGACACGCGCCTTCGGCGCGGCTCACCATGAGGATTTTTACTACACCCTACACCCTAAACCCTAATGCGTTGCCATATAACCCGCCACAACGAGTTCGGCGGTTGACGGGTTGCAAGCCATCGGGATGTCGTAGACAAGCGCGAGCCTTGTCAGCGCTTTCACATCGACATCATGCGGGTGGGGTGACAATGGGTCGACAAAAAACACAAGCCCATCGATACGACCTTCAGCAATCAGGGCGCCAATTTGTTGATCGCCGCCAAGCGGGCCGCTTTTCATGCGCGTGATCTGAAGCTCGGGGCAGCGCTCCATGATGCGCCCGCCTGTCGTGCCCGTTGAGACAATATCGCATTGCGCCAATTGCGCGCGATGTTTCTCGGCCCACTCGACCATACGATCTTTCATCTGGTCATGAGCAATAAGCGCGATGCGAAATTTGGCCATGATGAGAGTCCTGTTTTTATGAACAATAACAAAAGTGGCGCGATCTCAAAACGCTTTTCCTTCACCGCTCATGGCCAAGGCCTGTAACCCTTCACGATAGGTGGGATAGAGAAACTTCACACCCAGTTCCTCGCGGATGAGGCGATTTGAAACGCGTTTATTATCCGCGTAAAAACTTCTCGCCATTTCACTCATCACCGCTTTTTCAAACGGGATTTCTGGTGGCGGTTCAACACCCATCAATTCTGCAGCATAAGTCAACACATCTTGCGGCGGCGCCGGTTCGTAATCCGTGACATTATAGATCGCACCGGCGCGTGGTTTTGCAAGCGAGGCCAAAAGCGTTTGCGCAATGTCATCGACATGAATGCGGTTGAATACTTGTCCCGGCTTGATGATCCGTTGCGCGCGCTGCACGAGATTGAGGATCGGATTACGGCCGGGGCCATAAATTCCGGCAAGGCGGAATATATGAACCGCTTTCTTCGCGCGGGCTCCAAGCGATAACCATTCTTGTTCGACCTTCACCCGCATATGCGTGCGTTGATGGCTGGGCGTTGGCGGTGTTGTTTCATCAACCCACCCCCCTTGCGCATCGCCATAAACACCGATGGTGGAGAGATAACCGATCCATGTAATCGTTTTAGAAGTTTCAATTTCGCGCGCAAATCGGCGTAAAACTGGATCGCCTTTTTCATCAGGTCCGATTGAAATCAAAACCGCATCCGCTTCTCGAAGCGCGTCAAAAATTTTCGGATCTGCATATTCGTCATTAAACACACAGACATGGCAATGATCATTGGTGAGGCGCGTGGCTTTTTCTTGAGATGTCACCGTCGCGGTGATGTCCGAAAAGCGATCGGAGACGAAATCAACAAAGGCTTTTGCAGAAAATCCAAGGCCAAACACGACGAGTTTCATCAAAGTGCCTTTCCAAGTCGCCATTCCTCACGTGCCGTCTCATCGACTTCATGAGGCAAATGATGCGCGCGCAAATTTTCAAATTCCGCTTCAGATACGAGCTGGGCCAACGCCCAGATCGCCGCACCCCTTACCAAAGCAGAGGCGTCGTTCAAATGAGGCGCGATCGCACTGACCATCGCGTCGTCACCGGAATTACCCATCGCAATCAAAACATTTCGCAAAAATCGATCTCGGCCTGTGCGTTTGATCGGCGTGCCTGAAAAGTGTTTCCGAAACCTTTCATCATCTAATGTTGAAAGTTCTTTCAGAGCGGGGGCGCTTAAATCATTTCGTACAAAGGGACGTAAAGCGGCAGATTGTTTTGCGAAACGATTCCAAGGACAGATCGCGAGACAATCATCGCAGCCAAAAACACGATTGCCCATTCTTGCCCGCAGGGATCGATCTATCGAGCCTTTATATTCAATCGTGAGATAGGCGATGCATTTTGTTGAATCGAGTTGATAGGGCGCAGGGAACGCGTCCGTCGGGCAAATCGATAGACATCGCGTGCAAGAACCGCAATGGTTGCCGTGTTTTTGATCTTCCGGAATTTCAAAATTCGCATAGATCGCGCCGAGAAACATCCACGAACCTTGCTCGCGCGAAACAAGCACCGTATGTTTTCCTTGCCAGCCGAGCCCTGCGGCCTGAGCAAGCGCTTTTTCCATCACCGGGGCTGTATCGACAAAGACTTTCACGGCCGGTTCTAATTCGCGTTGTGATGGCGATTGACCTTTTGCTTTTGTTTCAACCATAAAGCGTGCGAGGCGTTTGAGCTTTGCTTTGATAAAATCATGATAGTCGCGCGATTGGGCGTAAGCTGAAATTACGCCACGATCTTTTTTGGTGATATCCTCAAGCACATTATGTTCGGGCGCATAAGAAAGACCGAGCATCACAATGGCTTTGACATCAGACCAAAGCGTTGAAGGCGCAGCCCGTTCATCAACACGCTCTTCCATCCAACTCATCGAACCATGAAAGCCCGCTTCAATCCATGAACGCAAACGCGCGTCTGCTTCGGGTATCGCATGCGGTCTCGTCACACCAAAGGCGTCAAAGCCTTCGGCTCGCGCGTGATCGGCTAATGCCGTTTTGAAATCTGCGGGGCTCAGAAATCGAGATCCGCATAATGCACGGTCGGATCCATCCCCGGAACGCGATCGGCGAGAAGAGGGCGGAAGGACGGCCGCGATTTTATTTTTTGATACCAATGTTTCGCCGTCTCATGTGACGACCAGGGCACATCGCCGAGATAATCGGCCACCGAGATCTGCGCGGCGGCGGCAAGATCTGCATAAGACATTTTGGTCCCTGCGAGCCAGTTCCGATCTGCTAACAAATAATCGACATAGGAAAGATGATAGCGAATATTGGTCCGCGCGGCACGGATCGCGGCCATATCCGGTGCGCCACCACCTTGATCGGCGGACATAAAACGCTTGGTGATCTTTTCATGCACGAGGTAGCCCGTGACCTCGTCGAACATTTTGCCGTTAAACCAGTCGAGCAGACGGCGGACTTCAGCACGCTCGGCGGGTTGATCGGGCAGCAAACGGCGATCGCCCATACCCAAACCGCGCGTTTCATCAAGATATTCGGCAATCACGCTCGCGCCGGGAAGCGGCAAATCCTGCTGTTCAATGAAAACAGGGGTCGTGCCGGCCGGGTTAAGTGCAAGAAAATCACGGCGACGCTCCCATACACGCTCCTCGACCAAAGTCGGGGCAATACCCAACTCGCCGAGAACCAAACGCACAAAGCGTGACTGCGGACAAAAAGCGTCATGATAAAGCGTCGTCATGAAAATTACGAAATCCACATGCATCCGATGCGTAAGCATCGACGTTAAACCCTACCGCTCCAAAAATCGGCCCTGCTGGTGATTCTGGATGGCGACACAACTCGGACCCGTATAGAACCGTGACCGACGCGAAACAATATGATTCGGACAATCCATGGACCCCATGATCCTCAAAGCCGTCCTCCTCGGAATTATCGAGGGTCTTACCGAATATTTGCCTGTCTCCTCAACCGGTCATCTTCTCCTCGCCGAACATTTTCTTGGCCTTAACTTCGAAGACGCAACGCTCGACAAAACTTTTACGGTGCTTGTCCAGCTCGGTTCGATCCTCGCGCTCGTACTCGTCTATATCAAAAAACTTCTTCAGATTTTGCTTTCAGCGGGTCATGACAAGCATGCGCGAAATTTTATTTTTGGTGTTCTGATCGCCTTTCTTCCTGCCGCGCTTGTTGGCGCATTATTGCATGGTTTCATCAAAGGCGTTTTATTCAATCCACTGATCGTCTGTATCGCTTTGATCGCTGGAGGATTTATTCTTCTCTTGGTCGATGAATTACCGCTTGAACGCAAACATCATGATGCAACACGATTTCCGCTAAGCATGGCATTCAAGATCGGAATTCTACAATGTATCGCAATGATCCCGGGCGTTTCGCGGTCGGGTGCGACCATTGTTGGTGCCATGATTTTAGGGGCAGACAAAAGAGCCGCTGCTGAGTTTTCTTTTTTTCTCGCGATCCCGACAATGGTCGGCGCTTTCGCTTATGATTTGATGAAAAGCTACAAAGATCTCACGCTTACCGGCACCGGATTGATCGCAGTTGGTTTTATCGCAGCCTTCTTTTCTGGTCTGATCGTTGTGACAAGTCTGTTGCGCTACGTATCGCGGCATGGATTTGCGCTCTTTGCTTGGTGGCGCATTATCATCGGTGCCGCAGGCCTCGCTGGACTTCTTGTCTTTGGGTGAAATTAATCATTCGGTTGCGATTTTGGCTCAAACCGACAAAGATCCGCGATAGGGCAACGCCAGCATTCTGGTTTTCGTGCTTTGCATAAATAGCGCCCGTGTAAAATCAACCAATGATGGGCGTGCATTCCATAGGCTACAGGAATAATTTTTTCCAATCCCGCTTCAACTTGTTCTGGTGTTTTGCCGAGCGCTAAGGGAATTCTATTGGAAACACGAAACACATGCGTATCCACCGCCATGGTCGGATGGCCAAAAGCCATATTCAAAACGACATTGGCGGTCTTCCGCCCTACACCCGGTAATTTTTGTAACGCGTCACGATCATCAGGTACCTCGCTTTTATGATCACGGATCAAGGCTTCTGAGAGAGCAATGACATTTTTTGCTTTGGTACGAAAAAGCCCGATGGTTTTGATATAATCGCGCAGCTTTTCTTCACCGAGTGCGATCATTTTTTTCGGCGTATCAACGCGTTTGAATAAAGCGCGCGTCGCTTTGTTTACACCAGCATCTGTCGCTTGTGCTGACAACACAACCGCAACAAGCAAAGTATAGGAATTCACATGCTCAAGCTCGCCCTTCGGCTCCGGCTCGATCTTATGGAAGCGACGGAACACCTCTTCAACAGAAGCAGACTCGATCGGCTTGATCCGCGCACGCGATTTTTTCGCCCCCGTATTTTTCGTTGTTGCCTTTTTAACCGCCGGTTTTTTTACCGGTTTTGGTTCGGCGCGGCGCGAGGACGCAGGTTTTTTCGGGAGCGGCTTTCTTGTCATGATGCGAGAAATATAGTTTGCTCCCCGCGTAGCTCACAAGCTGGTTTATTCAAAAAATGGCTCTGGGTCCCGACCATCCTCTCCTTTCGGTTACGTTGCGACCACATCGGTCTTTGACGCCGCGGGGCCTGTGGTTGGTTGTGATTTGCGTCGGTCTTGCCAGTCTTGTTGCGGCGATTCCCTTTGTGGTTATGGGCTTTTGGCCTGTTGCCGGATTTTATGGGCTCGATGTCGCGCTTTTGGCTTTCGCCTTTCGCGCCAGTTTAAATTCGGCGGCGATGACTGAAGAAGTGGCGCTGACCCCGGTAGAGCTTCACGTCCGACGGAAATATGTGAAAGGCACAATGGAAGAATGGCGCTTTAATCCGATATGGACCCGCCTTCACGTTGACCGTCACGAGGAATTCGGCATTTCTAAAATCACGCTGCGCTCGCGCGGAACATCGCTGCTCATCGGTCAAAGTCTCGGGCCGGATGACAAGCAAAAGCTCTACTCCGCGCTGTCCTCCGCGCTAAGTCAGGCCAAAACAGGGCCGGTCTTTGAATCGGAAAAGCAGGAATAAGAAAGTAACTCAGGACACCATCGGAATCGGGTGTCGATTGTTTCAACAGGCGATTATGGGTTGATGATCCCCATCATCAAAGACAGATTAAGCCCATGCTGCACGCCGTCCCCCTAGATGAACCACATGATCAAGCCGCGAATGATTATGATCGCGTGCGCAAGGCGATTGCCTTTATCAGTCAAGAATGGCGTCGCCAGCCTAATCTTGACGAGATTGCCGAAGCGGTGGGCATTTCAGCATCCCATCTTCACGCTGTCTTTCGCCGCTGGTCGGGCTTATCTCCCAAAGCCTTTTTGCAAGCCGTGACGCTCGATCACGCGCGGCGCCTCTTGAAAGACGACGCGTCGCTCCTTGATGCTTCGCTCGAATTGGGCCTTTCGGGACCGGGACGACTTCATGATCTTTTCGTGACCCATGAGGCGATGTCGCCGGGTGAATGGAAAACCGGCGGGGCGGGACTTACTTTGTCTTATGGGTTTCATCCCTCACCCTTTGGCGAAGCGATTGCGGTCGTCACCGATCATGGGCTTGCAGGATTGGGCTTTGTTGACGACGGGGATCGTAAAGCCGCGTTGACCGATATGACACGCCGCTGGCCGAAAGCGCGTTTCGTCGAGAATGAAAAACTGACAGGACCTGCCGTCGAGCGGGCCTTCACGCCCGATCTTTGGCAAAAAGGCCAGCCTCTCAACATTGTGATGATCGGCAGCGACTTCGAAATTCGAGTCTGGCAGGCTTTGCTGTCGATCCCCTTCGGACGGCTGACGACCTATGGCGACTTGGCCCGTTCGCTGGGTCAACCAAAAGCGGCGCGCGCGGTGGGTGCTGCCGTTGGACGCAACCCGATTTCCTTCGTTGTGCCTTGCCATCGGGTGATCGGGAAAAGCGGAACGCTTACCGGTTATCATTGGGGCCTTAGCCGCAAACAAGCCATTCTCGGTTGGGAAGCCTGCCACCTTTTGGGCTGAAACTGATAAATACCGGCTCTACCGTGTAATTTCTTTGCCGTTGAAGGGCCCCCATTCTTGAAGCCCCTCATCCACCCCCTTATATACCCCCCGAAACGGGGCCTACGCGGCCCCTTTATTCGGGAGATCGGCCTTCGCCCGTTTTCATCAATCGGACGCTAGGCCTTTGTCGGGATCGCTTCGGGGCCTGATGATCTCGCTCAAGGAAAGGGATTAATTATGGCAAAAGTTATTGGCATCGACCTCGGCACCACCAATTCCTGCATCGCCGTCATGGATGGCAGCGCGCCGAAGGTTATTGAGAATGCAGAAGGCGCACGCACGACGCCTTCAGTGGTCGCCTTCACCGATTCAGACGAGCGCCTCGTCGGTCAGCCGGCAAAGCGTCAGGCAGTGACAAACCCGGAAGCGACCTTTTTCGCGATCAAGCGCTTGATCGGCCGTACCTATGCCGATCCGATGACGCAGAAGGACAAGGGTCTTGTTCCTTATGAAATCGTCAAGGCAGGCAATGGTGATGCATGGGTGAAGGCCCGCGGCACAACCTATTCGCCGTCGCAAATCTCCGCTTTCATTCTTCAGAAGATGAAAGAAACCTCTGAAGCCTATCTCGGCAGCGGCGTTACCCAAGCGGTGATCACGGTTCCTGCTTATTTCAACGATGCACAACGTCAGGCCACAAAAGATGCGGGCAAAATCGCCGGTCTCGAAGTGCTTCGCATCATCAATGAACCCACAGCCGCTGCGCTTGCTTACGGTCTTGATAAGCGCAAGAATGGCACAATCGCGGTTTATGATTTGGGCGGCGGCACATTCGACGTTTCAATTCTTGAAATCGGCGACGGCGTTTTCGAAGTGAAGTCGACGAATGGTGACACATTCCTCGGCGGTGAAGATTTCGATATGCGTCTCGTCGAATATCTCGCGGACGAATTTAAAAAAGAGCAAGGCATTGACCTCAAGAAAGACAAGCTCGCTCTGCAGCGTCTGAAAGAAGCCGCAGAAAAAGCGAAAATTGAATTGTCTTCCGCGGCGCAGACTGAAATCAACCTGCCTTACATCACAGCGGATGCTTCGGGTCCGAAGCATTTGACGATGAAGCTCACGCGTTCGAAATTCGAATCCCTCGTTGACGATCTCGTGCAGCGCACGATCGAGCCGTGCAAAAAAGCCTTGGCTGACGCAGGTATGAAGCCGGGTGAAGTTGACGAGGTTATTCTCGTCGGCGGTATGACGCGTATGCCGAAAGTCCAAGATGTTGTGAAAAGCTTCTTCGGCAAAGAGCCGCACAAAGGTGTGAACCCTGATGAAGTGGTTGCGATCGGCGCGGCTGTGCAAGCCGGTGTGTTGCAAGGCGATGTGAAAGATGTGTTGCTCCTCGACGTGACACCGCTCTCACTCGGCATTGAAACATTAGGCGGTGTGTTCACACGTTTGATTGATCGCAACACAACGATCCCGACCAAGAAGAGCCAGGTCTTCTCGACCGCGGAAGACAATCAAACCGCTGTGACCATCCGCGTCTTCCAAGGCGAGCGCGAAATGGCTGCAGACAATAAGCTCCTTGGTCAATTCGATCTCGTCGGTCTTCCGCCCGCTCCACGCGGTGTGCCGCAAGTTGAAGTCACATTCGATATCGATGCCAACGGCATTGTGAATGTGTCGGCGAAAGATAAAGCGACAAACAAAGAACAACAGATCCGCATTCAGGCATCTGGTGGCCTTTCTGATGCCGACATCGAAAAGATGGTCAAGGATGCCGAAGCGCATGCGGCTGAAGATAAAGCCCGTCGCGAAATGGTCGAAGCGAAAAACCAAGCCGAGAGCCTCATGCACTCGACAGAAAAATCACTTGCTGAACATGGCGACAAGGTTTCGGCTTCTGACAAGACCGCCGTTGAAAGCGCAATTGAAGCGTTGAAGACCACGCTTGCCGGTGATGATGCTGAAACCATCAAGGCACGCACCACCGACCTCATGCAGGCGTCAATGAAACTCGGTGAAGCGATGTATGCAGCCCAGCAGAATGAAGCGGGTGCGGCTGAAGACGCAAAAGCTGATGGCGCGGAAGAAGATGTAATTGATGCCGACTTCCGCGAAGTGAATGACGACGACAAGAAGAAACGTGCGTGATTCTTATCTCGCGTAACTAACGATAACCCGGCGCGTTTATTCGCGTCGGGTTTTATTGCAAAAGATATGATTATTTATTGAGATGAATCTGGGCTGGAAAACGACATGAGCAAACGTGATTATTACGAAACGCTCGGTGTCTCTAAATCAGCAAGTGAAGCTGAATTAAAATCAGCCTTTCGCAAACTTGCTATGCAGCATCATCCGGACCGCAATCCTGGAAATGCTGATGCGGAAGTTAAGTTCAAAGAACTCAACGAAGCCTATCAAATCCTCTCCGACCCGCAAAAGCGGTCGGCTTATGACCGCTTCGGTCATGGTGCGTTCGAACAAAATGGCGGCGGCCCCGGTGGCTTCGGCTTTCAAGGCGATTTCGGCGCTTCGATGGCCGATATATTTGAAGATCTCTTTGGCGGACTTGGTGGCGGTCGTGGACAAAGACGCCAACCCGATGGGCGTGAACGAGGCGGCGATATTCGCTTCAATCTGCAAATCTCACTTGAAGAGGCGTTCTCCGGAAAAACGGCAACCATTACATTACCTACAGCGATCGCGTGTGAACCTTGCAGTGGTTCAGGTGCAACAGCAGGGTCAAAACCAAAGCCCTGCCCCACATGTAACGGCTATGGCCGTGTGCGCGCGAGCCAAGGATTTTTTGCGATTGAACGCACATGTCCGAAATGTCATGGCCGTGGACAGATTATCGAAAATCCATGTCGTTCATGCAGCGGCGAAGGACGTGTGACCAAAGAAAAAACTTTGTCAGTCACGATCCCAGCAGGTGTTGAAGAAGGCACACGCATTCGTTTGGCAGGCGAAGGCGAGAGCGGTTTGCGCGGCGGTCCCTCTGGCGATCTTTATATTTTCCTTTCGATCAAACCGCATCGCTATTTCCAACGCGATGGTGCCGATCTCTATTGCCAGATTCCGATCTCTATGGTCACAGCTTCGCTGGGTGGTGATATTCGTGTGCCGATGATTGATGGCGAGGCGCGTTCAGTAGCGATCCCAGAAGGCACACAATCAGGACGACAGATTCGCATTCGCGGCAAAGGCATGCCTGTATTAAGATCGCGCGATCACGGTGATCTTTATATTCAGGTGTCGGTTGAAACGCCTCAAAAACTTACGCCGCGCCAACGCGAATTGCTTAAGGAATTTGAAAGCGAAAGTTCACGCGAAACACATCCCGAGAGCGTGGGTTTCTTTTCGAAGATGAAAGAGTTCTTTACGGGCGGCGACGAAGCGTAAAATGCCGGATTGTTTGATCATGACCATCAGGGCTTGGTGGTCTGATGAACGCTCTCACAGAATTTTCTCACTCGCTTCGTTTCATTGCAACGGCAACACGCTACCCTTTAAAGATGGGTGCGATCTGGCCCTCCAGTCCTGAGCTTGCGAAGGCAATGGCTGATCAAGTGGATCCGCAGATCGAGGGTCCGATCATTGAGCTTGGCAGTGGCACGGGCAGTATCACGAAAGCTTTAATCGAACGTGGCATCGATGAGTCTCGGTTGATATTAATTGAGAGCCATCCTCATTTTTTTAGCTATCTTTGCGAACGCTATCCAAAAGCATATTGTTTTTGCGAAGACGCTTTTGCACTTCAAAATATTGCTGAACGAAATGATTTTCCAAAAGCGGCTGCGATAATTTCCGGTCTACCGCTTCGCACACAAAGCAAAACCCAAAGACAAAATCTTGTTCGCACAGGATTACGTCTCTTAAAGCCCGAAGCACCTTTTATTCAGTTTAGCTACGGACTAGATCCCCCTGTTGATGGTCGGGACCTCAACGTCCAGCCTTTCCCTGTCAAAACAATATGGAAAAACATACCGCCCGCTCGCATCTGGGTTTATCGCGACCTCGCGCATTCCGGTTGATTTGCCGCCAAGAATCTGGGACGCACAGCCTCACAAAATCGAGGATCAAGGGACGGGGTTCGTTGTGAGTCATATTTCCAATCAAGATCGCCTGATCGTTGCGCTGGATGTGCCGCACGTCAAAGAGGCCGAAGCCTTGGTCGAGCGTCTTGGCGACCATGTCACTTTTTATAAAATCGGCATGGAGCTTGTTTACGCGGGCGGTTTGGATCTCGTGCGCACGCTCTCAAAACAGGGCAAGAAGGTTTTTCTTGATCTCAAGCTTCACGATATTCCAAACACGGTTGAACGCGCGACCGCGCGGCTTGCCGATTTGGGTGCGACCTTTCTCACCGTCCATGCCTTCCCGCAAACCATGAAGGCGGCAAAGGCAGGAAAGGCCCAAAGCGGCCTCAAGATCCTCGCTGTGACGGTTATGACCTCTTATGATGACCAAGATCTTCAGGATGCGGGTTATGGCTGCTCCGTGCGTGAACTTGTAAAGCGCCGCGCGGGGCAAGCCAAAGACATTGGCATAGATGGTTTGATCCTCTCGCCGGAAGAAGTTGGCGAGATACGCGCTCAGCTTGGGCCGGGAATGGCACTCGTGACACCAGGCATCCGGCCAGCATCAGCCGCCAAGGGCGACCAGAAGCGGGTGATGACGCCCTCCGAGGCACTCCACGCGGGCGCGGATCATCTGGTCATCGGTCGTCCGGTGACGGCGGCGGCGGATCCCGTGGCCGCAGCCATCGCGATTCAGAAAGAAATTGCCGCCGCTCTCGGTTGACCGCGAAAGCGCAATCGCGTTTTGTGCCGCTTAGTCAATTTTTCAAAACCGGATTTGGAAACTCCTCCATGACCGATCTCAAAGTGATTGTTGTTGGTGCGGCGGGTCGCATGGGGCGGATGCTCATCCAAACCGTTGCCGCAACCGAAGGCCTGCATCTCGTGGGCGCGATTGAACGTGAGGGCGCGCCGACGCTCGGTCAAGACTCAGGACTTCTTTCTGGCATAGGTGCTAATGGCGTTTTAATCAGCGACGACCCTTTGCCGCTCTTTGCCAAAGCGGATGCGGTGATCGATTTCACAACACCAGCTTCAACCACTCATTTCGCAGCGCTCGCAGCGCAAGCCCGCATTGTTCATGTGGTCGGTACCACCGGCATGCAATCGGAAGATCTCGAGAAACTTGAAGCCGCCGCACGTCACGCCGTGATCATTCGATCAGGCAATATGAGTCTCGGCGTTAATCTTTTAGCCGCGCTGGTCAAACGTGTTGCGGCAACTTTGCAAGAAGATTTCGATATTGAGATTCTTGAAATGCATCATCGCATGAAAGTGGATGCGCCTTCAGGCACAGCGCTTCTTTTAGGTGAAGCCGCGGCCGAAGGACGAAAGATTTCACTTGATGAGGCAAACACCGTGCGCGTGCGCGATGGTCATACAGGCGCGCGCGAAGCAGGACGGATCGGTTTTGCCTCTTTGCGCGGTGGCTCAGTGGTTGGCGATCACAGTGTGATTTTTGCGGGCCCTTCGGAACGCATCACGCTGTCGCATCACGCCGAAGATCGTGGAATTTTTGCGCGCGGCGCTGTGCGAGCGGCTATATGGGGACGTGGTCATAAGCCGGGTCTCTATTCAATGATGGATGTGCTTGGCTTGAGTGATGTTTAAGTTCGGATTTTTCAGTTCGCCTGCACAAGCCTGAAAATATGATTCGATAGGAGATAAACTATGGAGCGGTTGCTCGTTCTCGTTCGTCACGGTCAAAGTGATTGGAATCTCAAAAATCTTTTTACCGGTTGGAAGGATCCCGACCTGACTGAAAAGGGTCAAGCGGAAGCGAAAGCGGCAGGCCAACGATTGAAAGCCTTGGGTCTAAATTTCGATATCGCTTTCACTTCGGCACTTACCCGTGCACAACATACATGTCGTTTAATTTTGAATGAATTGAATCAGAATGATCTCAAGACCATTCGCGAACAGGCTTTGAACGAACGCGACTATGGTGATCTTTCAGGCCTCAACAAAGACGATGCCCGCGCGAAATGGGGCGAAGAGCAAGTGCATGTCTGGCGCCGCTCTTATGACGTGCCGCCACCGAATGGCGAGAGCTTGAAAGACACCGTCGCGCGCGTCTTGCCCTATTATTGCCAGGAGATTCTACCGCGTGTGTTACGAGGCGAACGAGTGATTGTTGCTGCGCATGGCAATTCACTGCGTGCGCTTGTGATGGTTCTTGATCGCCTAACGCCCGATACAATTCCGTCAATGGAACTCGATACAGGCGTTCCGTTCGTCTATCGCCTGAATGCCGATTCAACTGTTGAATCAAAAAAGGTTTTAACCGCTTGATCGAGATCAGCATTCTTGATGATAATGACACGCAGCGTCGCATAGATGAACTCGCGGCCATTCTTCATGACTGCGTGACAAAAGGCGCTTCTGTTAATTTCATGAATCCGTTCACGATGACTGAAGCAGTGAGTTTTTTTAAAGACACTGCAGAAGCAGTTCAACGTGGCGAGGTTGTTTTGTTCGCTGCTCTTGAAAATGATCAAGTGGTGGGCACATGTCAGCTTGTACCAGCCAAGAAGCCTAATCAAAAACATCGTGCCGATCTTGCGAAATTGCTTGTGCATTCGCACCATCGTCACAAAGGCATTGGCGCTTCTTTGCTTGCGGCAGCTGATCAAGAGGTCATAAGACGCGGGCTGAAACTTGTGACACTCGACACGGCGTTGAATACAGCCGAACGCCTTTATGAGCGGGCAGGCTATCAACGTGCGGGTGTGATTCCGAATTACGCGCTTTGGCCGGATGGCGGCTATTGCGATACCGTTTATTTTTACAAATGGTTTGATTGATTGGGCGAAAATGACACGCGTCGAAATCAAACCCGGTGTCATTTATTTTCCAGCGCTCTTAAATCGTGAAGAGCAGGAATCGCTTCGTGATGAAATTTACGCTGCGATCAAAGCTGCGCACTTATTTCAATCAACAATGCCGCGTTGGGGCAATCCGATGTCGGTGAAGATGTTGAATCTCGGCTCGCTGGGATGGGTCTCTGACAAATCGGGTTACCGCTATCAAAAAACTCATCCGGTGACAGGCGAAGCATGGCCACCGCTCTTTCCGTCTCTTTTAAAAATATGGGACAGACTCACAAACAATTACGCTGAGCCTGAAGCCTGTCTCATCAATTATTATTCGGCGACGGCAAAAATGGGTTTGCATCAAGACCGCGATGAAGAAGACTTCAACGCGCCTGTGGTTTCACTCTCTTTAGGTGACACAGCGCTGTTTCGCATCGGTACGAGTGAGCGCAATGGATCAACACAATCGATCAAACTTCAATCCGGTGACGGATTGATTTTTGGCGGGCCCGCGCGGCTCGATTTTCACGGCATTGACCGCATCTATAAAGACACGTCCACGCTTCTCAACGAAGGTGGACGTTTCAATCTTACAATGCGACGCGTGACAAAACCGGTGATCGCGGCACCTTAATCAGGCGCTTGTATCGACACCGGGCTTCGGGCCACCCTTCGACACACCAACAAGAGCCGGGCGCAACACGCGCTCGCCAATCACGAAACCCGCTTGCACGACTTGCACAACGGTTCCGGTGGTCACGCTTGTATCCTCGACTTCGAACATGGCCTGATGGAGATTAGGATCAAAACGCTGACCTTGCGGATCAATCTGTTTGATGCCGTATTTCTCAAGCGTCTTCAAAAGATCGCGCTCGGTTAATTCGACGCCTTCAAGCAAGGTTTTCAAAGCGCCGTCTGCAGAGGTGCGCTGCTCTTGCGGAACACTTTCTATGCCGCGTCGCATATTATCAGCGACCGTCAACATATCGCGCGCAAAAGAGGAGACAGCATAGGTGCGCGCGTCAACGACTTCTTTTTCGGTGCGACGGCGGAGATTCTCCATATCCGCCATGGTCCGAAGCGCCTTATCCTTCAGCTGCGCATTTTCAGCATTCAATGCATCGATAATCGCAAAAACATCGGCTTCTTTGCCCGAAGCTGACTCGGTCGAATTTTGGGCCGCATCGTTTTGTTGGTCCGGGGTAGCAGATTGGTCGTGCTCGCTCATGGCTTTCAATCGATTCAAACAAGAGAGGATATGGAGCGGATATCGGTCTTCCGGGGAAGAAAATCAAGTTTCCTCAGAACGTTTTGGACGAAAGAGGGAATTCTTAGGCAGCTTCCCGCGCGCCGAAGAGTTCGAGCAGGGTTTTACGAATGGTGGCCTGCCGGGTCAGATGGCTCACTTTGCCGCCTGTCAAATCCGTCACATAGAAGACGTCAACCGCCTTTTCGCCGAAGGTCACGATATGGGCGGAAGCAATGTTGAGGTTGAGCTTCCCGATCGCTGTCGTCAATTCGTAAAGAAGCCCGGGTCGATCGAGACCTGATATTTCAATCACCGTGAAGCGGTTTGAAAGACTATTATCGACAACGACTTCCGGCACCACCGAAAAGGTTTTCGCGGCGACGCCTCGTTGCGGTGAACGCGCTGCGACCGCTTCCGCTATTTTAATTTCCCCTTTTAACGCCTGCTCGATGCCGCGTGCCACGCGGGCCGCGCGACGCAATTCATCTTCATCTTCATCAAAGGCGCGGGAGATAAAAATCGTATCAAGCGCCATACCGTCGGTTGTTGTAAAAATTTGCGCGTCAACAATATTGGCACCCGCTGCCGCACACGCGCCTGTGAGAATGGCCAGAAGGCGCGGATGATCGGGTGCAGAAACAGTAAGCTCCGTCACGCCACGAAATTTATCAGTTGCGACTTCTGTAGCGAGCGACCGCATTTCACGCGCGGCACCATAAAGAAATTGTGCATGTTTGATTCGACGAGCGAGATCAACCTTCAACCAATAGGCTGAATTATGTCGGGCGATATAAGTATCAAGCTCATCATCGGTCCAGTTCGGCAGCGCGCGACGCAATTCATCTTGCGCGACACGTACGCGATGTTCGCGATTGATCAAGGAATGACCGCCCGCAAGAACGATTTCGGTTTCCCAAAATAAGGTGCGCAACAACTGGCCCTTCCATCCATTCCACACACCGGGGCCAACCGCCCGAATATCGCATACCGTCAAAACAAGAAGCATACGCAAGCGCTCAAGTGTCTGAACGCTTGTCACAAAAGCATCAATGGTCGCGGGATCCGAAAGATCGCGGCTTTGCGCGATGTTTGACATATCAAGATGATGCTCAATCAACCAGGCGACCGCTTCGGTTTCGGCTTCATTCAAGTCGAAGCGTGGGCAAAGCTTTCTTGCCACTTTGGCACCCGCAATCGAATGATCCTCAGGACGTCCCTTGGCAATGTCATGGAGAAAAAGCGCCACATAAAGAATTTTACGATTACGAATCATTGGTATGATTTCATGCGCGACCGGCAATTCGGCCGCGTGTTGCCCCGCTTCAATTTGAGCCAGCACACCAATGGACCGTAAGAGATGCTCGTCGACCGTATAGTGATGATACATGTTAAATTGCATCATCGCGACCACACGGCCAAATTCCGGAACGAATTTACCAAGCAGCCCTGCTTCATTCATGCGACGCAGCGTGATCTCAGGGGAATTTCTCGATGTAAGAATTTCAATAAAGAGATCATTGGCCGTTTTTGACGTACGAAGAGTCTGATCAACGAGATTTAATGACTGTGTTACAAGTCGTGCAGCATGGGGATGGATGGCGCGATTTTGTTGGTCAGCATAATAAAAAAGACGAAGAAGATTGATTGGATCGCGTCGAAATACTTCATCATCGCTGACCGTTAAACGCTCATTTTCGACAATAAAATCCGTGATATCCGTTGTCTTCTTTTCGCGTCGACGTAATTTACCAACAAAGCGGTTAAATCCGGTGACGGGCTTCTGATGGCGGGCTTCAAGCGAAGCACATACGATGGCAGTTAAATCGCCTACATCTTTGGCAATCAGAAAATAGCGTTTCATAAAACGTTCAACGCCGGATAGCCCACCATGTGAGACATAACCAAGCTTTTCAGCAAGAACGCGTTGAAAATCAAAAGAGAGCCGCTCTTCCGCACGACCGGCTGCAAAATGCAGCTGACACCGCACGCGCCACAGAAAATCTTCACATCGACGGAACAGTGTGTATTCTTCATGACTGAAGAGGCCCGCTTCAATCAAATCCTTCGCATCTTTGATGCGATAAACATATTTCGCAATCCAGAACAAAGTGTTGAGATCGCGCAGACCACCCTTACCATCTTTGACATTCGGCTCGACGAGATAGCGGGAAGAACCCGCGCGCGACACGCGCGTTTCTCGCTCTGCAAGCTTTGCGGCAACAAATTCAGACGCGGTATCCGTGACAATTTCATTTTCAAATCTCTTCGTGAATTGATCGAAAAGATCATGGTCACCGGCAAGATGTCTTGCTTCAAGAAGCGCGGTACGAATAGTCATGTCCGCTTTAGCTTCACGGATACATTCGTCAACTGTTCGAACCGAATGACCGACTTTTAACTTCAAATCCCACAAAGCGTAGAGAATGGTTTCAACGACACTTTCCGACCAGGGCGTGGCTTTATAGGGAAGTATGAATAGAAGATCGATGTCAGAACCCGGCGCCAATGTACCCCTTCCATAACCACCAACCGCTGCAACGGTTATTCTTTCCCCCGTCGAGGGATTGTTTGAAGAATGAAAAATCGTTGTTGCCAATTCATGCAAAGAGGAAACTATGAAATCCATGCTTTGCGAAAGAAAATTAACGCAGGCAAAGCCGTCTTTGGTGTTGTTTAAAATCCATTCCGCCTCACTACGCGCGGCCTGATGGGCCTCGTGAAGAATCGCGACAACAGATTTTCTGCGCGCGGCAACATCGCCCGGACTTGTCGCCGCCTCTTTCAATCTCTCACGTGATGCGGAAACTGTTGCAGCCATTATGCGTGGACTTTCGCCTCAATCGCATTCCAAATTTCAGCGGCAAGATCGGGTCCACCCACTCGTTTGATCGCGCGTAGACCCGTGGGTGATGTGACATTGATTTCAGTCAAGTGACCATCAATGACATCAATGCCTACAAAGATGAGACCCATTTTTTTCAATGTGGGACCGATCCTTTCGCAGATTTCTTTTTCACGTAGTGTCAATTGAGTGGCTTCTGCTGCACCGCCGCGTACCATATTGGAACGAATATCATCGCCACTCGGCACACGATTGATCGCGCCACGCGCCACGCCATCAATCAGAATGATGCGCTTATCGCCTTCAACAACCTTCGGCAAGAATTTCTGAATGACCCAGGGCTCGCGAAAAGTTACAGAAAAAAGATCATAGAGCGAACCAAAATTCGGATCGCGTGCGGAAAGTTTGAAAACAGCTGCACCGCCATTCCCGTAAAGCGGCTTCATAACGACTTCGCCATGCATAGCACGGAATGTTTCGATCTCCACACGATCTCTCGTAATCAGAGTTGGCGGCATGAGATCAGCAAATTGCATGACGAGAATTTTTTCAGGCGCATTACGAACTGATGCGGGATCATTCACAACAAGAGTCTTCGACCCGATCTGCTCAAGCAGATGCGTTGTTGTGATATAGGCCATATCGAAAGGCGGATCTTGGCGCAGAAGGACGACATTCATTTGTGAAAGATCACGGCGCTCAAAGGGATGAAGCGTCACGTGATCGCCTTTGACATCGCGCAGTTCGACCTTTGCTGCGAATGCCGAAACAATGCCGTCCCGCAAGGCGAGCGTATCGGGCGTGTAATAGAAAAGCTCATGACCCCGCGCCTGCGCTTCGAGCATCAAGGCAAAAGTCGAGTCGCCCGTGATGTTGATTTTTTCAATCGGGTCCATTTGGACCGCAACAGACAATTTTTTCACGCTGCCTATCCTTATTCGTCGTCGCGGCCCTTTTAATCTAAAGGCAGCTCAAAAGCATCCTTGATATGGCGAGGAAATCGCCAGGGTACAATGATTACCGCGTCGCCACGAAAATCATGTCCATGCGGCGGTTGATAACGAAATATCCAGTCTTCAACAGCCTGGCCAAGGCGGCGGGTTTTGATCTGATCAATCGCTTCGAGGGCGGCGTCAAATTCGTTGCGGGCTTTTACCTCGACGAAGGCGATCAGCGTCCCGCGCGCAATGATGAGATCAATCTCACCACCCCGAGCGGTATAGCGCCGCGCCAAAATTCGGTATCCCTTCATGAGCAACCAGAAAGCAGCGAGAAACTCCGCATAATGGCCCCAGCGATAGGCCTTTTTGCGTTTTTGAGCCTGCTCCCTCAATCGACGTCGCCTTTAGCCAAAGCCACCGCACGCGCGTAAACTTGACGACGGGGCAAGCCCGTTTCCTCAACCGCGACAGCCACAGCATCTTTCACCGAGAGATGCGCGAGATGTTGCCGCAAGCGATCATCGAGCCCCTCTGTCGCTTCATTGAGTCTATCAGAGGTGACAGCGGCGCCAATCAAAACAACGATTTCGCCTTTGGGTCGGCTCGCCGCTTCAAATTCGCTCATCAGTTCCTGAAGGGTTCCGCGCCGAACCGTTTCATAAAGTTTCGTCAATTCACGCGCCACGGCGGCGGTTCGATCGCCCAAAGTCTCACGCGCATCACGCAACATATCAGTGAGACGATGCGGTGATTCAAAAAAGACAAGCGTCGCGGGAATCGTAGCAAGTGCGGCAAGACGCTCCCGCCGCGCTGCCGATTTCGGGGGTAGAAAGCCTTCGAAGAAAAAACGATCTGTCGGAAGGCCCGCGGCGACAAGTGCGGCCAACACAGCGGAGGGGCCTGGAACCGGAACGACGTTAAAGCCTTCCTCCAGCACCGCCTCAACAAGCCTATAACCGGGATCAGAAACCAAAGGCGTACCGGCATCAGAAATCAAAGCCAGTGCTTGCCCCTCTTTCAGTCGCGCAATGATTTTGGGCCGCATTTCTGCAGCATTATGCTCATGATAGGCGATGAGCGGCGTTGTGATGCCATAATGAGCCAATAATTTGCGCGACACGCGCGTATCTTCAGCAAAAACCGCATCAGCGGCAGCCAAAGTCCCCAAAGCGCGAAAGCTCACATCTTTGAGATTGCCAATCGGTGTTGCAACAATATGCAAACCCGGCGTGAGCGGCTCAGCCTCGGCTTTCATGCCAAAGGCGGTATAAGAAGCGGGCTCGCGGATCGCCACGAAAAAACCTTTATCGACAGACGAATGAGGATGCGGTTGCCGTTATGGCATTGCATGAGACATAGATTTGATGCAACCGAGATTGTGTTGCATGACGGCAAACGCACATTGTGCGGGGTAACTGCCGGTGGGATTTCGAGGAGAGCGCTGTGACCTCAAGCTTTGTGTCCTTAGGATCAAAAATGGATTTCGGTGCAAAGGCGCTCAAGATTTTGGCAGTCATCGGCCTCGGACTCGCGCTTAGCGGCTGCATTGCCTCAAGCCGTCTCGGCGGCGGATTAATTACGCCCTCACAAGAAGCCGCCCCTCAAACTGGGCCGGCAGAAACTGACGCGACACCGCCCGTCGCCTCCGAGCCGATTGCCGGAACCGAACTGCCACCGCCGGGCGCCTCTGCGCAAACGACACCCGCAAGTGAGGCTGCACCAGCTCCCGTGACGGCCGCGCCTCCGCTCTCTGGCACACCAAAAATTGCGCTGCTCTTGCCCCTCTCAGCATCGGGAGGAACCGGAACTGCCGCGCAGGCACTTAAAAATGCTGCTGACCTCGCGATGGCCGATCTGCCCGGAGCGTCGGTCGAATTGATCGTCAAAGATGAGAGAGGCACGCCTGATGGCGCGCGCGAAGCCACCAAACAAGCCATCGCCGAAGGCGCGAGCGTGATCATCGGGCCACTGCTCGCATCCTCCGTTCAAGCCACCGGCTCTCTTGCGCGCACCGCCAATCGGCCCGTCATTGCCTTTTCAACCGATATCGGTGTGGCAGGTCGCGGGGTCTATCTGTTGAGCTTCTTGCCGCAATCTGATGTTGATCGCATTTTGAGCTTCGCCGCAGCAAAAGGCAAAAAGACAATTGCAGCGCTTATTCCTGAATCAACCTATGGCAACGCTGTGAATGCAACACTGCAAGATGTGGCAGCACGCAATGGGATTACCATCAAAGCGATTGAACGTTATACACCGGGAGTGATCGATCCCGCTGCACAAAGGTTGAGCGCCATCAAAGATCAAATCGATGCGTTGTTTATTCCTGAGAACGGTGACAATGCTTCAGCCGTAGCCAAAGCACTAAGCAGTGCCGGACTTGATCCGAAAAAGATTCAACTCTTAGGCACAAGCGCTTGGGATGATCCGCGCATTTTTTCAACGTCTGCTTTCGTCAATGGTTGGTTCGCCATGCCGGATAAATCAGGCTTCGAAACATTCGCTGCAAAATATCGTGAACGGTTCGGCAGCGATCCAACCCGCATTGCAACGCTTGCCTATGATGCTGTCTTTCTTTTGAACGCTTTGAAAAAGAACAAAGGTGATAAAGCCTTTGATGCTGAAACATTGGCAACACCTGAAGGCGCAATCGGCCTTGATGGTTTGTTCCGCTTCCGCCAAGACGGCACCAATCAACGTGGACTTGTTGTGATGCAAGTGAATAAGGGCGGTGCTACAAAAATTGACAATGCGCCAACAAATTTTCCGTGAAGTTCGCGATCAAAACGACAAGGCTCTGACAATCGCATTCAAGACGGGTCGGCCTTTCGTCGTTACACGTAGATGATGATTAGAGACCGTCTCAACAAGTCCTTCTTCCATCAGGCGGTGTAAAGTCTCTTGATCAAGCGGTTGGCCAGCCAGGGTTTCGGCACGCACAACATCAAGACCTTCGTCTAAACGTAATCCCATAAGAAGACATTCGTTGGCTTGATCAAGAGACGAAAGAACTTCATCTTCGATAAGCCCATGACCACAAGTTTCAACAAGGGAGAGCCATGTCTCGGGATGTTTTTCATTAGACATCGCGTGACGCCCGCTCTCATCACGGAGTCGTGCATGAGCGCCTGGACCAACGCCAACATAATCACCATAACGCCAATAAAGAAGATTGTGACGACACTCCGCACCCACGCGCGCATGATTTGAAATTTCATAAGCCGGTAGGCCAAGTTTATCACATGTCTCTTGAGTGAGATCAAAAAGAATTCGCTGCTCTTCATCGGGCATGGGTATGAGCTTACCGGCGGCGACCAAGCGCTCAAACATCGTGCCTTCTTCAATTGTCAATTGATAGAGAGATAAATGTTCAGCGGCGAGCGCAATCGCTTCTTTTAATTCATTCGCCCAAGCATCCGGCGTTTGCTGTGGACGCGCATAGATCAAGTCAAATGAATAGCGATCAAAGATTGATGCGGCAATTTTAATGGCATCTTTTGCTTCTTCAGCAGAATGCAACCGGCCGAGTGTTTTTAGATCATGATCATTCATCGCCTGTACGCCAAGAGACAAACGATTGATCCCTGCATCACGATAGGCGCGCAGACGTGAGGCTTCGACACTTGTCGGATTAGCCTCCATCGTGATTTCAACATTCGGTGACAAAGACCAGCGTGACGAAATCGCTTCAAGAAGCGCGCCGATGGTGTCCGCGCGCATCAAAGACGGCGTACCACCCCCAAAGAAAATGCTGCCGATTTCACGCGGGCCCGATCTCTCTCTTTGAAAAGAGAGTTCGCTTTCGAAAGCTTTTATAAAACGTGTCTCATCAATGGGTGCTGCGCGCACATGACTGTTGAAATCACAATAAGGACATTTCGCAGCACAAAAAGGCCAATGAACATAGATGCCGAAGCCAGGATCACGGGCCGTGACGATTTCGGTCATGTGGTGAGACAAAACTTTTCTAGCGCGATGAAGGCGCGCGCACGATGCGAGAGGCCAAGACCATGCGGTGGTAGACCATGCTTCTCTTCGGCTGTCATTTCACCAAAGGTGCGATCAAACCCGTCGGGCAAAAACATGGGATCATAACCAAAGCCCGCGTGACCGCGTGGCGGCCAAACAAGAATACCGTCAACGCGACCTTCAACCGCCACCTCATATCCATCGGGCCACACAACAGACAAAGCCGAGATGAAATATGCGCGACGCTGCGAGGGCGTGACTGCACCTTTGGCCTTTAATCCCGCTTCGACTTTTTCCATCGCGAGTTTGAAATCTTTTTCAGGCCCCGCCCATCGTGCTGAATAAAGTCCAGGATCGCCATCAAGCGCTTCAACGCATAGACCAGAATCATCCGCAAAAGCTGGAAGACCTGATGTCATCGCCGCCGCATGCGCTTTGATGAAGGCATTTTCTGCGAATGTCACACCCGTCTCTTCCGGCTCGGGCAAATTAAGTTCACCCGCTGAGACGAGTTCAACACCATGCGGTGCCAAAAGCTCGCTCATCTCTCTGAGCTTGCCTTTGTTATGCGTGGCAATAACGACGCGACCGGAAAGACGACGAGACATGATCAGCCAATAATGGATTTCTGCATCGAGACCAAAGTGCCGATGCCGTTTTTCGCAAGCTTTAGAAGCGCGAGTAATTCCTCTTCAGAAAAGGGTTTGCCTTCTGCTGTGCCTTGAATCTCAACCAAGCCACCTGATCCCGTCATGACAAAATTGGCATCGGTTTCTGCGGTGGAATCTTCAGCATAATCAAGATCGATCACAGGCGTGCCTTTGACAATACCGCACGAGATCGCGGCCACATGATCACGCAATGGATTGCCGGTGATGATCGAACGAGATTTCATCCATTGAACACAATCATGAAGCGCGACCCATGCACCGGTGATCGCCGCTGTGCGCGTGCCGCCATCCGCCTGAATGACATCGCAATCAAGCGTGATCTGACGCTCGGCGAGCTGGCCCAGATCAACGACCGAGCGCAATGATCGCCCAATGAGACGCTGAATTTCTTGCGTCCGGCCTGAAGGCTTGCCGGATGTGCTTTCGCGCCGTGTGCGCTCCGCGGTCGCGCGCGGTAACATCGCATATTCAGCTGTGACCCAGCCTTTACCGGAACCGCGCAGCCATGGCGGCGCCTTTTCTTCCAAAGAAGCGGTGCAAAGCACATGGGTTTCGCCAAATTTGACGAGACATGACCCTTCCGCATAGCGGGCAACATTTCGTTCGAGGGAGACTGCCCGAAGTTCGTCGGGCGCGCGTTTTGAAGGGCGCATGAAGGAATTTTCCAGAATAAGAGCTCTTGTTGCCGAGACTTCTAGGCCTCTCAGGCCCTCGTCGCAAGGCAAGACATCTTGATCCGGAGCCCTCGGATCTTCACATTAGGGGGATAGGAGACTCGGATTTAGCTCCCTCATCGAGTGTTTCATGAAAGACGACGCTGCCCCGCCCGCTGCCAATCCGCTGATTGATCTCAATCAGAGGTCGCGTGAGATTTTTCGGCGGATTGTGGAATCCTATCTTGAAACCGGTGAACCCGTCGGCTCACGCAATTTATCGCGGCTCATCCCGATTGCCCTTTCGCCCGCATCCGTGCGCAATGTCATGGCTGATCTTGAAAGCGCCGGGTTGATTTATGCACCCCATACGAGCGCAGGTCGCTTGCCCACCGAAAGCGGTCTTCGGTTCTTCGTTGATGCGCTGATGGAAGTTGGCGATTTGTCTGCGGAAGAGCGTGGCAATATCGAAGCGCAAGTGCGCGCATCGGGGCATGCCAAATCAACGGAAACGCTTTTGACAGAGGCCTCGGCCATGCTCTCAGGTCTGACGCGTGGCGCGGGTGTTGTTCTCACCTCCAAAACAACCTCACCATTGAAACATATTGAATTTGTACGAATTGAAAAAAGTCGTGCTTTGACCGTTCTCGTCTCTGAAGATGGAACAATAGAAAACCGCATCATTGATTTACCGCAAGGCTTGCCATCATCGGCACTTGTTGAAGCATCGAATTATCTTTCAGATCGCATCCGCGGAAAAACGATTGCCGAGTTACGCGCAGAAATTGAGCAAGCTCGACAAGATGCGGAACGTGAACTTGATTCACTTACGGCGAACCTCGTTTCAACCGGACTTGCAAATTGGACTGGAACCGCTGACGATCGACAATTGATCATTCGTGGTCAGGCCAATCTTTTAGGAGATCTCAGAGCAATTGATGATCTCGAACGCGTGCGTCTTTTGTTTTCAGATCTCGAAACTAAAAAAGATGTCATTGATCTTTTGTCTCGCGCCGAAACAGGTGAAGGTGTGAGAATTTATATTGGTTCAGAAAATAAACTTTTCTCTTTGTCAGGCTCATCAATGATCGCTGCACCCTTCCGCGACAGCCAGCAAAAAATCGTTGGGGTGCTTGGTATTATTGGTCCTACGCGTTTGAACTACGCGAAAGTTGTACCGATGGTGGATTACACGGCCAAGATCATTTCGAAGCTGATTGAATCAGGCCGCACTTGACTTGATCATATCAAGCTAATCGAAGCAGAGCCGTGCCCATAAAGGCAATTCCACAAGCAACCCATCGCAGGAGTCCAACGGGCTCTTTAAGGATGATTACGGAAATACCAAGCGCAAAAAGAACACTAGTTTCACGGATGGCGGATGCTGCACCGACAGGTCCATGTGTGAGCGCGTAGAGAAAGAGAACATAAGAACTCATCGAGAAGATCGACGCGATAAAGCCAAAAAAATATTCGCCCTTCATCACTTTTGAAAGCGGAACGCCTTCCGCGCGCAAGAAGATGGGCATAGCGATCGCATTGATGATGGCAGCGACGAGGCCGTAAACAATCGGGCTTCCTGTGATCGCGATTCCCTTAACATCGGTGATGACATAAGCGGCAGCCGTTATGCCTCCGAGAACCGCGAGCAAAATCGGTTTCCACCCCAATGATTCCTGACGACGCCCTGTAAACGCCAACAGAATAACGCCCAATGAGACAAGGACGATTCCGAATAAAGCGAGTGCGCCGGGATAGCCAATCGGCAAAAAGATAAAATCAAGAGCGGTGACAGCAAGCGGAATGGTTCCCCGCATCATCGGATAGGCGACGGCGAAAGGCATCAACCGATAAATAGCAACAAGGAGCCGCAAAGTTGTCGTGTTGAACAAGATCCCGAGTAGCAACCACGGAACGGCTTCAACCGGCGGCAATCCGAACCAGAAGGTGAAGGGGATGGAAATCACCCCGGCCATAAACACTGTCGCCGTGACCGCTGAAGATGGGTCGGGCCGCGAACGCGCCGCGGCATTCCAGCCCGCATGGAAAATGGCGCTCAACAGGGCCGCTAGAAAAGGAATTAAGTCCAACGCTGTTCGCTTTGTTGATTTGATCTGTCCTCGAAACCGTTTCTAGCCCGCCCCAAGGCATGGCCCCAAGTCCCAAAATGCCAAAGCATGGCACCTCCCCAATTTGGACAACGCTACACGAACCGCTCTCGAAACACGTAATTCTAGCCACAACGAGACCGGATGCCGCATCTGAGGTGTCTTCCGCTTGGAAAAACGCGGGCATACTGCTAGAGGCGTGCGCATGAGCACGCACGCCTTTGACCAAATTCGCAATTTTTCCATTGTTGCCCATATCGATCACGGCAAATCCACGCTTGCGGATCGATTGATCCAGAAAACCGGCGCGCTGGCCGAGCGCGACATGGTCGAACAAGTCCTCGACTCGATGGATATCGAGCGCGAGCGCGGCATCACGATCAAAGCGCAGACGGTACGGCTTTCTTATAAAGCCGAAGACGGCAAAACCTATATCCTTAATCTTATGGACACGCCCGGCCATGTCGACTTCGCTTATGAGGTCTCGCGGTCACTTGCGGCTTGTGAAGGATCTCTCCTTGTTGTTGACGCGTCGCAAGGTGTCGAAGCGCAGACGCTTGCCAATGTCTATCACGCGCTTGATGCTGGGCATGAAATTGTACCGGTGCTCAACAAGGTTGATCTGCCCGCCGCAGAACCTGAGCGCGTCAAACAACAAATCGAAGATGTGATCGGTCTTGATGCGTCTGAAGCCGTGCCAATTTCAGCGAAGACCGGTTTAAATATCGAAGGCGTTCTCGAAGCTATTGTTAAAAAATTGCCGCCCCCCAAAGGGGACGAGACCGCGCCCTTGAAAGCGATGCTCGTCGACAGTTGGTATGATGCCTATCTCGGTGTTGTGGTGCTTGTGCGCATCATCGACGGTAAATTGAAGAAGGGCATGGATATTACGATGATGGGCACGAATGCCCGTTACAATATCGATCGCCTCGGCGTCTTCACTCCGAAGATGCAAGATGCTTCTGAACTTGGCCCCGGTGAAATCGGTTTTATCACCGCGCAGATCAAGCAAGTCGCTGATACACGCGTTGGTGATACGATTACAGAAACCAAGCGGCCTTGCGCTCAAGCGCTTGAAGGGTTCAAACCAGCGCAACCAGTTGTGTTCTGCGGTCTCTTTCCGGTTGATGCCGCGCAGTTCGAAGACTTACGCGCCGCAATGGGTAAGCTTCGTTTGAATGATGCGAGCTTCTCTTATGAAATGGAATCCTCTGCCGCGCTCGGCTTCGGCTTCCGTTGTGGCTTTTTGGGCCTTCTTCATCTTGAAATCATTCAGGAGCGTTTGAGCCGCGAATTCAATCTCGATCTCATCGCAACCGCGCCATCGGTCATATATAAAATTGCGTTGAAAGACGGCACTGATATTGATCTCCATAATCCGGCAGATATGCCCGACATTATGAAAATTGAATCCATTCAGGAACCGTGGATTCGGGCAACGATTTTGACGCCGGATGATTATCTCGGCGCAATCTTGAAACTCTGTCAGGATCGTCGGGGGACGCAAGTTGATTTAAACTATGTCGGCAAGCGCGCAATGGTCGTTTATGATTTGCCGCTCAACGAAGTGGTTTTTGATTTCTATGATCGTTTGAAATCGATCTCAAAGGGCTATGCAAGCTTTGACTACAACATCACCGATTACCGTGAAGGTGATCTTGTAAAAATGTCGATCCTTGTGAATGCGGAACCGGTTGATGCGCTTTCGATGCTCGTGCACCGTACGCGCGCAGAATCACGCGGCCGCGCGATGTGCGAAAAGCTCAAAGATCTCATTCCGCAGCATCTTTTCCAAATTCCGATCCAAGCCGCCATTGGTGGCAAGATCATCGCTCGCGAAACCATTTCAGCTTTACGCAAAGACGTGACGGCGAAATGTTATGGCGGCGATATCTCTCGTAAGCGCAAATTGCTCGACAAGCAGAAAGAGGGCAAGAAGCGCATGCGGCAATTCGGTAAGGTCGAGATTCCGCAAGAAGCCTTTATCGCCGCCCTCAAGATGGACAGCTGAGCGCCTTCGGGCCTATGCTCATCCTCTTAAAACGGGAGCAGGACATGTCCGATCTTTCAACTCTTGAAGGCTTCCATAAAAGATGGGTCGAGGTTTTTAACAGTCACAACCTTGACGCCCATGCAGCCCTTTACACCGAAGACGCGATGCTTTTCGGCGCGGTTCCGGAGTTGATGATCGGACGCGCGGCCATTCGCGGCTATTTTGCCGGGCGGGGGCCAAAAGTTCATGTCGCGCATTATCCTTTTCCGCATATTGTTATGATCAACGATGAGGTGGCGGTAACGGCTGCGCATGTCGATTTTGCTGATGGCGATACACTTATGCCCTACCGCGTGACCTGGATGCTTGTAAAAAATTTGGGCGAATGGAAGATCGCGCAGCATCATGGTTCGCCACGCGGGTAAGTGAGACGCCGTGATAGCTTTAACGATTATACTCGACGCACTCATCATCCTTGTGATGCTGTTATCGGCCTTCTTATGGTTCCTTGCGAGTCGCAGCAGGCTTAGGCGGATTAGTCGTCATGAAGTACTCGATTATGCCGATATCAATCGTATTGTTACCGCCATTAATCGTGCGCAAATTCTGAATTCGCGCGCGGCGTTTATGACCGCACTTGCAGCATTGCTTGCAGCTTTTCGTGTCATGATCGATCTATGGGCGATGAAATAAGCTTCACCATCGCCCATAGACGATTTACTTTTAATCAAACAATTCTTCGAGGAAGGATTTCGGTCTCTTCTTGTAAGAATGTCCATAGGACGGCGGCGGATGGCCGTAAGAGGGTGGCGGCGCCGAGGGATAAGACGGTGGTGGCGCTGACGGATAGGATTGCGGCGGCGGTGCCGCCGTCACTCCACTGCGTTCAATGATTTTATCGAGTTCGCCGCGATCAAGCCATACGCCGCGACATTGCGGGCAGTAATCAATTTCGATGCCCTGACGCTCACTCAAAGTGAGCGGAACAGAACAAACCGGACATGGCATGCCAGCTGAGGAACGTTGCATGAGAGGGTCTCCCTGAATTCAGGCCCTCTCACGAGTCATCCACCATGGATGTGTAACGGATTGGGCCCAATGATGCGGTCCGACATCACATGGGTTTAAAAAACTAGGTTTTCAAAACCAATGTCAGAGGGGCCCGGCCCGCATGGGGAGAAAAGAGAAAAATTGCGGCAAATCTTTGACCGCTCACCAATCGCCTAAATTAGTGCGCGCGTGAAATACAGAAATCGACCGCTTCAAGCATCGAACGCTTCATTGGTGTATCGGCAAAGATCGCCAAAGCATCACGCGCCATCGCTCCATAATGTTTCGCGCGCTCAATCGTATCTTCAATGGCACGATGCTTCTTTACAAGCGTCATGGCTTCCGCAAATTCGGCATCACCATGCTGGCCTTGCTCAAGGCAACGCTTCCAAAAGGCGCGTTCGGCTTCGTTGCCGCGACGATAAGATAACACAACGGGAAGTGTGATCTTGCCTTCGCGAAAATCATCGCCCGTATTTTTACCAAGCTTCGAAACAACACCACCATAATCAAGCGTATCGTCGATTAACTGAAACGCGATGCCAAGATTGGTGCCATAAGAGCGGCAAGCCGCTTGCTCCGCTTTGCTTTTCCCCGCGATGATTGGGCCAACTTCACAAGCGGCTGCAAAAAGAGCAGCGGTTTTTCCACGCACGACTTGAAGATATTCATCTTCAGTTGTCTCGGTATTTTTTGCGAATGCCAATTGCATGACTTCGCCTTCGGCAATCACGGTCGCAGCGGTGGAGAGCACATCAAGCGCGTGAAGCGAGCCGACTTCGACCATCATTTTAAACGCTTGGCCGAGCAGAAAATCGCCAACAAGAACGCTGGCTTCATTACCCCACAACATCCGCGCCGCTAATTTTCCGCGCCGCATCTCGCTGTCATCGACAACATCATCATGAAGCAGAGTGGCCGTATGCATGAACTCGACAGCGGCAGCCAGTTTGACATCCCCCTCGCCGCGATAATCGCACAGCGTAGCGGTTGCCAAAGTCAGCATCGGCCGCAAACGCTTGCCCCCTGAGTCGATCAGGTGCCGTGCGATCTCTGGGATCATTTCGACATCCGAGCCCACGCGGGACAAAATCAAGCGGTTGACGCCCTCCATACCGGGGCGCGTGAGGGTGAGAAGCGCGTCGAGCGACGGTCCACCGGATGATTTTTCCTCAAGAGACACAACAACGCCCACGATCCCGACCCTTTATTCTGCCCACCAAACCGGCCGGAAAATGCCACGCCGTCGGCCGCCATGCAACTTGCCAAGCGGGATTGAGGCCCGATACTGAACCCCTATGAGCATTACTGATTTTTTTGGTCAACAAATCCGCCTGGCCCAAAGCGACACCGGCCACCGAGCCGGCACGGATGCAATCCTGCTTGCATCCCTCGTCGAGGCCTCTGAAGCCGGCCTTGTGGTCGATGCCGGAGCGGCTTCGGGCGCCGCAGGTCTATGCGTCGCGCGGCGATTTCCTTTCGCCCATGTCAAATTGATTGAAATTGATCGGGGTCAAATCGCTCTAGCCCGGCAAAATATCGCAATGAATGATTTCAGTGATCGCGTCGAAGCGCTTCATAGCGATTTGCTCGGCTCATATGAGGAAAGAAAAAAGCAAGGCCTTGTGCAGGAAGATGCCGACTGTGTGATCACCAATCCGCCTTATCTTGACGCTGCCGCCCACCGCGCGTCGCCGGATCAGGATAAATCGCGCGCGCATATGATGCCGCAAGAGGGTCTTACATTCTGGCTGAAATCCTGCATGACGATGCTCAAGCCCAAAGGGCGGTTGCATATGATTCATCGTGCCGACCAGTTGTCAGAGATTCTATCCGCACTTCCAAAAAATTTAGGTGCGATCCAAATTATCCCGATTCATCCACGTGAAGATCAACCTGCTACACGTCTTCTTTTAAGCGCCACAAAAAACAGCCACGCGCCTTTAACACTCGCAACAGGATTCATTCTGCATGAAGCGAATGGTCAGTTTACGACCAAAGCCAAAGCGCTTCATGAAGGTCAATGTGGATTTAATGATCTTTAAACATCTGAGCAACACGACGACCTGTCTCGCGCCGTAACGCCATGATTCCTGTTTCATGATGACGACTTGGATGAACGCGATTGGTTAACAAGGTCCATGCATAACCACGATCTTTATCAATCCATAAACCCGTGCCTGTGAATCCGAGATGGCCTATACATTGTGGTGAGTGACCTTCTCCGCCATGCCACCCGTCATGATTGATTTCCCATCCCAAAGTCCGATGATTAAATTGGGGTGTAATCATCTCATTCATCATATTTGATGACAGGCCTTCATCATTTAAAATGCGAAGCGCGTGATCGAGCACACCATCAACGGTACCAAACAAACCTGCATGACCGGCAGCACCACCGAGAGCAAATGCATTTTCATCATGCACCTCACCGCGCATAACGCGATTTCGCCATGTGCAGAATTCGGTTGAAACAGAATGATCAATGGGCGGCGAGAAACTTAGACCTTTAGTTAAACTTTGATCTCTTAAGGGTATGTCCGTGACGCGTTCGATCACAAGTCCGATCAGAATGAAATTGATATCCGAATAGACTGAAGGTCCTTTAGGCCAATCACGCTGCAAAATATAAGCGCGTAATGTTTCTGAATCTTGACCCAATGTATAAAGTGGCTCGACGGCAGGCAAAGACGTGTGATGAGACAGGAGTTGTCTCAGTGTGATTTGCCGCTCATATGCTTTCAAATCATATTGCCGGAGATCAGGGATATAGCGCGCGATCGGTTCATCAAGCGAAAAAAGATTTTTATCAACAAGCTCCAAACAGTTCTGTGTCGTGAAGATGACTTTCGTCAATGATGCAAGATCAAACCACATCGACGATTCAAGAGGAATCGTTTCAGGGTCTAATTGCGCATATCCTGTCACTCGAATCGCGCGATCACCATTTTTTGTGATAAGCCCCAAGGCGGCTCCCGGAATCAATTTTGATTTGATGCTTTCTTGCGCCGGAAAGAATATATCATCAATTTTCTGATCAAGTGACATTCGAGAAGGTCTCACGGATAATCAACGCGCCCGCCGGTCATTGGATAGGGTACTCCGGTCGTTGTGGGGAGGCTCAGCGGCAAACCTTTGACAACGCGAACGGCCAACCAAGCAAAACATTCGGCTTCTACCATATCACCATTCCATCCCAAAATTTCTACGGGATTGATCGGCGCGCCAATCAGATCTCTCAACCGCTCAAGCAGAAAGAGATTATGACGCCCCCCTCCACATATAAACCATTGTTGGGGTGTTTGCGGTAAATGTTCTCGCGATTTCGCAATGGATTTGACTGTGATGTCCAAAAGGGTTGCCGCGCCATCCGCATCTGACAAGCTTTCGATCTCTTGCATCGCTTTATGAAAATAATTTCGATCAAGCGATTTAGGCGGCGTCTGATCGAAATAAGATATCGACAGAATACGGTCTACAATTTGACAATTGATTTTACCGCTCCGAGCGATCCACCCGTCCTCATCATAATTTAAGCCACGGCGACGACGAATAAAATCATCAATCAATGCCGAACCGGGACCTGTGTCGAAGGCCAAAATCGTATCATGATCAAAATATGAGATGTTCGATACGCCGCCAATGTTAACGACTGCGATGGGCTCACGGATGTCGCCAAATTTCGCGCGATGAAAGAGAGGCGCGAGAGGGGCACCTTGACCACCTGCCAAAACATCGGCCGTTCTGAAATCGCTTACTACAGGCGTCTTTAATCGGCGAGACGCCCGCGCTCCATCAAAAATCTGAATCGTTAACCGGCGATCTGGTGCATGAAAAATCGTCTGCCCATGAAATCCGATAAGATCGATTTCATCGAGGGCGAGATGATTGGACGTCACCATCTCCTCAACCGCTCGACAATGTGCGTCGGTCACGGCGTCAACCAAATCGCGTGGAGGCGGCGCTGATGCCAGTTCTGGGTCGGCTAAGCGCTTAAGAAGTATCTCGCGAAGTTCATGATCATAGGTACCAACCCCAACATCACGACAATGAATATGGGTTTCGCCATCAGTATCAACCAGGGCCACATCGATGGCATCCATTGAGGTTCCGCTCATCACACCGAGGGCTTTGATGGTCCTTCGACTTGCCAAGGCGGGCTCTAAATTCGACAAATCAGCAACCTATTCAGCTTCAATTCAGACATTGTTTCTATCATCTTTTTATTAAATGAAAAATTGGAAGATCTATAAGTGACCATAAAGTACTCAACAAATATCAAAAGTCTGATGGCACAACGCCAAAAAACAGCTGTTGTGATCGGAATCGGATTTGTTGCGCTGATGCTGACGCTTGGTGGCTGCCAACGCTATGAATGGACCCATCCGACAAGGACTCTCTCGGATTTTGGTCGAGATAAGCTCAACTGTGAAAGGCAAGCCTCACGGAATTATCCCGTTCATCCAGTGACCGTCGTCGAGGGCGGCGGCTATGTATATAGAAGCTCGCCCTTCTGTCGTCGCTATCACCGGGGATTTGATTCATGCTTTTTCGATGAGCCCATCTATGTGCCGCCGACCTATTCGACCAGAGACATGAATGAGACTCCCCGAAATCAGATGGTTGAGAGCTGTCTCTTTTCAAAGGGCTATCAACTCGTTCCGGCGAAATAATTTATAATTTGATCCGCATCAAAGCTTGCCCGGACAATCGAGTCTATAAATTCTTGTGGCTGCTATTCCGTCACAGAAGAGGATTTGCGGGTGCCCGCTTTTAGACTCGGGGGAGCGGAGCGGCGCACCCGCGCCATCCTTGAAAAATCTTATGCCGTCCAATAAGTCCCGGTGAGTGGACCTAGGCGATGAATTGCCACGCGCATCGGACCATCATGGCGTTCATAAGAAATAACGCCAAGGCGTTTTAATCTTGAAAAGGCACGGCTGACCGTCTCCAGCGTCAATCCGAGATAATCAGCAATTTCAGAACGTGTCATGGGCACAATCACAAAAACGTGAGATTGTGTTTGCTCTGAGTTTTGGTCATGCCCATTCACAAGATTGAGAATATAGGTCGATACACGTTCCGTTGCCGTTTTTCGCCCCAACAGAACGGCATGATCATGAAGCGCGCAAATCTGAGCTTCAAGGCAATGGACAAATGAATTTTCAATACTCGGAACGTGATTAAGCCATGAACGTTCAAATATCGATAACTTTGTATCAGTTAAGGATTCTGCAACACTGTCATGCCGTTGATTGGGCGTCACGCCGAATATGGAACCAGGACCGAGTAATTCGAATATTTGTCGACGTCCATCAGGCAGCAATTTTGAGAGCATGACCTGACCAACTTGAATTTTGTAAACAGACCGAGCGGGATCACCTTCATCAATAATGACCGTGCGCGGAGGAACATCCATCGCACGACCAATAACGTCACCATGATTGTTTGAAGATCGATATAGCTCCATTGTGAACCTCCAATCGATTGAACAAAGATCGGAGAGGCATCAGAAGCTGGCCGAATAAACAATTCGAACAAGGTCAGCCGTATTTCTTGCTCCCATTTTCTCCATAATTCGTGCGCGATGTACTTCAACGGTTCGTGGACTAATCCCTAATTGTCGACCGGCTTCTTTGTTTGATGCGCCAAGAGCAATTTTTTGTAAAACATCGCGCTCGCGCGGTGTCAAACGATCGCCCCCTCGAAAATTTGATAGATCAACTTTGCTCGCGGGTTCATTATGATGATCAATGATTGTTTTGATGCGTCCAACGAGAGATTCTGCCTCACAAGGCTTCGAAACAAAATCCGACGCACCTTTTTTCATGGCGCTAACCGCCAATTCAATATCAGGATGATCCGCCATTGTGACAATGGGTGTTGTAACCCGTGAGCCGAGATCACCGAGAAGATCGGCATGACTGTTTCCCTTCACATTTAGATCAATAAGTAGACAATCCGGTGTACGAGATCGCATCGCGGCAAGAAGCGAAGGGCCATCCGAGAAGGACGTCACGCGAAAGCCGGCTGTTTCGAGCCCTGAGGCCACAGCGCTTCGAAATGCCAAATCATTATCTGCAATATAGACTTCTTGTGCCGCTACGCTTTCTTGTCCCATCGAGAATCTCCCAGCAATACAAGACCGTCATCCGCCTCGGTGACGAGGAAGATCTCACCTTGTTTGAATTTTCAGAGCCAACTTTATGCCGAGCGGGGTCATCCCCTCGACAATTCATGGGAGTAAAACGTCGCTCACGCGATTTGGTTGCGTAGTTTGCCGTTCGGAGGCCTTACGGGAAATAGCCTCCGCATTTTCCCTAGGCAGAAAGAGCGGCGCTTAAACGATCAACAGCGATCTTCAAATCATCCGCTTTTCGCAGGAAACACAACCTCAGCCATGGATCTTGGCTTTTTGTAAAAGCCGTACCTGGGGCAAGGCCGACATTGGCACGATCAATGAGTGATTTCGCCAAGCTCATTGAATCACTTGTGCCTTCAACACGGAAATAGAGATAGAAGGCGCCCTCAGGAATCATAAAGTAGAGTTGCGGTAATCTGCCAAGCGCATTGCATACGATCTCGCGCCCTTCATGCGCACGTGCAATTTGATGCTCGATAAAATTCTTGCCGTGATCAATGGCCGCAATAGCACCGCGTTGTAAAAATGTAGGCACACCTGATGATGAATACTGAATGAGATTTTCCGCTGCTTGCGCAAGAGACGGATAACATTCGAGCCACCCGATACGCCAACCGGTCATTGCCCAATTTTTTGAAAATGTTTGAACGAATAGAATTCGATCATCATCATCCATAACATCGTGAAAAGAAGGCGCACGCTTTGCCCCTCCAAAAACAAATTGAGCATAAATTTCATCAGCGATGATCCAAAGACCATGACGACGCGCAAGCGACAAGACATCCTTCAATTCTTGCAGCGTGGCGGTCCATCCCGTGGGATTGGACGGTGAATTGATGACGATGGCTTTTGTTTTTGGCGTCACAGCTTGAGCCAATCGATCAAGATCGAGAAACCAGCGCCCTTTTTGATTTTCACCTGTCAATCCCATTGGCACGTCAACCGGTACAGCGCCAATCGCCATGGCCGCACCGTTGAAATTGGGCCAGGCCGGCGAAGGCACCAGCAACTCATCACCTTTTGAGAGAGCCAGGCGCATCGCGATCTGCATCGCATGCATGCCACCAATGGTGCAAAGAAAACGATCCGGCGAAAAAGTCGTTTCATAGAGCGTCGACATATAGCGCGCGATCGCTTCACGAAAAGCCGGTATACCGCGATTGGGCGTGTAGAAGGTCTCGCCGGCGGCTAGCGATCTCGTTGTCGCGTCACTGATGAAAGACGGCGTGGACATATCGCCCTCTCCCGCCCAAAGCGGGATAAGGCCTGGGCGACCCCAGCCATAAGTGACAGCCTCAAGGATGCCGCTTCCGGGAACACCGGCGGATTCAGGGGAGATGGACGAGATCAGAGTGGAGTTCGGTATCATACTTTGACGCCTTTACGGGACTTGGGCCACGGTGCCTTTGTTCCATAAAGCCAAGCCGCTTGCCAGAGCGGTTTCGACCTGAAATTGTTTGGTAGACCTTCCCGGCCTACGGGACAGGCTGAAGCACAGAATGGGGACATGGGCTGATGATTGCGGGTTGGGTCATCATATTGGTGGCGCTTGTCTATCTCTCGGCCCTTTTTACCGTCGCCCATTTTGGTGATTTATATGGCGAACGGTTTCTTAAAGGCCCACTCCGCTCGACAATTTATGCACTGACGCTGGCAGTATACTGCACTTCTTGGACGTTTTTTGGGTCCGTTGGTCTGGCCTCATCAACGGGTCTTGATTTTCTAGGAATTTATCTTGGGCCTATCCTTGTGATTGGCTTTGGCCATCGCTTTGTGAAGCGGGTCGTTCACCTCACGAAATCGCAAAATATTCTCTCTGTTTCAGATTTCGTTGCCGCTCGTTATGGCAAGAGTTCGCGTGTCGCTGCAATTGTCGCCTTGATCGCCGTGATCGGATCCATTCCCTATATCGCTCTGCAATTGAAGGCGATTACGATTTCACTCAAAACCTTGCTTGATTCAGTTCCAGACGGCGTCGCTGGACTCTCAACGCCGACTCTGGGTGCCTTGGCGTTCGTCGTTGCGCTCGTGCTTGCGGGCTTCACAGTTACCTTCGGCACAAGACATATTGACTCACGCGAACATCATACTGGCTTAACAATTGCCGTGGCTTTTGAATCGGCCATCAAACTTGCAGCATTTTTGGCGGTTGGTGTTTTCGTTGTCTGGGGCATGTTTGGCGGAATAGGCCCCTTGATCGAATTGGTCGAGTCACGCCCCGACGTCACGCCACTCATGGATCGAAGCAATGGCTTTGCGACTGTTTTCGCCATGACGCTCTTGTCCTTTTTGATCATATTGCTTTTGCCGCGACAATTTCACATGACGATGGTTGAGAACCGCGATGAACTCGACACAAAGCGCGCAGCGTGGATGTTTCCGGTCTATCTTATTTTGATCAATCTTTTCGTGATTCCAATTGCGCTTGGTTCAAATTTTGTTTTTCCGCCGGGAATGATTGATCGTGATATGGCCATTCTCGAATTACCGCTGAAAGCGGGTAATGGTGTCATCGCATTAATTGTTTTTCTTGGTGGTTTATCCGCAGCAACAGCGATGGTGATTGTCGAATGCGTCGCGCTCGGAACGATGATCTCAAACGATCTTGTTATGCCACTCCTGCCAACAAGCGGTAAACTTTTTCGTGAGCGATCGGGTGATCTTGGTAGCCAAATTCTGACAATCCGACGCATCGGTATCGTCATTATTCTTCTTCTGGGCTTTGTTTATTTTCAATCGACAAGCGATGCGGCACTGGCCTCAATCGGACTGGTTTCTTTTGCAGCGATCGCACAAATTGCGCCTTCATTTTTTGGTGGCTTGTTTTGGCGGCGAGGGACCGCGCTTGGTGCGACAGCCGGTTTGCTGGCCGGTTTATTCGTTTGGATCTATACGCTGGTTCTTCCCAATCTCGCCAATCCGGCATTATTCGGGATTGAAAATCTTTTACGTTATGGGCCCTTTGGACTTACGTTTCTAAAGCCAACGGCGCTTTTTGGTCTGGAGCTTTCACCAATCGCGAATGGTGCTTTTTTTAGTTTATTGACCAATCTTGCATTCTTTATTGCCTTTTCCTTTGTGCGAGCACCAACACAAATTGAATCTATTCAGGCTGATTTCTTTGTTGAAGCCAAAAATCCTCTTACAAATTTGAATTTTCGTTTGTGGCGATCCTCAATCACCGTCGGTGATTTGAAAAAACTTGTGGCACGCTATCTGGGTGCGGAACGAACACGGGCGGCTTTTTCGGCCTATCCCGGCAACTACGAAACGGATGATCAATTAGCTTCCATTGAGATCATCAGATTCGCCGAGTTTCAGCTTGCTTCTGCAATTGGTGCCGCATCATCAAGACGCGTCATTTCTATTCTGCTTTCAAGAGGAAATGTAACGCGTACCGATGCTCTACAATTGCTTGATGAAGCGTCAGCGGCGCTTCAACAAAATCGCGAGCTACTCCAACACGCATTGAATCATGCTCGTCAGGGCGTCACTGTGTTTGATTCTAACCAGACCTTACTTTGTTGGAATCGCGCGTTTCAAACTTTATTTGATTTGCCGGATCACATGATCCATGTCGGCACGCCGCTTGAACATATCATTCGATATAATACGGCGCGCCAATTTTATGGTCCGGGGCAAAGTGAAATTTATTTTAGACGCCGCTTTGAGAGTTTTATTCGTGATACACATCCCGTGCGCATTCGGACCCATCCGGCTGAGCGTTGGATTGAAATCCGCTCCGAACATCTTCCTGATGGGGGCATCGTTACGACTTACACTGACATTACGGAGACCGTGAGGGCAGAGGAAGAACTCTTCTCGGCCAATCAACTTCTTGAAAGTCGTGTGCGGGAGCGAACTGAAGAGCTGCTCCGGCTTAATCGAGAACTTTCCGACGCTAAGGCGGAAGCCGACGATGCCAATCTTTCAAAGACAAGATTTCTTGCGGCGGCAAGTCATGACATTCTTCAGCCCTTGAATGCCGCGCGCCTTTACTCAGCAGCTTTGCTAGAAAAAGATTTCCCCTCATCGGACGGGCAACTTGTTCAAAATGTTGCGACCTCGCTTGAAGCGGTAGAAGAGATCCTCACAACACTTCTCGATATTTCACGACTTGATGCGGGCGCGCAAAAGCCCGAGCTTTCAGATTTCCCGATTGAGGATCTCTTCTCTCAATTACGCATCGAGCTTGAACCAAGTGCGAAAGAAAAAGGATTAGATCTTCGCTTTATTCATACAAGTTTGGCAGTGCGATCAGACAAGAGACTTTTGCGACGTATGTTGCAGAATTTAGTTTCGAACGCCATCAAATATACGCCTCAAGGTCGCGTTGTCGTCGGATGTCGTCGACGGGGTTCGTTTGTTTCAATCAGTATTATTGATACGGGTATCGGAATTCCAGCGAGTCAAAAAAAGTTGATCTTCAAAGAATTCAAACGGCTTGATGAAGGGACAAAAGTGGCGCGCGGATTAGGTCTCGGCCTGTCGATTGTTGAAAGAATTTCACGTCTACTAAAGCATCCTTTGAAGCTTCATTCCGATGAAGGTCGTGGATCGCATTTTTCAATTGAGGTCCCTCTTTCGATTAAAACAGTCAGAAAGATGAAAGACGCCGTGCCGCGCGGACAGCAGATTTCGATCCCGAAAAGTTTACCTGTACTTGTCATTGATAATGACGAGATGATTTTGGAGGGTATGAAGCTTCTCATGTCCGGGTGGGGATGCATGATCTATACAGCGAGAGATGGTGCAACGGCGCTTAAGGAATTTGAACATTCAGCAACTCAATATCCTCTTATCATCGCCGATTATCATTTGGATCACGAAACAGGACTTGATGTGATCCAGTCCTTACGTGAAAGGGTTCGGCCTGATCTGCCTGCTATTCTGTTGACAGCCGATCGATCAAAGCTTGTTCGCGAGAGAACGCAAGCTGAAGGTATTTTTCTGCTTCATAAACCGGTGAAGCCCGCATCTCTCCGCGCTTTGATTATGCAATCTGTTTTGGCCATGAAGCTGCGAAGTTCAGCTGCGGAATAGATTATCATGTATTAATTATAAAAGTGGCTCGTTGTTTTCCCCATATCGATCAAATTTTGCGGAAGGGAAAAACGATCACCATAGCGCTTTTGTAAGGCTTCACATTTCTGATTAAAGATTGTTACGCCCATTCCATCGATCATTGACAACGGGCCACCGGTATAAGGCGCGAACCCGAAACCGAGGATAGCGCCAATATCGGCTTCACGCGCATCAAGTATAATTTTTTCATCCATTGTACGTGCGGCTTCAAGCGCTTGGGTTGCTAAAAGACGAAATTTAGCCTCTTCAATCTTCAATGGCTCGATGCTTTGTGATGTCTTGTTAAACTCTTTCAGGCCATTCCAGAGACGCTTTGGCGATCCCGGAGTATAATCGTAAAATCCTTTTCCGTTCTTACGACCAAAGCGCTGATGTCTCTCGACGAGAGTCGAGATGATCTCTGCTTGAGTTGGGTTTATTGATTGTTCGCCCAAGGCAGAGCGGGTCGTGGTGATAATGCGATGGATGAGATCCAGAGCCACTTCGTCGGAGAGCGCGAGAGGTCCGACGGGCATACCCGCCATCCGCGCAACATTTTCAATGAAAGCCGGAGGATAACCTTCGGCCAACATGAGATGGCCTTCAAGAAGATAATTGAGAACGCAGCGATTGGCGAAGAAGCCGCGTGCATCATTTACAATAATTGGCGTCTTGCTGATCAGTCGTGAGTAATCAAATCCGACCGCGAGTGCGCGTTCATTCGTTTCGCTACCTTTGATTAATTCAACGAGCCGCATTTTATCAACGGGTGAAAAGAAATGAATTCCGAGAAAATTATTCTTCTTGGTCAAAGCATCAGCTAGGCCTGAAATTGGTAATGTTGATGTATTTGAGGCAAGAATGGCGTTTGGATTAAGATGCGCCTCAACCGCTGAAAGCGTTTTCACCTTAAGTGCCGGATCTTCAAATACGGCTTCAATGACAAGATCGCATTCAAAGAGAGCTGTATAGCTATCCGACACAATCAAATTTTTTGCAGTATCACTTTGTGCAATATCTTCCGGTGGCGCTTTCATACGTTTTGCGATTGTCGCGAGTGCCTGATCACGGCCCTTTTTGGCGAGATCAATCGTTTGATCAATCATAATGACTTTCAACCCAGCCATCGTTGACACACTGGCAATCCCTGCACCCATGAAACCGGTACCAACGATGCCAATCGCTTTTAGTACGGATTTTGAAACGGTGGCAGGACGTCGTGCGCCCTTATTGAGCGCTTGCGTAGAGACGAAAAGTGAACGCACCATGGATTTAGCTTCAGTGGTGCGGAGGATATTGGCGAAGAAACGATTTTCGATTTTCAATCCAAGATCAAAAGGAACCTGTAATCCTTCATAGACGGTCTGTAACAAAGCGCGCGCCGCGGGATAATTATCATAGGTCTCTTTGCGACAAATGGCGCTCGCCATCGGCCACACCATCATTCCGCCCTTGGAATACACGGGTCCAGAAGGAAGTTTGAAATTCTCTCGATCCCAAGCTTTTATGGCAGAACCACCATTCAAAATGAAAGCTTTGGCTTTTTCGACCAGTTCACTTTTTCCAGCAACAATATCGACGAGCCGATATTTGAGTGCGGTTTCAGCATTGATCAGATCGCCCTTAAGCATCATCAAAAGGGCATCAGCTGTCGGAGCCAGACGTGGTACGCGTTGCGTTCCACCAGCACCGGGAAAAATCCCGATTTTGATTTCTGGTAACCCGACTTTACTTTTAGAATCATCAGCCATCACGCGGTAATGGCAGGCAAGTGCCAATTCGAAAGCACCGCCAACACAAGTACCGTGAAGGGCGATTGCAAAGATTTTACCGCAGGTTTCAAGCTTGCGGTAAACACGACTCATATAGCTTGAAGCCGTGATGAGGGATTCGGTATCCGCGCTTGTGATTTCGTTTTTACTTTTCGATTGTGCCTGATCGATGAGTTTATTGATGAGATCGATATCAGCGCCGCCAGAAAAACTATCAACTTTGCCAGACGAGATCACACAGCCCTGAATGGCATCTGTTTTAGCAATATAATCCACGACTTGATCGAGTTCATCGAGTGTCGTTTCGGTAAAGACATTCATTGATTTGTCAGGCATATCCCAGATGAGATGTGCGATCTGATCTTGATCAATCTCGAAGCGGAATTGGGTTAATGTAAGAGTCATTATGTTCGTCCCTTAAACCCGCTCGATGATTGTGGCTGTGCCCATACCGGCACCAATGCATAATGTAATTAATGCGCGATGTTTTTGGGTGCGCTCAAGCTCGTCAAGTGCCGTTCCTAAGATCATCGCTCCTGTTGCGCCAAGAGGGTGGCCCATCGCAATGGCGCCTCCGTTCGGATTTACTTTTTGAGGATCGAGATCAAAGGCTTGAATATAGCGAAGCACAACAGAGGCAAAGGCTTCATTGACTTCGAAGAGATCAATGTCATTGATCGTATAACCTGATTTTTGCAGAAGTTTCTTCGTGACATCGACAGGACCTGTCAGCATTAACGCGGGATCCGATCCGATATTGGCAAAGGCGCGAATACTCGCGCGGGGCTTTAAGCCCAGGCGCTTACTGACTTCTAATGAGCCGATGAGTACCGCCGCCGCGCCATCAACAATGCCAGATGAATTTCCGGCGTGATGCACGTGATTGATAAATTCAACATCTGGGTGCGCTTGCAACGCCACCGCACCAAAGCCGCCTTGTTCGGCAAGGGCTTCGAATGAGGGCTTCAAACCTGCGAGCGTTTCAACTGTCGTTGTGGGCCGCATATGTTCGTCGTGATCAAGAAGAACAAGGCCATTCACATCGGTCACAGGCGCGATCGATTTGTTAAATCTTTTATCATTCCAGGCTTTTGCGGCACGCTTTTGGCTCTCTGCCGCGTAATGATCGACCGCGTCTCGATTAAATCCATATTTTGTTGCGATCAAATCGGCTGAGATACCCTGCGGCATGAAAAAAGCGGGAATTGCAATCGATGGATCGACGGCCCACGCACCGCCCGAAGCTCCGATACCAACGCGGCTCATAGATTCAACACCACCGGCGATTGCGAGATCTTGTTGACCCGCAATAATTTGGCTTGCCGCAAAATTGACGGCGTCGAGTCCTGAAGCACAAAAGCGATTGATCTGTACGCCCGGGACCGTGACGCCATAACCTGCTACGAGCGCCGCTGCGCGCGCAATATCTCCGCCAGCTTCGCCGACAGGATCAACGCAGCCCAAAACAACATCATCGATTAAAGCAGGATCGAAAGCATTTCGATGCTGAAATGCTTTGAGAACATGGGCAGCAAGCGCAAGGGCCGTAACCTCATGCAAGGCCCCGTCGGGTTTGCCGCGGCCACGAGGCGTTCTCACATGGTCGTAAATGAACGCGTCGCGCATCGTCCCTCCCCCTCGATCCACTCTCAAAGTCCCCTTTTGGGAACAGTGGATAGGAACCTACCCCCAAGGGAGAGGAGCATCAATGGATAAGCCGTGATTGATCTCAGGCGGCACGCTGCATCGACTTCAAGCGGCTGATCGCTTTATCGATTTCTGCTTTCTGGTGCTCAAGCTGAGTCAATTGCTGTGCAATTTGCGTTTTGGTCAGCTTCAAAGCCTTCGGCTTGCCGCCGCTGTCTTTGCCCATCAGATCGAGAATTTCTGTAAGCGTGAAGCCAAGCCTCGTGGCATTGATGACTTCTTGGACGCGCGAACGAGCGGTTTCATTATAAAGACGAGTCAAACCCGAGCGTTTCGGCTTGATGAGCCCCCTATCCTCGTAAAATCTCAAAGTACGAAGGGTAACACCAAACTCCCGGGACAAATCACCAATGGTGTAGAAATGCTCATCATGTTTTCCCACCTTGGCTTTTTTGGCTCCCGCAGCGCGGGCGGTGGAGGAACGCTTTGCTAATGCAGACGCTTTTGGCACTGGACTACTCCTCACAAATACAACTTAGAGACACAACAAAAGCCAACACACGCTAGGGTTTGTCTGATTTTTCCTTTACGTCAACTAAAAATTATCTATGTTCATAATTGACCTTAGGCGTTCATTCTTCGGCGCGCCTGATCGATTTGAAGGGGCTTACCTCATCATTTTTCTGACCAAACGGAAGATGATTGGCCTACCCCTCGGCGGTAAATCTCAAATTGAGAGAAAATTTACCTAAAATTAACCTCGAAATTCCAATAGTTTAAAAGGATTTTAGTTCCTGAGGGCCGAGCCTGCGGGCTTTTGGCGCGAGCATGGCAGTAAGCGAGGTCAATGTGTCAAAGCCCGTGCCTATATTGAATAATTCGGAGGCCGATTCAGGTTCCGATACCTCACGAATGCATAGCTCTATTGATTTTGAGGCATTATCAGCAAAGCCTTTATCCGACTCGACCAGAACTGAAGACCATCATTTCGAATCAACTGATCGCGTTCTCGAGCACTTGCGTCGTCGCATTGGTCAGCTCTACGGAACAACCGATTATGACCAAACATTATCGCGCTTGGGCTTGGTTCTTATAACCTTGGAAGCCTGTATTGCGCGTTTGAATCTCGGCCATCAATCCATCAATCAATCACCCAGTCTGATGGCAATCATCCGTGAAATTGAGAAATGTTGCGTGATGATCGAACATGAATCAAAAATCAAAAACATTAAAAAAGAGTCGGTCTGGTCTCCTCTCATCAAGCTTCTTGAAAATGATAACGAGGGCAGCGCAAAATCACGTGGATCAATCGAGTATCGGCTCGATAGTCTACAGCGGCAAATTGCTAAATCGACCATCGAAGGAAAACAGAGATTCGAGAATCTTGCGGATCAATTGACCGCCCTTCGCGAGATTCAACTTTCAGAAAACAGGAAGCTTTTTGCTTCCCTAGGCGCGCTACACGCAACGATCGAAAGATGTGTCGATCGCTTATCGCGTGTTGAATATGGTCTTATGGAAGCGCGCAGCATTGAGACCAGTTCAGCCATCGCCGATTGGCCGCAAAGTATGCAAAGTGTCAGTCTAAACAGTGATGAAGGTGATGAACCGCCACCCTTATCGATTGATCCTCGCAGAGCGCTGGCAGCCGCTCGGGGAGCTGGCAAAAGCAACGGCGCAGATCAGAAGAAGGTCCAATAAAGAACCCCAAAGACACCCCCACTGGTTGCGAAGTGGTTGTCTTTTCTGGCATTCGTAATCCTGTATCGATTCAGGAGTGCGACGTGAGTATTAATTGGACGGACTTTTCGCCGATAGAGAGCTTCTCAGGGGGATTGTTAATTGGTTTAGCAGCGGCCGCTTTTATTCTCTTTCATGGCCGGATCATGGGGGTAAGCAGCATTGTTGGCGGTCTTTTACGGTCGTCAAAAGGTGATCGCAGCTGGCGGATCAGTTTTCTGGCCGGACTGATTCTTGCCCCGATCATCGCAAAAATTGCAGGGTTCACCGCCACCATTCGAATTGAGCAATCCACGGCATGGCTGGTTCTGGCGGGGCTTCTTGTAGGCTTTGGCACAAGCCTTGGAAGCGGATGTACAAGTGGACATGGCGTCTGCGGGATCGCGAGGCTGTCTCCAAGATCCATCACTGCAACACTTATCTTCATGGCATTTGCCATGTTTACAGTGTGGTTGATGAATAAATTGCAGGCGGGCATATGACAATGAAAACCATTGGTGAATTTCTTGTCGGCTTAGTTTTCGGCTTCGGACTGTTGCTCAGTGGCATGACAGACCCTGCTAAAGTGATCGGCTTTCTTAATGTTACAGGAGTGTGGGATCCGTCTCTTGCCTTTGTTATGGGCGGCGCGGTGCTTCTTTCTTTCTTTGCTTTTCGCATCTCACGAAACTGGTCCTCAAGTCTTCTAGGACGTGTGATCATTCTCTCCGATTCCAAATATATTGATGCGAAGCTTGTTCTCGGAAGTGCACTCTTTGGAATCGGTTGGGGGCTTTCAGGATTTTGCCCGGGACCGGCCATTACATCGCTCGCAAGCGGTGAGATCAAGTCACTCATTTTTGTTGCCGCGATGATGATCGGCATGGGTCTTGAGACGCTGTCGCAGCGTTTCCGACAGGTCTCATAATATGTTTGATATCATCCTTCCGATTGCCGGCGTCTGGGTGAATGCAGCCGTTATTGCCGGCATAGGACTTCTCATCGGCGTGATCTCAGGATTGTTTGGCGTTGGTGGTGGTTTTCTCATGACGCCTCTTCTGATTTTCTTGGGCGTACCACCCACCATTGCCGTTGCAACGGGTTCCGCTCAGTTGGTGGCTTCTGCAAGCTTTGGAACCGCAACCGCCTGGCGCGCTGATCTGATCGATAAAACACTAACGATCTATCTATTGATCGGCGCGATGACGGGTACGATCATTGGCATCGGCGTTTTCAATCTTTTAAATAAAGTGGGACAATTTGATCTCGTTGTCGGTTGGTCCTATGTCATTCTTCTGGGAACCATTGGAAGCTTGATGTTGAAGGAAAGCATAAAATCTTTCAGCGCCTCGTCGCAAAGTAACATAGATGAAAAGCCGGCTTCGAATCCTCTTCATCAATGGTTATCTCGTCTCGGCTCGCAGCACTATTTCCATAAATTTGATGTCGCGGTTTGCCTACCGCCCCTTCTTGCCCTCTCCATCTGTATTGGTTTGATAGGATCGGTCTTGGGTGTAGGCGGCGGCTTCATGTTTGTCCCAGCTTTGATTTATTTTTTTCAATTACCGACCCGTGCCGCCGTGGCCGCATCGCAAGTTCAAATATTTTTCACGATGATCATCGCGACGATTCTTCATGCAATATATAATCACGCGATTGATCTTGTTCTTGCCGTTCCACTTATTATTGGTGGTGTGTTTGGAGCGCATATCGGCACGATCATCGGCCTTTATGTCAAGGGCACCCGCTTCCGACTGGCTCTGTCTTTGCTGATTATGGGCGTTGCTTTGAGATTTTTATACTCACTCATCCACGCCCTCTTTTATGAAAATCTGAATCTCACTGAGAACAAACTATCACTTTCGGCGCTTCCGCCTTGGGAGGGATGGATCGCGCTGGTGGCTCAACATAATACATTTCTTTATGGAACGGCGACGGCGCTCCTCGCAGTCTTCGCAGGCTTTGGCGCTTCTTTTATCTTCGCTCGAAAAACATCAAATCATTAATCTGCGATGAGACTTCTCATACTTAGATGATAGAGGCGGTCGCGTCCTAAAATAACCACGTGTCGATCCTCGTGTGACATAAAACGCTCATAGGTAGAATCGAGACAATTTAACCCTCCAGTCAAAGAGCCCATAGCCGGAAGGACGCATTGTCTTTTTGAAAGATAGAAACATCGGCGCCTGATCAAACGTCCTTTTTGCTTTATTTTCGCGACCGGGTGCAAATGCCCGCATATTTGAAAGAGGGACTCATCTTCAACGGGCTCATGACGAAGCATGATGCCCTCAATATCTATTTGCGAATAAAATGAGACACCATCGACTTCTGAAAGATCGCCGTCATGATTTCCGATAATAAAGTGTGTCTTGCAATTTGTGATCAAATTTCGAAACGCTTCACGATCTTCTGCTTGCATCCGTGATGGACCATCAGAATCGTGCCAAGTATCGCCAAGACAGATCATTCGATCTGGTTGACGACGTCTAATCACATTATGTAAGCGATTCAACGTATCGCGCGTATCATAGGGTGGAAAAGAGGATCCTCTCTTTTCGTTAAGGGTCGTCGCCTTTTCAAAATGAAGATCGGCAACAATTAAAGTCTTATGTTCTGGCAGATAAAGCGCACCGCTGTGATCCATCTGCAAGGCGAGAGACCCAAGATGAAACAACACTTCTTGATGGGTATTTGACTGTATCAAGATAAAGCCTCAGCAAGATAATCGGCTTCGGCTTCAGCCAGAAGTGCCTCAACACCTTCACCATAAACGACCTCTCGGCCAATTTCTAAAATCATTGCGATCGACAGCGGCGATAATTTTTCAAGATTTTTGAAAATGATCTTTCCCGATAATCTTTTCAAAGTCTCGTTTAACCGGGTGAGATCGAGCATTTCATGAGCTGCATCTGCTCGAGCCGCTTCGAGGAGAATATGATCGGGTTGATAGCGTCGCAGGACATCATAAATTAAATCGGATGAAATTGTGAGGCTGCGTGTCTTTCGTCTTTCACCAGGCAACTGCTTTTCGATGAGCCCTGATATAATGGCACAATTGCGAAAAGCCCGCCGCATGATGGAGCTTTCCTCAAGCCAGGCTTCAAGATCATCGCCGAGCATATCCTCCGCCAAAAGCTCATCCAATAAATGTGGATCCTGTTCAATCGCGGCACCTATATCTTCAACTGTCCAAATGGCGAGACCATAATCATTACAGACAAAACCAAGTGGTTTAAGATTTGACCGCTCAAGACGCTTTGTTAGCAATACACCTAATGTTTGATGCGCAAGGCGCCCCTCAAAAGGATAGAGGACCATGTAGAATTTCCCACGTTCGGGAAAACATTCAACAAGAAATTGATCTTTCTTCGGCAGGATCGATTTATCCCTTTGCCATGATAACCACTCGGAAACTTCCATAGGTAAAGTGATCCATGATTTTGGCTGTGCTATGATTTCACGTACACGTTCCGCAAGATAAGTTGATAAGGGAAATCGACCGCCAGAATAAACAGGAATTTTTGGCGTTGTTGATTGTGACGCGCGGGAGACAATGACCTCGTTCTTTTGCAATGATTCAAATTTGACAACTTCACCGCCAAAAAGAAAAGTGTCGCCAGGAACCAAATTCTCAGCAAAATAATCCTCAATTTGTCCAAGTTTACGACCACTGGCACGAATTTGACCTGTACCGCTCCGATATCCAAATTTCACGGTAATCATTGTGCTTTCAATGATCGTACCAATATTCATGCGATAACGAAGAGCGGCTTGAGCGTGGCTCACACGCCAAATGTCGTCCGCTCCTTTTTTCAAACGTGCGAAATTGTCATACGCGCGTAGCGCATATCCCCCCGTCGCAACGAAATCGAGAACGCGATCAAAAGTGTTTCGGTTTAAATGGCGATAAGGATAAGCGCTCACAACTTCCTTATAGAGCTGGTCTGCCTCAAAGCCGCCGGCGCAGGCCATGCCCAAAATATGTTGGGACAGAACATCAAGCGAAAGCGTTCTAAGCGCCGATGTGTCTTGTTCTTTATCGGAAACAGCGCCAAGAGCCGCTTGACATTCAAGCGATTCAAACCGATTGGCGGGAACGAGGATCGCAACTGATGGTTCATCAAAGCGATGATTTGAACGACCAATCCGTTGCATCAATCGGCTTGATCCTTTTGGCGCTCCAACATTTATGACGAGATCAACATCGCCCCAATCAATTCCGAGATCGAGCGTAGCGGTACAAACAATGGCTCTTAGTTTTCCATTGGCCATGGCCGCTTCAATCTTTCGTCTTTGCTCCTTATCGAGCGAGCCATGATGCAGCGCGATGGGTAATCCTTGGTCGTTGATCTTCCAAAGAGCTTGGAAGACAAATTCCGCCTGCATGCGCGTGTTGACAAAAACAAGTGACATTTTATGCGCGCAGATTGCATCATAAATTTCAATCATAGAAGAAAGCGCAGTATGGCCCGCGAGGGGCAGGCGCGTTTGGGAGCTCAATATTCGAATATCCGGCTTTACCCGCTCCTCAACCTCGACAAGTTTTGACGACGAATGATTTTTTTCTTGTGATATGAGATAGGCACAAAGCTCGTCTTTGTTGCGCACGGTCGCCGAAAGGCCGATGGTTACAATATTCGGTGCGAGGGCACGTAACCGTGCCAGTGCCAAAGAGAGCAGCTCACCTCTTTTAGTCGGGGCGATGGCATGCAATTCGTCGATGATGATAAATTTTAGATCACCAAATAATTTATTCGCTTCTCGATGCGCAAGGAGAAGCGATACTTGTTCCGGTGTGGTGAGAAGAATGTCTGGAGGCCGCTGTACCTGCCTGATACGTTTTGATTGAGGCGTATCACCGGTTCTCGTTTCCACGTGAATATCCAAGCCGATATCTTTAATGGGAAATTCGAGATTGCGTTCGATATCTACTGCAAGCGCTTTCAAGGGCGAGATATAGAGCGTGTGAATCGAATGACGAAAAAGCCCTCTCCGAAGATCTACGAGATCAACAAGGCTCGGCAGGAATCCTGCTAAAGTTTTACCGGCACCGGTTGGCGCAATCAGAAGAGTCGCTTCACCCTTCTGTGCATTGCTTAATAATTCGAGCTGATGCGGATGTGGAGCCCAGCCGCGTCTCCGGAACCAGTCGGAAAAAAGCTCCGGCAATTGATGAAAATTTTGCGCGCGCGACATGGGAGAAAGCAAAGCGCGAGTAAGAGCAATCGTCAAGCACATGAAAAAAGGGCGCCGGCTGAGCGCCCTTTTTCAATTTCGTGGCGACAATTAAGCGCAGAAGATTAGCGCATCGTCGGGATCACGAATTCTGCACCATCCTTAATGCCGGACGGCCAACGCGAGGTTACCGTCTTGGTCTTGGTATAGAAACGGAAAGCGTCGGGACCATGTTGGTTAAGATCACCAAAGCCAGAACGTTTCCAGCCGCCGAATGTGTAATAAGCAAGCGGCACCGGAATCGGCACATTCACGCCCACCATGCCGACTTGCACTTTGGAGGCGAAGTCACGCGCGGCATCGCCATCGCGCGTATAGATCGCGACGCCATTGCCATATTCGTGATCATTGGCAAGGGCGAGACCTTCATTATAGTCTTTCGCACGCACAACTGAGAGCACGGGCCCGAAAATTTCTTCCTTATAGATACGCATGTCTTTTGTAACATTGTCGAAAAGACACCCACCCATATAAAAGCCTTTTTCATAACCTTGCAGTTTGAAATTGCGACCATCAACTTTGAGTGTCGCGCCTTCTTTCACACCAAGATCGACATAGGATTTCACCTTGTCGAGATGTGCTTGTGTGACAAGCGGACCAAAGTCGGCGGCCGGGTCAAGCGAGGTGCCAACCTTCAAGCTCTCAACGCGCGGAATCAATTTCTCAATGAGTTTATCTGCTGTGGCTTTGCCGACAGGAACCGCAACAGAGATCGCCATACAGCGTTCGCCTGCCGAGCCATAACCTGCACCCATCAACGCATCGACAGCCTGGTCCATATCGGCATCAGGCATAATGATCATATGATTCTTGGCGCCGCCGAAGCATTGTACGCGCTTACCAGCAGCCGTACCACGTGTGTAAACATATTCAGCAATCGGCGTTGAACCAACAAAACCGACCGCTTTGATATCCGGATCATCAAGGATTGCATCAACGGCTTCCTTATCACCTTGAACAACATTCAAGATGCCTGCAGGCAATCCGGCTTCGATGAAAAGTTCAGCCAGACGCAATGGCACACCCACATCACGCTCAGAGGGCTTTAGGATAAAGGCATTGCCACAAGCAATCGCGGGCGCGCATTTCCAGAGAGGAATCATCGCAGGGAAATTAAAAGGTGTAATGCCCGCGACAACACCAAGGGGTTGACGCAGAGAATACATGTCGATGCCCGGGCCGGCGCCATCAGTGTATTCGCCTTTGAGCATATGCGGTGCGCCAATGCAGAATTCAACAACTTCAAGCCCGCGTTGAATATCGCCCTTCGCATCAGCAAGCGTCTTGCCATGTTCTTTCGCAAGAATTTCAGCAAGCGAGTCATATTCGGCATGAACAAGTTCAAGAAATTTCATCAACACGCGCGCGCGACGCTGCGGATTGGTGGCGGCCCAAGCGGGTTGTGCGGCTTTCGCATTCTCGACAGCAGCGCGAACTTCGGCTTTTGAAGCGAGCGGAACTTTTGAGGCGACTTCGCCGGTCATTGGCCAAAATGCATCGGCAAACCGACCCGAAGTGCCCTTCACATGTTTTCCGCCAATATAGTGGGTGAGTTCCTGAACCATCACATCATCTCCCGAATTTACGCTTTGACTGTATTTAAATTGTCCATACGCCGCCTCGAGGCTTGAACGCAAGCGCTAACGGGCTGGCGTTGAGGTCCATCCAATATGGCTATGGTCTTTTGACATGGTGAATTTCCATGATTTCTTGGGGCCCGCCATGACATTAAGATAATAAAGATCAAATCCGTGCGGCGCTGCGACAGGATGGAACCCTTTTGGCACTAAAACGACATCGCCATCACGAATCGCCATACTTTCATCAAGCGTACCATCATCGGTATAGACGCGTTGAAAGCCAAAGCCGCTCGGTGGATTGAGGCGATGATAATAAGTCTCTTCAAGATAGGTTTCGTGCGGATAATTATCCGTATCATGTTTATGCGGGGGATAGGACGACCAATGACCGCCCGGTGTGATCACTTCAACAACCAGAAGCGCTTCAGCATAAGGTGATGTGTCGGGAAGAATGTTGCGAACATAACGAATATTCGTTCCTTGTCCGCGCGTTTCTTGCGCAATGTCTGTTGGCGCGATCACGCGCGGTTCAAGCGCCTGTTTGGCAGGTGCTTTACAAATCGCAAGCTCCAAATCCGTTACCGCTTTCACTTTATAGGTCGATTTACAGGGCGCATAGACGGACCAAGGCAGGCCTTCAAAAACATGATTACGATCACCGAGCACGCCTAAAGATTTTTGATTAATTGAGATCTCTGCTTTACCAGAAAGGATGACAAGGCAAAGCTCATTCAAGCCTGTGCTCTCGCTCAGCTCTTGGCCTCCTGTAAGATGAAAGACTTCAAAGCCTACATAGTGCCAGTGCGCTGACTCTGGAGTCACTGAAATGACGCGTCCGCGAGTATCAGGCTTTGACGAATGAATGAGAAGATCAGACATGAAACGCTTCCTTATCGTTTGACCTTTTAACGGAATTTCAAATTTTTTCCCAAGCCGTAACGAGACGTGAGAATGATTGCGCCATCGCATCAACCGCTTGAGCGTCCGTAATTCTGTTTGCAAGCCATTGCCGAGCCGGCTCGGCAAAAATGGTTCGTCCGATCGCGAAGCCCTTCACCAGATGATGTGATTTTGCGAGACGAAAAGCATCGATTAACTGGCTTTCAAGCGCATCGAGGCCAAGCACCATGATCCCACGACACAGGGGATCATTATTCGCAATTGTCTTTTCGATCTGGATCCATGCTTGATGGCTTGGCTGCGCTTCGAGTTTCCACCAATCCGGTTTGATTTTTAATTGATAGAGATGATCGATTACAGATGCGGTCGTGTCATCTTTTAGCACGCCATGTTTGCCGCATATGATCTCGATAAGGAGCTCACGGCCCAGCTTTCGTGCGGCATCATGCAACCTCAGTAATTCACGATCTTGCTTTTCTCTAAGATCAACAGAATCATCAGGATGATAGAAGCAGAGACATTTGATAATATGATTGGTAGGCCATTCAATAAGCTTTGCAGCCAGTGAACCACCGCTTTCAAAATCAAGCGGTCTTGAACCGGGCGCCTCAACGGGTCGTCCGATCCAAAGATTATGTCCGGTCGCTTTAAAGAGAGCTTCACGGCCATAGGTACCGTCAAGCAACATGCCATAACCCTTTTGTCCTTTTGCGACAGAAAGCGCCGCATCAAGTGCGAGTAATTTGAATTTTTTTATGTTTTCACGCGGCGCGGCACAATCATCAGCTATTTTTTCGAGTTGCGCGCGATGATCAATGGCGAACGCGAAGATACGATCAGCTTTTTTATAAGACGTTACTGCGTCGCGTGTCGTCGTCCAGTGTAGATGTGTGAGAGCAGTGTCATGGCGCACAGCGCGTGTTTCAGCACCATATTTTATGAAATGCTGCATCTCGGTGAATGTCGCATATTCGGCAGAGCACAATAGGCGCGACACAGCGAATGCGCCGCCCGCATTGGCATAAGAGCAACAGGTCTCTATGGGTTCACCACGGAGCCAACCTCGCAAGAAGCCGGACATAAATGCATCACCGGCGCCTAACACATTATAGACTTCAACGGGAAAGCCTGGACCCTTCAGTCCTTTTTCGATGTCATCAGGAATATCAGCAGGGAACACAACGCAGCCCATAGGACCCCGCTTCATGACAATCATCGCCAAGGATTTAGCACGGATGGCTTTTAATGCAGCGAGTGGTGTATCTTCACCGCCGGCAATCATCACCTCTTCTTCCGTGCCGACAATCAAATCACATTCACCGAGAATGGGAGTAAGATGCGCCGTCACGTCGCCTGATTTAATATAGCGTTCCTCGCCGGCATCATGGCCACCGAGGCCCCAGAGATTAGGACGATAATCAATATCAAAGACGATTTTAGCACCATGTTTTTTGGCAAATTTCATCGCCAGTTTTTGGGCTGCGGCATTATGAGCATTAGCGAAATGCGTTCCCGTTACGACAATGGATTTTGCCGAAGCGATATAGTCTTCCTTGATATCACTCTCATCCAGCGCGGCGTCCGCGCAATCGGAACGATAGAAAATCAAGGGGAAGGATTTATCATCGCGAATACCAAGCAACACGAGTGCCGTTAGTCGCGTTTTGTCCGTATGAACACCGGAGACGTCGACACCTTCCCGTTCCAATTGCTCGCGGATAAAACGTCCCATATGTTCATCACCAACACGGGTAATGAGCCCGCTCTTCAAACCAAGCCGCGCGGTTCCGATCGCAATATTTGTCGGAGACCCGCCAACGGCTTTTGAAAAACTGGCCATATCCTCAAGGCGGCCGCCAACCTGCTGACCATAGAGATCAACCGACGACCGACCGATGGCGATGAGATCGAGTGTTTTGGATTGTGCCATGAGTCTTATACCTATGAAGCTCGTGATCGTTTAACCGCTGTTACGAAGCCCCGCGGCGATGCCATTGATGGTGAGTTGAATTCCTTCGAGCACATGATTTTTGCCGGCTTCCTGGCGTTGATGCTTTAGAAGTTCGACTTGAAGATGATTCAGCGGATCAAGATACGGAAATCGATTTCGAATTGATCGCGCAAGAAGCGGATTATCGGCGAGCAATGTTTTCTTATTTGTAATAGCCAAGAGATTGCGAATGGTTTCATGCCATTCTGCCTCGATACGACCGAAAATATCTTCACGAAGTTTTTTGTCAGGAACAAGTTCCGCATAGCGAGACGCAATAGCAATCGAGCTCTTTGAGAGAACCATATCCATATTTGAAAGAAGCGTCTTAAAGAAAGGCCATATAACAGCCATCGTCTGAAGCGTCTTTAAACCCTGTTCGCCATGGGTTTTCAGATAGGCATTGATGGCACTGCCGAAGCCATACCATCCAGGCAACATGAGACGAGACTGCGCCCAGCTGAACACCCATGGAATAGCACGCAGATCCTCGATCCGCCGCGACTTTGTTCGTGACGCAGGCCGAGAGCCGATATTCAACGTTGCGATTTCATTGATGACTGTGGCGTTCCAGAAATAATCAAGAAAACCTTCCGTCTCATAAACCAATCCTCTATAGGCGCGGAAGGCATGTTCGGAGATTTCATCCATTGCGGCCAGATATTCAGGTTTTGGTCGCGGTTGATCGGAATGAACGAGCGAAGCTTCAAGTGTTGCCGCCGCAAGAATTTCAAGATTTCTTCGGCCCACTTCCGGATTAGAATATTTCGAGGCGATAATCTCGCCCTGCTCCGTGATACGGATTGATCCATCGACTGCGCCCTGGGGTTGAGCCAGAATCGCGTCATAGCTTGGACCGCCACCACGACCCACAGATCCGCCGCGCCCATGAAACAACCGCAACGAAATTTTATGCTTTTGAAAAATCTCGATCAGTTTCAGTTCGGCTTTATACAGTTCCCAGCCAGAAGTAACAAAACCGCCATCCTTATTGGAGTCAGAATAACCGAGCATCACCTCTTGAAGGTTATCCCGGCTCTCAAGAAGCTGCCGATAGATTGGCAGAGAGAAGGCCCGATCCATGACATCGGCGCAACGTTGTAAATCGTCTATGGTTTCAAAAAGGGGAACAATATTAATCTTCGAACGACCTTTATGATCAATGAGTCCAACTTCTTTGTTGAGCAACGCTAATTCGAGAAGATCTGAAACGGATTCTCCTTTTGAAATAATCATATTTTCGATGGCTTGCGGGCCAAAAATATCAATAAGCTTGGCCGCAACACGGAAAATCTTGATTTCCTTTCGCGTCTCTTCAGAATAATCTAAATGTTCTGACATCAGCGGACGTGCGGTCGTCAATTCCGCCGAGAGAATTTTTATCTTTTCATCTTCGCTGAGTTTCTCATAATTGATGCCGGGATAGACCGCTTCAAGAAGTTCGGCAATTACGCGTCCATATACTTGCGAATTCTGTCTCAAATCAACGGTGGCAAGATGGAAACCAAAACAATCAACCGCGCGCCGTAATTTGCGCATACGTCCATCGGCGATGATATCAATGCCACTCTGTCGCAAAGCTTGATCCAAGATATTTAGGTCATCAAGGAAGACTTGGGCGTTTTTATAGATCACATCATTTGATTTTGAAAAATCATACAGGGAGTTCTGGGTTTCTTTTAGAATTTCTTTGATACGCGAAAGTGCCAAACGATAGGGTTCGCGTTCGCGATGAACAGATCGGTCCTTTGCTTCCGCTGCAAGTTTCATGACCGTTTCAGGCACAGCTATAAAACCGTCATGAAGCGGTATTTCGAAGGAAAGAGCGTCCATTTCACGATGATAATAGTCAAAAATCAGGGCAGACTGCTCATTGAATGTATCTTGAAGAACCTGGGCGTCGACATAAGGATTGCCGTCGCGGTCGCCCCCGATCCAACTGCCGACTTTCAAAAATGTTTTTATCGGTTTCGTTGGTGATTTTTTATCATAGTCATGGATTTGACTCTCAATCATGGAATGGAGATCAGGTACTTCATTCAAAAACGTATAATCATAATAAGAAAGTCCATTCCGTACTTCATCAAGAACGGTCAGTTTTGTATAGCGAAGCAGACTAGCTTGCCACAAGGTTACGATATTGCGGCGTATATCTTCTTCGATACGCGCGCGTTCGGCAGGCGTTGCAATAATCCGATCGCGGCGATCAAGCAAAGTAGCGATCTCGATTTCGCGCATCATCGTACTTTTTCTACGCACTTCAGTCGGGTGTGCTGTCAGAACGGGGCTTACAAGCGCTTTATCAAAGAAATCAAAAAGATCATTTTTTGCAATTCCAAACTTCTTGGCCATGGCCAGAACGTTCAAGAAAGTTCCCTTACGCGGAGGTGATCCAGCAATCTCATGCGCACGATTTCTTCTGATGTGGTGCTGATCTTCAGCAAGGTTGAGGAGATGCGAGAAATGACTGAAGGCCCGAATAATTTTTGCGGATTGATCGGGTGAAAGATTATTAAGAATCGATTCAAGATCGGCACGAACGGCTAGATCATTACTTTTATGAAACTGAATTGACGTACGACGAATGATTTCGACGATCGAGAAAATTTGTTCTCCATCACAATCATGAATGGTTTCGCCGAGCAGTCTTCCCAAAAGACGGATGTCTTCGCGGAGGGGAAAATCCTTGGCAGAGTCTTCATCAGGAAGTGGTGTGGATGCGCGATCTTGTCTCATCGTGTTGGGCTCATTGTGAGGAGTTAAATTTGATTACGCATACTCTGTTCATGAACTTACAGGCTTTTCCAAGCCTCGTTTTTTAGCAACTGCAACAGAAAGCGTCATGATGAGCGCAAATGTCGCGGAAAGCGATCGAAAGGACGCATAATCAGCTTCGGCGAGTTCGAGCCAAATATCTGAAGCGGACGCGAGAGGTGACATAACATGGTCTGTTATCGCGACAATCGGTGTTCCGCTCATGCGCGCGGCGTCGATTAAGTTCAGTGTTTCCGGCGCGTAAGGGGCGAAGCTGATGGCGAGAACAAGGTCGGTTTGCGAGGCGGTGGCCATCTGTGTTCGTCCTAATCCGCCGACTTGATCAACCAGTACCGCTTTTATGCCTAAAGCCCCGAAGGCATAGGCCGCATAAGTCGCGGCAGGAAAAGTGCGTCCGCTCGCAACCAGATAGATTGTATCCGCATCGGATAGGCTTTGAACGGCCGCGTCTATTCGTTCTGGATCTAGAGTTTGACGCGCCAACTCAAAAGAAGCGATGGTGGCCTCGGCAAACTCATCGAATAGTCTTGCTGTTCCTTTTTGGGTGAGGGTTTTGAGCCGCGCGCGGTGATCTGCCGAGTTTTCGCGTAGCCGATTGCGAAATAATAATTGAAGGTCAGAAAATCCGCGAAACCCTAAAACTTGCGCAAAGCGCACAAGGGTTGACGGTTGTACATCCATTTTTTCGGCAAGCTGAGCGACGGTTGAAAGGGCAATTTCATCCGGATTTTTCAAAAGCGCCGCTGCAACCTGTTTCAATCGACGCGGCAAAGCTTCGCCCTCATGGACGAGGCGGTCTTTGAGCTCGGCATAATCATGCGGGGGGTGTGCCATTGCCATAAGAAAACGGGCCCGAGTCCATAAGAATAGAATTTTTATTCTTTTTAGAATTTTTATTCTATTTTGACAAGCGGCTGACCCTAAATCTTCCAAGCCATGCGAGAGGAGCGGGTTACCCCCCCCCTGTCTAACAAGCGGTCTATCTGATAGGGTGAGCACAAATAGAGAAGACTAGACTTCAGATGGACAACACTGCTCGGCTTTCCGACCATGACGGCCATTCCGGCTGCGCGCTCCGGTCTCGGGGCGACGAGTGCCGTTTTTGTGGCGTGCGCCATTTAAGTATTTGTCAGGCACTTGATGCTGAAGAGCTCACCCAGCTTGAAGACATAGCCTCAGATTCGGTATTCGATGAGCGAGCCGTGCTGTTTCATGAGGAAGATGAAGCGTCTTCTGTCTTTAATCTGACTGCTGGGGTCGCCCGTTTAATCCGCTCTCTCCCCGACGGGCGGCGGCAGGTTACGGGTTTTGCCTTGCCCGGTGATTTTCTCGGGCTCTCTTTGGAGAAAACGTGGCGCTATAGCGCAGAAGCCGTAACGCCCGTGGTGGCTTGCCGCTTCAGGCGATCCGTTTTTGAGGCTTTTGCTGATAAAAATCCGCAGTTAATCAAAAAAATGCACGAATTTGCGTCCCATGATCTCAATATGGCGCAAGATCATATGGTTCTCCTCGGTCGGCTGACGGCGGAAGAAAAGCTCGCCAGTTTTCTTGTCGAGATGAAAAAAAGATGGTCGCGCATTGCGGGGCATGAGCCGGGCCTGATCCGCCTCCCCATGGGACGCCAAGACATCGCCGATTATCTGGGGCTGACCATTGAGACTGTGAGCCGTGTGATCAATCAGATGCAGCGCGATCGTAAACTCGTGATCGTGCCTGATGGCATCCGTTTCGTAGATCAGAACTACTTCGACGCATTGGCACTTTGACAACGCGAAGAAACCTACCTTCGACCTTCGTCTCATAATCTCTTCGGCTGTTTTTGATCTGCGTCAATGTCAGCTGCCGCAGAGCTCGCGATTGTGGGCTGGGGTCGATCCGCGAAATTTTCCGACAAGTGAGAATCCGGCCCCCAGACAGGTGGGACATTATGGATATCGCTTCTCATAAAAAAATGAGGCTTGGCGAAATGGCGCTTGCGCTTCTTTCGGCCGCCTTCGCGCTTGGCGCTCTCATCGTAGCGGCAAAAGCCTATACGCCCGAATATGCGTTTCACGCCTATATCTTCGCGGCTTCCGGCGTGGCTGCTGTTTTTACCATCATCAATCGCTATTACGCGCGGGAAGTCGAAACGCCTGAGATAATCGACGGCAAACCCAATTATAATTTCGGGCCGGTGAAATTCGCCACACTTGCAGCTTTGTTTTGGGGTGTTGCAGGATTCACAGTCGGCCTCATCATTGCGCTGCAATTAGCCTACCCGTTTCTCAATTTCGATTTGCCTTGGACAAGTTTTGGTCGCCTGCGTCCGCTGCATACGTCCGCTGTGATTTTTGCTTTTGGTGGCAATGTACTTCTTGCAACTTCACTTTATGTCGTTCAACGCACCTGTCAGGCTCGTTTAGCGGGCGATCTGTCGCCGTGGTTTGTTGTAGTTGGTTATAATCTTTTCATCGTTATCGCTGGCACAGGATATCTCCTCGGTATTACCGAAGGCAAAGAATATGCAGAACCCGAATGGTATGCCGATTTGTGGCTCACAATTGTTTGGGTCGTCTATCTCTTCATTTTCTTAGCGACACTCTGGAAGCGCAGAGAACCACATATCTATGTTGCAAACTGGTTTTATCTTGCCTTCATCGTGACGATTGCGGTTCTGCATCTCGGCAATAATGCAACCATTCCGGTTTCGATCTTCTCCCCGAAATCCTACATCGTCTGGTCGGGTGTTCAGGATGCGATGATCCAATGGTGGTATGGCCATAACGCCGTGGGTTTCTTCCTCACCGCAGGCTTCCTCGCTATCATGTATTACTTCATTCCGAAGCGTGCCGATAAGCCTGTCTATTCATATCGCCTGTCGATCATCCATTTTTGGGCTCTGATCTTCATGTATATCTGGGCGGGGCCCCATCATCTTCATTATACCGCGTTGCCTGATTGGGCACAGACACTCGGCATGACCTTCTCGATCATGCTCTGGATGCCGTCATGGGGTGGCATGATCAATGGTCTGATGACGCTTTCGGGCGCATGGGACAAGCTGCGCACAGATCCTGTGCTGCGCATGATGGTTGTGTCTGTGGCCTTCTATGGCATGTCGACCTTCGAAGGCCCGGTGATGTCAATCAAGGCTGTGAACTCACTCTCGCATTATACGGACTGGACCATCGGCCATGTGCATTCAGGCGCTCTTGGTTGGGTGGGTTATGTGTCCTTCGGCGCGATTTATTGTCTCGTTCCTTGGTTATGGAAAAAGAAAGAGCTTTATTCACTTAAACTCGTGAATTGGCACTTCTGGCTCTCAACCATAGGCATCGTGTTCTATATCACATCAATGTGGGTTGCAGGTATCATGCAAGGTCTGATGTGGCGCGCTTATACAGCGCTTGGTTTCCTTGAATATTCTTTCATCGAAACGACGGAAGCTTTGCACCCGATGTATGTCATCAGGGCTCTTGGTGGCGCGCTCTTTGTGCTTGGCGCGCTCGTGATGGTCTACAACATCTACATGACAATTCGCTTGCCCAAGACAGCCTTGATCGGCAGTCAAGCGGCTTTGGTCCCTGGCGAGTGAGGAGATAAAACAATGGCAATTCCTACAACTCACAAGCCAAGCATCTGGCAACGTCATGCGGTGTTCGAAAAAAATTCGATCATCCTTGTCATCGGTATTCTTGTGGCGATCTCGATTGGCGGTCTCGTTGAAGTTCTACCGCTCTTTTATCTAAAGAGCACAATCGAGAAAGTTGAAGGCATTCGTCCCTATTCGCCGCTCGAACTCGCAGGTCGTAATATCTATGTGCGAGAAGGTTGCTATAATTGCCATTCACAAATGGTGCGACCACTCCGTGACGAAGTGGAGCGTTATGGTCACTATTCGCTCGCTGCAGAGAGCATGTATGATCATCCCTTTCAATGGGGTTCAAAACGCACGGGACCTGATCTTGCGCGTGTCGGTGGAAAATATTCGGATGATTGGCACCGCGATCATTTGAGAAACCCACGGTCAGTTGTGCCCGCATCAATTATGCCCGGCTATCCTTGGCTTGAACAAACACCATTGAACATTTCCCATATCGGTGAAGACATGGCCGTGCTTTCCGTTGAGGGTGTGCCTTACACGCAAGAGATGATTGCCGCAGCAACATCAGACGCCAAAACTCAAGGATCGGCAGAAGATGCATCAACGAAGGCTCTTCTGAATCGCTATCCAAGAGCCATCATTCGCGATCTAGGTGGGAATAATGGCCGTCTCACAGAAGCGGATGCTTTGATCGCCTATCTTCAACTTTTAGGCACGCAAGTCGATTTCAAGCTTTATGACGACAAAGCGAATATTCGGTGAGAGGAAAGAAACATGAATATGACATCTGAATCTCTTTCTGCTTTTGCGGCGTCTTGGGGCTCGATCTATTTCGCTCTGATGTTTTTGATCGCTGTTGCTTATGCGCTGTGGCCTTCAAAGAAGACGCTTTTTGATCACGCTTCTCGCATGCCACTTTCCGAGGACTAATTCCATGAACACGAAAAATGATAATGGCCTCGACGCCCATAAAACCACGGTCGGGACAACAGGGCACGAATGGGATGGTCTTGAGGAATTGAATAATCCTTTACCGCGCTGGTGGCTTTGGACCTTTTACGCGACGATTATCTGGGCACTTGCCTATTGGATTGTTTATCCAGCGATCCCGCTTGCAACATCTTTCACAAAAGGTGTCTTTGGATGGACATCGCGCGAACAGATCGTCAAAGATCTGGATGGGCTGAAAGAAATTCGTGGCCCGATGACAGCCAAAATTGAAGCGGCGTCTTTGCAAGATATTGAAAAAACGCCCGAGCTTCTCTCTTTCGCTCGCGCTCAAGGTGCTGCGGCTTTCGCCGTCAATTGCTCACCTTGTCACGGTGCGGGCGCGCAGGGTTTCAAAGGCTATCCAAATTTAAATGACGATGATTGGCTTTGGGGCGGTTCGCTCGATTCGATTCATCAAACACTTCAGCACGGTATTCGTTGGGACGCCGATAAAGATACGCGTTCGAGCATGATGCCTGCTTTTGGCAAAGACGGTATCTTGAAGCCAGAAGAAATCAGTGTGACGGCTGATTATGTCCGCTCACTCTCGGGTCTTCCAACCGATAAGGGCGCGGATCTTGCCAAAGCAGGTGAAATTTATGCTGCTAATTGCGCGGCCTGCCACGGCGAACAAGGCGAAGGCAATCAAGATTTGGGCGCGCCGAAACTTAATGACAAAGTCTGGCTTTATGGTTCTGACAAAAATTTGATCATGGAACGCATTCAGCTCGGCGGTGGCGGTCAGATGCCTGCTTGGTCGGCAAGACTTGATGCACCCACGATCAAATCGCTTGCCGTCTATGTCCATTCGCTGGGTGGCGGCCAGTAACCGGACCGATGATATTTCTCATCCCGATAAATAAGTCGGGATGAATTTTTGAAATTAGTACCGCATCATCCGATTGGGAGGTCGATGATACGGAATCAGGATGATACCGATCATGTCACAGATTATTGCTCCCTATGATCCCCATCTGGATGAGCCGGAGCCGCCTCTTTACGCGGCACGGCGTCAGATATATCCGCAGTCAGTTTCAGGCATCTATCGCCGTGCAAAATGGATCATACTTTTTATTACGCTCGGAATTTATTATTTTTTGCCTTTCTTGAGATGGGATCGTGGACCGAACGCTCCTGATCAGGCCGTGCTCATCGATATCCCTCATCGCCGCGCCTATTTCTTCTTCATCGAAATTTGGCCGCAAGAAGTTTATTACCTCACCGGTCTTCTCATCATCGCTGCGATGACGTTGTTTTTGATGAACGCGATGGCCGGTCGGGTGTGGTGCGGGTATCTCTGCCCGCAGACGGTGTGGACGGATCTCTTCATGCAGGTTGAACGTTGGGTCGAAGGTGACCGGCGTGAACGAATGCAGCGTGACGCAAGTCCGATGGATGTCGAAAAATTCTCGCTGAAATTATTGAAACATACGCTCTGGTTGCTTATCGCATGGTGGACCGGTGGTGCATGGGTTCTTTATTTTGCTGACGCGCCAACTTTAGTACGCGACCTTGTAACTTTCCAAGGCGATGTTGTCGCTTATGTTTCGATCGCTACGCTGACCTTCACGACTTATACTTTCGCGGGCCTCATGCGTGAACAAGTCTGTCTTTATATGTGCCCCTGGCCACGTATTCAGGCGGCGATGACAGATGAATATGCGTTGAATGTAACCTATCGCGTTGATCGCGGTGAACCACGGATGTCATTCAAAAAGGCGACACAGGCGCGTCTCATCGGACAACCGGCAGGCGACTGTGTCGATTGTCAACAATGCGTCGCGGTATGCCCGACGGGTGTCGATATTCGTCACGGCGCCGATATTGGTTGTATTCAGTGCGGGCTTTGCATTGACGCTTGTGATGATGTGATGGTGAAGCTCAATCGACCGACGCGCCTTATCGCCTATGATACGGAAATAAACATCAAGCGGCGGGCTGAGGGGAAGAGCAATATCTTCAAACCTATTCGGGCGCGTTCTGTACTCTATGCGGCCATCATTTCGATAGTCGGTAGCGTCATGCTCTATGCCCTTCTCACGCGAGCCCCCTTCACCGTGAGCGTAATCCATGATCGGAATCCTATTTTTGTAAAGCTTTCCGATGGCCATATCCGTAACGCCTATACAGTTCGCATTGCGAATATGCTCCCGACCCAGCGGGCCTACACGCTTGAAATCGGAGGTTTGCAATATTCACACATCGAAATCATCGGTGGGGAAGCACCGATCGATGGCCGACCCTCGGTGAGCGTCGGCCCGGACCAAACAAGAGAATTACGCGTTCTGGTGACGTCAATAGACATGGAAAAGGATGAGCCAACATCTCTGGAATTTAGAATTCGTGATCAAGGTGATGGTAAAACGGCAAGTGCCCGCGATTTCTTCCGGACCCCTCACTCGATCCATTGACGCTCAAAAGCAACGAATTAGATTTTTGATGAGGGATAGACACATGAAGGCCGTACTGATTGACTCTTCAAAATCCGACAGCATTAAATTGACAGGTCGCACTGTCCTTGTAGCGATACTTACTTTTTTTGGAATTGTTTTCACCGCGAATGGCATCATGGCCTATTTTGCGGTTCAAAGCTTCTCAGGCGTCCAAACAGAAAAGCCTTATGAAAATGGGCTGGCCTTTAATCGCGATATCGAACGCGCACGGACACAAGACGCACAAGGCTGGCACGTCGATGAGGCCATCACGCGTAAAGAGACGGGTGATGTTATGCTTACAATACGGATCACTGATTCAACACAAAAGCTAATATCCGGTGTTACTGTCGATACACTTTTAAAATCACCAGCCGACAGCCATAAAGATTGTTTCCTCGAAGTTACGGAACAAAGTGCCGGAGTCTATGCAGGTGCTACGCAATGCGGTGCCGGACAATGGGATATTGATATGCGGGCACTGAAGAATGGGGACATTGTCTATCACTCAATCAATCGCATTATTCTCCACTAAAGATGCCAAGAATTAACTTCTGATCTTGAGAGAACCGATTTGGAAAAGACTGCTGATTACACTGCATTTCTTAAACCTTCAGGCGAGGGTCAAGTGAATCTTGACTTGGCCATTGAAGGAATTTCCTCAGCGGATGCGATTGCTGAAATAGAAAGAGCACTCAGCATCATTCCAGGGCTCACGCACGCGAGATTAAATTTTACAACGCGTCGTCTTTCGACTGAGTGGATAAAATCAAGTTTCAATCCCTCACCTGCGATCTTAACGCTTGAAAATTTGGGTTACCGTGTTGCGCCCTTTACCAGTGATGATCAAGAGAGTGAAGAAGATCGCTATACGCGTTGGCTTCTTCGTTGTCTTGTTGTCTCAGGTTTTGCGGGCATCAATGTTATGTTGTTGTCAGTATCGATTTGGGCAGGCAATGTCACAGACATCACACCTGAGACGCGTGATCTTTTCCATTGGCTTTCAGCGTTGATCGCGCTTCCCGCTGCCGCATTTTCAGGACAACCTTTTTTCTACAAAGCGCTTCGCGCTCTTCGCCAAGGCGATATGACAATGGATGTGCCGATTTCTATCGGTATAACTCTCGCTCTTGGTATGTCTGTCTATGAGACCGCTCATCATGCTGAGCATGCCTATTTCGATTCGGCATTAATGCTGATTTTCTTCTTGCTATCGGGACGGGTCCTCGATCATGCGATGCGGAAGAAAACGCGATCGGCGGCCGCTAATCTCGCAGCATTACGAATACCCACAGCTTCACGTTTGGACATTGATGGGCGGATAAGTGAAGTGCCAAGTGATGCTTTGATTACAGGAGACAAGATTCTTGTTGCGCCCGGTAGTCGTGTACCCGCGGATGGGGTGATCGAATTTGGAACTTCACAAATAGAATCAAGTCTCGTGACAGGCGAGACAGAACCAAAATCCGTAACGCCGGGTGATTTGGTTTTTGCAGGAACTCTGAATCAAAATGGTGCGCTCACGGTGCGCGTCTCTGCTTCCGGTTCACGTACCGTGCTTGCGGATATCGAGAATCTAATTGATGAAGCACTCACAAAGCGATCTCGATATGTGCAAATCGCGGACCGTGTGGCACGTCTATACGCGCCGATTGTCCACATGGCCGCCGCGCTAACAGCCATGGCATGGATTGCTATTGGTGCCACTGTCCATGATGCACTTGTCATCGCGATCGCAGTCTTGATCATCACCTGCCCTTGCGCCCTCGCTTTGGCCGCACCTGTCGTTCAGGTCATTACAGCGGGCGCACTTTTTCGGAAGAATATTCTTATTCGATCTGCCGATATGATTGAGCGCATGGCTGAGATTGATACAATCATCTTTGATAAAACCGGAACACTGACTCTGCCTGAGCCAAGTCTGATTGATGCTTCATCTCTCACACCGGCAGAATTGATGATGGCGGGACGATTAGCAGTTTCTAGTCATCATCCTTTAGCACGCGCTATCTGTGAAGCTGTCCGAGAGACAGGCTCTATTTTAACGCCCTACCCTGAGGCACAAGAAATCACAGGGAGTGGTGTTTCTTGCTTAATAGATGGCGTCGAGGCACGGCTTGGTCATCCAACATTTTGTAATGTTCCTGCACCGATCTGGACCGACAATCGATCCTATATCGGCTTCCGCTATGGAGAAAATTCCGGTTTAATTTTTGTGGGTCAAAAGCTACGCGCAGATGCGGCCCAGATCATCAATGCGCTAAAAGCACGAAGATATCGTGTCTTGATTCTGTCTGGTGATCATGATCGAGTTGTAAAAGATGTCGCCAATCATTTGAAAATTGCTGAATGGCATAGCGCGATGTCACCCAAGGATAAGCGCGATTTTCTCACACACCTGAAAGATAAAGGCCATCATGTCTTGATGATCGGTGATGGATTAAATGATGCCCCAGCGCTCGCAGCCGCTACGGCCTCGTTATCTCCCGCGACAGGTGCCGATGTGACACAGGCAGCTGCCGATGCCGTTTTTACCGGGAAGACTCTCGCACCTGTCCTTGACCTTCTTTTGCTAACGCAGAAGGGGCGACGTGTGATGGTGGAAAATTTCGGGCTTGCCCTGATCTACAATTTGATTGCGGTTCCTTTGGCGGTCTTTGGTTATGTAACACCCTTGATTGCGGCGGCGGCGATGTCGGGTTCATCAATGATTGTTGCACTCAATGCGTTGAGAGCGCGGCGCGCAGACGGAATGTCCTCATGACCATTTTGCTTTATCTTGTACCTGCTGCGCTCAGCCTTGGTTTACTCGCTCTTGCGGCTTTCATGTGGAGTCTCAGAAATGGTCAATTTGAGGATCTCGACGGCGCAGCCTTTCGCATTCTTAATGATGATGATGTGAGAAAAGAATAGAGATGGCGCGCGTCGATTCCCTCCGTCTGCGAGCTGGTCAAATTTTCTGCGCCTGTGATGTTGACGGTCTACCGCTCGATCTCGATTCTCTTCCGAAGGAAGCTTCGCTTCTTCGTATGGCCTTGGCCTTCAGTAGTTCAGTGTTAGCGCAGGTTTTAACGCTTTCGATTTTGCCGATTGCGAGCGCAACATTTCGACCCGTCAGCGGATCACTGTCTTGGCCCTTTATGATGTTTCTTACGGGCGCGGCGCTTGCAGGTTTTCCTGCCTCTTATCTTCTTGATCGCCTGGGACGGCGATCGGCCTTTGCATTAGGTGCGAGTCTTGGTCTTGCTGGCGGCATACTTTCGGCTTTCGCGCTGAGCGAACGTCTTTATCCGATCTTTTTGATCGGCATATTGTGGCTTGGTATGGCGCAGGGCTTTGGTCTTTTTTATCGCCACGCCGGACCTATTGCAGGGCGCACGAGCGGTGTGGTCTTTGGTGCAGGAGCTTTAGGCGCATTTGTGGCGCCCTTTATCATTGGCACCTTATCCGAAATATCTGGTCCACTCGCCTCTCCCCTTATTCTCATGGTGTCAGGTGTTGCACATTTAGTTACACTTTCGCTCGCGATTGGTCTTCCGAATCAACAGATTGAAATCACGGCTTCATCATTAATGGTCAGACGGCCGACCATGCTGATTTTCTTTACAACGACTCTTATCGCATCATCAGCTTGGTTAGGTATGAATGGTCTCATGGCGCGCTCACCGCTCGTAATGATGGGATGTGGTTTGAGCCTATCCCTTTCAGCCTTCGCGATGGCGGCCCATTTATCGGCGATGTATTGGCCCGGATTTACAATCGGCCATCTGATCAAACGCTTTGGCGGTATAATCACATCCCTGATCGGCCTTCTTTTCTTAGTGATGGGGGGTGTCGGTATAGCTTATCAGAATTCAGTATTTGGCTTTACCTTATGCCTCACGCTTTCTGGATATGGCTGGGGCATGGCAACAATTGGAGCAACAGCGTCGCTTCATAAAGACGCGCAACCCTCAGCCACAATGTTGGCATTTCATGATGTAATATTGTTTATCGCCGCTCTTGTCGGCGTCACTCTCTTTGGACGGTTCTAGTTTTTTGAATTAATTTGGATTCAATAGAACAATCGAGAGATTCAAAAGAGACGCAAAGGCGACCCAGCCTGCATAAGGTAATTGTGTAACGGCCGCGACGCGATCATAACGCGCGAAGACAAGAATCATCGCAATCACTGACGCTTCAAGAAAGACAACCACGATGAGAGCATAAGCGGGATTATGCATACCGAAAAACACAATAGACCATAACGCGTTGAAGAAAAGTTGCAGGATGAACACAGTCGCAACAAGAATTGTGTGACGTCTTGTTTCGATACGGCCCATTACACGCCAAGCGGCATAAGTCATCAACGCATAGAGCAATGTCCATACAGGGCCGAAAATCCAATTTGGTGGATTGAATGAAGGTTTGATTAAACCCTCATACCAATCGGGAATATTGGGGATCGTCGCGCGGCTACCGATGGTCGCGGTTATGAAAACCAATATGGCAATAACAAGCGCTTCAATGACCCGCGTCTTTCGCGATTTCGAAAGTGAATTCGTCACGTCGATGATCCTGTTTTGCTTGCTACGAAATGAAACACGCGCATGATCGTCGCGCTCTAAAGAGCGCACTCTATTTTACGGATAACGAAGAAACTGGATCCAGATGAGGGCGGAAGATCCGTGAAGACGCTTACGCTTCTTCGCCTTCCACAACGAGACGCGCAAAACGTTCCGCCGAGACATAACCCATGGCTTCGCGTTTCTTTGCCACCGAGAACCGCTCTTTGGCCGCCGCATACCAATCAAAAGGGGTAAGCGTGATTTCAGGCACGGCCTCTTTTTTCACCTTTGGTGCAGCGGGAGTTTTGGCGACGGGCTTTGACTTCTGCGAGGAGGTGATCTTGGCAGGAGTTTTAGGAGCAGCGGCTTTCACTTCAGCCTGCGGAACAACCTTTGCCTTCCCAGCGGCCTGTTCCAAAGCGGGCTTCTTAGAGGATGCTGCTGTGGCTTTTGCCGGAGATTTCGGAGCGGACGCAGCAATCGGATGGGCCGCGCCCTTCGCCGAAGTCTTGGCGGGTGCCTTGGTCGAAGCCTTAGACGCAGCGATGCTCAAGGACTTCTTGGACGCGGAAATCGACTTTGAATCACGAGATTTAGCCTGAGATCCGCCCTTCGACGCCGCCTTTTTTGCCAAACTGGCCAATTTCGCCTTCACAGACGGAAGGGCCGCCTTCTTCTTGGTCGCCACGACTTATACTCCGAACCTGAAAAACCTTTGCCACAATTGAAGCACAACCGGCGGGCCATGAAAACGAAAAATCAACACTGCGCAACGCTTCATCGCGAGACAGGTTAACGCGCTTACAGGACGGCTCGTTTGGCAAAACCGGTGATGTGACGGAATATCGCGGGTGGGGCATGTGTCCGGCGGTCGGGCATCACCTCGGCCGCCCCCTGAGGGGTCAGCCTGTCCCAGAGGCTTTCGAAATCGAGTAAAGTCTAAGAAGCAATCTAATTCATTTCTGAAGGCGCATTCACATCGATGGCTTTTGCATAAGCAATTTTATCATCGGCGGTTACGGTGCCATTGATCATGATGGCAAGCCTATTTGCGATCGCCATGGTGATATCGCTTTTCTGTCTAGATGCCTTACCCAGAATTTATCTTCATTAATTTACCCATCGATCTCGACATTTTAGGATTGGACAAGACGATTATTTGTTGAGCCAACGTCGCATTATCAGCTGAGATCATGATGTTTATATTTATTTCTCCCTTTTATATTGGCGAGACGTCATTGAACCACCAAGCACTATCAATCCATTGGCGCTTCAAACAGCATCTTCTGTTGTCCTTGCGCTCAGAGAATTTAATGACAAGATCAGTAATTTTCATCGCAACGGAATGATAACTCATCATTAAATTTCGCGACAATAAGCATCAAATCGCTTCAATATTTAGGTGTCAAAAAATTTAATAATCTAAATTATTTTTTATTTTGAGGTTATAATCTATACCCTTGACAAGACAGGAGATAAGGAAACATTTATATAAATAATGATAAATTTAGATTTTCAGGGAGCCCTCTATGAGACAAAAAATAATTTTTATTCTCTCTCTTTTTTTCTTTTCAAACGCTTATGCAAATTCGGAAAATATATACAAACTGAAAGATATTAGCGGTGCTTGCGCGGGTGTTGTCTCTCGGGCCACTTTAGAGCTAATCGATGGAAAGCCAAGAAAACTTATTTTCCCGTCGGCTACAATGACTTTTGATAAAAGTTCAAAAATTGAGAAAAAGCCGAAGATCATGCTTCTTAATGAAGATGGCAGGCTGACAAAAGTGTCGTTTCAACTGCTATCAGACAATACAATTTCATTTAAAGTTGTAGCAGAAGGTGAAGAATGTAGCGGAATGAATATTGTTTTTTCGTCAGGTGAATAAAAGATTTAAAGTTCATAGAGACCATCACACTCTATTATTAAAGAGCAAAAAGAAATTTCAGTTTAATGACAATGACATGGTCTATTTGTCCGATCATGGTGGCAACGAGTCTTATCTAATTTACTGCCATCGGCCATCACTTCATTTACAAAGACAATTAATAAGAAAACTGCCAAAATTTTTTAAATATTAATCACTTAATCTTTCTGATGACTTCCTGAATAACTAAACGCATCCAGCGTCTTGTCGGCTCAACAAATTTAGAGAAGCATAATTTATGATATGATGATGATATCTTCGTTGCATCTCGCCAAGCAGACGCCAAATCGTCCCTGCCATTACAACGCGTGACAGCTTTTCGTGAAACACCCATTGTAACCGAAGTGCCTACCTCGAATATTGATATCATCGAGAGAATGGTGGAGCCAGGCGGGATCGAACCGCCGACCTCTTGCATGCCATTTATCGGTGACATCAATGATTTCAATGGTTTAGTAGGTATTGTCGAACTCGACTGTCTAACTTTTGTTCGAATTCAGAAGAAATCTATATTTTGACCCGCATTTTGGTCGGTTCGGACCCAAAAAATTCAGTTTTGGGCGGAATTGGGGATCGGAAAATTAATCCCACCGCCCAAAAAATTTATTGGAACTAATTTTGACTACGTAAGTTATACTCCCAACGGAATATGGCGAATGGTCATAGGGGGGAGGAAACGCTTAGGCGGCGTTTTGGGGGGTCCCCATTCAGTTCGGTTTAGTCTCATCTCCATAAAGGGTTGTTTCAACAAAATTGACGAGAGACCTTTTGAACATGGTGAACATCAAGTCATCATAGATGACATCTCGTGTTCTTTTTCTATTCTTAAAACCTAACTCACGTTCGAGTACAGACATTTTTATAATAAGTTCGATCGGTTGATTGATTGGATAGTTTTGGATTTCAATTGCGATCGCTTTTTTAACAAGAGGATCTTTTATTTCTGTTGGATTACATGCTCTCTGATAATTTTTAATAAGTGAATGAAACGTGTTATCTTCACTTTCTAATAGTCCATAAATTTTCATATATTTGTTATCTTCAAACGGTTTACCGTCGAAGATATTTACGACGTTGATATCGTCATTTTTCTTTCGCATTGTTTCTTTCCAAATTTAGTCAAGTAGACAAAAGCTGCCTGCCTCAATCAGAAATTATTTTCTGAATGATTAGATTTTAGGTTAGAAAGCTTGAGCGATGCGGGTAGTTAGTTTGTTTTGATTTGAATATAACAAATTATCATTATCTGATATCACAAATACGCATAATAGAGATATTAATTATCTCAAATATTATTACATATCTTCATAACATTCATTCATATCACATTGAATAACTATAAATGTGAGCAGAGATGATCGTCTTGTTTTGGAAAACCTCTTTAAGGCGAAACAATTTATGGCTACTTTTCGGGCGAGATAATACCATTAAAACGTACACCGAGCGTTTCGCCCATAACGACGACTTCGCCTAAAGCGATCGCAACACCATTCACTTTGATTTTAAGATGCTCGCCCG